>JAEEGF010620958.1_pt1 | contig 118192 bp, 80 predicted proteins | sample 9134171 | NCBI WGS metagenome assembly JAEEGF01 (sample SAMN16246542, study PRJNA631951) | gut metagenome | biome: gut microbiome; feature: rumen; material: AP-attached | host: Bos | place: Iran: Karaj | collected 2018-10
CACCTTATCGGCTTTCTGAAGGTCCTCAGGATCGTCCGTCAGTACAGGTTTCACACCCATCCGCTGGAGGGCATGGATAACGGAGTATATATTTCCTGCATTGTACTTGACTACGGCAACATTCATAGCTTCTTACGTTTTCTGGGGTGCAAAGGTACGTTTTTTTGTTCAATAATCGATGGTTTTCCTATACGTTTTTAACCAAGAATAGACTATGGTCTATGCATTTGGGCAGTTCACTCTGGTAATGGGTCACCATCACGATGGTCTTGTGGTTGCGTTGGGCAAATGTGTCTATCACCTCTTTTACCAACGCACGGTGGCGGTTGTCGAGCCCGTGTAGCGGTTCATCCAGGATGAGCAGCTCAGGGTCCTTCACGAAGGCTCGAGCCAAGAGGCAGAGGCGTTGCTCTCCACTGCTAAGCTTCAGGAAGGTGCGGTCCCTCAATCCTGCTATGCCGAAGACCTCCATCCATTGCTGGCAAGTCTCGCGCTGGCTGGGTTTGGGACGTGTGTAAAGCCCTACGGAGTCATTCAGCCCGCTTGCCACGATATCGATGGCTGGAAGGTCTTTCTGATAGGCTCTGTGCATCTCTGGGCTGACGTATCCGATATGTTTCTTTATCTCCCAGATGCTTTCTCCGCTGCCTCTCTTGTGGCCGAAAAGTTCGATGTGGCAGGCATAGGCTTGAGGGTTGTCGGCGCAGACGAGGCTCAGCAGGGTGCTTTTCCCTGATCCGTTCTCGCCAGTGAGTGCCCATCGTTGTCCTTCATAAACAGTCCAGTTGAGGTCTTTCAGGATGGTGCGCTGGCCGTAACGGATGCTCACATTGCAGAACTTCAGTATTTCGCCACCCTTTTGTGGATAGAAAGATTGTTCGCCGTATTCCCTTTCTGGGAGTCCGAGAATCCATTCTCTGCGTTCTGGGGGCAGAATGGGATGGGGGAGAGGTGCGCGGCTACTGATGTATTCCTTGCGCGTTATTTTCGGCCTCAGGCACAATCCATCGATGGGCAGTACATGGGTGATGAAGGATGGCAGGTCGTCGGTCTTGCTCAGGACGAGGATGACCAGGAGGTCAGTTTCACGGATGAGGCTTTCCAGGAGGTCACGCAACTGGTCCCTCGTCTGTGCGTCCAAGCCAATGAAGGGATTGTCGATGATAAGCATGCGTGGTCCGCCCACCAAGGCCTTGGTCAGCTGGAATTTGCGCAATTCTCCGCTACTGAGGGTCACGATGTACTTCTCCAAAAGTGTCTCCAGATGGAACATCCCGTAGAGTTTCTCCCTGAGAGTCTTCCTGCGCTGACTGCTCAGTCTTCTCTGCTCCGGATCCAGTCCTTGCCCCATGCTCTGTTCGGCATGCTCGAAGGCCTCTTCCAGCAGGGCGCCTACGGTGGGGGTGTCTTCGCTGATTTCGTGCTGGTTCCATCGTAGCTGATAGCAATAGTTCCCGTCGTTGTCGCCGTAGGAATCGCGGAAACTGATGTATTTCAGGTTCTCGCTGACCAGTCTCATGGGAGAGGGACTGAAATCGTATTCCACCTCGTTCATCAGCAGAGGATAGTGCCCCGTAAGAACCTCGACCAACCTGCTTTTGCCCGCCGCATTGTCGCCCACGATGGCCACTTGCTCGCCCTCCAGGATTTCCATGTTGATGGGCTCAGCCATGCGCCACGCAGGGTGTCGTGTCACTCCGTTCCTTATTCTTATGATAGGTTTCATCTTCCTTTCACCCTTTCCTGATTCTTGTTGGCAAAGTCTTTCCAGCTTCTGTATTTCTTGTCCGTTTCAGGGCGGTCCATCTGCAGGAAATGGCAGTAGGCAGCTCCCAAGGCATCCGTTGCATCGAGGAACTTGCCCATTTCCTCGGGTGAGAGCTTCAGCATGCGTCGAAGCATGTCTGCCACCTGCTCCTTGTGGGCATTGCCATTGCCCGTGATAGCCATCTTGATTTTGGTGGGCGCGTATTCCGTGATGGGTACCTGGTGGTGGATGGCGGCAGCCATAGCCACTCCCTGCGATCGCCCCAGCTTCAGCATGCTCTGCACGTTCTTCCCAAAGAAGGGAGCCTCGATGGCCATCTCGTCGGGCAGGTAAGCGTCGATGATGCCGCTCACGCGCTCGAAGATATGTCCCAGCTTCAGGTAATGGTCTGCGTACTTGCGCAGGTCAATCACTCCCAGCGCCAGCATCTCGGCCTGCTTGCCCTGAACCTTCAGCACTCCGTATCCCATGATGTTCGTGCCAGGGTCTATTCCCAAGATGATCTTTTCTGTCATCCGAACTTTATTTTCTCCTTGATAGCCTCGTATCCTGCAATCCTTTTATGCGACTCCCTTGGGTGTTCCTATAGGAAATCGCGCACAAAGATAGTCAAAATCCTCCGAATAAGCAATTTTTCACATATTTTTATCTGTATTAAGACGCAAATTCCAAAACTTTCCCTTAACTTTGCACCGCAAACCTGTAAAATTGCAATTTGTCCTATGAAGAAAACCATATCTTTGCTGGCACTTGCTTTCGTGGCATGCATCAGCATCAGCGCACAGACCCAGCAGCAGAAGGTCGTCACCAGTGAGGTGAAAGCCGAGGCTACCACCAAGGCTGAAAACTATGCTGAAATCAAGTTCGACACCCTCCGCCATGACTTTGGGAAATTCAGCAAGGAAGACCCTGTTGTCAACTGTTCGTTCAAATTCACCAACGTTGGCACAGCCCCTCTGGTCATCCATCAGGCATTTGCCAGCTGCGGATGCACGATTCCCACCTACACCAAGACTCCCATCAAGCCAGGCGAGAGTGGAGTGGTCGATGTCACCTACAACGGTCGTGGTAAATTTCCAGGACATTTCCAGAAAACCGTTACCGTGCGTACCAATTCTGTGAACGAAGTGGTGCGTCTCACCATTGAAGGCACGATGGAATGATTGCATTATTGGCTTTCATGCTCCTGAACGACAGCATTCCAGATTCCACAAAGACCGAACGCGTCGACACGCTCCGTCAGATTATCGTCAAAGGAGAAACCAGAAGCCCTTTGGAAAAAGCTATCGAAGGCTCTTTGGCACGTCAGATACAGCCCTCTGTGCCATCGCTTGGCGATGTTTTGGAGAAGATTTCCCCCGGTATCAACGATAAAATGCTCCATCCCTTTGCCATCAAGCAGCGCAAGAGTGAGCGTAAGCACAAGCGCGACAAGAAAATCCTTGACGAATACGATCGTATCATCACCTTCGAGGACCTTCTCAGGGAAGCTGTTGCGAAGCAGCAACTCGAGGATGAAGCCGAGAAACGACGCGCAGAAGAAGACAAAGAGGCACATAAGATTAGTAAATAAGCCGCTCATTCCCTGTCTATTACACTATTCTGCTTAATCAAAAACTCAAAGGATTGTTTTGCTTACGTTTCGGCTCTCATCTTTATAGTTTTAGTCCACGATTTTGCCTCGACGTGTTAAATCTCCCATCCCATTGTTTTGATTACCCAAACTCATCACGTTGTCCCTTTTTGTAACTTTGTAACTTTGTCACAATGTAACATTAAGGATTTCCATTTGTGTCAATTTTTGTGTCAATTTGGGTCAATTATACTTTAGAATATATAATATAATATATATAAATATATATTATATTATATATTCTAACAATCCACCTTGCACATCGGCAGATGCTTAATGTTACAAAGTTACATTGTTGCATTGTTACATTTGAGTGGATGATGCTGTCTGACGTGGTGTCATTTTATTCAGCGACATATATGCAGGCGTTCGTTTTTCCCAGCGTAAAACTCTCCGGGTTCTTTCCTCAAAAAAAAGTGATTGGATGTTTGGTAGTCTCATTTTTTTTTTGTAATTTTGTGGTGTAAATAAAAAAAGTAATTGAGAGTAAAAAACATAATATTGGCAACCAAAAATTCTTAAATCGCATGAAAAGAAAACTACTTTTTCTGTTGATGGCACTCTTTACCGTCTGTGCCATGGGTCAAGACGGAGAGCTGGAGCCTCTTGGCTACTTGACTTTGAACCGTTCCACTCAGAATGGCATGAGCATTGAGGAAACGGGTGACTACGAGTACCACATCGTGAGCCTGAACGGCGACCCCTATATCCAGACGAGTCGTCTGCCTCGCGATTTGACTGACGAAGAGATTTGGGTGGCTATGGAGTACAAAAGCCCCCAGACAATCAACAATGCCGAGTTCTTCTTCTCGCCCATTGCAGGTGGACGTGAACAGGTCTTTGCTTTCACCTTGACCGAGGAATGGACGGCAAAGTACGTCAACATCGCCGCCAGCCGCCAGAAGTTTGGTTGGGGCAAGAAGAACGACAACCTGCGTCTGGATACTGGCGAGCAACCTAATCTGGAAGTTTTTGTGCGCAACATTGAGATTATCTCCCAGGAGGAATACGACAAGCGTCACATCGTCGATGTGGGCACCATCAACCTGACGCAAGATTCCGAAGGTTATTGGATCATCAGTACTCCAGCCGACCTGCAGGAGTTCTCACGCATCGTGAATTCTGGCATGTACCGTACGGCCAATGCCAAGCTGACAGCTGACTTGGACATGTCTGAGGTGACCGATTTCTGCCCTATCGGTGTGATAGACAATGGCGACTCCTACTCGAAGGGTGCTGCCCTGAGCAACCTGGGTTTCGCTGGCACGTTCGAAGGCCAGAAGCATGTGATCAGGAATCTGACTGCTCCCTACAATCCCAACTATGGAGCCAGTGGAGTGTTTGGCCTCGTGACGGGTACCGTCCGTGATTTGGGCGTAGACAATTATGTGTTCGATTTCGGCGAGAAAGATCCCTATAGCGGACGCTTCGCAGCCCTTGCAGGCCAATTGGTCGAGGGACGTATCGAGAACTGCTGGGTGACGGGTAGTACGGTGATTCATCCCAACGAGATCGTGGCTGCCCTCGTGGCTGGCAACTACGGAGGTACGGTCAGCCGCTGCTGGGAATTCAGCAACGACATCCAGGCTTATTCCCGTGCCGGTAGACTGGTCGGTGACCCTGCCGACGATAATGGAGTGCGCCGTGGCACCCAGGAGTATTGTGTTTCAGAAGGTGCAGTCGCTGGTACCTATACGTCGACGTTGATTGACTGCTACAGCGACATGCCTACCGATGCCTTCCTCAGTGGTGAGGTGACCTTCCGTCTGAATGGTGACCAGAAGGAAATCGTATGGTACCAGACGATTGGCGAGGACAATCTGCCTACGATGGATTCCTCTCGCGGCAAGGTGTTTGCTCAGGGAGAATTCAATTGCGATGGCTCAGCCAAAGAGGGTGAGATTACCTACACCAACACTCCCAACGAGGTTGTGATACCTGATCACGTTTATGAATATGGTATCTGTGTGAATTGCGGTCATGAGGTTCCTGGCTTCATGTCTACGGATGCCGATGGGTTCTATCATATCCAGTGGTACACGCAACTCCTTAAGTTCAGCGAGCTGGTCAATAGTGGCCAGACTTCCATCAAGGCTAAGTTGGACAATGATATCGACATGACTCCCGTCGAGAATTTCACTCCCATTGGCCTCTACACGGATGAGGCAGGATTTACCAACACCTCCTTCTCTGGTGTGTTCGATGGCCAGAACCATATCATCTACAACCTGAAGGTGACTCGCGACGACTCGCGTGAGGTAGGTTTCTTCAGTCGCACGTATACGGCTACGCTGATGAACCTGGGTATTGTGAATGCTGAGATGACAAGCAATGCCAGTGTCCGTACTGGAGTCCTGGGTGGCGAGCTTCATGTGACTACCGTAACGAACTGCTTCACGGCAGGCAACCTTCTGCTTTCTACCGAGGATGAACAGATGGGTGGTATCAGCGGCGAGGCAGCCTCTGCCAATCTTTCCAACTGCTGGTCGACCTACGAGGGTCCCCTGACTGCCGGCGCATCGAGCATGAACAATTGCTTCGAGAACTGCGCAGAGATAGCCGCCAGTGGTGAGCTTTGCTACACGCTCAACGGAAAAACCTTCCTCAATCCCACGTGGTATCAGACTATCGGCGAGGATGCTTACCCCACATGGGACAAGACTCACTCACGCGTTTATCAGCTTCCTGATGGCAGCTATGCCTCTCTGACTACCGAGAACTTCGCCAGCTTCCGCGACGATGTGGTGCTGACTGAGATGGATTGGAGTTCTGAATATCCATATTCTGCCGCCCTCCAAGAGGAATACGAGGCTATGGTGGGTGCATTGAGCGACATCAGTGTCTTAGCTGACTTCCTGGATGCCTACGAGATTCTCTACGCCAAGAAAGCCCTTGTGCAGACCAGTATGGACGCTTATGCGGCTTATATGGGCAAGGTAGAGGAAGTGAAGGCTTATCTCGAGGCTAATCCTGACATGGCGGGTGCTGGTCGTGATGTGGTAGAGTCTTACCTGAATGATGACGTGGAACCAGGTGATGCTTTCCCCAATGGATCATATTCCTACATCGACAAGAACCGTCAGTTGAGCACAGAGGAGATTCAGGAGGAGACCATTTATCTGGAGAATCTCTTGACTCAGGCTATCGCTTCTGACTATACTCCTGGTAGCGAGATTACCAACCTGATGGTCAATCCTGACTTCAGTCTCGCTAAGGAAGGATGGGAAACCAATGCTGGCAGCTTCAGCACTTATGACACTCCTGCCTCTGAACTGAAACACATCGCTGGCTCGACCAATGCTGTCGACCTGTCTCAGACGTTGACCGGCATGAAGGATGGTATCTATGAACTGACGGTGAAGGCTAACTATCGTCCCTTTGGCGACAATAACTCCCTCAACTATGCATCTTTCGTGTATGCCAATGATGTTCAGACCTACACGCGTACCATTATCGAGGATTATGTGCCACTGGAGGCTGAGTATGCCGACGAGACTAATTTCACCGTACTCTTCGAGGATGGAAGCGACGTAGGATACGCTCCAGCACTTGTTCAAGGACATGCCTTCGCATTCTCTGACGGGTTGTACGAGAACCGTATTGTGGTGAATGTGACGGATGGAAACCTGACAGTAGGTGTGCGCACTCCTGGCGTAAACGGTGCCAACGTGACGCGTCTGGGAGATTTCCACCTCTATTATCAGGGTGACATGGAATCTGCTACCGCTATCGAGGCACTCGACCGTACCTTGAATGAGATGGCTGTTACAGCCGACCATCTGCTCAACGTCTATGTCTTCATGGACGACGAGACCTACAACCAGTTCCCCAACTATCCTCTTTCCTTGAAGGTTGCTTTGGAGAATGCTGTGGCTGCCATTCCCAACGCGTCCACAGGTGCCGAGAAATACGCTTTGGTTCAGCAGATAGGCAATCTCTTCCAGCAGATTTACGAGGGTAAGCAGGCATACGTCAACCTTCTGGATGTTGTCGAGGCTGTTTATAGTGAGTACAGTATTGCCGACTATGAGGGCGATGACAAGGATGCTGTCAATGAAATCAGCGCTCGCGTTTGGGGCTGCTATGATGAAGATCCTCTCTATCCTGAAATCTCTACGGAAGAGGCCATCGCTATGGCTGCCGACATCAAGGCTACCTATGCCAGCTACATGACGTTGACAAGTTCAGGCGCTCACAACATGGAGTGGACAAACATCGCTCCCTTCAGCTACTTCATCACTACAGTTGGTCCTGATCCTTATGCATATCTTAGCTCTCTGGAATATGATGTCACGAATGAGCGTTACCTCTATTTCCAGTATCAGACAGAAACCGCCCACAATGCTGAAATATTCTATTCACCCATCGTGGCTGGCAATGAGATATGGTTCGACTTCGAGGCAACAGCTGATGGCGAATGGAAGGATATGTTCATCGACCTGAACGATGCCTTTGGAATTGATTGGGGTAAGGCTGGCGACCGGCTCCGTCTCGATCCCATCCCTGATGATTTGACAACCCTCTGCATTCGTCATATCCGGCTGGTAAGCGAAGAGCAGAAGCAGGATATCTTGAATGGTGGTTCTTCCATCTCTGATGTCGTGAGCAGTCTGCCTACCCTAAAGGCAACTGGAATCTATGACCTGACTGGCAGGAAGTTTGCCAATCGCCAGCAACTGAAGAAGGGTCTCTACATCATCAATGGCAAGAAGCAACTGGTGAAATAAACCCACTTCTGCTTCCACGGGAAGATAAATAGAATATCCTGGGTTCTCATTTGCGAGAGCTCAGGATATTTTCTTTATTCGATGCTGACAGGCCCTTGCCAGGAACGTGTTGATCAGATCTTACCCAGAATACGGTCCATTACCCAGTTCACACTCGTAGCGGAAACGCAATCGGCCGTGCAGATGCTCGTTCCCTGTAGATGCTCCACTACCTTCTGGATGAGAGGCAGCTGAACGTGTGGAGGATTCTCCACAACAAACTCTTGGCGTCCCTCGCTCGTATGGATGACTATGGGGTCGTAAGTGAATACGCTGAAGCAGAGTTGCCCACGATCGCCAATGAGTTCAATGCGGTCTGTGCGGGCACTCTCGTGGCTTACGAAGCACCACGAGCCGCTTCCTGGCAGCCCTGAAGCAAACTGGAAGGTGGCGCTCACACTATCCTCCGTCTGATAGAGCCCTCCCATGTTGGCCGTATAACCATTGGCTCGAACGATAGGACCCAGTATCTCTTGCAGGAGGTCTATCTGATGGGGAGCCAGGTCATAGAAATATCCTCCGCCAGCAATGTCCCGTTGGACACGCCACGGCAGGTTCTGCTTGTTGTAGTCCAAGTCGCGAGGTGGTACTGCAAAGCGGATCTGCACACTGACGACTTTCCCTATGACGTTCTCCCTGACCAGTTCTTTCACCTTCAGGAAATAGGGAAGATAACGGCGGTAATAAGCCACGAAACAGGGGACATGGGTTTGCTCGCTGATGTGGTTGATGCGCTGGCAATCGAGGTAACTGCTTGCCAGAGGCTTCTCCACATAGGCTGGCTTACCTGCCTTCATGGCCATGATGGCGTAGGTAGTGTGTGAGGACGGTGGAGTGGCGATATAGATGGCGTTCACCTCTGGGTCGTCGAGCAGTTCCTGAGCATCGATGTACCAGCGGGGAATGTTGTGCCTGTGGGCATACGATTCAACCTTCTCTCTGTTCCTACTCATTACAGCCACTACCGATGAGCCTGGAATCTTGCTGAAGGCAGGGCCACTTTTCTTCTCAGTAACCTCTCCGCAACCGATGAATCCCCATTTTATCTCTTGCTTGCTGTCCATAATGATAAAAATTTTGGCGTTTCGAGTACAAAGGTATGTTTTTATTCCGTATATTTGTATTCTGAATCGAGAAAACGAATCATAAAGATGGAATCGAAGACAGAAAATTTGGTGAAAGTTTGCGAGGAACGCAATTATGTGCATTGCATTACGGAGGGAATACGTCAGGCATGGAACAACTCAGGCAATCTCATGCATTACATTTGGCCTGCACTTGTGGTCTGTGCTGCCCTTTCTGCTCTGACGGGTTTAGTGACCCAGCGATTGGTTTCCGAAGCGACTTCATGGATGCTCATAGTTTCACTCGTTGCTTGCCTGCTCAGCATACTTGGATGGCTTTTCTACGTTGCCACGATGGATGCCATGCTGGTGCGTTGGCGCGACTTGGATTACGAGCCGGTAGTCACGATGAAAACCTTGCGCTCTCTCATTGGCCAGCGTATGAAGAGGGATTTCAACATGTTGATTCTCCTCTTCCTGCTTTTTGTCCTCTCCTATGCCGCTGGTTACTTCCTGGTAGTCTTCCATCTTCCTCTTTGGGCCCTGGCTGTTGGATTGCTGGTGGTTTTGCTGTTGCTCGTGCCCATGGATATGATTGTCATGGAGATTAGGTACAGCGACAAACCGCTGGCTCAATGCCTTGCTGGCTACATCAAGGGCTGGCGCTATTATGGCCGCATTCTGGCATTCGACCTCGTGGGACTCATTCTGATGCTGCTGGTCTCGTTGGTGGCTCTCTTGCCCATGATGGTGATTGCTATGGTCAATCTGGAGGCTGCTGAGTCCATCGCTATGGGCGACCTGGTCAGTTTACCTAACCATTACTGGTTGCTCACAGCACTCGCCTTTGCCGTTTGTACGGTTCTGATGATGATTGCAGAGTTCGTTTGGAGTCATGCGCAATGTCTTCTGTGGGGAAGCATCATGGAGGATGAACAAAAGCGACTTCAAGCGTTGGAATCAGTCAACACGTTGTCCTGAGCATTTCAACACGTTGTCTTTCGACTTTCAACACGTTGTCTTTCGACTTTCAACACGTTGTCTTTCGACTTTCAACGTGTTGTCTTTTACCGCTTGACTTTTAATTGAAAAAGTTCCAACTTACGCCAAAGTGGAAATTGCGTGGATTCACTGGATAGTGGGGCGCCCAGAAGTAATGCCCTGAACCAGCGTTCACGTGATTCATAGCCAGATAGATGCGGCAGCGCTTAAGGTGCATGTTGAGGTACACATTTACGATGGGATAATTGCCAACCTTAACACGCTGGAGGGATGCATCCTGAACGGCAAACTGCCCAATGTTTGCTGAATAGTCTGGAGCGTAATATGAAGTCCAGTAACGCACGTCTCCTCCCAGTTGCACGCGCAATATCTTGGCTATATGGAAAAGCAGGTAGAGATTGCTGTATACGGAGAGGTCGGGTAGGGGGAGAACATCCTTGTTGGATGTCTTCTGGTAAGTGACCTCGTTGTCCCAATGGACGGGACCCAGATGGAGGTCTTGGCTAAGAGTGGCGCTGAAGACCTGGATGCTTCCATTATGTTGCATGACGCTGGCATCATGGCTGTAGTCGGCAGGTATGACACTCGTTGAGTCCTTGCCATTGAGCAGGGTGTTCCTCATTCCGAAGTAGGTGTAGTTCTGAACGTTCTCAAATCCTACGTTGAGTTTGGTGTGTGTGTTGCTGAGGTCTATCTGGCCCTCGATGCGCGTGTGGAGTTGCTTGTCCAAATCAGTATTGTCCCACCAGGCAGATTGCGAATGGAAGTGTCGGAAATAGAAAGATGGGGTTTCGTGGCGCAGGTTTGCATGAGCGGATATGCGCATGCTGTCGGCTTCTCCTGTGCGAATGTCGGTCGAGATGGTTCCGTCCACATTGAAGTCACCCAGGTTCTCTCCCACGAGCCAGAATTCAGCATTCGCATTGTAGTGGATGATGCGTCCCTGGGTCCGACTCAACTCGCCTCCCACGGAGATGTCGTTCTCTGTCCACTTGTTCTTTCCCACGCTGTCTGCAAGCAGGATAGGCAATGTGTAGTTCCTTAGTTTGTGTGAGGCATAGGCCGTGAGCCCCATAGCTGCCCATTTGCTGAATCCTTCACGGATGGCTATTCCCAATGTGTTGCGCACACTCATCGCGTCCGTCTCATCGTCAACTTTGTTCCAACTGCCATAGTAGTGGTTGGTGTACCAACTGGCTGGCGTGTTCTTTGCGATATGGGTATGTTGCATCCGTTGAATGTCGAGGGTATGGATGAAGCTGGTGACAGGAAGGAATTCCTGAGGAACAATCAAAGAATTCTGCCAGGCAAGGAGTAGGGAATCTACCGTTAGCTGGCGGCGGATGCTGTCCTCGCGCAAGATGCCGCGGATGCTATCGTTGAGCTGGCTCAGAAGCTCCGCTTCAGAGGGAGGCGTGGGTTTCAGGGAATCAGGAATCTCGATGTCTCGAGTGATGCCCACGCTGTAGTTGTGAGTCAGATAGAAATTCTGTTCGTTGTTGCGGTTCCACGTGTCGCTAAGGTTGGTGGGTATGTCTTTGCTTCCATAGCTTGATTGGAAGCTCTGTGGGTCCAGTATGTATCGATCGTTCTCAATACCGCCGTTCTCTCCCGTTTTTATATGGTTTGCGTTGATGTAAGCATGCATTTGGTATTTCTCGCCTCGATAGTAGCCAAAGAGGGTTCCACCAAACAAGCTGTTGGCAGAGGCATTGTAGTAGCCTCGACCATACGAGTAATCCAGCTTGAATCCAAAGCCTGATATCTTGTTGATATTGCTTGCAAAATAGGCACGGATGCGGTCCTCTCCATTCTGATTGTTGCCGCACTTGTTGTAGGCAAGGTTTGTGACGGGGCTCAGTGTATTGGTGAAACGGAAATCGCTCAAGGAACCTCGAAAGAAGCTGTAAGGATCCAGGAAGATATGATCTGAAAGCCTTTCACGGTTCATGAAGATGCGGTTGAGGCGAGGTGATGCCAGATTGCCCAGGATGTTGTATTGCCCAGTATAACCTTCCGTCAGGTTGTTGTTCTGGTAATTGTGTACTATCGTGTCGTTGTTCTCAGCCGGTATGACAGTTCCCAACCTGGGATCGATGACCCATTGAAAGATTCCGATGGGGATGGGCTTTCCGTCTTTGTGGCTTGTCGTGTCGCGTCCTCCCCATGATAAGCTGTTGCCTGCTCCATCCCTGTAATTTCCTGGCTCGTCGAACTCGTTGTAGCCAGTGTTGTCCTGAGTTCTTAGGGTATTCTGGCCATTACTCCATGGACATAGTCCAAACAGGAGTGTCAAGCTGAGTAGTGTACGTTTACATATAGGAACGAGTTGCATGTCTTGGCGTTTCTGCTTTTGGCGAATCAGAGGACGAAGCGGATAAAAAGTTCCACCACTTTCAGAACCATGCCCACTCCAATTATACCCAAAGCGAGGAATTTATGTTCTTCAGAGGAAAAATACAGAATCAAACCGATGGCTGCCAACACGAGGAAAACTCCGTTGAGATAGTTGCGTAGGGAATCGTAGTTGCCAATGCGCTGTCTTTTCTTGCGGATTCGCTCTACCCGCTCCTCGAGGGACAATTCTTCTTCTTTCTTGCTCATGGTCAATAATGTTGAATGGTTCGATTACTTCAAGGCATTCTCTGCCCCCTGGAAGATGGCTTCCACGCGGTCTACTGTCTTGCGGCGGAACTTGCCACTTCTGGGATAGAGAGCAGTACCTTTCTTGTTGACGGCTTCCTTGTCGGAAATCCATTCCTCGCCCTTATAGGTCACTCCGTTCTCGCCGTTCATGTCTTCGTTGTAATAGTATGACACTTGGGTAAGAACGAGATCTGCCTTGCCGTTGCTCGTTTTGGCAGTCAGCTGGTAACGGAAGCGTGTGCGGTCGAGGTTGAGAGCCTTCTTCTTGAAAATCATGTACTCCTCGATGCGTGCAACAATTGTGCCATCCTCCTTGCCGTCTGAGATGATGCGGGTGCGAAGCCCCTCAATGGCATTCCCTACGAGTTCTTTTTGTATGTAGCTGCTGATAGCCTGATAGACTTGTGCTTGGCTTTTGCCTGGAGCATTGATGGTGGTTTGGAAAGTGATGATGCCATCCACTTCTGGTACAGCGCCCAACAGATACTTAGTGTCGTCTCCCTTGGCGAAAGCCATCATGGGGAGGCTAAAGAGAATTGCTAACAAGATTCTTTTCATTTCCTTCTTGATTTTTTTATGTTTTTGTTTATTTGTTCCAGTATGTTACAATGAATGTTGATACACGAATTTTTGAACGTCATCGCGATAACCGTCGCTGATAGGGAGCTGAATGTCTCCAATGCTGATGAGCGTCTTGTTGATATTGGTCACCTTGCTCATCTGTACGATATAGGAGCGGTGAATGCGCAGGAATCTTGGGCTGGGAAGTCTGCTTTCCATCGTCTTCATGCTTAGCAGGGTCATCAGTGGCTGCTCGTTATTCTCCAGATAGATTTTCAGGTAATCCTTCAATCCTTCAATGTAGAGAATTTCATCGAAACGGACTCTTACCATCTTGTAATCGCTCTTCACATAGAAGAAATCGCAGGTGTCTTCCTGACTGATGACGTTGTTTCTGCCCGGCGTCCTTCCCTCCTGACACATAAACCATTTGATTGCCTTATTGACGCTCTCCATGAATTCAGAGTAGTTGATGGGCTTCTTGAGGTAATCCAATGCGTTTATGCGGTAACCGTCGACAGCATATTCGCTGAAGGCAGTCGTGAAGATAACGCGTGTCTGGCTGGGGAGCATCCGGCTGAATTGTATCCCGTCCATGTCTGGCATCTGAATATCCAGGAAGACGAGGTTGACAGGATCCGTCGTCAGGTTGTGGATTGCACTCGATGCATTGTTGTATTCTCCCTTTAACTCCAAAATGGAAGTCTTCTTGACATAGCTCTCCAGCAAGGCTCTTGCCAAAGGCTCATCATCGATTATTGCACAGGTCAGTTTGTTCATATGTATATGGTTAGATTTGAGTAATATTCGTTTGTCTTTTGATCTACACCCTTTTCCCATTCGTATTTGTCAGGATAGAGCAGTTCCAGCCTACGTTGGGTCAATGTGAGTCCTGCGCCGTGGCCGTTTGTATCCCTGTTTTCTCGAGGATGGTTGCTGTTGCGTATGCAGTTCTTGATGATACCTTTCTCAGGATATGCATCGAATCTGATACTGATATGTCCGCCCTCAGCACATATTCCATGTTTGAAAGCATTCTCCACCAAAGCGATAAAGAGCATGGGGGCCACAGGCATCTGACCGCCATCCCTCAGGTTGCTCTCGAGTTCTATCTTCACATTCTCAGACACTCGCAACTTCATCAAATCCACATAATATCGCAGGAATTCCATTTCGCGTTCCAAGGGTACGAACGTATCCTTTCCCTGATAAAGCATGTGGTTGAGCAGGCGGCTCAGGCTGTAGATTGCTTTCTGAGCCTTCTCCTGGTCCATTTGAACGAGAGCGTAGATGTTGTTGAGCGTATTAAGCAGGAAGTGAGGACTCATTTGGTTCCTCAGGAACTGAAGTTCGATTTCAGTATTCTTCAGCTCTGCTTGCTGGCGAGCAATCTCTGCCTTGCGGAAACGAAAACTCATGTGCATGGCGCTTGCCAGGAGAATTGCCAGGAAGTAGAGGATGATGTCGCGGATGCTGAAGACTACCCTGCTGAACCATCCTGGGTTAGGTCTTGGTCTTCTTAACCTGTCTGACCAACTGGAGTTTTTTTGATTCTCCTTGGGAGATTGCACCATCTCTGTATCGCGACGTGTTGTGTCCAGGGATTCAACGTGTTCTTCCTGCCCACTCAACACGTTGAAATCGTCTTGGCTCTGTGTTGCATCCTTATCCGCAATCTCAGTCTTGCTCTTGTGCGATTCCCACAGCTTGTCCATGAACTTGTCCTGATTGTGGTTCCAAACGATGTGTAGGCTGCCTACTCCCATAATCAGAATGATGTTGAAGGCTACAAAGGGCTTGAATTGACGTTTCATCAAGAAGCTGGGAACTAGCCAGAGGTAGTTGGCATAGAAGACGATAGCCAGCGTGAGAGGTCCTATGAGAAAAGGAATGATGTTGAGGATGAAGGGAAAGAAGTCTTCATCCCGCATGAACATCATTGGGGGAATGAAAAAGATCATCAGCCATACTGCAATATGCAGCAGAGCTTCCAACAGGATCTTCCTTCTTTCTTCTTTCGTCTTCCTCATTTCAGTTTACAAGGTTATTATTCGTACCTGAGTGCCTCGATGGGATCCATGCGAGCAGCTTTGCGGGCAGGAACGTATCCAAAGAATATTCCTATGAAGGCACAGACGCAGAAACTGATGCCTACGCTCCACAAAGGTACGCTACTGGGTAGCATGAAGAACGTCTTAGCTATCCAACTGCCCCCATATCCGAGGGCAACTCCCAGCAAGGCTCCAGTCAGCGATATCACGATGCTCTCGATGAGGAACTGGTTCAGGATATCCATTCCACGTGCGCCGACAGACATTCGCAGACCGATTTCCTTGGTTCGTTCAGTCACACTTACCAGCATGATATTCATGATGCCAATGCCTGCCACCAGGAGCGAGAAGGCAGCCGCCACTACCAGGATAATGGTGATGGTATCCATCGTGCTGCTCATCGTTTCCATTATTTCCTGTTGGGAGCGGATGGTGAAATCGTCGTCTGCATCCTCCTTCAGTTTGTGGTTGCGGCGCAGGATAGCGGTAACTTCCTCAATGGCCTCGTCGCTAAGGTCTTCGCTCAAAGCACTCATCAGGATGTTGTTGAAGAAAGTCTGTGCTGAGATGCGTTTCATGACGGTTGTGTAGGGAGCGATCATCACGTTGTCCTGATCCATACCCCATGAATTGTAGCCTTTGGCTTTCAGGATGCCCACAATGTGGAAGGGGATACTTTTGAAACGAATGGTCTTGCCAACGCAATCGTAGTTCTTGTCGCCAAAGAGTTGTTCCACTACCGTACGTCCAACAACGCAAACCTTAGCGCTTTTCTTGATGTCTTCCTCTGTGAAACAGTCGCCTTCCTCCACGGTCCATAACTTGATGTCCATGTATTCCGTACTTTCACCATAAATAGTGGTGGTGGTGTTCTTGGCACCATGGATGACTTGTCCGCTACTGGTAACCTCAGGGCTGACATGCGTGATGAGTGTTGCCTCATCCATAATGCTCTGGTAGTCTGCCATTTTCAGTGTCTGCATAGCACTTGGGTCTTGGCGCACACCGCCTCGCATATCTGCTCCAGGACGGATAGTGAGCAGGTTGGTACCCATTTTGCTCAGTTCTTCCCTGACACTTTGTTTGGAACCTTGTCCAATGGCCATCATGATAATGACAGCAGCCACTCCGATGATGATGCCAAGCATGCTCAGGAAGGAGCGGAATTTATTGCTCAGAATGGCATTGATTGCCACCTTCAGTAGATTCTTTATACTCATATGTCTGTATCAGTCGTCTTCTGTTTTGGGCAGGGCAGCCAGGGCCTCTGCTGCGTCCAGTATACAGGGATTCACTTTGTCTTCGCGTATCATGCCATCGCGTAGCGTTATGTTTCTGCTGCTGTACTGGGCAATCTCAGGATTGTGGGTCACGAAGATGATGGTTCGTCCTTGGCGATGCAACTGCTGGAAGAGGACCAGTATCTCGAAACTGGTTCTGGTGTCCAGATTACCAGTTGCCTCGTCGGCCAATATCACGGCTGGATCGTTGACTAAGGCACGAGCGATGGCTACGCGCTGCATCTGACCACCTGACATCTGGTTGCTTCTGTGCTCCAGTCGATCTCCCAATCCAACAGCTTCCAGTGCCTTGATGGCAGCCTCGCGCCGTTGTCTGGCATTGAACTTCTTGTTATACATAAGGGGAAGCTCCACATTCTCTACCGCAGTGGTTTTGGCTAGCAGATTGTAGTTCTGGAAGATAAACCCAATCTTGCGGTTTCTCAGGATTGCCCTTTCGCTGCGTTTCATCATACGTACGGGTGTCCCATCCAGAATGTATTCTCCAGTTGTAGGGGTATCGAGGCATCCCAGCTGGTTGAGCAAGGTACTTTTGCCAGATCCAGAAGTACCCATGATGGTGACGAATTCTCCCTCGTGAATCTTGAAACTCACGCCGCGCAAGGCTTTTACAACCTCGCTGCCGACGTGGAATTCACGCCGCACATCCTGTAGCTCGATGACGACCTTCTTGCCGTTTTTCTCGCTGTTGATGCTTCCTTGCCCGTTGATAGGGGAATAGGTTGTCTTCTCAGCCATTATTTGTTCTTGTTTTTGTCTTTATCCCTGTTGTTCCTGGGTCGTGGCATAAAGGGATTTGTGTTTTGCTGATTGCCAGCACCTTCCTCCATCTGTGGGAGGCTGCTTGCAACCTCAGTAATGACCTTGGTACCCTCGTTCACACCACTTAGAATTTGTGTCAGCGTACCATTTGTGGTGCCCAGTTCTACAGGAATGGCCTTCAAGTTGGGACCTTCTTTCGTCCAAACTTTGGTGCGGGTGTCCACATTGATGATGGCTTCTCCCTCATTGAGCATTGCTTCGCTTGGATTGAAACGGAGTGCCTTGGCAGGAACTGCCAATACGTTCTTCAGTTCCAAAGTGTAGATTGTTACGTTGGCTGTAAGTCCAGGCTTCAGCTTAAGATCCTCATTAGGTGCACTGATAACCACCTGATAAGTCACCACGTTACTCTCAGTGGTTGCTTGTTGGCGAACTTGCGTGACAGAACCTTCGAAAGTATCTTCAGGAAATGCATCGACAGTGAAGGTGACACGTTGTCCTTCCTTCACGTCCCCAATGTCAGCCTCGTCCACATCAGCTATCACTCTCATGTCAGTCAAATCTTGAGCAATGGTGAAGAGGGTGGGGGTGTTGAAACTGGATGCCACAGTCTGACCTTCTTCCACTTCCTTGCTCAGAACGATTCCGTCGATTGGACTTGTGATGGTGGCATATCCCAGATTGGTCTTTGCTTTCTTTACGTTCTCCGTTTGGTTGGCCACTGACTGCTGGGCTTTTACATAACTCAGACGTGCCTGTTCGTAGTCATTGGCGCTGATGAGTCCCTTGTCGTAGAGATTCTTGTAGCGTTCGTGGTTAGTCTTTTGGTAATCAAGTTCACTTTGGGCGCTCTTCAGATTGGCTTGCGCACTGCTCAATTCGCTAAGCAAGTTCGTGCGATCCAATTCTGCAATCACGTCACCAGCTTTGACAATACTATTGTAGTCAACGTAAAGCTTACTTACGATACCACTTACCTGAGTACCCACATCAACGCTCGTGACAGGTTCGATGGTTCCTGTGGCAGTCACACTTGTGATGATATCCTGCTTGGAAGCTTCCACCTCAGTGTATGTGAACTTTAATTTCTTGTCACAGCTGCTTATCAGACTGGTTGTCAGCAGTAGCGCTGTAATGCGGATGATGTTTTGTCTAGTCATCTTATTGTTTGTTGTTTAATGTCTTTTTTGTTACATGATTATAGTCTAGGGAGAGCAGAGAATCTGTCAGAGGGTGATGGGCTCTCCTGTATAGAATTTTAGCAGTTGGATGTTCAATAGCGTGGTGTATTTGCTTTGCAGCATATCCTGCTCAGCACTTATCACGTTGTCTCGTCCTTGTAATACTTCTACGGTATTCTTCAGTCCATTTTGGAACTGCTCGTTAAGTAATTCGTAACTTGCCTCTTGACTCTTCACGCGTGTTTTTGCAGCGATGTAGTTCTGCTGGTTGCTGTTCGCGTTGATCCAATACTGTTCGATGGTACTGCTGAGAGTATTCTTTGTGTCTTGCAAATCAAGGCGACTGCTTGCCTGTTGCAACTTTGCATTTTTCACGTTGCTTAGGTTCCTGCGGTTGTCGAAGATGGGTACTCCAAAGGTCAAGCCAGCACTCATGTTGAGGTTGGTCTTCATCTGCTTGCCTGTATCATCTTTGCTGGCGCTGTAATGGCTGTCACCCAAGCTGGCGCTGATTCCGATGGTTGGATAGAAACCACGCTTAGCTATATCCAGGTTCAGGGCTGCTGCATCCACATTTAATTGTGCGCTCTTGACCTCAGGGCGTATTTCCAATGCTTTGGCATAGGCGTCATGCGCATCAGGAATCATGGCCAAGACCTGGTCATCAGATGGGATTTCGCCGCTGACATCGAATGGAGTGTTGAGGTCCAATTCCAGCAGGGTTTTCAGTTGCCGTATGTAATTTGCCAGTTGTGTCCCACTGTTTACTACGGCATATTGAGCACTGCTGAGTTGTGCTTCCAGTTGGATCAAGTCAGCCTTCGCCATTTGTCCCTGGTTGAGCATTTCTTTCCCTCGATCGTATTGGCTTTGTGCTGTCTGCAACAACTTTTCGTTAACTTTTCTTGCTTCTTTCGTATACATGATTTGCACGTAGAGTTGGGCAATCTGTTCCTGAATGGTCAGCTCACTCTGTCGTGTGTTGAGCTTTGTGATTTCATTCTGAAGTTCCTGTGCCTCGATGTTTTTATGGTTGATGCCTCCGTTCCATAGGGTCCAGTTGGCGTTCACTCCATAACTTCCTTGGTAGGTAACTTTGTTGGTCGTGTTGGTCACTTGCCCGTTCTGCACAATAGCCGTGTTTTCCTCAAAGGGTCTGTATCCCATGCTTTGGTTGGTGTTGAAGTTCAGACTGGGGAAAAGCGCTCCCTTGTATTGCCAGAGGGCTACGTCGCCCTTGTCCTCGCTGATTCTGTTCTTCTGGATTTGGATGTTGTTTTGCAAGGCATAATCTATGCAGTCTTGGAGTGACCAAGTTTCTTGCGCATAAGAAAATCCAACCCAGCTTGCCAGCACAATCAGAAGTGGGATTCTGTAATTTATCATGATTCCTTGTTGTATTTTGACTTTATAATTTTTATGCAAAATTAGTGATTAAATGTGATTTTGGCAAGAAAGAATTTATTCTTTTAATTATATTTAGTGGAATTTATCGACAATTTTGTCATATTTGTCTATTTGTACAATTACATTTTGTGTTGTTAGGAAAATGTTGTAATTTTGCAATCAAAAGTAAGTTGACGTTTATAATTAAATGGAAATATGTTCTCAGGGATAGTAGAGGGTATGGCTCGTGTTGAAGCCATTCGATATGACCAGGACAATGTGCATCTGACACTGAGTTGTCCCTTTGTTGACGAATTGGGTATTGACCAAAGCATTGCCCACAATGGAGTCTGTTTGACAGTAGTCAATATTCAGGATGGGTGCTACACCGTGACAGCCATGCGTGAGACTCTTGATTGCAGTAATCTAGGCTTGCTGAAAGTTGGGGATTGGGTTAACGTGGAACGCAGTATGATGCTCAATGGGAGACTGGATGGCCATATCGTTCAAGGACATGTCGACCAGACCGCTACTTGCATCAATGTGGAGGACCAAGATGGGAGCTATCAGTTTACATTCCGCTACGAGAGCAATCGTGAGATGGTAAGTCATGGATATTTTACCGTTGACAAAGGCAGCGTTACGGTTAATGGTGTCAGCTTGACGGTGTGTCGTCCTACGGTGGATAGCTTTCAAGTATGTATCATTCCATATACTTTCGAGCACACCAATTTCCATTTCATCAAACCAGGGTCGGTAGTTAACATTGAGTTTGATATCATTGGCAAATATCTGGCTCGCATGAATGCGCTTTTGAAGTAAATTCTTCTCGCTTGAGAAAGATTCGATAATCAGGGTATTCTTAGCGTGAGTGTGACAGGATGCGAAAATCCTGTTATTTCTTTTTGCTTGTTTTCTTGCGCCTTGTGAATGCTTCTTTCCAGTTGTTGAAATCACGTTTGAATTGCACACCAATGCCTTGTGTCGTTAATGATGATTGAATGAAATATCGGTCATTGGTTTGATTGTATGCCTTCAAGGATACGCCACCGTTGGGGGTGAGGAGGTATTGTACATCGAAGTCGCCAATAAAGTTGTTGGTGCTGTAATAACTCTCTCGATAGCCGAAATTGCCATTGATTAGTAAGCGGTTGTTGAGGAGTCGACCACTTAGGATTCCTTCTACATCCAGTTGATCCCATCCAGTTTCGCCCGTACGGAGATTTGCGCCAAAACTCCAATTGTTGGTATCCATCACATTTGAAAGCATTTGATTGAACTGACTGCTCAACGTGCTGCTTATAAGAGAGTTCATGGCTGTTCCTCCTTGATTGTTGTTGCCTCGCATATATTGAGGGGAATAGCTATAGAATCTGCCAATGCCCAGAAGGTAAATGACCTGCATGTTGCGTTCCTCCTCTGTGTTGATCATCGAGCGTACCATCTGCTTCTCATCCTCGTTGGCATTTGGTAGGTCGAAATCGAATGTGACGACAGGAGCCAACGGTTTTCCTGTAATGTTCATGACGCAGTCCACACGAGTGTTGGAAAAGCCTAGCCCTGTGGCACTCAGATCGTCCAAAGCCACATTGGGGACTGTATAGGTGGCTTTCAGATTGAGGGCGGCTTGGTATGCGTCACCGCCAAAAACAATTGTTCCGTCCGGTTGGAATTGGAAGTCCTTGCGGATGATTTCCTGTATGGATAGTTTATATAATCCATGATCTACACGATAGGTGCCATACATTTGAAACTTACCCTTGTTGTAGTAGTTCGCAATAATGTGTCCACTACCGTACAGATTGATGTAATCTCCTGATTTGGCATCCATTAAGAGCTTCATCGTGGCATCAGGGGTGATGTTGAGATTGAAATTGATACGCATATCAGTTTCAGGTTCATCTTCTATGGGATCAGGTTCCTTCTTGAGGTCCTTCACTTCAATGCTGTCTGTATGAGAAACATAAGAAATGAAACCTGCCTCTGTCAGAGTCTCAGGACTTGCCACGTTGTAAACAATCTGACTACCGCTAAGGGGGGTTGCATTCACATCAACGTTTAGCTGACCTGGCTGTCCACTGAGTTGAATCTGCCCATCCGCAAAGAGGGTTCCATAGAAAGACATGTCGCCAAAATCGTGGAAGTCATATCCCAGAACATTATGAGCGTCAATCTGGAAATTGTATCGCAGGTTACTCAAATGAGTATGCATTAAGTGTCCGTCAACTGTGGCATAATGCTCGCTGCTGCCTGGTGACCCCAACTTGTCATAGGCTGTAGCATGACGAAGCCAAATGTTGTCAGGTCTCAGAATGACAGAATCATTTTCAACATGGTAATCCACTCCCAATGCATTGACGCGCATGTTTGCTTCGTTCACCAAGATGTCACCTTCCAGATTGATGTTCTTGAATTGTCCAAACACACGACACCATCCAGTTGCTCGTCCTTGGAAATTCGTGAAAATGCCTTCTGTGAATTTGTTCAGGAAATAGAGATTTATGCAGCGAGTGTTGATGTTGAGCTCCAAGCCGCTTTCTGGCTTGTGTCCTGGGATGATGGTGCCCACGACGGAAGTCTGATGATTGAAGGGCAAATCCTCGATGTGGGCATCCAAATGGATAGCTCCTTCTTGATCTCCCCAGTTCCCATGTGCATCCATGCTTCCCATCCTGCCTTCGTTGAACGTGAAATTGTCAACATGAATATAGGCATCAGCCTTGGGCTTTTCCATCAGATTGCGTGCATAGATGCGACCTGTGGCATCTCCAGCAAAATCTACTGTGTGGAAATTGATGATATCGAAAATATATGACAAATTTATTTTGTTCAAATCGGCTCTTAAGGTGTCATTCTCCTCCTTGGAAACGCGACCTCCAACTTTCAGATATCGCTCACCTTGGGCAACAAGTACATCTTTCACGTCAACGATTCCGTCATGGTAATTGATCTTCGCAGGTTGAACAGTCCAAACGGTATCCTTGATTATGATGTTGGATTTGCTTAATAGTCCTCGGATAGCTTGCTTGCCGTCCAGGTCTTTGTATAATTCCCCTGTCAAATCCAATTCGCCAGACTGTTCCGGCTTTTGGTGGTTGTTCCATCGTAGACGCGACGTCAAGATGTCTTGACCAGAATTGACATCCACTCCAATCTCAACAGGCGTTCCTTTCATCAAACGTTGCAGAAGGAGGCTTGACTGCAAGCTGTAGCGATTGCTTTCGATTCTCCAATTGATGTGCTTCAGTTGCTCGCTGCCATATCTCAGATAGGGAATGTCGGCATTGAATGTCATAACGTTTATGCCTCCGTCCATGTGTCCCTCGATGAGGGCTTCTTGGGGGATGCTCAGATTGATTCCTGTCATGCGTTCCACCAAAACGGAGTCTTTGACACGCAGGTAGAAAGCAATGTCATCGTTGAGCCGCTCGCTCGCATTGGGTTGCTTGAAGAGACTTGGCAAATGGGAACTGGTTATCTTGAGGAACGTGTCGTATACATTCTTCCATTTGAACATGCCATCAGCTTGGAATTGCAGAATGGGGCTTTCTATGTTGATGTGTTGTTTGATACTGTCTGCTTGGCTTGATATGTGAAAGTCACCAGGTTGGAAGATGCCCTTCTCTGGAGATTTCAGTGTAAGGTTGCTGACGTCTATATCTCCAGTAATGAAATCGAGGCTTCTTGCCTGGATATTGCCAGTGAGATAAGCCGTAAAAAGTTCGTCTTCGTATTTCTTCGTCAGATTCATGAGATGAGGGCTCACGTCATCTAATTTGGCGTCGAACTGGATTCTCTTTTGGGGAGACTCGTTGTTGAACAAAGCTTCTATGTTGACGGCACCATTAGAACTCTCCCATGCCATGTTTCCTTGGTATGTTCCATTCTGGCATGAGGCTGTGATATCGACATTCCGATAAGGATAGTTCTTGTAGATGAATTCTTGGATTGTACTGTTGAGAGTTAATTCTGGAAGATTGTTTTCTCCTTTGATTTTTCCTGTCAATATTCCTTCAAGTGATACTTTATCCAATTCGTTGTTTTCTCTGGCTGACAATATCTTACCCAGTTCAAAATCACTTATCTTAACGGTCGAGCTTAAATTGTTTCTTTCATTCAGGATTCCCTCTATGGCAACATTTCCCAACGCAGTCATCATGTCTAAGTCGAGAGTAATGTTTTTGGAAGCGTAGGATAGTGTTCCCTTGGTGTCAGTCGCTCCTAATCGAGTGAGGAGAGGGCTGATTTCGCGGTCTTCATTCTTCAGGTTGCGCATCAGGAATTGCTGAAGCTGTGGCCCAGTATGAAGATTTGCTATCGAACTTTCGATGACAGGCTCGTTCAACAAGTCTTTGATGTCTACCCGTCCGTTTAGCACAAGATTCTCGTTCGTGTCTTGTACGTGCAGGTCGAGCAACGAGAACTGACTGTCCTTTCCTTTGATTCTCGAAGCGATTTTCACAGGATCATGGAAATTGACCAACTGAGGAACGAACGCCACCAAATCATTGGGAACAGTAGTGATCTCCAGGCTCCCATCGCACGCAAGACGTCTGAGCCACTCATTTGTTTCCCCCTTTTGAGGCCAGTCTGAATAGGTGGCAGTGAGACTTGGGATTGAAACTTCAGTATTTGGAAGAGATATGAAAAATTCCGACAAATTGAAATCGTTTCTATTGGCGGCAAGTCTCATCTGTGCCTTCGTGACTTCCAGGCTGTTCGTCTCGCGGAAATCCAGTCGTTTGATGGTTGCATTGATGCTGTCAGGCGTTAGCTCCCTCAGTGTGGCGGTGATGTTGAAGTCCTCCACATTCAAGTGGTTCAGATTGAATCTCCCAGGTGTCGGAGGCTCTTGCCATCGATTGAAACGGACATCGCAGTTACGCATCAGCAGACTTCCTATTCTCAGGTTGATGGGATTCTTTTGGGTGGTATCCTTTCCTGCAAAAGCCTTCAAGAGATAAGTGAAGTTGAAATCCTCGTTCTCGTTTTGCTGGTACAAGGAAACCTGGGCACCAATAATCTGTGCATTATTTATGCGTATCTTATGATCGAAGATGGGCAGGATTTCCAGTTTTGCTGCTAAACGTGGGGCCTGAAGCATGAGACTGTCTTGCTGGTCATACAGGCAGACATCATCCAGAATGATTCGATTGAAGAACCCCATCCTCATGCGTCTGACTTCCATTCGGCTGTTTATCTGTTTACTTACGAGCTCAGAAGCTGTACTGGCCATCCATTTCTGTACAGCGGGTAAGTTGAACAGAACCAACACAAGCAAATACAATCCTGCCAGGACTATTGCTATGGTCCGGAGTATATACTTCAGCGCTTTAATTTTGCTCTATTTTACAATTTAAAAAGCGACGTCTTCTTATTTCGATGTCAAAAGTACAATTTTATTTTTAAATCTGGCACCTTATTAGCAAAATTTTATGTAATTTTGCAGCGCTAAAATGTAACCATTATTTTTTATTACTGTATATGGCAAAAGTAATCAAATTACGTAAAGGCCTTGACATTAACCTTAAAGGCAAAGCCATTGAGGAGACAGCCAGCGTAAATTGTCCTGGTGAGTATGCACTTGTGCCGGACGATTTCACTGGTGTGAAACCCAAGGTGGTTGTCAAAGAGGGTGATGCAGTAAAGGTCGGGGATGCTTTGTTTGTCGACAAACTCCATCCTGAAGTTAAGTTTGTCAGCCCTGTCAGTGGTATTGTTTCTATGGTTGAGCGTGGAGATCGGCGAAAATTGCTGAGCATACGCGTAAAACCTGATGGGAAACAGGAAACCAGACAGTTTGACGTAAAGGGCGACATGAAAGAATTGCTGGCAGAGAGCGGACTGTTTGCCTTCTTCCGTCAGCGTCCTTATGATGTGGTGGCCAATCCAGAGGACACTCCTAAGGCTATCTTCATCAGTGGTTTCAACAGTATGCCTCTGAGCCAGAACTTCGAGTATGTCCTGAAAGGGCAGGAAAAGGAATTCCAGGCAGGCATCAGCGCATTGAGCAAGATTGCCAAGGTTCATCTGGGCATCAGTGCCAAGCAGACCAGTCCTGCTTTAACAGGCGCAAAGGATTGCGAGGTGACTGTTTTTGATGGTCCTGCTCCTGCTGGCAATGTAGGTGTTCAGATCAATCATGTGGACCCAATCAACAAGGGTGAGGTTGTCTGGACATTAGGTGCTGAGGAGGTAATCTTTGTTGGACGATTGATGACCACTGGCAAGGTAGACTTGACTCGTACCATTGCCTTGGCAGGTAGCGAAGTGAAGGATCCCAAGTATTATCGTATCCTGGTAGGACAGAAGTTGACCACACTCCTGGAGAACAATGTGAATCTGGAAGGCAGCCGTGTGATTAATGGCAACGTGATGACGGGCTTGAAATCTTGTGCAGACGGTTTCCTGGCTGCTCACGCCACAGAGGTGAATGTAATCCCTGAGGGCGATCATGCCGACGAGTTCATGGGTTGGATCATGCCTCGCTTCAACAGCTTCAGTACAAGTCGCAGCTATTTCAGCTGGCTCTTGGGCAAGAAGAAAGAGTACACCATCGATGCTCGTATCAAGGGCGGCGAGCGCCACATGATCATGAGTGGCGAATACGATCGCGTGTTCCCTATGGACATCTATGCAGGTTACCTTATCAAGGCTATCATCACAGGTGACATAGATCGTCAGGAAGCCTTGGGTATCTACGAGGTTGCTCCTGAGGATTTCGCTCTGGCAGAGTTCGTCGACAGTTCTAAACTGGAATTGCAGCGTATCGTTCGCGAGGGTCTGGATATCCTCAGAAAGGAAAATGCTTAATACATTATATTAATATGAAAGCAATAAGAAAATTATTCGATAACATTAAGCCCTACGTGGAAGAAGGCGGTAAGTTCCATGCTTTCCGCAGTCTGGTGGATGGTTTCGAGACGTTTGCCTTCGTCCCCAATCAGACCTCCCGTGTGGGTAGCGTGAATATCCATGATGCTATCGACAGCAAACGTATCATGAGCTTCGTAGTGATTGCTCTGATTCCCGCTTTGCTTTTCGGTATGTACAACGTGGGTTATCAGAATGCTTTGGCTGCTGGTGCTCTCGAAAGCACTTCTTGCTGGGCTATGTTCTGGTATGGTTTCCTTGCTGTTCTTCCTAAGATTCTTGTCAGCTACATTGTCGGATTGGGCATTGAGTTTGTGGTTGCCCAGTGGAAGAACGAAGAGATTCAGGAAGGTTATCTGGTATCAGGTATCATCATTCCCATGATTGTCCCTGTAACTCTTCCTTTGTGGATGCTTGCCTTGGCAGTTGCCTTCAGCGTCATTCTGGCTAAGGAGATTTTTGGTGGTACAGGAATGAACATTTTCAATCCAGCGCTCATCACGCGTGCTTTCCTGTTCTTCTCTTATCCTGCTGCTATGACTGGCGACAACTCAGTATGGGTAAGCCAGAGCACTATCTTGGGCGCAGGTTACAATGTGACTGCTCCTGACGCCCTCTCTGGTGCTACTCCTTTGGGTCTCGCTGCTCAGGATGGATTCGCTGGTTTCGATTCAGCCACCATCCACAATGCCATCGTAGGTCTCATTCCTGGTTCTATTGGTGAGACCAGTGTGATAGCCATTGCCATAGGTGCTGCTCTTCTGTTGTGGACGGGTATCGCTTCTTGGAAGACCATGCTGAGCGTGTTTGTGGGCGGCGCTGCTACCGGCTATCTGCTTCAGGCATTGGGGCTCACTCAGATTCAATGGTACGAGCACCTCGTATTGGGTGGCTTCGCGTTTGGTGCTGTCTTCATGGCAACCGACCCTGTTACCAGCTGCCGTACTGAGTGTGGCAAGTATGTCTATGGTCTGCTCATCGGTTTCGTGGCAGTTCTGGTTCGCGTGCTCAACCCTGGTTATCCAGAGGGAATGATGCTGGCTATCCTGTTGATGAACTTGTTTGCAAGTCTGATAGATTACTGCTTCGTGCAGCGCAATATCAGCATGCGTACAAAACGTGCAAGTAAATAAAAGGAGGACAACGATATGAAATTGAATACAAACGGAAATGTATATACCTTCTGCTATGCGGCAGTAATGGTTATCATCGTTGCATTCCTGCTGGCATTCGTGGCTTCTGCACTGAAGAAGACTCAGGATGCCAACGTGGCAAACGATACGAAGGGACAGATTCTCACCGCTCTTGGCTACGACAAGGCCGCCATCAATGTGGCTGATGTGTATGCAGAGAAGGTGCAGGACAACGTCTTTGCTGAAGGCGAGCTGAAGGCTTTCGACGGCAACTTCAATACCACCTATGGCAGCCTTATCAAGAATGGCGAGCTGCATGTCTTTACGGCTACGACAGCCAATGGCGAGCAGGCTTATGTGATTCCTGTTGTAGGCCGTGGTCTTTGGGGCGGTCTCTGGGGCTATATCGCCGTGAATGAGACAAAAGATAAAGTGCTTGGCACTTACTTCTATCACGAAAGCGAGACAGCCGGTCTGGGTGCCCGCATCAGCGAGAAGTGGTTCCAGGACCAGTTCATTGGCAAGCCCATCTTTGGAGAGGACGGTAACGTTGCCCTCACAGTCGTAAAGGCTGGTGCTGCTCAGCAGGAGAACGAGGTCGACGGTGTGACTGGCGCAACCCTTACCAGCAATGGTGTGGCAGCTATGGTCAAGGACGGCCTGACTGCCTACAAGGAGTTCCTCAGCGGCGCAGCTGCCCAGTGTCCCAACAAAGAAAAGTGCCAAGGCAAGTGCCCCAGCGAAGAAGAGGGTGCTGTCCGTTGCACTTCAGACGAGAGTGAATCAACCGATGTTGAACAATAATAAGAGGAGGAAAGAATATGAGTAAATTGTTTTCTGAGGAGAATAAAGCAGCATTCTCTAATCCGCTTAATCTGAACAATCCCATTGCTGTCCAGGTACTGGGTATCTGCTCTGCGCTGGCTGTGACCAGTCAGCTGAAGCCTGCCATCGTAATGGGTTTGAGTGTGACCGTCATCACGGCATTCTCGAATGTTATCATCTCATTGATTCGCAAGAGCATACCAAACCGTATCCGTATCATCGTTCAGTTGGTGGTGGTTGCTACGCTGGTGACCATCGTCAGCCAGTTGCTGAAGGCTTATGTCTATGACGTGAGCGTACAGTTGAGCGTATACGTAGGTTTGATCATCACCAACTGTATCCTGATGGGTCGCCTCGAGGCTTTCGCAATGCAGAACAAGCCTTGGCCCTCGTTGCTCGACGGTATCGGAAACGGCCTGGGCTACGCATGGGTACTGGTGGTAGTAGGCTTCGTTCGCGAGCTTTTTGGTTTTGGAACACTCTTTGGCTACAACGTCATTCCCCAGTTCGTCTATGATGCTGGCTACACCAACAATGGTATGATGGTGATGCCTGCCATGAGTTTGATTATCGTAGGTTGTGTAATCTGGGCACATCGTGCTTATAATAAGGAGGAGAAGTAAAATGGAACATATGATAAGTTTGTTTGTCCGCTCCATCTTTGTGGACAATATGATATTCGCCTTCTTCTTGGGTATGTGTTCTTATCTGGCCGTATCCAAGACAGTCAAGACAGCATTCGGCTTGGGTATCGCAGTAACCTTCGTACTGTTGGTTACCGTCCCCGTCGACTATGCGCTGCAGACCTATATACTGGGTCCTGATGCTTTGGTCAAAGGCGTCGATCTCACCTTCCTGGCCTTCATTCTGTTCATTGCAGTCATTGCAGGCATTGTGCAGTTGGTCGAGATGATTGTCGAGCGTTTCAGTCCCTCTCTTTATGCCTCATTGGGTATCTTCTTGCCTCTGATCGCTGTAAACTGTGCCATCATGGGTGCTTCCTTGTTCATGCAGCAGCGTGTCACGATGGAGCCCACCAATGCGCAGTTCATTGGCGGTTTTGGCGATGCCATTGCTTACGCGTTGGGTAGTGGTATTGGATGGTTGCTCGCCATCGTAGGTTTGGCAGCCATACGCGAGAAAATGGCTTATACTGATGTCCCCAAGCCTCTTCAGGGACTTGGCATCACCTTCATTACCGTAGGTCTGATGGCATTGGCATTCATGTGCTTTAGTGGACTCAACATCTAAATTCATTTACCATTTAGCCATTTACCATTTACCATTTGAATGTTATGGAAAGCGACGAACTAAGACTAAGGTTAAAGGAATTTGCAATTCGTATCATAAAAATGGTAGATTGTATGCCTCGGACAATCTCGTCCGATGCAATAGCAAGGCAAATAGTCCGTTCTGGCATCTCACCCTCTGCTAACTATAGGGCAGCACTTTTAGGAAAGTCTGACAAGGACTTCTTGAATAAGTTGAAAATGGTGGAGGAAGAACTTGACGAAACGCTTCATTGGCTGGAGATCATCATGGAAACGGAGATGGTGAAACCTGAGCGTTTAGAAGACTTGCACAATGAATGTCATGAGTTGCTGAAAATTATTGTCAGCACGATTCTCACAATGCGCCGCAGAGTGAACTTCCAATGACATTATGGTGAATGGCATGGTAATAGGAAAAGTATCAAATGGTAAATGGTAAATGATTAAATTGTAAATCAGATTATGGATATGAATTTAATTTTGACGAGCATTGGCGTATTTCTGGTGATCATCATCGTGTTGGTTGCCATCCTGCTCGTAGCTAAGGCTTATTTGTCACCCAGTGGCAATGTGAATATATCGATAAATGGCAAGGACACCATCTCAGTGCCCCAGGGAGCCTCATTGCTCTCCACCCTTTCCCAGGAAGGCATCTTCCTTCCCAGCGCCTGCGGTGGTAAGGGTTCCTGCGGTCAATGTAAGGTTCAGGTTGTAGAGGGCGGTGGCGACATTCTTGACTCAGAGAAGGGCCATTTCACCCGCAAGCAAGTAAAAGACCATTGGCGTCTGGGTTGCCAGTGCAAAGTCAAGGGCGATCTTGGCATCAAGGTCGACGACAGCGTGATGGGCGTCAAGGAATGGGAGTGCACCGTTATTGGCAACAAGAACGTGGCAACCTTCATCAAGGAGTACAAAGTGGCTCTGCCTCCTGGCGAGCACATGGACTTCGAGCCTGGTTCGTACGCACAGATCAAGATTCCAGCATTCGACTGCATCGATTACGACAAGGACTTCGACAAGAGTCTCATTGGCGACACCTATCTGCCCGCATGGGAGAAGTTCGGACTGTTCCCCCTCAAGTGTGTGAACCCTGAACCCACCATCCGTGCATACTCAATGGCCAACTATCCAGACGAGGGCGACATCATCACGCTCAACGTGCGTATTGCAACTCCTCCCTTCAAGCCCAAGGACCAAGGTCCAGGCTTCATGGACGTGAACCCAGGTATCGCCTCTTCCTATATCTTCTCGCTGAAACCAGGCGACAAGGTCATCATGAGCGGCCCCTACGGAGAGTTCCGTCCCCAGTACGGCACAGGTCGCGAAATGATATGGGTAGGCGGTGGTGCCGGTATGGCTCCCCTGCGCGCTCAGATCATGCACATGCTCAAGGGACACGGTGTCAAGGACGAAGACCGTCAGCGCCCCATGCACTACTTCTATGGTGCACGCGCGCTGGAGGAAATCCCCTTCCTCGACGACTTCCTGCAGTTGGAGAAAGACTTCCCCAACTTCCACTTCCATCTGGCTCTCGACCGTCCAGATCCCAAGGCCGACGCAGCAGGCATCCAGTACACGCCAGGCTTCGTAGCACCTGTCATGGGCGACACCTATCTCAAAGCACACGAGGCACCTGAAGACTGCGAATACTACCTCTGCGGACCTCCAATGATGGCCAAGACCGTGCTCGACCTCTTGCACTCTCTCGGTGTCGAGGACGACATGATACGCTTCGACAACTTCGGTGGCTAACCATTCCGCCGTTGATTTTAATAACCTTTTAATCGCATCTTGCAATGAGAGACCCGTTCCTTCTGGAGTGGGTCTCTTTTTCGTCTTATAGCGAAAGGGAACCTTAGCGGAAGAGAGAGAGATTCTTTGTGGATTTCGCTGAGTGCTGAGGAAAAGGGGAACTGCCAGATGATCATGTGTAGACTATCTGGCAGTTGTAGTGAAAGTATATGCAAAAATACTGATGCAATTTGCAACGTTGCAACGTTTTACGTCAGCTTGCGGTATTTTCCCTTGTCATTGCCCGAGCGGATTTTCTGGATAAGACCATCGTCGCATAGTCGCTTGATACGGCTGCGGATACTGTTTTGACATCCTTGGTAGCCGTATTCGCGGTCCACGTCCTCTGCGATGAACAAATCGGGCAGTCTCTGATATGCCAGGATTGTCTTCTGCTGGATTCGATGGTTTGCTGCGGCGGCTGTCTGGGTGTTCTCGTAGTGCCGCTCGGCAATGGCACCGAAGAAATGCTGCTGGAAAGTGTATTGCGCGTTACAAATCAGCAAAGCCAGTTCGCGGTCGGTCTTATCAGCCTTGAAGTCTGGACCGCATTTGAGATATTCTCCATCCTTCACCATCATGTCCCAATGACGGGTTACGATGTAGGGCAAGGCATAATTGATGGCATGCCAGCAGGGACGTTTCAGCAGATCTTCATCGGCCAAGGACTGATTCTCTCTGGCATCATCCATGCGCCTTTCCGTCCAGTCATGCAGGGCATCGCTGATATCCTTGCAAGGTATTTCTCCCTTGGTGGCATCCAGTTTGTAGGCCCATTCCTTCAGTTCCGTGTCCCTCTTGCGGTCTTCTTCGGTGTATTCCCTGTTCTCCATCATCTCGAAGTTCGTGTCTCCCATAGGAACCGCCGTGATGCGACCATTCAGGCCTGTAGCGTAGTTAGAGATGTTCACCTGCTTGTCCAAGGCATGCTGGGTTCCGCTGTAGACGACGTTGTAATGCACGGGCCATTCTCCTACAATGCTTGTTGCTGACTTCAGGAGGGCACCATGCGGTTCGTTGTGGAATCCTTTCAGCCACAACGTGTACAGCGCCGAAAAGTGGCCTTTCTGCAATTGGTTGAGGGTGTTCTGCAGCTCGCTGTCAAACTGGCTTACGTGCAAGAACCATTCCTCGCCATCGATGATTTCCTTGGCATTCACTTCCGCGTCCCTACAGCCCGCAGCAGAGGTCTCGGGTGGCAGACAGCGGTATATTCCTCGTGGTTCAGGGTTCTTGTTTTTGGCAGCCCCGTTCTTTTGAGCCCTTTCCGCCTTCCAGTTGTTCAAAGCGTTGATTTGTGCCTGGTCTGCTACCTTGATGGGTTCCATCAGTATCTCGTAAAGTCCGACAGCAAACCGTTTGCCTGAACCCTGACGCCCTATGAGCTCCAGCAAATGGTTCATGCGGCACTTCTTGCCTGGGGCAGGCCAGAAACTGTACCACATCCTTGTCATCAGGTTCATGCAGAAAGCACCGCCCACGAAAAGAGCCGCAATGTAATGCTTGCGCTGCAATCCATGGCACATCAGTCGAAGCATGGGGTAAAACCTGAAATACATCTCCACCTTCTCTCCCATTTTCTCCAGCGTTGCTACGATGTCATCGCCGCCAGCCAACTTGCCGCCCGTCTCTTGGGCACGTGCCTCTGCCACCAGTCGTGAGTATTCACGCTTCACAACCTGCTTTATGGCTCGTTGCATCTCTTTGCTTGGACGCAGCTCTGAGAGGGTTTCGCTCTCGCGCTTCTTCAGCAGTTTCTTGGCGGAATCGACGATATCATCCATCTCTTTCTCACCTCGCTCCTTGACGATATCCTGCACCCACGAGAGTTTCATCAGCACAATCTTCACCAAACGTTCGTCGCCATCCAGCAGTATCATCAGGTCGCAGGCCAGCTTCAGGGCACTCTTGTGGCGAGTGTTCACCGGGGCGCCATTGGGGTACATCGTGTGGATGAAGTCCAGGATGTGATGCCCGTAGACCATCACCATTTCCTCCAGTTCTTCGTCCGTCTGTTCCTTCGTTTGCAAGGCGGATAGAGTGGGGGACACCAGACGAGCCAACTCTTTGGGGGCATTGCCGTCGAAGTGATTCTCGGAGTTCGTGGGCTGTGTGTTGCCCTCACGGTAAGCCTGACCAAACTTCTGGTCAAACTCATTGCTAAATAAATCTTGTTGTATCATGATCTTGATGATTGGTTGTTGAACAATTCATTTTCGTCGATGAAATAGATGTCCTCGCGGCGAGGGCAGTAAGAGATGCGTGTGGCATCGATGCAAGAGTCGTCCACCACAGGCTTTCCCGTAGAACCAAGTACGCCCATGAGATGGAGGTCGCGAGCCAGGCAAATCTGGTTGTCAGCGATGTTTCCAAGCTCTGTTCTCCATTCGCAGACAAGACGGAGACCGTGCCCTGAGGATGTCTTGTGTGCCAACCTTACCTTCCAGGGAAAGTCTTCCGCCAACGTTCGCTTGTACACCTCCTCTGGGTCGCAAGTCAGGTGGTCGGCATCGAACATGAACAGTCCGCTCAGGTGCTTAATCTCCGCTTGTTTGCGCTGGGTGCCCTCGAACTCTGTGACGCCGAAGATGAAGCACGGCAGCGATGATTTCAGCGAGTTCGTCCATTGCAACAGCTTTTCTGCCGTAGTCAGGGTTCCGAAGTTCTTCTCCCCCTGTTTCTTCGTGCAGAATTGCATGAACTCGCGTTCCTGAGTGAAACTGTCTAAGGACAGCCCTTCACGGATTGCTTTGTCTACAGCCCTGCGCAGCTCTATTTTCCGTGCCACCTTGGGGTCATCTACATTCTTGTTGAATACTGTGGGGGTGCAGGGAACGCACTCTCCCCAATACTGGTTCTCTTGCATGGTAAATCTAAAATCTTCCATAATACATTATTTATTTATTGGTTTACAGATTTCGTCGCGGTATCGGCCGATGCAGCGCCCCATATCGGCTTGTACTTGCAGCAGTTGACGCTCTATCAGAGGGGAGCACTCCAGGCGCGCCAGGATGCTGACTTCACCCTTCTGTGTGTCCAGCCACACCTTCAGCGAAGAGCCATCGTCGTAGAGCATACGTCCCTCTGAGCCCTCAGGCATCTGCGGCATCTCCTTGCGCTCTCCAGCGGTCAGTTTCTGGAACTGCTGGAACATCTCACCCACGGGGTCCACGCTCGTGGCGTCCACGTTGAGGTGGAGGCTGTAGCTGCTCTCCTTCTCCCCTTCGCTCTTGTAGAAGCTGGAGTTGCCCAGCTGCTTGATCATCCTTCTGTTACTCTCGCGTGTGCCTGTGGGGATGAATTCAGCATATCCGTTTTCCCACTTGTTCATTTTGCCCTTCAAAGTCTCATTAGGCTTCGTCTTTGGGCGAGTTAAAAAAATTGCTTGTGCCATAACTTTGCATTATTATCGTTAAAACTTGCACAAAGGTATGACAAAGGACAAAAAAAAAGGTCTTATATAAGACCTACTATAAGACTTATATAAGACTTATATAAGACTTATATATAAGACCTGTAAATGGTTAATATTTAATGTGTTGCATCAGGTTGTTTATTTCTTTTGCTCTCGATGGCAACTTGCCTGTATCTTGCCAACTGTGAGCCATTTGAGCCATGTTCTTGATATTCCATAATTGTTGAAACATCTTCCACTTCGACTGCTTTATGCCAAGTTTACTGGCTATAAGGTCTGCGATGTATGTAGCCTGGTTCGCAGAAACCCTTTCCGTCAACCCATAGCCGTCCTTGACAACAAAACCGCCTTCACGCAGACTTTCCCAAATGATTTCTGCCTCAGGTGTTGTTAAACACTGGGGAATATCAGACTTTACGGGAATTTTTTCTGTGTGTGTCTTAACTCCTCTTTCAGCGTACTCCTCTTCTGGTTCTGAAGAGTTGGTTAGACTAAGAGTGAAATTCATGTCATAAATAGTATCATACATTATTTCATCTATCGTACGTGATTCATTTGGACATATATTATATCGCTTATAATAATATCCTTCATCTGATGAAATATTAAAAGCAATTCCATCATCCTTGTATATATTGTTATATATATCAAGACATTCATGAAATACTTCTTTTAGATTTTTTCGGATTTTCTTTGCTTTAGGTGACGGCCATTCGTTAATTATATACTCGCAAACAGGATGGATATTGACGATGTACATTTTATACTCTGTGTCACAGTCCACGTATGTATAATATTCCCTGCTCTGTAATTCAAGATTCCAATTCTCATCTACAACAGTCTCATTACTTTTACAGACATGAGTAAGCAGAAAATCTTCTTTTAGGTATCCATGGTTAATTTCGTTTGTGAAATTTTTAAACATACCTAACGTGGCATCAATAGTATAAAAAGCTTCACTTAGTTCCATGGGAAGTTTTTTTATTTCGTTAATTCTTGATACAATTTGAATAGTTCTGCCACGCACTGGGTTTCCGTCATGGTTTTGATGTCGAAGCCGTAGGCGCGCATTACGGCGCGGTCGTTCTCCTGATGGGCACGACGCAGTTCTGGTGGCATTGTCAGCTCGTCGTAGAGGTCAGCAAGCGAGGAATCGGGGTACAGGGCTCTGGCATCGAGTATGGCCTGAGCCGTCTCTTCTATCTTTGCCTCCTGCTCGTCCGTGGGATTGGGCCACGGGAAGTTGTTATAGACAACATCCTTTGAATATCTGTAGTCGCTCTTTAACCTTCCACATACTGCGCGCATCCATGCCATGTGGACGTTTGATGTCAAAACGCCAAAATGATATATGGAAGCATAGGGCATTTGGAACAATTTATCTCCTGCAATAATCTCTGCCTTAAGATATTCAATAGGTATATAACGCCTATTCTGTGAAGACACCTTCGGAATGGCAACATAGTCAGTCTCACATGGACGCATTTCTCCAAAAATAGTTGGAGTCACTGCACTTTGTACCGTTGCAGCCTTTGTGCTCATTAGCCGAAACTCACGTACAGCTTCGATTCGTTTTAACAGTATAGGGCACTTTTTAAGTTCTGAAGGATTTGCAGAAACTAACCAAAAGCACCATCGTGGTTTTCTGTCAATAAAGTCTTTGCCCATCATAAAGGGCCTCAAGAATTGTTCTCCTTGTGGCTCTTTCTTGATGTAGTCTTCCTTTTCTTCAATAGTTAAAAGAAGATTTCCGTCATCAATAGGTGAACTCCCTCTAATCATTGGAGGAACATCACATAATGGTTTAGAATTCTTTTCTATGAACACATCGGGTGCATCCAAGAGGTAGCCATTGATATTCTTGGCCTCTTTTTTCTTATCGTTGTCATAGATTACCTTAGGTACATTGACGTGGCTGAAGCCGATAATCACGCAATGTACGTGGGCCTTGAGCGTTGCTTCGCTATCCCAACGGAAGGTGCGATAGGCAAAGTCAAAGTGGATGCCGAACTTCTCAAACATTGGCTTCCATATAGCTGCAACTTGCTCACCTTGTGTTATTGAGTTCGTCGAAACAAGAGCACATCTTGTGTTCGTGTTCTGTATGAGTTCAGAGGCCTTATAATACCAACCTGCTACATAGTCGATGTTATTGCCAAAGCCCTTCATCAAAGCAGTAAGGTCTTCTTTCTGCTCTTTTGTTTGATAAGCATACCCCACAAATGGCGGATTACCCATTATATAATTAAGGTTCGCAGGCGCGATGCTCATCCAGTCCATCCTCAGCGCATTCCCCTCGCGTATGTTCGTGTAGCTCTTCAGGGGCAGGAACTCAAGGTCGTGCTTGATGATTTTCTCCGTTTCTGCCAGCATCTGTGCCTCCGATATCCAGAGGGCGGTGGTGGCTACGGCTACGGCAAAATCGTTGATTTCTATGCCATAGAACTGCTGGATGCTGACTTTGATGATGTTGTCGGCATCGAAACTGAAGAACGATTGCCCGTGATGGCGCTCGCGTATGACCTCGTTCTCCAGCCTCCTGAGCGAGAGATAGGTCTCCGTGAGGAAGTTGCCTGAGCCGCAGGCTGGATCGAGGAATGTGAGGCTTGCCAGCTTGTTTTGATAGGCATCCAGTTTCTTCTGCCGCTGCCGCTCTATCTTCTCCTCGAGGATGGTGTCCAGCTCGCGTCGCAGGTCGTTGAGGAAAAGCGGGTCGATGACCTTGTGGATGTTCTGGATGCTGGTGTAGTGCATGCCTCCGCTGCGGCGTGTCTCTGGATTGAGCGTGCTCTCGAAGACTGCCCCAAAGATGGTGGGCGATATCTCGCTCCAGTCGAAATCGAGGCTTGCGTTCTGCAGGAGCACTTGGCGCAGCTCTTCAGTGAACTGCGGTATCTCTATCTCCTCCTCGAAGAGTCCGCCGTTGGTGTAGGGGAAGGCTTTCAGGTCGTCCTTCAGATACTTGCTGCGCTGCTCCTCAGGGGTGTTGAGCACCTCGAACAGGTCGCGCAGGGCACGGCGCAGGTCCTCGGCCTCATAGCGGGCCAGATAGTCGTGGAACTGGTCGTGCTGGAAGGCTCCTGCATCCTCGGCATAAAGGCAGAAGACGATGCGGACGCACAGGATGTTGAGCCATCGCAGGGCTTCAGGGCTGTCGTCGGCATACTGTTTCATCAGCGCCTCGTGAATCTTGCCCACTATCTTGCCGGCTTCAAAGGAGACGCGCTCTTCCTTCGAGAGGTGCTCGTTCTTGGTGTCCACGAGGAACATGAGGCGGTAGTACTCCTTCCCCAGGTTCTCGAGGTAGATCTCCACGGGCTCGCCATTGGGCTGCTCCATGTCGTAGACAAGGAACTCGTGGAAGTTGCAGGTCACTATCCATCGCGGATGCTGGCTCAAGGGCAACCCTGCCACGTATTTCTTTGCCTGCAGGAAAGGGCTTACCACGGAGCCGTCGCTTTGTCGGATGCCTTTGCGCAGGTCTTTGTCTTTCGATTTCTGCTCGATGAGTACGCGGGTGGTGGGGATGTGGGCGTCGATGAAGTTGGTATTGTCGACCTTCACCCGTTCCTCGTAGCGGATGAAAGAGGTGATGTCCTCCACGCCGAAAACGTTCTGCAGGAGGTCTGTCCAGAAACTCTGCGACTCGCTCTTCTCGTCACCCTTGCCTCTCCAACGCTCAGCAAACTCTGCTGCCGCCAAAGCCATCTGTTTTTCTGTCTTCATGCTATCATATTTATTTGCCTACAAAGTTACGAAATTATTCTTTCTCTCGCAAGGAACGGTGCAGAAAATTTTGCATCCTCCGTTTAGGCTTTTTCTCCCCTCAAGGCGCAAAATGTTGCAACGTTGCAAATTGCGTCAGCTTTTTTGCATATTGTGTAGGGGAGAAAATGAGGAATATAATGTATATTTTTATATATATTATATTTATAGGTATCTATATATTAATATATTATAATATATATTATATAGTATTACTTTAAGTAGTCCTATAGTAAAAATCATATGTCTAAAATCTTCATGCAATTTGCAACAATGCAACATTTCAGTACCCTTCTATGCTTCCAAACGCTTGATTCCTAGATGAATACGGGTAATGGTTCCTCTCTCGCCCCTTCGCCGCCGTATGCAATTTCCTGCTTTTTTCATGCCAAACACCTCGCCAAAATGCCAAAAACAACGTGTTAACTCGCTTTTTTCAACGTGTTGACACACCTTTTTCAACGTGTTGTCTCGCTTTTTTCAACGTGTTCTTCCACTCATTTCAACGTGTTGAGTTTTCGAACCTGATTTATACCCATATCAATATGCATAAAAAAAAGGGAACATCCACAAAAAGATGCTCCCTTCTGTCTAAAAACATTATTCTAAAGAAGAATTATCAAGAGATTGTAATGATTAATCTTCAGATAGACCAAAATCGAACCACGACTCTTCTTTTGCATTTACACCGTACTTCTCTTCGGCATCCTCATCGTCAATGGATGTCATTACAATCTGTGTCTCACAATACATGAAATCCAGTTCTGGAACAATATATTTCTTCATATCTTTTTCGTCTTTGTTGATTAATTGATTCATTCTAAAACATGCTTTTTGATGCAGACATTACTTCTTCAGGAACTTCTTGCCACCACGGATGACAATACCCTTGTAAGAATTGTTGACCTGAACACCCTGGAGGTTGTAGATAGCACCTTCGGTCTCAGCAACTTCGTTGACTTCCTGGATGGCAGTCGCAGCATCACCTGCAAAGTTGAAGACCTTAACCTCAGGAGCAGCTTCAAATCCAAGGAGATATGCATGGCCCTGGATGTCGAATGTGTTGTCAGCAGCCACACGATAGAACTTAGCGCCAGTGCCCTTGTCCTCCTTGTCCTGAAGGATGTAGGAATCTTTGGGAGCAAAGGTTTTGGTTGTAGCACCTACCAGATGGTTTGCAGCATTCTTGCTTGCAGAAAGTGCCTCGTGGGTATAGAGCTTGAATGTACCAGCTGCGCCAGAAAGCAGAACACCCTCGCCTGCAGCTACCACTGGAGCATCCGTCTCAACCAACGTATAACCATTTTCCTCAACGCCGGTGATGTACTTGCTGACTGTACCGTCGCCAATGATGCAATCTGCATCAGAGGTAAATGTTGCCTTGCCAGAAGAAGGAATAGTAACACTCTTGCCTGTATCAGTCAGAGGAACATAAGTAACTTTGATGCTCTTGATTCGCATTTGGGTATTATGTTCTCTGTCAGCATTATTCGTAATTGTAACGTTGGGGGATAGTCCAACCCATGAACCTACTGCACCAGAAGTCTCATAAGTACCTACGTTAGCAGAAGTATTATAACCCATATAAGATTCACTTGAACATGTTATGGAAATTGCAGTAATAGCATATCCTTCAGAAGCAGAAATCTTAACAAAACCTCCACCCATGTATAGGCGAGCTGTACCGTCTTTGTTATAACCTGGCTTGGTAGCTTTCCCTGGAGCATCCCAATATGCAGAGATCTTTTCATTGAATGTTGTTTCCCAAGCTTCACTATTTGTAATCGTTTCAGTACCCAATACGCTTGCAATCCATTCAACATCTTCATCTTCCTCTTCTGACCCAGATGTAACTTCCTCTACATCAGAAGCTTTGCGAGGACATATCTCAATATCATCATTACGAACGACTACAATACCTGTTACATTATATGTCTTACCCTCTTCGAGAGTAACATTTGTGGAGAAGTTATCATAATATTTGATTGTACCAAAGTCATAGGTCAACACACCACCAGCAAATACTGCATTGGAAAGTTTTACAAGAGCAGATTGATTTTCCTTTGCAATTTCAAAATCAGCTTCAGTTGGAGTAAGTGTTGTCTCTGTTATTTGTAGTCCTTCTTTGGGGAAATTTGTAATTTCTGTCTGTCCATAATAAAGAACCAAGTCAACTAAAGCAGAACCATTAATCACATTACCGGCTTTCAATCCATGACCAGAGGTGTAAACAAGAGCTCCATAAGTACCATCTGAAATGTAGGCGTTGGAACTCTTCACAGCAGTAACATAGATATCTTTGAATGTGAACATCACGGGAGTAGCGTCAGATGTAGCTGCAGCTTGGAGGTCTTCAATTTTGTAATAAGAATTCTCATAGACCGTCAAAGTGTAACTTGCTGAACAATCCTCATATTTGTCGCCACCAGCATACTTGGCAGTAACTTTGGCTACACCTGCACCAACAATAGTCAACTCACCTGTAGTCTTATCGATGGTAGCGACACTTTCATTATTTATAGAATAAGTAATCGTCCCTTCACTTGCTGCAGCTGCTGGAGTGATGGAAACTTGAGGAGCTTCAATTCCATCACCTTTTCTTAATGTATATGTTGCATTGGGGAAGCTGGCAGTAGTTGCCGTCTTGTTCGAAGAATAATAGTACTCTACCTTGGAGATTTGAATCACACCATTTGATTTAGCAGATGCACAATCAAAACTAAGGCGATAATACTGATTGGCAGAAGGTGTAGCAACTGTATAAGTGTTTTCACCTTTTACCAAACTTACTTCTATCTTCTTAGGTGAAGTAAAATCAGCATCAGAAGCAACCTCCAAATAAGTGGAATTTACATAATCAGAAGTAACAGCATCAACGGTTACAACCACCTTCGTAATAGCTTCATCAATAGCAGAAGCAGTAGTGATAGTACCAACTGATGGATTATCCTTACGACCACACTTTACGAATGCCCATCCATTATTGTTATTGTTAAAATTGACAAGTTCCCACGTAAAGTCATCAATGGTAGCTGTCCAAGTCTTCGTATAACTACCAACGGAAGCTCCATTAGTCGAAGCGGAGAAAGTGAGAGTCTTATAAGGAGTCTCAACACTCCATGCATTTAAACCCATACCAAGCAACATCATGCTTAGTACACTTTTTAAAAGTAAAGTTCTTTTCATAAAATTGATATTAATTAGTTAAATATGAAATTTCAGTTAAAGTAATGGATGAAATGATTTAAGGTTGGTTGGGCCAAAAAACTTCCAAATCCGCAGCAAAATTAGCAAATATTCTTCTAAGGAGAAAATTAAATCAAAAGAAAAATGAAACAAAAACAAGAAAAAGTTTTGACTTAAAGTATTGGTTCAAATGGTTTTCATGGGATAAAGATATCTACCTTACTAAAAAAGAGCCCCAGAATTCATTTGAATTCCAAGGCTCAGCACTATATCAGACAAACTGATCAATCAAATCACGCGAACCACTTCACGTAGCAGAAGTCCTGACGATGAGGCAGGTTCTCGTTCTTGGGGAACAAACGATAGCATACCTTGAAGCTGCCAGCATCATCCATACCCAGAGAGGCTGCGAAAGTATATTTGTTTCCTTCGCGCCCCTTCAACGTGAGGGGATATGCTTTATAAACATGGTCTTGTCCTTCCTTGTCGGTAGTGAGTGTCACAAGCTCTACTCCGATTGCATCGTCCAAGCCGGCTTCGTCTACAACAACCTCAATGTTATACTTCATACCAGCATCGAGACAAGCATTCAAAGTGTCCTCATTCCTGTTGATGCTGACAACATTGATCGCATCCCAGCGCTCTGCAACAATCTCCTTCCATAGAGCAATCTCCTTAGCAAGACGATAGTTGTCCTTAGCAAGGGCATGGAAACGCTTAGCTTCCTTATTGTAGAACTTCTCATAATAGTCATCGAGCTGACGTTTCATGGTGTAATGTGGAGCTATCTGGGCAATAGAGTTCTTGATGACATTGATCCAGCCCTTAGAGATGCCCTTCTTGTCCTTATTGTAATAAAGAGGAAGAATCTCGTTCTCCAAGAGAGCATAGATGGTTGCGGCATCGAGACGATCTTGATACTCCTGGTTCTGGTATGTACGCTTCTCAGTAAGTGCCCATCCTGCACCCTCACGATAGCCTTCCAACCACCAGCCGTCCTTTACGCTGAGGTTGACAACACCGTTCATCTCAGCCTTCTCACCAGATGTTCCACTAGCTTCCATGGGGCGTGTAGGTGTATTCATCCATATATCCACACCGCTGACAAGACGACGAGCCAACAAGAAATCGTAGTCCTCAACAAAGATGATCTTTCCCTGGAACTCAGGACGCTGACTTATCTCGTAAATCCGCTTAATGAGTCCTTGTCCTGCTCCGTCGGCGGGATGAGCCTTGCCAGCGAAAAGGAAGATGACTGGACGCTCAGGGTTATTCACAATCTTGCTGAGACGTTCCAAATCAGTAAAGAGCAAGTGAGCACGCTTGTAGGTAGCAAAGCGACGGCAGAAGCCAATGACCAGAGCATTGGGGGTGAAGTTGCCAATAAGCTTTACCACGCGCTGAGGATCACCCTGATTCTTCAGCCACGTTTCCCTGTACTGCTCTGCGACATACTTAAAGAGCTTTTGTTTCAACACTTGGCGGGCTGCCCAGATTTCCTCGTCAGGACAGTTATAGATACCATGCCAGATTTCCTCGTTCGACTGGTCGCTCATGTGCTTTGCATCGAAGTACTTCGCATAAATCTTTCGCCACTCTGTAGCACACCAGGTGGGGAAATGTACGCCATTGGTGACATAACCCACGTGGCTTTCTTCTGGGAAGTAACCATTCCAGATATTGTTGAACATCTTCTTGCTGACCTCACCATGCAACCAGCTCACGCCGTTAACCTCTTGGCAGGTGTTGCATGCAAAGGTGGACATACAGAAACGCTCACTCTTGTCGTTAGGATTCATACGGCCCATGCCGATGAACTCATCCCAAGTGATACCCAGCAATTGAGGATATCCTCCCATATACTTGCCAAAGAGTCCTTCGTCGAAATAGTCATGGCCGGCAGGAACTGGAGTATGGACGGTATAAAGACTACTTGCACGCACCAACTCCATTGCCTGATTGAACGACAGACCTTCCTCAATGTAGTCACATAAACGTTGCAGGTTGCAGAGTGCAGCGTGACCTTCATTGCAATGATAGATATCCTTCTTGATGCCAAGCTTCTTGAGCATCAGCATACCGCCGATACCAAGCAGAATCTCTTGCTTCAGTCGATTCTCCCAATCGCCACCATACAGGGTGTGGGTGATGGGCTTGTCGAAATCGGAATTCAACTCATTGTCCGTATCCAAAAGATACAGCTTCACACGGCCGACATTCACTCTCCAAACGTATGCATGAACATGATAGTTCATATAGGGAACGTCGATAACCAATGGCGTGCCATCCTCATTCAATTGCTGCTCAATGGGCAAGGAACCAAAATTCTGAGCCTCGTAATTGGCAATCTGCTGTCCATCCATTGCCAGGCTCTGTGTAAAGTAACCATAGCGATAAAGGAAACCAACTGCACACATATCTACGTTGCTATCAGATGCCTCCTTCACGTAGTCACCTGCCAACATGCCCAGACCACCGCTGTAAATCTTCAGGGCAGAGTGGATACCATACTCCATGCAGAAGTAGGCCACAGAAGGACGGGAACGATCTGGTTCTACGTCCATGTATTTGCGGAACTTCTCATACACGTCCTGGATGCGTTTCATAAGTGCCTTGTCCTTCAGGATTTCCTCCTTGCGGGTGTAGCTCAGGCGCTCCAATAGCATCACAGGATTATGCTTCACGTCGTGATAGAGGTCAGGGTCAATATCACGGAACAGGTCGCGAGCCTCGTAGTTCCATACCCACCACATGTTGTGGGCAAGTTCAACAAGTTTGCTGATTTCGGCAGGCATATTGCTCTTGACAATGACCGACTTCCAACTGGGTTCGTTGGCATTACTTGCTTTAATCTTCATAAAATTTCAACTGATTTTAAAAATATGTTTTGTTTATTTATTCGTTGCATTCAGACGCTTGGCAGCATTGCGGAGTGCAATGTCGTAAGCATCATAGTAATACTTGATGAAGTGTTTCCACAAAGCCTTCTCAGAGAGGCGGGCAGCACGATGACGGATAGCATCCCGCTCCTTCTTGTCATAAGCGGAATATTCGACTGTGGTACGACATATCCAGTCGGCAACCTCGTCGAAATTATAATCATTGCGAGGTATAACCTCTACTCCATCAGCTAGAGTGCTCTGAGTGCCTTTCACCTTGTTGGCCCACATGCCAAATCCAGAAAGAGATGTCGTGATGGTGGGCACATGAAAAGCGATAGCCTCAAGTGGAGTGTAACCCCAAGGCTCATAATAAGATGGATATATGGCCAGGTCATCTCCAATAAGCAAATCGTAATAGGGCATATCGAAGATTCCGTCATTGCCATCAAGGTAACAGGGGACAAAGATGAAATGAACACGTTCTTCCGGACGATTCAACACGTTGCTTTCCCTAAGTTTACGCAATACGTTATCGTTCTGTTCCTCATGAATGTCATGCGTAATCACAGGATTCCATAGGGAAGTCGTAAATGTGCCTCCCTTATGCAAGCGTTCCATCAAATCCTGGCGTGGGCCAGAAACCCAACCAGGTACCTGGATGAGAGCCAAGATGGGATTGCGAAGTTGATCGTCATAAAGAGTGCGCCGCATGGATTCGAGGAATACGTCGATACCCTTGTTCTTGAATTCATAGCGACCACTGGTGGCTACAATCAAGGTGTCATCAGAATAAACGTGTCCTGTCAACGCGTTAGCAACCTGGAAAATCTTTTTTCGTGCCTTACGGCGTTTTTGAGTGAACTCGACACCTTTTGGAACGAAATCCGCTTCGAAACCATTCATCAAGATTGCATCGCACTTCTTGTCGAGCAGTTCTTCGCATTCACGACCAGTAACATCGCTAACGGTGGTGAAGCAGTCAACGTGGTGAGCCGTCTGGCGCTCTACGCTGTGCTTGGCTTCCATATTCAACTCCTGCGACATCTGGATGCCATTGTAAGCCCAAAGGTATTCGTAGAGAGGCTTGTTGTTGCCTGCAATGCTGCGTCCGATACTGGTGGCATGAGTGGTGAAAATGGTTGCTATCTCTGGCACATGCTTCTTTACGTAAAGGGCGCCTAAGCACGTCATCCATTCATGGACCTGATAGATGACATTCGATGTTTGGGTTAGGAAATACTTGTAAAAACTCTCCACCACCAAACCAGCTGCATAAGAGAACATGCTGGCCTCGTCATAGTCTCCGTATGAATGAAGGCTATCAACCTGGAAATCAAGCCATGCGGCACCATACAGGTTGTTCTTGATCTCATAGTAAAGAGTGAAGTTAACCAAGATAACACATGGATTTCCAGGTATGTTCCAACGGCCTACACGAACGTGCAATCCTGACTCAGCAGCCTTCTTTACCCAAGGTTGCCAAAGATGCTTGTCCTCGATGAACAGAGGATTGTTCTGGTTTGTCCACACATCTGGACCAATAAAGACTATACGGTCAGGCATGGCTACCTGCAGAGTCTTTGCCCTGGTCGACAAAACGGTATAAATTCCCCCAACTTTATTGCAAACTTCCCAACTGCTCTCAAAAATAAAATTAGGAGTCATCCTGTTGTCACTCATTAATCGTCTGATATATACCTTAAATTGGGCACAAAGGTAGTAAAAATCCATCAAAATCGAAAGGGAAAGATGTTTTTTGGCACTTTTTTCTATCATTTATTGCTTAAAATGTGTAAAACATGATAATACTCATTATTAATTTTAGTATCTTTGTGTGGAATATTTTGCAAATGATAAAGATAAACGTCACATCCTTTATGCTGTTTCTCTGCATGGCAACAAATGCAGGAGGACCATGGAAAATGGACTTGACATGCCCAGACGAAAAGATCAATCTGATCATAGACCTTTACGATGAATCCATCGAGGTTCCAGGCATGGAAATGTTTGGCCCAATGAATGGGTATCTCAATGGAAACATATACGGAGTTTGGTACGTCACAGGATTTGACATTAAGGACGACAAAAACGTGACGATCAAAGTTGCTAACGATCTGGGTAGTGAGAACCAGAAGATCAGTCTGACACAAACTTCCGACAGTACTTGGACGATGAAGTTCGAGGGACAGCAAGTAGTGAAACGTGCTGTCGGAAAGAAACTGGTGAAGATACCACGTGAACTGGTCATGAAAAAGAAATAAAACATCAAAACCATAATGCCAAGAAATTTAAGCAACAGAGGCAAAAAGAAAAACAGATACGTACTGACTGCTTTGGGCGGTCTGTTTGCAGGGTTTGCAATCATGTTGGTGGCAGACTATTATTACGAGAAGAGCTCTACCAACGAGGCTTGCATGGCTTGCCATGTTCACCCTGAAGCTGAAGACAACTGGAAAAAATCCTCTCATTATATGAACGAGAGTGGAGTGATGACTGAATGTGCATCCTGTCACTTACCTCCCAAGGGAACCTTCAAACACTTCACAGCAAAAGCCAGAATTGGTATGAAGGACCTGTGGTCCTACATGACAAAAGACACCAGCGAACTGGATTTCGCTTCCAAACGTGATGTGGAATATGCTCCCAAAATTGTCTTCAACGAATCTTGCAAGAAATGCCACATCAACTTGTTCCCCAAAGGTCTGAGTGATGATGGAGTCGCAGCGCATCTTTATTACGAAGAAAACGAGGAGAAGTTGGATTTGCAATGTGTAAGTTGCCACCTGGATGTTGGGCACTTTATCCCTGGCTATAAACACGAAAAGATGAATGCTGCCCCTATAGATACGTCAGGTGTTGTATATGAAGCAGCAACTGAGGTAAAAGAATTCAAGAACTTTACGGAAACAATTCCTCTAACGCGTTCAAGCATAAACATGGTTGCAATCCCTGGTGGTACATTCCAAATGGGTAGCGACAAAGGCGATTCATTCAGCAATGAGGATGAATATCCCAAACATAGTGTGACCATCTCTCCATTCTTCATGGCTGAAGTGGAAATCACCTGGAACCAATATTGGGCTTTCTATGTCGAAACCATGTCAGAAGGCCGCACGAAGCCAGAAACCATCTATGCCAACAATTCCCGTCCTGACGTAGATGTCGTATCTGGTCCCACTCCACCCTTTGGGTCACCAGATCAAGGTTGGGGAATGGGAAATCGACCTGCCATAACCATGACTCACTATGCAGCTGAGACCTATTGCCAATGGTTGTCATTAAAGACAGGAAAGAAGTATCGCTTGCCGACAGAGGCAGAATGGGAATATGCTGCTCGTGGTGGCACAGATACTCCATACTTCTTCGAAGGGAAGCCCAGCAAATACAGCAACGAAGGATTCTGGAACAAGATTTTTGGAGTGGATACAGTCAACATAAACCGCTATACCATCTATGCCAACAACAGCAAGAATCGCACGCAAGAACCCACGAAGGTAGCACCTAACCCCTTTGGACTGAAGAACATGTTGGGCAACGTGATGGAATATTGCCAAGACTGGTATGCTGAGGATGCTTACCAGAACGTAAAAGATGGAGCAGTAGATCCCAAGGGACCTGCATCTGGTACTGATTACGTGGTGCGTGGCGGATCGTATGCTGATGATGCAAAGGACTTGAGATGTGCAGCTCGAGCACATTCCAATTATGAGGCATGGTTGAAGACTGACCCTCAGAATCCAAAGAGTATCTGGTGGTTGAGCGACATGAAGGGAATAGGATTCCGTATTGTTTGTGAGGTTCCTGATGGAATAAATGCAAAATAACATTATATAATAATAAATAAGGTATTTCATTATTTTATTAAACAAAATGAAAATGGAAAAAGAAGGTTTAAGCAGAAGAAAATTCCTGACCAACGGTGCCTTGATAGGTGCTGCAGGTATGATTGCCCCAGCAGTTCTGAGCAGCTGCACTGGTGGTAGTAAGGCATCAGTAAACACTCCCTTAAAGAAAGAGGGAGAGTTCTATGTTCCTGACATGCCAGACAAGGCTGACGACGGCAAGGAGCTGAAAGTTGGCGTTATTGGTTGTGGCGGTCGTGGCTCAGGTGCCATCATCAATCTGCTGGATGCTGCAAATGGCATCACAGTTACAGCCCTGGGAGATGTGTTTGCTGATCGTCTGTTCGGCCTGCGCGACAAATTGAAGAATGATCGCCAGCAGGAAGTTCCTGAAGACAAATGTTTCGTTGGTTTCGATGCTTATCAGAAAGTAATTGACTCAGGTGTAGATATGGTTATCATCGCCACTCCTCCTGTATTCCGTCCAACCCATTTCCAATATGCAACAGAAAAGGGAGTTCATTCCTTCCTGGAGAAACCTATTGCTGTAGATCCCAAAGGCTATCGCACCATCATGGCAACTGCCAAGCAGGCACAGGCTAAGGGTTTGAGCGTTGTAACGGGAACTCAGAGACATCATCAGCGCAACTATGTTGAGGCCAACAAGCAGATTCAGGCTGGTATCATTGGCGAGATTACTGGTGGTAATGTATATTGGAACCAGGGTATGCTGTGGTATCGTCAGCGTGAGGCTGGTTGGACAGACATGGAGTGGAACATCCGCGACTGGGTGAACTGGAAGTGGCTGAGTGGTGACCACATCGTAGAGCAGCACGTTCACAATATCGATGTATTCCTCTGGATGAGTGGTTTGAAACCCGTAAGCGCAACATCTTTTGGTGCTCGTCATCGTCGTATCACGGGTGACCAGTTCGATATGTTCAGCACAGACTTCACTATGGAGAATGGCATTCATCTGCACAGTATGTGCCGCCAGATTGATGGCTGCAGCAGCAATGTCAGCGAGTTCATCCAGGGTGCAAAGGGTTCTTGGAACAGCGCAACCAATGAGATCAAGGACCTCGAGGGCAACGTTATCTGGAAATACGACAGCGAGAAGGCTGGTCAGGAATTCCAGCAGCACGATCCCTACGTATTGGAGCATGTAGACTGGGTTAACCATATCCGTAGAGGTACTGCACATGAGGAGGCTACTGAGTGCGGCATTTCATGTATGGCAGCAATCATGGCTCGCGAGGCAGCATACACAGGCAACACCACCACTTGGGACGAGATGACTCAGTCACCAATGGATTACATGCCTGAGAAGCTGGAAATGGGTCCCCTCGACCTGGCTAGCTACAAGGTGCCCGTTCCTGGTACTGCAAAAGAATAATTCTACCACTAATAAGGACACATTTATGAAAAGACGTAATTTTCTGTTGGGATCCATGTCAGGATTAGCAGCTGCCAGTTTTGCACCTACTACCCTTCTGGCATCATGTGCTCCCAAGAAGGAGAAGAAAAACGAGACTCCTCTGAACATCTGTTTCCAGGAAGGAATACCCATTGGTGAGAACCTGAATGAGAAACTGGATTACATGGAGAGCCTTGGCGTGACAGGTTTGGAAGTTGGAGGTCGTGGTTTGGCAGGCCGTGTCGACGAAATCAAGAACGCACTTCAGGGTCGCAACATCAAATTAGGTGCCATTTGCGCTGGTTTTGATGGCTTCATCCTGGCTGAAGATGGTCAGAAGGATGCATTCGACAAGAGCATGCGCGAGATTCTCGAGGCAGCTGGCAAGCTTGGTTCATGTGGCGTCATCATGGTTCCCGCATTCAATGGTCAGAATCCATGCAAGCCTCACACAATGGACACACGCAACTATCTGTGCGAGCAGCTGCACGAGTTGGGCGAATTTGCTGTACAGTGTGGCACAACTGTCATTCTGGAGCCCTTGAACAGAAACGAATGTTTCTATATGCGTCTGGTGGCTGATGCTGCCGCTATCTGTCGCGACTCTGACAGCGCTGGCGTAAAGTGTATGGGTGACTTCTGGCACATGCAGGAAGAAACCTCTGACTATGCAGCCTTCATGGCAGCAGGCACCAAGTATCTGCAGCATGTCCATATCGCCAGCCGCGGTCGTCGCAAGACTCCAATTGAGGATGGCGAGAAGGATGACTACAGAGATGGTATGCGTGCATTGAAGGAAATGGGTTATCCTGGCTTCATCAGCTATGAGTGTGGATGCGATGGAGACAAGGCAACCATTCTGCCACAATCTGTAGAATTGCTGCGCAAGCAGTGGGAAGAAGCATAATTTTTCTCATAATTTTATACGGTTAGGAGAGTGTCTGCCGCCTTTAAGGTTGGCAGACACTTCTTTTATCTGACTTGCCACAAAATATCAGCAGGCAAAAGACAACGTGTTGAAACACGAAACTCAACACGTTGAAATGGCAAACTCAACACGTTGAAACCAGGAAGACAACACGTTGTGCTTTATGACGCGACAGGAAGTCTTAACCTTTTATAATACACATGCCAGAAGAATTACAATTAGTTAAAAAACTAGACGAAAGGAAGCGTGACACGAAGAAATGTCGTACTTTTACCAAAAATTGAAGTGAAAATGAACACAAAGATCAAGACTTTGCTGCAGCAGTTGTTGCTCAGCCCAAAGAAGTTTCCAGTAGAAGCCGCCCTGGGATTGGCTTTCTTTCTCATTTCTGCATGGCATTTGCATACAGCTGAATGGAGCAATGTGACAGGCCGCATGGAAAGTGATTTGAATGCTGATATCCTGTGGCTCTTTGTTCCTCTCATTGTACTTTCATTCTGGCTGAGAAAAGTAAACCGCTGGCTCTACTTAGCCTCGTTTTTCCTTTTCGTTCCACTGATGGCGCTCAATCTGAAGCCTTTCCTATGGACGTATGGGTTCCATTTCACTTATGTGTTGGGTGCCATACTTCTTGTGTTGGGAGTCAGGAAGATGAGCAATCAGGTCTTTGCCTCCCATGCGCTCCACGTGGTTACCCAACTGTTCTTTGGATTCGTCATAACAGGTATACTGAATTTGGCAGTATTGTCCATTGTTGCCTCTTTTCTCTATATCTTTGGCATCAATCAACCAAACCACATCTATGAGCACATCATTCAGTTTATATGGTTTGTGCTGGCTCCACAGATCTGCTTCACATTAATCACCAATAACGAGGACGAGATGGGCGAGCCTGCAAAGGTTCTTCGATTGATCCTGAACTTTATCCTCTCGCCTGCAGTCATCATCTATACGGTGATTCTCTATGTTTATTTCTTTAAGATTGCAATTGAATGGGACCTGCCAAAAGGTGGCGTTGCCTGGATTGTGATGGGCTTTATCACAGCCGCTCTTGTTGGCAGAGTGGCACAATCTGTTCTCAGCCAGCGTTACTACGACTGGTACTATCGACGCTTCACATTGATAGCCATTCCGCCACTGATTCTCTACTGGATAGGTTCCATTTATCGCATCCGTCTCTACAGTTTCACAGAGAGCCGTTTCTATCTGATGGTGGCAGGTGTGCTGATGACATTGTTCGTGCTGATGCTGCTTCACGAACGCACACGACGTTTCCAGCTGATGGCAATCATCTTTGGTGTTGCCATTATTCTCTTCAGCTATATTCCAGGCATCTCTGCCAAAAGCATAGGATTGAAATGTCAGAAAGAACGTTTGAAAGAAATCATCAGCGAACTGAAACTTATAGACCCCAAGACTGGAAAACTCAACAATGACGTCGATGTCATTCCTATCCAGACGGACAGTCTCCTGAGCATGAGGTATCAGGATGCATGCAGCATTATCAGATATGTACGCAAAGAGGTAGGCTCAGACAAGTTTGATGACCAATATGGCAATTGGTCGCACTCAGAATATGAATTCAGATACACGAGTGATGCCTTGACAGAGGATAAAAACTATTCACGTAAGAAGCCAATACAACTGGGTGACTACAACATCATGCTCCAAGAAGAGAACTATCGTTTGAATTATGACAAACACGTGATAACCGTTGGAACGAAAAAAGGAAAAACTATCCTTGCATACCCTATTGATTCGCTTGTCAGAAAGAATCCTATACTTTTGAAAAATCCTAAAGAATTACTTACCTATAAGAATGATTCATTAATGCTGGTGCTCGACATGATCAGTTTTAATGACAGTACAATAACGTATGTCAGCGGATATGATTTCTTTCTATTCAAGAAAAAAACAGAGAAAGAATAAGACAGATCAGGCAAGAACAAGGTAGGTAAGATAAGCAATATAGGAAAGAACCAGCACAAGGCCTTCCAACTTGCTAAGACTTCTTTTGGAACAAGCGAAAATCCATAGAAGAACATTGCTGAATATAAATACTGCCCAGTCTACCATAGAGATATCCTGAACCACCATTGGGCGGATAGCACTACATGTACCCAATACAAAGGCTATATTGAATACGTTGCTACCAATGGCATTACCCATTGCCAGACCTGCACTCCCCTTCTTTGCAGCCACCATACTGGTAGCCAATTCTGGAAGACTAGTTCCTGCAGCCAAGATGGTCAATCCTATCACACTCTCGCGTACACCCCAAAGGCGAGCCAGGTCAGCAGCATTGTTAACCAGCAACTGACCTCCTGACACCAAACAAAAAATTCCTATCAAGAGCAGGAAAAGCAGTTTCCAGATGGAAGTATCCTCGCGAACCTCATCTGATGTCTTCTGTCCATGCGTACCTATATAATATGTATAATAAAGGAAACCACAGAAGAGAATCAGCAGAAAGATGGCATCGAGGAGCGTAATGTTACCATCATGAGACAGGACGAAAAGCAAAAGGGCAAAGAAGAAGCTAAGAGGAATGTCGCGATAGAGGACACCTTTCTGGATAACAACAGGCATCATCAGGGCAGAAGCACCTATAATGGTGAGTGTATTGAAGATGTTACTGCCCACGATATTACCTACGCTCATGTCAGAACTTCCTCGCAAACTGCTGAACAGACTAACCATCAACTCAGGTAAACTTGTTCCCATAGCCACTACAGTAAGACCTATGACCAACTCACTCACATGCCATTTGCGTGCTATACCACTGGCTCCATCAGTAAACTTATCAGCACCCCACAAAACCAGGGCAATACCTATTATAAGGAAAAAAATGTTCAGTATCATATCGAGTGCAAAGATACACAATTTATAGTTATTTTATAAGTTTTCACACCTGTTTTTGTTGCGATATGACTTTTTATTTGTATTTTTGCAGCGAGAAGTAAACCAAATTGAGTTCAACATAATAACAGATAAGACGAAAATGAAACTTACAAAATTTGCTTTTACCTTGGTATTCGCAGCTGTAGCAACCTCTGCATCAGCACAATACGAGGGAACATCATGGGAACAAAGAATTGGCACAGGTCAGGACAGCATCGAAGCTCGCCAGAACCTTAGCTTGTTCCAAATGTCATACGATAACAAACAATGGCCAGAGGCTTACGAGTCTTGGAAATCATTGATAGAGAAAGCTCCTTGTGCGCAAAAGGGTATCTACACCAAGGGTGCCTTCATGCTGTACAACCTGATCACCGCTGAGCAAGACAAGCCCAAGAAGTTGCAATACTTCAAGGATCTGATGATGCTCTTCGATACGCGTGTGAAGAATCTGGATGCGCTCAACTCCTTCGAGAACGAAAAAGGTAAGTCCACTATGGGAGATGTGCTTTCACTGAAGGCAGACTACTACAACTGGACAGCTCCTACCGTGGAGGGCAGCGAGTACACGCTGAACAAGTCTTATGCCAACTATCGTGAGGCTATCACCATGATCAATGAGAAGGGTGGTCGCGAGATCGAGGGCTCTGTGCTGCAGAACTTCTTCCTGGTAAGTGATGCCATGTATAAGGCTGGCCCAAATGCAATGCGCGAGCAGTACCTGCAAGACTATCTCGACAGCAAGGATGCCTGCGAGAAGATGCTTCAGCTGGCAAAGGAAGCCCAAGCAGATGGCGACAACGAAAAGGCTGAAAAGCTGATTGCAAAGTATGATGGACCTTTGGCTTTCATCGAGCAGACATTCACTCAAAGTGGTGCCGCTGACAGCGCTCAGATTGTAGCCATATACACCAAGAAGTTTGACACGTATAAAACTGACATCAACAAGCTGAACAGCGCCCTGACCCTGATGGCTCAGAACGAATGCGACAACTCAGACATTTACTTCCAGTATGCTGAGGCAGCCTATCAGATAGAACCCACCTTCACGAGTGCCATCGGTTTGGCTCAGAAGGCTCAGGCAGACGGTAAGGCAACCCAGTGTCTGGAGTACTACAACAAGGCTCTGGAGTTGGCAACTAGCGATCAGACACGTGGTGCTATATGCATGCGAATTGCAAAGGCTCTTGCCAGCAGCGGCGCTTACAACAAGAGTGGCGAGTACATCGAGAAATCCATTCAGTACAATCCTGATTTGGCTGGACGCGCATATTATCAGCATGCTGTATCATTGGTTCACGCTCATGACATGAAGGGTGCTATGGACCTCTGCGCAAAGGCAGCCAGTGCAGATATCACAATCGCTCCTCAGGCAAACCGTCTGAAGTCACAAATCCAAGAGATTATGTCTGCTCAGGCCCAGAATGCCAAGCTTCAGGCTGAATACCAGGAATACCTGCGCAAGAAGAAAGCTGAGGAAGACTTCTGGAACCAGAAGTAATCCTTTGCGATTTATAACGTCACACATTATCGCCCGGCATTTCTGCGAAAAGGAGATGTCGGGCGATTTGTCTTCCATCCATGCTTTTCAACTGAAAGATTGCTCTCGCCATTAAGAAAAATGAAAAAGCATAGACAGCAAAAAATGTTAAAGCTTGCAAAAAGAAATGGGCATATAACATCTATGTGGGATTTTCTTTGTAACTTTATAGCGAATTATGGCTAAAAATAACAAAAAATTAACAAAAATAAGGGAAAGAACCAGATGAAATTCCCTATGTGGTCTAATTGAACAAATTGTAGTTTATTTATAATAATATAGTAAAAGGAATATGACAAATCTATTATTTATTGGTAATTTAGGAACAGGCGAGATTGTCATTATCGCACTCGTTGTCCTGTTGCTTTTTGGTGGTAAGAAGATTCCTGAATTGATGCGCGGAATCGGCAAAGGAGTAAGAAGCTTCAAAGATGGCATGTCTGACATTGAGAAAGAAATCAACGAAGACCCAACGGAGAAGAAAGTCGAGAAATCAGATAACTAACATATTTAACAACTCTAAAATTTTTTTATATGGAAAGAATGTCAAGAAGATCCTTCCTGAAGGTTGGAACCGCTGCTTCTGCAGCATTAGCTATGGCTCCCACTGACGTGTTGGCAAAAGCAAAGAGCAAGAAAACAGCTAAGGCTACTGGTAAGATTAAGTTGCTTGGTGTAGGTGTTGGTGGACGTGGACACGCTGATATCAATGGCGTAACCTATGGTCCTAACAACACAGTTTATGATGACGTTGAGTTCATCGGTATTGCTGATGTTGACTGGAAGTATGCTAAAGGTGTGCTCGATGAGTATCAGAAGCTGTTCCCCAACTGCAAGATGTATCATGACTACAAGACGATGTATGCAGAGTTGCTGGATCAAGCTGACGCAGTAATCTGCGGTACAGCTGACCACACCCATGCTATCATCTGTGCTGAGGCTCTGGCTGCTGGCAAGCATGTTTATTGCGAGAAGCCTTTGACTCGTACCGTTTATGAATCCCGTCTGCTCACCAAGTTGGCTGCTAAGGCTGGCGTTGCTACCCAAATGGGTAACCAGGGTTCCAGCGGCGAAGGTGTGAACCTCGTTTGCGAATGGATCTGGAACGGTGAGATTGGTGAGGTAACACGCGTTGATGCCTTCACAGACCGTCCTATCTGGCCTCAGGGTCTCGAGCGTCCTGAAGAGGTACATCAGATTCCCAGCACTCTGAACTGGGATGCATTCATTGGCCCCGCTCCCAAGCGTCCTTACAACTCTATCTATCACCCCTGGAACTTCCGCGGATGGTGGGACTTTGGTACAGGTGCTCTGGGTGATATGGCTTGCCACATTCTCCACCCCGTATTCAAGGCTTTGGATCTGGGTTATCCCATCCATGCTGAGGGTAGCTCTACCCCACTTATGTCTGACTGCTGCCCCAGCGCACAGGTTGTTAAGTTGACATATCCCGCTCGTCCCAACCGTCCTAAAGTTGCTATGCCTGAGGTAGTTGTAACATGGAGCGATGGTGGTATCATCCCCTTCCGTCCAGACGGTCTGCCCGTTGGTAAGGACTTGAACATCAGCGGTGGTGGTGCAATCTTCTACGGCACCAAGGACATCCTGGTTGTAGGTTGCTATGGTGAGAGACCTTACTTGGTAAGCGGTCGTGTTCCCAATGCTCCTAAGGTTTGCCGCCGTGTGACTGAGAGCCACCAGCGTGACTGGATCCGCGCTATCAAGGAAATCCGTGCCGGCAAGGTTGATTGGGTGAAGACAGCTTCAGACTTCAGCGAGGCTGGTCCATTCAATGAAATGGTTGCAATGGGTGTTGTAGCTACCCGTCTGCAAGGTCTGAACCAGACATTGGATTGGGATGGCGAGAACATGAAGTTCACCAACATTCCTGAGAAGGCAACTGTTCGCGCCATGTTGAAGGACGGCTTCTCCATCAAGGATGGACATCCCACATTCAACAAGACCTACACAGAGCCTGTAAACGCTCGTGAATTCGCAGCAGAGCTCATCAAGCCAAAGTATCAGAATGGCTATGTTCTGCCTGATATGCCTGCATAACGGAAACGATTCATCCATTTATATCATTTAAACGATGAAACTTAGAAATATCCTAGCTGCCGCCGCTTTGGTGGCAGCTATCGGTACTCAGGCCGAAGGTCAGAAGTACGTCATCCTGCACAATCCAGAGGTTGACCTGAGCACGCTGAAAGTCGACAAGGAAGGCTTCTACGTATTGTTCGACGGCTCCAGTCTGAATGGCTGGCGCGGCTACTGCAAGGACTACTTGCCCAGCAAGTGGGAGAACAAGGATGGTGCCCTGCATTTCAAGGGACGTGGCGAAGGTGAAGGCGGTGATGTCATTTTTGCTCACCAGTTCAAGAATTTCATCTTCGAGGTTGAGTGGAAGATTTCTGAGGGTGGAAACTCTGGTATCTTCTATCTGGGCCAGGAGTCTGCAACCATCAATACGGATGGTCCCAAGACTGAGGAGTTCCAGTCGCCTGACGGATCTGTAAAGATTTCTCAGACTAAGAGCAATGCTGGCAAGCTGAACTATCAGCCCATCTACATCTCCTGCCCTGAGTGTCAGGTTCTCGACAACGAGCGTCATCCTGATGCAAAGCTTGGTGCCACATTGGGTATCCGCCAGTCCACTTCACTCTACGACATGATTGTTGCCAAGCCACAGAATGCAAATCCTGCAGGCCAGTGGAACAAGGTTCGCGTTGAGGTGAAGAACGGCAAGGTGACTCACTTCCAGAATGGTGTGAAGGTACTGAGCTATCAGCTTTGGGGCGAGGAGTGGATCAAGCTTCTGCAGAGCAGCAAGTTCAGCGAGAAGGCATGGCCTTTGGCATTCGAGCTGCTGAAGAACTGCGGTGGTGATGGCCACAAGGGATACTTCGGCTTCCAGGATCATGGCGATGAAGTATGGTATCGCAACATCCGTGTCAAGGTTTTGAAATAAGAGTAATAAGTTTAACATAGTATTATATTGTACAGATGAAGAATTTATTTTCAAGCATTTATATGCTGGCTCTTGGACTTGTAGCTCTGAGCATGAATTCCTGTGCTCTTGACAAGAAGGCTGAGCCAGTGAAGAAAGATATAGCTTTCCAGATGTACAGCGTACGTGAACTCATTGGAGACCCTGGCAAATATGCAGAAAACCATGAGACTGCGCTGAAGGCTTTGGCTGATATGGGATACACTGCCATAGAGGCTGCAAACTATGGCGACGGCAAGCTCTACGGCGTTGAACCTGAGCAGTTTAAGGCTGACATCGAAGCTGCTGGTATGGAGGTGTTGTCGAGTCATGTAGGCCACAACCTGAATGACGCAGAACTGCAGAGCGGAGACTTCACTGAAGCCCTGAAATGGTGGGAACAATGCATAGACTGCCACAAGCGTGCTGGAATGAAGTATATCGTGAATCCTGGTGTCAACTATCCAAGGACTTTGGCTGAAGCAGAAGTTATCTGCAATTACATGAACAAAGTTGGAGAAATGGTAAATGCTGCCGGCATGAAGTTTGGTTACCACAACCACTCCCATGAGTTCGGAAGAGTAGAAGACAACGTATGGTATGACTATATGATTGAGCATACTGATGCTGACAAAGTGTTCTTCGAGATGGATGTTTATTGGGCAGTTCGTGGAGGAGTTTCTCCTGTTAGCTACTTCAAAAAATACCCAGGTCGCTTTACCCTGCTCCACATCAAGGACGACAAGGAATTGGGACAGAGCGGTATGGTAGGCTTTGATGCTATCTTCAACAACTTTGATACGTCTGGAACAAAGTATCCAGTTGTGGAACTCGAGGGCTGTAACGCACCCACCATCCTGGAGGGCATGAAGGAAAGTATTGACTACCTCCTGAATGCCGACTTTGTTAAAGCGTCTTATGACGAATAAGTGATTACAAACTGTTTATTATGGGTTGCAGGGTTTCCTGTAACCCATAATTTATGCGAATAACGAAGAAATGACTGACGAGACAGAAAAGATTGAGGGACTGAACGAGGAAACCACTCTGCCTGATGCAAACAGCGGAAATCCTACCGTTTCCGAAGAGAACACCCTGGCTCCCCAGGAAGATGAGGAATCTGCAAATGCAAGGGAGGAAAGTCCTAAGATAGAAGAAAAGAAAGCTAAGGCTGTGGAAGAAGAAGACGAAGAAGATGGGGAATCCATGTCCTTCTGGGACCACCTCGAAGTGCTTCGATGGTCGATTTTCCGCTGTGCCTGTGTGCTGACTGGGGTAATGGTTCTTACGTTCATCGCCATGCCCTACATCTTCGACAACTTCGTGCTTGCCCCCACCACAAGCAACTTCTTCGTCTATCGATGGCTCTCTGAGATAAGCCACGGCGTCATCAGCTTCGATCCCAATTTCAATGTACAGATCATCAACATCAATGTGGCGAGTCAGTTCATGACGCACATCCACACGTCCATCTCCTTTGCTGCCGTCATTGCCTTTCCATATTTCATCTACGAGGTATGGCGTTTCATCGAGCCTGCTCTGTTTGAGAACGAGATACGCCACATCCGCCCTGCCTTCATTGGTGGAACCGTCATGTTCTATCTGGGGTGTGCCATAGGCTACCTGCTCGTATTCCCATTCACCTTCCGTTTCCTGACAGAATACGAGCTCAGTTCCTCCATCCACAACCAGATCAACCTATCCTCTTATATCGGAAACTTCACCATGCTTATCCTGGTGATGGGCCTCGTGTTCGAGATGCCCCTGCTTGCATGGTTGCTTTCCGAGCTGGGAATCCTCCACAAGAGTTTCTTGCGCGAATACAAGAAACACGCTGTGGTGGGACTTCTGGTTTCTGCCGCCATCATCACTCCCAGCGGCGACCCATTCACCCTGATGCTGGTCTTCATCCCACTGTATCTCCTCTACGAGCTTTCCATCAAGGTGGTCAAAGAGTAACCCTCTCCGCCCTATCCTACTTCTCGAAAATCCGCAGGTAATCCACGTACATATCCGAGGCATTGCCATAGCGCTCCAGGTCGATGTACCAACCGCTCGACCCTCCTATGGCATAATTGATCATGGGTATATGGCTGCGAGTGAAGGACAGGATGTTGGTGGGCATACGGCAAACCTCAATATCATCCAGGTAATAGATGGTATTCTTCTGATCCACATACACGCCATAGGTATGGAATTCCTCGCTCCAGCTGGTCTTGCGGCCAATCTTGGTCATGTCAATCAATTTTCCAGGATGCTCCAGCGGCTTTCCCCTATCGTCATACTGAGCCCAATAGTGGCTGGTCACCCAGTAACCTGTACTGTTGGGATTCCCCTTTCCCCATCCGCCATAAGCCTCAATGACATCCAGTTCATCGCCTGGGCCATGCGCAGGATTGGTGATGGTCCAGAAGGCGGGCCAAGTTCCTGTTCCTGACTGAGCCATGAGGCGGCATTCCATGTAGAAGGGAGCTTTGGCTCGATAGCCTTTCCCATCCATGTCAACGGTTGCAATTAGTCCAGATCGCCCTTTTGTCCCGTTCTCCTTTCGAGCCTTGATGATCAGGTAGTCGTCACGTTGAGCAAAGGGGCCCTCCTCGTCAGGGTCAGCGAAGGGCCATCCGCTGAAATCGCCAAAGAATGGTTTGTGGGCATTGTACAGGGTTCCACGTCCATCCTTGCTGATGGATAATTGGGAAGTGAAATCGTCGCTGTAGGCAACGCGCATCCCCTTGGCTGGTGCAGGAATCGTGTCTGGAATGCCAGCCGTATCGTGTGCCTTAGGTGTGACATTATAGAGCTGAAGTTCGAAGATATCGCGCGTCCCCTTCAGGTTATCAGCAAAGATTTGTATATGGATAGGTCCACGATTTAATTCTTTGGCATTCAAGTTGAAACATCCATTGCCTTCATCGTCCAGTTCAATACCATCAGGAGTCAACGCCTCCACGCATCTGGCTGATGCCCGCTTCATGCCAGGCGCCTGAAACCTGACCATGAATTCCCCTTCCACATCACTTCGCAACGCAGGTTCTATGACGCGGATACTCTGCACCCAAGTGTCACGCTCAGGATGACTGTCCAAATCGAACACACCCAGTGGCATAGATTGTTGTGCCGGCAAAAGCTGACACAAGCAGCAGAACAGAAGGAACGAAACCTGTTTCATAGGCAAACGACAATGATTCGAATGCAAAGATAAGAATTCTTGCTGAAAAAAAGAGAAGCACTGGAAAATAAATATTCATACTGAATTTTAGCGTTTGTTCAACCTCATCATATGTAAGTTCGCTCGTATCAACGTGTTGATTCATAGGTTTCAACGTGTTGAGATGGCAAGAAGAACGTGTTGAATTCCAAGCACAGTTATCTGATTCGATATTCATTTTCATGAAATATAATATGTAAAATATTTTCCATACAATATTTTACTTGTTTTGATTATAGCTAAAACTAGAAAGTGGAATGTTCTGCCGTTGTATTCCTATTCTCAAACGGAAGACACAGCAGGCAACCAATGTATCATTAGGTATGATACGCATACAAAACAGGTAAAATAATGTAACTAATTAGAAATCAACATTGTGCTGCTTTTTCAGGGTAACACAGTATCACAGTAACACAGTAACATTTGCAAAATTCATTATGAGAATCAAAACAAGTAGAATTATCTTTATATTATATATATAATAATAAATTTATTATTATATATATAATATAAAATTTCATCTCACATTTTGAAAATCGCAAATGTTACTGTGTTACTGTGATACTGTGTGTATGCTACTGGACAGAACAATTGGATTTTGACTTCACCTTGCCATCGGACGCAAACTTTTATTGAAGATAAATATGCATAATTAAAAGATTTTTCATAAAACAAAGAAAGAAATGGGACAAACAGCAGAAAAAACTTGCAGGAATGAAAAAAAAGTTGTAACTTTGAGACAGAAAACGGAAAAAAGAGACATATTAACATAATATCAACTAAAAAGCATTGAACCATGAAACAGTTCTACAAACTATTTGCAACTCTCCTCGTGCTCTGCATGAGCGGGTATGGTTGGGCGCAAGGCGTCTATGAAATCGGCACTCCTGAGGATTTGGCAGGATTTGCCCAGAAGGTAAATGCTGGCGAGACGGATGCAAATGCTGTCCTGACCGCCGACATCGACTTCAGCGAACAGACAGCCATGATTGGCAACGGCGAACACCCCTATGCGGGCACCTTCGACGGAAACGGTCACACGGTCACTGTCAACTACTCCGCTGAAAGCGAATATGTTGCCCTCTTCCAATACATGGGCGCAGGTACAGTAAAGAATCTGGTCGTAGCGGGTAACATCGAGACCAGTGCCAAGTATGGCGCAGGCATCGTGGGCAACCTGAACGGCGGTACCATCAGCCATTGCGTCAGCAAAGTGCGCATCCAGAGCAGCGTCACTGGCGACGGTACCCACGGAGGTATCGCAGCCATCGGACAGGGCAATGCCACCATCGAGTTCACCCTCTCTCAGGCAGGCATCTATGGCTCAGAGACCACCAATTGCGGTGGTATCGTGGGCTGGCTTAGCGGTGCCACCCGTCTGGAAAGTGTTCTCCAGGTGGTCGATGCAGAACTGGCTGACTACAACGGTTCTGCCACCTTCTGCCGCAACGGTGGCAACATGACTCAGAAGAATTGCTTCTACGTCAACACGATAGGCGCTGTGGAGTCAGGCGTCAAGCCTGTGACTGCCGACCAGCTGCTCAGCGGCGAGGCCGCCTATCTGCTCAATGGAACGCAGGACAGAATCGAATGGTACCAGACCATCGGCACAGACCAGCTCCCCACTCCCTTTGCCACCAGCGCACAGGTCTATGCAGTGGGTGACGCACGTTGCGATGGTACAGCTGCCTCTGGCACCTTCACCTTCAGCAACGAGAACACGACTCCCAAGCCAGACCATCAGTACAAGGACGGCTTCTGCACCGTCTGCGGTGGCATGCAGGGCGACTATGTGACTCCTGATGCTGAGGGATTCTACAATTTGGACACTCCTGGCAAACTCGAATGGTTTGCTTATCAAGTCAACAACGGCAAGACAAGTCTGAATGGTCGCTTGACTGCTCCCATAGACCTTTATACATATGTACACACGCCCATAGGAACCCCAGGGAATCCCTACAGAGGAACCTTCGACGGAGGGCTGCAGCCTATCACCAGCCTGAATGCCATGCTCTTTGGTACTATCGCAGGAGCCAACCTGACGAACATTGCCATCGAGAGCGGTAGCTTGACCATGAACACCAACTATGGTTCCCATACGGGTACGATCGCAGGTACAGCTACTGAAGCCTGCTATCTGACAAACAGCTACAGCAAGGCCAACATCTACGGCACGACCAACGATGCTGGTGGACTGATAGGAAAGATGTGTGGTAACATCGACCGTTGCTACTATGCAGGTGAGATAGACGGATCCAGCACTACGGGTGGTATTATTGGTAGTGGTAACGACTCTTCCATTCCTGTCCTTGTCACCAACTGTTTCGTCTACAGCGCCAAGATAACGGGTGTGCCAGATTATCTGGGTAACTTTATCGGCTATATGCATGCTATCTGTGTTCTTCGCAACTGCTACAGCAATCCTATTGAAGGCGTAGAGAAATTGTGTGGTTATACAGGTGGTGTAGTACAGAATACGGCGGTCGTTTCTTTGGAAGCGTTTGCCAGTGGCGAGGTTGCTTACAACGTCAACGAGAAGAGCAGCGACAATCCTGTCTTCCGCCAGACATTGGGGACGGACATCTATCCAGTCATCGATGCCTCCCACTCCATCGTATACGCCAACGGACAACTGCGCTGCGACGGCTCAGTCGAGGAAGGCAGCGAGATCACCTTTGGCAACACCCAGACAAGCGTTCGACCTGACCACGAGTTCGTGGATGGCGTCTGCGTCAACTGCGGCGCTGTGGATCCTGACTTTGCCCAGCTCGTCAATGGATATTATGAAATCGCAACAGCTGGAGCACTCGAGTGGTTTGCCAACAAGGTCAACAATGGCGACAACAGCCTGAACGCACGACTGATAGCTCCCATCGATTTCAGCGGTGTGGACCATACGCCCATCGGAAGTCCTTCATTCAAGTACAGCGGTACCTTCGACGGACAGTTCTATCCCATCACCAACATCAACCAGATGCTCTTTGGAACCATCCAGGGAGCCACCATCACACGAGTGAACATCGAGAGTGGACAGATTGGCGAGAACAGCGCTTTCGCCAGCCATACGGGCTCTATCGCAGGAAACTGCGGCACGGCTGCAGGAAGCACCATCACCTACTGCTCCAGCAAGGCCGACCTGACTGGTGGAACTGACGTGGGTGGCATCGCGGGCAAGTACTATGGAACCATCGACCACTGCTACTTCGCAGGTACCATCGATGGTACGAGCACAGTGGGCGGCATCATCGGCAGCTCTTACGATGACGACAATGTAGCCACAGTCACCAACTGCTACGTCTATGCAGAAGTGCTGAATGGCAACGAGGAGTATCGCGGCCATTACGTAGGCTATGCTCATGGCAAAAACAGCATCACCCAGTGCTGGGGATGGAGCCCTGCCAACAAGGATGCTGGCTACAATGGAGGCACGCTGACTGTGACAACCCTCAAACAGGAAGACTTCGCGACAGGCCGTGCCTGCTATCTGATGAACGGCAGCAGCTTCGTCAATCCCACATGGTTCCAGACGCTGGGCGAGGACCAAAGTCCTACCCTCGACGAGACTCATGGTCTGATCTACAAGATTTCCAGTGAGGAATATGGTTGCCAAACCGACAGCGAAAGCATGAAAGAAATGGTCAACTTCCTCATCAACGAGGCTGGAGAATTCTCTACCTCTATAATTGCCACCACATCTCTCATCGATGCGTATGCAAGTTCATTGGGCGACCTGCCTAAGGTGACAACACGTGAAGAACTTTTCGCAGCCTACCACAACGCTGAATCTCTGCGTAAGAGTATTGAGACCAGTGCAGCTGCATACGATGCCTACGACAAGGCTGTACAGAACATCATCACGGATATCCTTGAGCACGAAGGCGAGATTGCAGGTCCAGACCTGGAATTCCTGATAACGTATCTCGAGGATGAGATTGAGCCCTGCGAGGACTATCCGCAAGGAAGCTATCCCTACGTCATATTATACCACGTGCTGACAACAGCAGAGGTACAGGCAGAGACAGTCTTTGCCAAGTCGCTCTATGAGACAGCTGTGGCAAACGGCTATGGTGTGGACTCTGAAATCACACGCTTGATCACCAATGCCAACCTGACAGACGGATACAACGGATGGCAGGGAAAGGTAGGCACAGGCACAGGCGGCGTACCAGAAGTCATGACAGCAGGAGAATGCTGGGACAACACCTTCGACATGTACCAGACCATCACAGGCTTGTCAGATGGTGTCTACGAACTCCAGGCCAATGCAGCCTACCGTCCCTACACCAGCATCTACAGCACGCAGTACGTGCCCATGCTCTACGCCAACGACAACAAGGTATACGTCTCCAACGTATGCGAGGATATGGTGCGCGTCGAGGATGCTGTCGACCAAGTGAACTGCTACATCACGCCAGGCGGCAACAATCCAGACTATGAATACCAGGACGAGGATGGCAATGTTATTGGATACTGTATGCACGGCTACTACAGCTGCTCCTACGGCTTCAGCGCAGGTCGCCACCTCAACCGCATCCTGGCCTATGTAACTGATGGAAAACTGACCGTTGGCCTCAAGAGCCAGGGTTCAGGACTGGGCAGCGACTGGACAGGTTTCGCCAACTTCCGCCTCTTCTATCGTGGCACCATCGAAAACGCTACTGACGCCATCAATGAGACATTGGCAGGACAGGTGAGCCGCGCCAACACCATCATGGCTTACGAGTTCAGCAGCGACAGCAATGATGACATGTACAAGAAGTACCCCAACTTCTCTCAGGCACTCAAGGACGAGCTGCAGCAGACCATCATAGCCGCAGCCTCTGCTGAGGACAACGAGACGAAGTACCAGATTATCGAGAAGTTCTCGCAGCTCTTCCAGGACATCTACGACACCAAGATGGCTTACGTCAAGATGATCAACGAGGCTGACCAGATCAATGCCTCTCTCTATGAGATCTTCGAGCAAGGAGGCGTCAGCCAGGAGCAACTCAGCGAAGGAACGGCAGCCTACGATGCCATCTGGGATGCTTACGAGGCAGGTTCCTATTCCAAGGAGCAGGCCCTCTCGATGGAAGCCCTGAAGGAGACTTCCATCTATCAGAAAGTTCATGGAGCTGAACCTGAACTCGTGGATGGCGTATACCAGATTGAGACTCCTCAGAATCTCCTCTGGCTCGCCAATACCGTAAATGCTGGCAACGGCAGCGTCAAGGCCATCCAGACAGCTCCTCTCGACATGTCTGAGGTACTCTGGCATCCTATGGGCAACAACAGCTATCTGTTCACAGGAAGCTACGACGGCCAGTTCTACCCCATCACCAACATTCCTGCCATGTTCATTGGTATGGCCGATGGAGCAACTGTCACACGTGTAGCCATCGAAAGCGGAAACATTGCCTCCAACACGGACATCGCTACCCATTGCGGCTCCATCATTGGTGCAGTAGGCACTTCTCTGCCTTGCAACATCTCCTATTGCTACAGCAAGGCTGACATGAGCGGTGGGACGGATGTAGGTGGTATCGCCGGCAAGTATTATGGCAACATCAACTACTGCTACTTCGCAGGCACTATCGACGGAACCAGCACAGTGGGTGGACTCATTGGTTCTTCCCACGACGGAACCTATGGCTTCACAGCAAAGAACTGCTTCGTCTACACCAACCTTCTGGTGGGCAACGTGACCTATCTGGGCGACCTCATTGGATACTGCCATGAAGGCAGCAAGTTCCAGGACATTTGGACCACTTCTACCATCGGCAAGGTAGGTGGATACATGGGAGGCCAGCAGGAGAACATCAACTTCGTATCAGAGGAAGAATTCTTCAGCGGAATGGTTGCTTACAGCCTCAATGAGTTGGCTCCCACAACCACCTGGTATCAGAATCTGGGCGAAGATCTGTATCCTGTGCTCAATCCTACACACAAGACTGTCATCATTTCTGCTGAAGGAACCATCGTCAACGGTGACCCAGGCACAGCCATCGAGAACATCGACATGACGAGCAGCGAACGCACCAACGTATATGACCTGCAAGGACGCTTGATACGCACGAATGTTGCAGTCAGCAACAGTCTGGTCAACCTGCCCAAGGGCATCTATATCGTAGGTGGCAAGAAAGTTCAGAAGTAATCCCACAGGACAAAAACTGTATCATAAGCAATCTCGAGTCTGCCAACCAGGCTCGAGATTGCCAAAAGAAAAAGATATATCTCAAGCAATTCTAACCCAAACAAACATTTATGAAAGGCAACGACAACAAACAGGACCGCACCAGACGAGAGTTCCTGAAAAAGTTGGGAACCACCTCCGCATCAGCCTTCCTGCTGGGAGGGTTTGGCGTTCAAGTATATGCTGACGACAAGAAGAAAGCCGCCAAGAAAACGGATGGAGAGAGGAGCATGACCTTCCGCATAAACAAACATACGGAGGATAAAGTTTCGCTGCTGGGGTACGGCATGATGCGCCTCCCTCAAAAAGATGGGCACATCGATCAGGAGATGGTGAACAGAGAGGTGGACTACGCATTGGAGCATGGTGTGAACTATTTCGACACAGCACCTGTCTACATTCATGGGCAGAGTGAGGTCAGCACAGGAATCGCCCTGCACAGACATCCTCGCAACAGCTACTATGTGGCTACGAAACTGAGCGACATGCGCGACCACAGCCTGGAAGCTGGTCAGAAGATGTTCAAGACCTCGCTGGAACGCCTGCAGGTAGACTATATCGACTACTATCTGCTCCACTCTGTTGGAGGCGGAAAAGGTATGGACACTCTCAACGATCGATTCATCAACAACGGCCTGCTTGATTGGCTTTGCGAACAAAGAGACAAGGGGCTGATCCGCAACTTGGGTTTCTCCTATCATGGCGATGTGAAGGTATTCGACTGGCTGTTGGACAACAACAAGAAGTACGGATTTACCTTCGTGCAGATTGAGATGAACTACATCGACTGGCGACACGCTGGACAAGGCGAGGGATGGAAGAAGGATGCTGACGCAGAATATCTCTATCAGAAATGCGAGCGCATGGGTGTGCAGAACGTAGTGATGGAACCTCTGCTGGGTGGCCGTCTGGCAAAAGTGCCCAGCGAGTACGAGGAGCTGATGCGTGCAGCTGACCCAGACGACACTCCAGCCAAATGGGCATTCAGATGGGTGGGTTCTCACGAGAACATACTGACAACCCTGAGCGGCATGACAACGATGGAGGTACTGCAGGAAAACGTGGAGACATTCTCGCCACTGCAAGAGATGAGCGAAGAGGAATTTGACCTGATGGATCGCATCGCGACAGGCATGAAGGGCATTCCTGTGATTCCCTGTACCGCCTGTCAGTATTGCATGCCCTGTCCCTTTGGCGTAAACATTCCTGGCAATTTCGCAGTTTACAACAATGCTGTCAATAGCGGCTCCTTCCCCAAAAAGGGCGAGGATAGCTACAAGAAGAAGGTGAAGGCTTTACGTGACAGCTTCAAGAAGAAACTGAAGAGCGAGGAACTGGCTACGAAATGCATGGAGTGTGGCCAGTGTCTGCCTAAATGTCCACAAAGCATCCGCATCCCCAACCAGATGATGCGTATCGTGGAACTGATAGGCGAAAAGTAATTCTGAGAAACAGAAGAAGGAAGAGAAGCCTCTCCTACCCTGAAGAAACGGTAAGAGAGGCTTCTTTGTTTTTGACCTAACGGATAACCTTTCTGCCGCCTTGGATATAGATTCCACGACGAGGAGACTGAACCCTACGTCCCTGAAGGTCATAGAGAGGAGAAACATCGAAAGAAACAGAATCAACGCTGATATTGCGGACAGCAGTAGGATGCGTGGTAAGGAGGAACTGAAGCTCACTCAACTGCACTTGATTGGCTCCTGCTGTCTCAGTGAAAGTGAGGCGATACTGCGTGTATGGTTCTGCCTCAGGATTGCAGTCGTAGAACTGGGTAGCATAGCGATGGCTGAAAGCTTGATCAGTACGCTGGTCAACAACTGTCCAGGCAGAACCATCAGAAGAACCCTCGAGAGTCCATGCCTGAGGATCGCGTGTTGGCTCATCCTTGGCGGCTGTGAGGGTGTACGCCTTAATGGATTGAGGCTCAGCAAAAGTGACTGTGATGGAAACTGGCTTGGTGAAGCTTGTGCGATAACGTGTCATGCGACTCATATCCACCAGTTTCTCAACACTCTCTGTAGCAGCGACTGCCTCAGCTGAAGCCTGAATGGAGACAGGACGTGGAGCGATGGTCTCATCCTCTATCATCGTAGTTGTATAAATCTCCACCTCTGCCAAGCGTGCCTGCGTTCCTTCGTTGACTACGGCTCCCACATCAAGGCGAAGATGATTGAACTGACGACTGGAAGAAACTGTATTGGTAACTCGCTGACCACGAAGTGTCATGCTGAGACTGCGGGTGCTGAGTGTGGCAACATCCCCGCTTTCGTCATCAATACCATAAAGAGCAACAGATTGAGGATTGAGGTCAGCGTCATCAGCTGATATAAGGCTGTAGCCAATAATACGCGCAGAGAAAGGAAGGCGGATATCCCATGAAGGAAGGACATCTGTGGAACCCTCGCTGGTGCTGTAGGTGTAACCATCCTTGTCGAAAAGCATAGATGCATCGCCACCAATTGCATCCTTTATGATGCTGAACTGGGTGATATCAGCATGGAATTTTCCAAAATCAAGCGCGCCAAAGAGTTGGAGCTGCAAATCTTCAGAGGGTTCTGCGGCCTCAGCAAATGAAGTAACCTCTAATTTATAATAGGTATAACCTGTGGTGGAGTGAACCCGATATGCGCTGGTAGGATAAAAGTTTTGAGAATCGGATTGAGAATCGAGCTCCACCCAGCGGTTCCCATTGGTGGAACCATAGAGGGTCCATGCTGTTGCATTGCCACCCGTAATCGAGTAAGCATCAAGAAGATAGCTTCCCATACCACGATAGACATAGGTTGTTGCTCCTTCAGAAGTCATCTGCCCTCCATCGTGGGTAATATCAGTTTGAGAAACACTACGCCCCATAAGTTGCCATTCAGACAAAGATAGCGTTGCGCCTGACTCGACATTGGGGAAAAGAAGACGGAAACAGGAATGAGCCTCGTTGGAAGAGACTGTGAAGAAACGCTGTTCTCCACGTGTTGAAAAGGCTTGTTCAACACGTTCATCCAGCGTTTCCCACGTGTTGCCATCATCGGAATATTGAAGCAACCATGCAGAAGGATCATGACCCTCTGAAAGTCCAGCAAAGAGACTGTATCCACTGAGAACGATGGGTGCAGAACTCTGATACTGAATCCACGCCTCTCCCTCAGGAGCAACAGCAGAAATGGCAGTAGTGGCTCGATCATCACCTAAAGCATCGAGATTGTCAGAGGTCTGGAGAGAGGTAGTGAACTTGCCTCCATTATTGGTCAAATCTGGATAGATACTGTAGGTGGAAGAAAACGAGAACTTGTCGATGCTGAGCAAAGGAATGCGTGCTGTTCCTGCAACACAAAAGTAAATGTTATGAGTTCCATCCAGAGGAACATTGAGAGGCACAGTGACATCGATCCATTGAGAGGTTTCCTCAGGAGTGACAGTACAAAGGAGCGTCCCAGTATTGGGTGCATCTGCATAGACGTTGAGACGAGAAGATACACGCAAGTGGTTCATACGCAGATTCAGATGGGTAGCAGCACGATTGCCAAACTCCACATTGCGGTATCCAATGTTGGTGGCGTTATTAAAGGGACCTGCGACAGTCATCCCATCCTGAGTAGTAATCTGGGCTCCACAAATGAAGTTGAAGTTCTCTGATTCAATGGTGCTGTAGGCGTCATGGTGATCCTGAACACCCAAATGGGCATTATAGGCAGCCGAAAGAGCTGTGAAAGCCCCTACGCCATCGTTTCTGAAATCACCACCGTCTGAATAGTTGAAGTTCTCTGGCGTCTTGTGGAGCCATCCACTCATGGAAATGCCAGCTGAATTGCGATTGTTCCATGCCTGGAACGCATTCTTTGCCAGCCATTCATAGTTCTCAGGATGATCCAGATCTGCTGCATAACGACGGATATAGCGCATGAGGATGCCCTTGAATCCAGTAAGGTCACCCGTAGCCGTTTGACACACTTTGATAATCCCATTGCTATTGGCCAGATTGCTCTTTGTCCATGAGACAATAGCATCTGCATCCTGACGGAACATCTCATCGCCAAAGTGATCATAGAGCATAACAGCTGCTCCAAGGCATGTACCTTGATTGTAAGTGCTTGACCATGTGTTGCCTACCTTTTTATTCTTTGTGTCGTAGGAGTCATATACTTGACCTGTGAAGTTCCCATTGGAGAATGCATACAGGATAGCTCTCTCACCCATGTATGTGTTGCGAGCTTTCGTATAGTAACTCTCGAGGCCTGTAGCAATAGCCAGATAGCAAGCTGCCACACAGGCAGGACCGTTGATGCAACTGTTGGTTCCTGATTTGCCTTGACACCAGATGAGTGTATTGTCTCCATATGCATTTGCACGCTTATACATGGCATCGAAGTTGCTTTTTGCCTTAGTGCGATAATCCGTATTGCCTGTGAGCAGATAAGCACGTACGCAAGCAATACACATCCAGGCAATATCGTCGTTATAACTATTACCCGTCCAATCTGTTCCATTACGATGGCAGAAATTCCTATAGAGTTCGTCAAACATAGTGGCATATTCCTGAAGTCCAGTTGTCTCATAGGCATCCAAAACAACCTCGAACATCTCAGCATCGCCCCACCAGCCGCCTTTGCCTATGACGTGACCTGTAGATGCCTTGTGGTAATACTGAGCCATCCATCGATCCATCATTTCCTCGCGAATCTCAGCAGTTAGCTGATTGGGTGCTGCTGCCGCTTCCTCAATGTGAAACTGCACACGCGACGCATCAGCAGTAGCTGCTGTGACAAGTGTCAGTTCACTACCTTCAGACACATCAGATGCAGCAGACAGGCAGAAACGACGATTGGTGTTGATGAAAATCTGGTATGTATTCTCCACACCTTCCACAGGAACAAGTTCCCATGAGCCTCGAGTCGCAGCATTGCTTCGAGTAACCTGACCTATTTTAGCCCCATTGGAAGACGATGAGATTCCACCCAGGTAGTATCCGCTATATACATTGGTAATATAGTAGCCACCTTTGTCATTCTGTTCCAAGAGCCACCGCTGTGAATTGGTATTTGTCTCTGTCCACATAACCACAGCTTTCCCAGCATCAAGGCTGGAATCTTCAGTACTCATTACACGGCTACCAATGGAGACGCGAACAACCTGACCAGATTGCAATTCTGCATCAGCAGGAATCGAGATAAGACAAAAGAGGAAGGATAAGAAACCTCCCATCACTTTCAATCGTGAAAGATAACGTAACAGATTAGATAGAGAGTTCATTTTTTTATATTGATTTGATTAATTTTATTCATTCATTGCACCACAATGTGGACATCGCCCCAAAGCATGAAGTTTGGAACCACACTTACCACAAATATAGTGAGGACGATAGCGTCGAATATAGCGCCATAGTGCCCATACGGCATATACAACAAAGAGCAGATATCCCACCCAATATAAAGTGAGAATGGAGAAAACCATATAACACAATACACAAACACCAAAAAGCGAGAGCAGATACATGATGGTATCTGAAAAACGAAGCTGACGATTGACCTCATCAAGCGAGGCAACAAGCAAGATAAGAATCAGCCAGACAGAAGAGAGAAAAAGAGCCAGAATAAAGGGTAATTCGAAGGGATTGATGGAAGGATGGTAATAGAACTGAACCCATGTCTCTGGGACAAACTTCTGGATGCTGGCATAAAGGACTGCACTACCACTCACAGTAAGCGCAAGAGCAGTAGGATAACAAGTGGCAATATCGTTGAAATGGACAACATGAAAACCCTTACGACGTACCAACTGGAAAACGGTAAGGAGAATCAAGCAAATGATGAATCCTAAGAAATACCAATAATGACGCTGGCTGAAAAAAAAGATGAACTGACTGATAGGGTCTGAAGGAACTGCATTGGCTATCAGGACACTCTCATGTGTCCATCCCATCGTCAGTTGGTCACGCGCCACTTTAACCCATACACTATCAACAGAATCCTCTGGAATAATCATAATCTGAGCAACCACAAGAGGATCACCCTGATAGACAACATTGTTGCTATCGAGCACTGTACTGACAGGTTGATTATGAGTAGGTTGATCAGATTGCAAAATCAAACTGTCTCCCCACAACTCAAAATTATAATTGATGCCATAAGGCCGCCCATCTCCCTGGCGAGGATAGCTGCAAGCACTGAAAAACAATGCTGAGAGGAATATGAGAGCGACATTACGCATGGTGGACAATCATCTGACAGTTCTTGCAATCAAACTCAAGTGGAAAACGACGACCATCCTGAGAGACAAGATAAAAAGGCTCTATGAAAGGACCATGTTTACCACCATTGCGTGCACATAAACCTAATGAATAACGTAAACAATGCCGACAGAACATCAATGCGGTGCTGCTTTGAGGCGTTGAACCAGGTGTGACTTCCATAGCTGGTTCAATCGCACAAACTCCTCGAGACTGATAGAACTGTCGAGAAAGACGATTGGAAACGTTCAGGAGGAAAGAATTATCCTTTACCTCAATCTTGTCCTCAGAAGGATGAGGAACAGATGAAGCTATTGAAGATGGAGATGGAAGCAGAAGAAGCATTTGCCTCTTCCATTCTGCCAAAACGCTATGGGGAATAAACCACGATTGGGAAAAAAGAATATCTATGTTTCGTGCCTCATAGATGGTATCACCCAAACGGGAAAGCTGTTCACGAATTCCTTTATTCTGATCGGTTCGAGCCAACTGGTGCTCATAGGGGAATGACTCTGAAACTTGTACGCCATCCTCACGAATAACAGTTAAAGTAAAACCTTTCTCAGATTCCGATAATTTCCAGTCAACAAATACTTTACGAACTGAAGATGTACGTGAAAGTAAACGTTCCCATTGCTGGTCGAAATTGCGGAAGAGCGGTGTGTGTTGACTGATTTGAGGCATTTGTGCAGGATAAAGATGATTGCCTTCCACCCTGTTCACGCGAAAACCTTGAAGCCTATTTTCTGAATCATAAAAACACAATCCATCGCCATTCGAGAAAGGAATTATGCCTGACACAATAATACAATCACGTCGTACCTCCTTGACCTCTCCAACAGGTTGCCCCACACTTTTAGGACTCTGTGGCGAAGTAATGTCAGGCGTACGACCATGAAGGAAATATTCTGTGAACCCTCGATTGAAACTACGTCGAGGGTCTGGCTGGAACGTATATGTCTCGTGCCCTAACGAAGAACGAACGTATTCTGGACGATGCCTCAATACAGCATCAATCTGCTGACGATAATAGGCAGTTATATTCTTGACATAGGAGACATCCTTGAGACGACCTTCAATCTTGAACGAACGAACACCTGCGTCCATCATTTCTTCTATAGAGCGACTACGGTTCATGTCGCGTAACGAGAGAAGATAACGATTGCGACTCATTATCTTTCCCTGAGCATCTTGAAGCGAGAAAGGCAGACGACAAAACTGAGCGCATTCACCACGATTGGCACTTCGACCAAAGCAATACTGGGAAGCATAACACTGACCACTGAAAGATACGCACAAAGCTCCATGAACGAAAGCTTCGAGCTTCACATCAGGAACTGCCTGATGAATTTGTCGTATCTGATCAATGGAAAGCTCGCGAGCCAACACAATCTGTTCAAACCCTAACGAACTGAGCCACTGAACCTTCTCAGGGGTACGATTATCCATCTGAGTGCTGGCATGGAGCGCGATGGGAGGAAGATCCATTTCGAGAAGAGCCATGTCTTGAACGATAAGAGCATTCACGCCAACGCGATAAAGTTCACCTGTCATCTGACGCACCTCATCGAGTTCCGAATCATAGAAGATCGTGTTGACTGTCACATCGACACGAGCACCAAACTGATGAGCATACTCACATAGACGAGCAATATCATCAATACTATTCCCCGCTGCTGAACGTGCACCAAAACGTGGAGCACCTATATACACAGCATCAGCACCATGGTCGATGGCCGCGATGCCGCATTCCAGATTTCTGGCAGGAGAAAGTAATTCTATTGCATTCAATGAATATCGTCAATATTGTAAGGAGTCTCCTGATAAACGTAATAGTTGAGCCAGTTGGAGAACAACAGATTTCCATGAGCACGCCAAGAGACGAGTGGCCCCTGTTCAGGGTCATCATTCTTATAGTAATTGTATGGCTTCTGGATGGGAAGTCCCTTTGCCAAATCACGCTTATATTCCGTATCGAGTGTATTGGGAGCATACTCAGCGTGTCCTGTTACAAATATCTCACGACCACCACGCGCCATCAACATCGAAACTCCACATAAGGGACTCTCAGCAATGAGATTCAAATCAGGCACCTTCAGAATGTCCTCTCGACGAATCTCTGTATGCCTGCTGTGAGGCATATAGAAGACATCGTCGAACCCTCTGAAGATGGGCAACTTAGGCTCCAGGGGAAGCTGGGGGAAGATGCCAAACATCTTCTGGGGTAACGGATATTTGGGAATACCATAATAGGAATAAAGTGCAGCCTGAGCAGCCCAACATATATATAAGGTACTGGTGACATGCGTACGAGCCCATGAGAAGATGTTGCTGATCTCGTCCCAATACGTGACATCCTTAAAATCAAGATGCTCCACAGGTGCACCCGTAATGATCATGCCATCGAATTTCTCATTGCTCATCAACTCGAAGTCACGATAGAAAGCACGCATATGCTCAACAGGAGTATTCTTGCTGGTGTGGGCCTTTACCTTCATCAAGTGAATCTCCATCTGTAGTGGAGTATTTGACAAGATACGCATCAAGTCCGTCTCTGTTGTAATCTTGAGAGGCATCAAGTTGAGGATGACAATCCGCAAAGGACGTATGTCTTGCTTATGGGCACGTTCGTCCCCAAGGACGAAGATGTTCTCATCCTTAAGAAACTCAATGGCGGGAAGCCTGTCAGGTAGAATTAATGGCATAACAATTACCAGATAGTCACACGCTTCTCTTTAGGAATGAACATGGGATCACTTTCCGTGATACCAAACGTATCATACCAGGCATCGATATGAGGCAACTGACCATTCACGCGCCATTCTCCCAATTGATGAGGATCTGTCTTAACTCGACGCTGAATCTCTTCCTCACGAATATTCTGCCCCCACACATTAGCATAAGCCAGGAAGAAACGCTGATCTGCCGTGAAGCCGTCAATCTCTGGCAGAGGATTTGCGTTGGTAGCATTCTTGAATGCTTGGAAAGCAACCATCAGGCCACCATGATCTGCCATATTCTCACCAAGCGTGAGACTGCCATTCGCATGCAGACCTGGCAAAACCTCAATGCTGTCGTGGAACTCACGCATCACTTGGATACGCTCATTGAAGCGTTTGGTATCTTCCTCTGTCCACCACTGAGAGAGATTTCCATTCTTGTCATACTTAGCACCCTGATCATCGAATCCATGAGTCATTTCATGACCAATCACGACTCCAATTGCTCCATAGTTGAAAGCATCGTCAGCACTCATATCGAAGAAGGGAGGCTGCAGAATGCCAGCAGGGAAGCAAATCTCATTGGTGGTGGGATTATAGTATGCATTAACCGTCTGGGGTGTCATATACCACTCATCACGATCAACCGGTTTGTTGAGATGTTTCTCGATCATGTCCTTAATACCCCATTCCGTACAAGCCAGTATATTGTTGAGATATCCCTTACCAATCTCCAACGTGCTATAATCACGCCACTTGTTAGGATAACCCACTTTCACATAGAATGCATCCAATTTCTCACGAGCGACCTTCTTGGTCTCGTCGCTCATCCATTCCTGAACATCAATACGTTCACCCAATGCAATTTGGAGATTGGCAACCAGTTTTTCCATGCGCTCTTTGGCAGCTGGTGGAAAATACTTAGCCACATAAAGCTGACCAAGAGCCTCGCCCAAGCAGCCTTCCACACTGCTGACAGCACGTTTCCAACGAGGACGATCCTCCTGACGGCCACTCATGGCTTTTCCCCAGAATCCAAAATTAAGAGCACGACTTTCATCATCAATATAAGAGCTTGCCATATCGATTGCATGCCAAAGATAGACGTTCTGGAGGGCATTCTGCCCCTCCTCTGCCAAGATCTTCTCTACCTCGTGAATGGCTTCAGGTTGTCCCACAACGACCTCCTTAAGGCCAGAAATTCCGAAATTGGCAAAGAACTCATCCCACTTAATGCCTGGGAAATCCTTCTTCAGGTCCTCGTATGTCATCTTGTTGTAGTTAGCTTCTGGGTCACGCAATTCAGTCATGCTGCGACTGGCTTTTGCGAGACGAGTCTCTATACGCATTACATCCTCAGCAATTCGATTGGCATCCTTCTCAGAAAAACCAGAATGCTGACTGAGTGATTTGATATAGGAAACAAAAGCTTGACGGATAGCCTTGGTACTCTCATCATCATCCAGATAATAATCCTTTTGGCGTAGAGTCAAACCACCTTGGGAGATGGAAAGAATATTGTTCTTGGAGTCTTTCTCGTCAGCACCAATATAGAAGTTGAAAAGACCATCAACTCCTTGGCGCTGCATACGTGGCCAAACTTCCTTGAACCACATCTCTGTGATATCACTACTGTTCTGATAACCGTCACAAGCCAAGAAAGCATCCAAATCTATATGCGATGATTCATTGAGGGTAACACTGTCCATCGCACTATTGTAAAGGTCGGCTATCTTCTGCTCGATGCTGCCTGGAGCATTATCCAAACTTGCAACACTATCAATAAGCTCACGCAACTGCTTGTTGTTGTTCTCCTGCAGTACATCGAAACTTCCATAGCGACTGTATTCAGCAGTCAAAGGGTTGGCTTTCTGCCATCCACCTGTGGCATACTGATAAAAGTCAGTACCAGGCAAAGCTGTGGTGTCCAAGTTTGCCAAATCAATTCCAGACTTAAGATTCTGGGGTGTCTGAGTACAAGCTGATGCCAGTGCGGCAGCTGTAATCATTGTCATAACATGTTTAAGTTTCATTTTCTTATAGATTTTATATATTTGTTGATTCAATTCTCCAATTCCATCATTGCATTCTCCCACTCTGCCTCAGCTTCCTCTAACTGTTTCTTCAGGTTGGTATGCTTTTCGTAAAGGGACATGTCTGTGCTGCCTGCGGGAGTAGACATTTGATTCTCCAATATTTTCAGAGCGGCATCCAACTGGCTGACTCTTTCTTCTGCTTCCTTGACCGCTTTCTCCAATTTCTTCTGCTTGCGCGAGAGTGCTTTCTGCTCCTCATACGACAAGGCTGAATCTGATTTCTGAACAGGTTTGGATGAGGCAACCGCTTGCGAAGCTGAGGGGGAACCTGTGCTCCCCAACTGGTTAAGACTCTCTATTTGTCGACTGCGAAGGAAATCATAGATACCACCCAAATGCTCACGTACAAGCCCACCTCCAAACTCGTAGACTTTAGTGACAAGTCCATCGAGAAAATCACGATCGTGACTAACCACAATCACAGTACCATCAAAATCACGAATGGCTGCCTTGAGAACATCCTTACTGCGCATGTCGAGGTGATTGGTAGGCTCGTCGAGTATCAAACAATTAACGGGTTCCAACAAGAGTTTAATCATTGCCAGACGAGTACGTTCTCCACCTGAGAGAAACTTCACCTTCTTCTCTGAAGCCTCACCGCCAAACATGAATGCACCTAGAATATCACGAATCTTCAGGCGGATATCTCCCTTTGCGACGCGATCAATGGTATCAAACACAGTCAATTCGCCATCCAGCAATTGAGCCTGATTCTGAGCAAAATAACCAATCTGGACATTATGTCCCACTTTCAGCGAGCCATCGTAAAAGCCACTTCCCTTCCCGTCTGGCGAAGGATTGTTGTAGGAATCCTCGATACACTTCACGAGCGTAGTCTTTCCTTCACCATTCTTACCTACGAAAGCGACCTTCTCGCCACGCCTGATGGTTAGATTCACCTTGTGGAACACATTATGGTCGCCATAACTCTTGGCCACCTCATCACAAATGACAGGATAGTCGCCACTACGCTGGCTGCATGTGAACTTGAGATGAAGGGCACTGTTGTCAACCTCGTCTACCTCTATAGGAATAATCTTCTCAAGCTGCTTGATACGGCTCTGCACCTGGATTGCCTTCGTGGCCTGATAGCGGAAACGGTCAATGAAGGCTTGTATGTCAGCTATCTCTTTCTGCTGGTTCTCGTAAGCACGAAGCTGCTGTTCGCGTCGCTCTGCCCGCAGATTGACATATTCGTCATACTTGACCTTATAGTCATAGATGCGGCCACATGAAATCTCCAGCGTGCGATTGGTGACATTGTTGATGAAGGCTCGGTCATGACTCACCAGGACAACGGCATTGGCTCGTGTGCTAAGAAATTGTTCCAGCCACTGGATACTGTCTATGTCGAGATGATTGGTAGGCTCGTCAAGCAAAAGCACATCAGGATGCTGCAGAAGAAGCTTTGCCAGCTCAATACGCATTCGCCAGCCTCCACTGAACTCGCTGGTGGGACGGTCGAAATCCTCGCGCAGAAAGCCCAATCCCTGCAAGGTGCGTTCCAATTCGCCCTGATAATTGAGTCCGCCCATCATCTGGAAGCGCTCGTTCTCATGGGTAAATCTTTCCACCAACTGCATGTAGTCATCGCTTTCGTAATCAGTACGCTCTGCCAGCTGTTGGTTCATTCGTTTCAACCTGGCATCCATCTCATGAATATGCTGGAAAGCCAACTCGGTCTCCTGACGAACCGTCCTACCATCACTAAGCTCCATGACCTGTGGGAGATAGGCGATGGTCGTGTCGCGAGGTATGGCAACACTTCCTGAGGTAGGTTTCTGCAGTCCTGCAATAATCTTGAGCATGGTACTCTTGCCTGCACCATTTTTCCCTACCAAAGCTATGCGGTCACGATCATTGATTACGTAACTCACATCACTGAAAAGCGGTCGAACACTAAACTCGACTGACAAGTTGTCTATACTGATCACTTACTCTCTCTCAATCTGTTAGAAAGATGGTTACATCACGTGCTGCCTGAGCGCCATATACCAGCGACTGCTCGATGTCTGCCGTCTTTGAGGGGCCGCTGATAAAGGTTCCAAACCCATATTCGTTGAATTGTATCCTTTCGTAGGCCTCATGCATATTGCTGACAATATTCTGGCGCGAAACAAGGATGACCAGACACTCTGAGATAAAGCAGATGGCCTTCTCCTTCATGGTCTGAGGAATCCACACGCAGCCATTCTCAGCACACGCCACCTCACCCTTGATGACCCCCACATCCGTCTTTTCCAATTCCTGAGCCTCAGCTACCGAATCAGGGTTCAAGCTGGCCTCTATGCCAGGAATGTTGGACGCTATGATTTTGGCATCAGGGTATGCCTCGCGGATTTTCTGATTGATATCATCGCCTGCTTTGATCTCCATCAGCTTGGCACCTGCCGTTATGGTGGTTGTCTCAATGAAAGCATCGACAGGATTATCGTAAGTCCGTTTCCTGAAACTCAAATCAGGCATGTCGTACGTCTCGCGCACATTCTTGCGCAGATTCTTCAATATATATTCTTTTGTATCCATGAGCTTCGTCAAGATTTGCGGATTAGACATTCTCTGATTTCAGTTGCTTCTTCCATATCTCGTGGAAAGACTTTTTGGCAAAAACAGGCACCGTATGACCGTATGTCCATCCGTTCAATCTAATGCCTGTCAGGCACTTTGGCATCACATTTACGAGGGGAGCGAACTTCAGGGAGGTGACGTAAAGGCTGGGATGTTCGAAAAGGACCTTCATTCCCTTGGACATAGTCTTTTTCATAGCATCTGAATGATGCATGCCATCAAGGTTCTGACGCCATCGATAAATCTGACTGCTCAAATCGACCTTCACTGGGCAAACATTATCACACGAACAGCAAAGCGAGCAGGCCGAAAGATTATGATAATGCTCGTCTGGATTCTTCAGCATACCCAGATTGATGCCGATAGGACCTGGGATGAAATAAGTATAACTGTAGCCGCCAGAACGACGATACACAGGACAGGTGTTCATGCAGGCACCACAACGCATACATTTCAACGTCTGCCAATGTTCTTCATTGCCCAGGATGCTGCTGCGTCCATTGTCTACCAGAATGATGTGCATCTCACCCCCAGGACGAGGGCCACGGAAATGCGACGTGTAGACGGTGGTGGCTTGACCTGTTCCATGACGCGCCAGCAAGCGTTGGAACACTCCCATTGCCTCGTAGTTGGGTATCAACTTCTCGATGCCCATCGAGACGATGTGAAGTTTGGGCACAGAGGTGCTCATGTCCGCATTCCCCTCGTTGGTGCAAACCACGATGTCGCCCGTCTCTGCGATGCCGAAATTGGCACCCGTCATGCCACACTCAGCGGTCATGAAGTTGTCGCGCAGATGATAGCGTGCAGCACGTGTCAGGAAGGTTGGATCGCTGCTTTGCATGTAGTCCTCCCCTTCTGGCAGAATCCCTTCTGCCGCATGCGCTCCATGCTCAGCGATGATACCTTTCTGACGGAAGCACTCGGCCACTTGCTCGCGTGTGATGTGGATGGCTGGCATGACGATATGGCTGGGAGCCAATTCCATCAGCTGAAGAATGCGTTCTCCCAAATCCGTCTCCACGACATCTATGCCGTTGCCTATCAAATGGTCGTTGAGGTGACATTCCTCCGTCAGCATGGATTTGCTTTTCACCACCTTTCTCACTTCGTGCTGGCGAAGGATGCTCCATACGATCTGATTGTATTCTTCCGCATCCTTTGCCCAATGTACGATGGCACCGTTGCGTGTCGCATTCTGCTCAAACTGCTCCAGATAATCAGCCAGATGGGTGACGGTATGCTTCTTGATGTTGCTGGCAGTCTCACGAAGGTTTTCCCATTCGTCCAGCTCATAGGCAAGTGCATCACGTTTGGTGCGTACGCTCCAGAAAGTCTGGTCGTGGCGGGTTACCCTCTCGCTGTTCTGAATGAACTTCTCTGCTGCAATGGAATGTTTCGTGCTCATAGTCCTGACGCAAGTATTTCTGCTACATGAATGAATTTGATGGGAAGGTTCTGTTTCTTTGCAATGCCCTGCATGTGCATCAGGCAGGAGGAATCAGGACCTGTAATGTACTCAGCTCCAGTAGCCATGTGACGTTTCAACTTATCTGTGCCCATACGGGTAGAGACGGCAGGCTCCTCGACACTGAACATACCGCCGAATCCACAGCATTCGTCCACACGCTCTGGCTCGAGGATGGTGATTCCTTCCACAAGGCTGAGCAAATCGCGGATCTTACTGAAACGGGGCACGTTCCGTTCACTGGGAGAGGAAAGTCCCAGCTCGCGCACTCCGTGGCAGCTGTTGTGAATGCTCACTTTATGAGAGAACTTGCTGGGCAGATGGTCCACCTTGAGGACATCATGGAGGAACTCTACCAAATCCAGTGTCTTCTTGGCTGCTACGCAATCGTGTTTAAGGATTTCAGGATGGAAGAGCCTGACATACGCAGCACAACTGGCTGAGGGAGCCACTACATAGTCGAATCCTGAGAACAGGTCATCATACTTCTCTGCCAGGTTGCCCGACATATTCTCGAACCCAGCATTGCCCATCGGCTGACCGCAGCATGTCTGGCTCTCAGGGTAATCGATCTCCAAGCCCAAACTGCGCAGCAACTTATAGGTTGCCACTCCTACCTCTGGGTAAAGGGCATCCACATAACAAGGAACAAATAAGCCTATCTTCATCTTTCTCTCATATTGCAAGAAAATTTCGCAGATGATTACACGACACTAAGCCGCACAAACTCACCTGCGAAATTCTTATTCGCAACAAAACCTTATTTATCTATACTCTTCAAATCCCTTTTTATCTTGCTTGGAAATAGGTGACGTGGGTAGAGAGATACTCTTCCACTCCATGCTTGCCGTCAGCACCACCAATACCGCTCTTCTTCACACCTGCGTGGAAGCCTTGGATTGCCTCGAAGTGGAAGCGGTTGACATACGTCTCGCCAAACTCCAGCTCAGCACAGCAGCGTGCAGCGATGTTCAGGTTGTTGGTGAAGACACTGGAAGCCAAACCATACTCGCAGTCGTTGGCCCAACCCAATACCTGGTCAATGTTGTCGAACTCTATGATGGGCAGCACAGGACCAAACGTCTCCTCGTGGATGATGTCCATATCCTGGGTACAGTTGTCGAGCAAGGTAGCTGCATAGAAGTAACCTTTCTCTCCTACACGATGGCCGCCACACAGCACCTTGGCACCCTGTTTGATGGCATTGGCAACCTTAGCCTCTACGCTTTCCAGGGCACGCTGCTCTACCAAGGGACCCATATCCACTTCGCCGCTGAAGGGATCGCCCACCTTCACAGCCTCGAACTTCTTGAGCAGGAGCTCCGTCAGCTGCTTCTTCACATCCTTATGGATGTAGAGACGCTCAGCGTTGTTGCAGATCTGGCCATTGTTGCCAATACGGCTGTCGAGGATAGCCTGAGCAGCCAGCTCCAGGTCAGCATCTGGGAACACGATGACAGGAGCCTTGCCTCCCAACTCCAAAGACACCTTCGTGATATTGGTGGCAGCAGCCTTCATGATGCTCTCGCCAGCACCCACGGAACCCGTCACGCTGACGCAGTCAATCTTGGGACTTCTGGCCATCGCGTCGCCTACGACACTACCCTTACCAGTCACCACATTGAACAGACCTGCGGGAAGACCTGTCTCATCCACCACCTTGCAGAACTCAGTACAGTTCTCAGGAGTCAGCTGGCTGGGCTTCAGCACGATAGAGCAACCTGCAATCAGGGCAGCACCAGCCTTGCGGGCAATCAGGAAGAAGGGGAAGTTCCAGGGCAGGATGCCAGCTACCACGCCAATGGGTTTCTTGCTCAGATAGATGGTCTCCCCACGGTTGTCGCTCTGGATGATCTCACCCTCGATATGACGGGCAAAGGTAGCCATGTAGTCAAAGTATGCAATCGTGGCACCCACCTCGATGGAAGCCCAGTTGCGAGTCTTTCCCTGCTCGCGCATGATAATCTCCACGAAATCATTCTCACGGGCACGGATGCCGTTAGCCATCTTCTTCAGATACTCGGCACGCTCACAGGCAGGAGTCTTTGCCCATTCCTTCTGAGCAGCCTTCGCAGCATCCAAAGCCGCATTCACGTCTTCCACTGTACCATCAGGCTGACGGCTGATAACTTCCTCTATAGAGGGATTCAACACATTGATCCATTTGCCGGAACTACTCTCAACGAACTTGCCGTTGATGTACATTTTCAAGTCTTTCATGATTTACTTCTGCTTATTAAACATTATTAAATAACACATATTTGCGGTAAATTTACGACTTTTTTTTCAGCCCGACAAATATTGAACACAGATTTTGCATTTTTTTTGGAATCCGCCCCCTTTCCCTCACCGTAAACCGCTAACCCATCAACCCAATTATGGGGAGTGGCGAATCGGAAAACTCGGAAAACTCGGAGTAATCGGAGAGCTCGGAAGAATCGGAGAGCTCGAAAAACTCGGAGAGCTCGAAAAACTCGGAGAACTCGGAAGAATCGGAATCCCCACTAACAGCTCACCGTTAACCCAATTGTCAATTATCAATTGACCTGCGGTCGAGGCTGTTCACGCAACCTTATTAATTAAAAAAGTGGATCCCCAGCTAATCAATCCGACTAACCAGGGATCCGGAGGGAGGGGAAATGATGTGGGTGACTAGTGGGACTCGAACCCACGACATTCAGAACCACAATCTGACGCTCTAACCAACTGAACTATAGTCACCATCTATAGTCCATCCGGGAGTTGAACTCCCAAATGCGAATGCAAAGATACAGCATTTCCGTGAATCTGCAAAACTTTTGGCAAGTTTTTTATCGGTAAAATTCTTTTTTTGCTGCTGAAAGCGTGTTCTGCATCAACATACAAATGGTCATGGGCCCTACTCCACCAGGCACAGGGGTGATGAATGAGCAAAGGGGAGCCACATGCTCGAAGTCCACATCGCCACTCAGACGGAATCCACTCTTGCGCGATGGATCTGGCACTCGTGTGGTGCCGACATCGATGATGGCCGCTCCTGGTTTCACCATGTCCGCCGTCAGGAACCCTGGCTTTCCGATGGCTGCGATAATGATGTCTGCCTCCTGGCATTCTTTTTTGAGCGTTGCGCTGCGGCTGTGGCAGACGGTCACCGTGCTGTCGCCATACTGCTTCTGCATCATGAGCTGTGCCATAGGTTTCCCCACGATATTGCTTCGTCCCAGGATGACACATTTTCTGCCACTCGTGGGCACGTTGTATCTCCTGAGCAACTCGAGGATGCCCTTGGGGGTGGCACTCACGTAGCAGGGCAATCCGATGGCCATGCGCCCCACGTTGATGGGATGGAACCCATCCACATCCTTACGGTAGTCAATGGCTTCGATGACTTTCTGCTCGCTGATGTGCTTGGGCAAGGGAAGCTGCACGATGAATCCGTCGACACTCTCGTCGCTATTCAGCCGGTCCACCTCTGCCAAGAGGGCTTCCTCTGTGATGTCGTCCTCGAAGCGGATCAATGTGCTCTGGAATCCGCAAGCCTCGCAAGCCAGCACCTTATTCTTCACGTAGGTCTCGCTGCCTCCATCGTGCCCCACGAGGATGGCTGCCAGATGGGGACGTTTCCCTCCGTTGCTGACTATCCGATCCACTTCCTCTTTTATCTCGGCTTTTATTTGAGCTGCCGTTGCCTTTCCATCAATTAGAACCATATTTTTTTACTTTTGTTGTTAAGTATTCAGTAGTTAAGCCGTTACTTTTTACCCTTTGACCTTTTCAACTTTTCACCTTAGGTACTTTCTTACTTTCTAAATTTATTCATCATCCCTGCCATCTGAGCCATCTTGTTCTTGTCCGTCACCATCTTCATCATCTTGCGCGTCTGGTCGAACTGTTTGATAAGACGGTTCACTTCCTGGATGTTGTTGCCTGAACCCTTGGCAATGCGCATGCGGCGACTGGTATTGAGCAACTCAGGCTTCTTGCGCTCAGCGGGTGTCATACTTTGGATGATAGCCTCGATCTTCTTGAAGGCATCGTCGTCGATGTCCACGTCCTTGAGAGCCTTCCCCACCCCAGGAATCATGCTTGCCAAATCCTTCAGGTTGCCCATCTTCTTGATCTGCTGAATCTGACCATAGAAATCATCGAAGTCGAACTGGTTCTTCTGGATCTTCCTCTGCAGGCGGCGGGCTTCTTCCTCGTCATACTGCTCCTGGGCGCGCTCTACCAGAGAAACGATGTCACCCATACCCAGGATGCGGTCGGCCATACGGCTGGGATGGAACGGGTCGATGGCCTCCATCTTCTCACCTGTACCAACGAACTTGATGGGCTTGTCGACCACAGCACGGATACTCAGGGCGGCACCACCACGCGTGTCACCATCCAACTTCGTCAAGACAACACCCGTATAGTCGAGACGCTCATTGAACTCACGGGCCGTATTCACGGCATCCTGACCCGTCATCGCATCCACCACAAAGAGAATCTCGTCAGGATTCGTCGCATCACGAATGTCCTGGATCTGCTGCATCAGCTCCTCGTCGATAGCCTGACGACCAGCGGTGTCTATGATAAGCACATCGTGGCCCTTTGCCTTCGATTCCTGAATGGCATCCAAAGCAACCTTCACGGGGTCCGTCGCACCCAGCTCCATGAAGACGGGAACACCCACCTGCTCACCCAACACGCGCAACTGCTCCATAGCGGCAGGACGGAAGGTATCGCACGCAGCAAGCAAGGGGTTCATGTGACGCTTTTCCTTCAGCATCTTGGCGAGCTTGCCGCTCATGGTCGTCTTACCAGCACCGTTCAAGCCAGCCATCAGGACGATGGCAGGGTGACCCTTCAGGTTCATGTCCGTCGTCTCGCCACCCATCAGCTGAGCCAACTCATCGTGCACAATCTTGACCATCAACTGCTGGGGCTTCACAGCTGTCAGCACATTCTGTCCCAGAGCCTTCTGCTTGACTGTATCCGTGAAATTCTTGGCTACCTTGTAATTCACATCGGCATCCAACAGGGCACGACGCACATCCTTGAGCGTTTCTGCCACATTTATCTCTGTGATTTTGCCTTCACCTTTCAGAATCTTGAACGAGCGTTCAAGCCTCTCACTTAAATTCTCAAACATTTTCTTATGACTATTTTTACTGTTTATATTTCCAAAATATCCTTTACCAAGGGCAACACGACCTTGCTCAACACCTTGTCGTTGAGGAAATGCTCACCCTCGAAGAGACTCATCTGCGAAGCACCGTAGTGTTTCCTGAAGTCCGCCTGACAATTCACCAATTTGTCCTGGGTGCCGAAAAGTCCCCAGACAATCTCTTTCTCGTGAGGGTCGACACGCGTGAAAGAGGACTTCTCAACCTGTTGGAACTCCTGAATCATCTGCTTGTCCACCTTGAACTCCTTCGCCCCATCCTGGCGTTTGTTGCGGAATTCCCGTTTCCCCATCCCTCGAAAGGTGAGCAAGCGGGCCATGTGGAACGAGGGATTCACCAGAACACGAGGAACTCCATAGAGCTGCTCTGCATACATGGCACCCATACTGGTGGCGACAATCAGGTCGAAATGTTCCCCAGCCACCAAATCTTTCAGCATCCTTTGGGCTTCCAAAGGCGAGGTGGGAATGTCAGGACTGATCACATTCACTCCCAGGGGATAGAGCATATTACGCATCGTGGTAGCCGTTCCTGTACTGCCAGCCGATGCAAATCCATGGAGGTATAACACTTGCTTACTCATACTGCACTTACTTCTCTTTTCGCGTAAACTTCGTGGCACATCTGTTGCCATCCTTATCCGAGAGGCGAGCCACATACACCCCAGCGGGCAGGTTCTTCAGCGAGACACGTTTGTGTCCACTCGCATCAAATTCTTCCCTGTCAGTCAACACGATCTGACCAGACACAGAATAGACACACAATACTGCCTGGGACGTTTCCTCGCTCTTCAGGAGGAGTTCGTCGCCCACACACGCTATGCTCAATCCGCCATTCCGTTCTTTCTCCAAGACATTGGGTATCGCATCAGAATCCTCAGGCGCCTCCCAAGGTGTCGTGTAGCTGTTCATTCGGTTCGATGCGTCGATGGAGGGACGAGTCATCAGATAGAGTTGGTCAGCTCCATCAGGATAGCGTCCAACGGATTCCCCACCATCGTGAGCACAATAGATCAATGTGTCGGCCCACGCATCGTCCTGAGCTGTCAGAACGACCCGCTTTCCGTCCTCATTGGAAAGTTTGAAGTCAACATGCAGCTGGGAACGTGTCTCCAACCCATCACACCAGACAATCTTGTAGCCATAAGCAGGAATGACGGTGCTTGCTGCAGTTCCATTCGAACTGATGACAGCCTTGTGGCTATCTTTACTGGAATCAGAGAGGTACATACCCTCGAGGTCGATGTCCTCGCCTGTCGTGTTGTAGAGCTCTATCCAGTCGTTCTTCTTGAAATATTCATTCACATTCACGCTATTGCCAGCACTCACCTCGTTGATCACCACAGGAGGCTTCTGACGGGAGGAATCTTCGTTTTCCTTCTTCTTGAAGTAGGCTTTCAATCCAATCCTGGACGAGCTGGCAGGCATCTCTATCTCTGGCTCAACGCTCACAAACTCCACCTCCGTTTCATCGCCTGGCACTATCACGCCGACTGAAGCATCCCAATAGATGTCACTACTGGTATTGCTGTTATTGTGGACCTCGACAGCTATCACATTATCTCCCTTCTTCAGGAGTTTCGTGTCCAGAGTGATAGAGCCAGCGAATGGTTCATCACCTGCATACGAAGAGCTGACTGTATTGAAATTGATTGTACCAATAGGCATGTTGAAACGTCCTGCCTCTTTGCCGTTGACATATACCACCATCCCATCGTCGAGCCTGTAGTTCAAGAGATAGATGTCATTCTCGCCTGGCGTCTCATCCAGATGCAGGACCTTACGGAAATAGTAGGTGATATACTTGTTGGTGCTGTTACCGCCGTAACTGATGACTGTATTGTACCGGCTGTTGCTGCTAGCGTATCCCAAGGGAGCATTGCCTTCCTTCCAACCAGAATCATCGAAAGTGGTTTCCTTCCATTGGGTGCCATCCAGGTTTCCTCGATCGCTATAGCGCCATTTGCTTCCCAACGGGAAAACTGGTTTATCCACGCCCATCATAGAACCTGTCAGCAGTTGCCAACCCTGGAATTCGAAACCTGCAGGAGCTTCAGCTTTCAACCTGACGGGAGGGAACAGCTGTCCGTCGAACTTGCCTGTGGGAACCGTTTGCCCATTCACTTCCAGCTTGGCTTTGTCCAGATTCGAACCAAGAACAATCTGCTGGGCAGCAACTCCACTAAGTTTCATGGGAGAGTAACTCTTCAGGGCGCTGTAGAGAATGTTTGCACGACCGTTCAAACTGCTTATCATGCTGTTGGCTGTTGCCCAAGGGCTTTCGTTCTTTCCATACCCATTATCATTCAGCACCTGCATGTCAGCCACCCGATTGGCCCACTTCGTGATGAGCTGCTGGCAACGGGAAGGTTCAAAAACACTTCCAGCCATCAGGCAGAAAGCATCAATGAACTGCTTGCGGAAGTCAGCATTGTTGAGCATATTCTGGAAGATGGTGACAAGTTCAATCTCTTTCGTGTAATGATCCACATTCTCGCCATAGAGCTGGTTGAAGGAGTAGATCCTTTTATCTGCAAAAGTACTGAAAGGACTTGTATTCCCAAAGGCGCCGTCAATATCATACACGATGAAACGGAACCTGCCCCGTTCCATGATGGGACGCCAAGCCTTCACATTATTCTGTGGCCAATCCCAGTTGGACAGATACATCTCAGCTGCCATATAGTTGCAGAACTCATCGATGTCCACCAGTTCGTGAATCTGCTCATAACTGTCAGCTTTGCTTGCCGTTTTGCTCAGGGTATACCATTTCTCGAAGGCCTCGCGGGTACCGTTCAACTGGCAGTATCCACTATCTGCATCAATTTCGAAAAGGTCTATCTCCTCCTTGTCGAGCCCATAATTGGCATAAACGAACTTGTTGTTGTTGGGCTCACGCAGATTGATTACCCCCTTGTATACGCCGTTGATATAATGGCATACGGGAGTATACGCCTGGCAATCCAAATCGACTCCACTGGTGCGAATCAACTCTTGCAGGAAAGGGTCTCTCACACGACAGGAATTGTCATTCCCGCCATTTCGAATCTGCAGGCTTTTGGTCCGCTGGTAAGGCTTGCTGTCGAAGAACTGGTAATCCAATGTGTTTTGTCCCTCATACAGCTTGGCTGCATTGATCTTGAAACTGTAAGGTGTCGAGGAACGGCTCCAACCTCCACAACGTGCCAAACCTGCTTCCTGATTCACCAGGCTTTTCCCCTCAGCATCCAGAAGTTCAAAGTTGACAGGTCGATCCCAATCCATATTCCAGTTGCAGGCAGTACTTTGTCCCAACCCAGGACGACCATTCACCCCTCGCACAAAGAGGCCCATCTTTTCATTATAAAGATTGACAGGATCTGTCACGATAGACATGATGGGCAAGGTGAAGTTCTTGTCTCTCTTGATGTAAGAACGAGTCACCACTTGGCTACTCAGACATCCTTCCTTGAAAAAGGCAAAACGATAAACGGTAGTCTCTCTCACCACAAAGATACCGTTCAAACTGGTCTCACCATTGCGCAAGGTGGGAGTAGAGCCATTGGTGGTATAACGAAGCGTGGCACCTTCAGGAATGTTCGACACAGCTGTTATCAAAGAGGAAGAGAAGAGTTGGCTCTCTTTTGTCAACTCAGGCGCAGGCAAGCGTTCCTGGCAAAACTGGACCTCACCATTCGTGGCAGCAGGAGTGGGTGTATCGGTCCATCCCCATTCGTCAGCACCATCCGTCTTGCGTGCATAACTGGCACGAGGAATGGCAGGGGGATAATCCTGCTGAAGGATGAGTTCGCCGTTCGAGTCGCTCAGATAGATGGTTCCTCCGTCCTGATCCAACTTCATGTCGATTTGGCTGGGTTTGTACTTGTCGTGATGCTCAAACCACAAATTGACAAACCCGCCACTACGAATCATGGTGGATTGAGTGATGTGTACCTTCTTCAGATTCCCTGGATCATCGCTTAGCCAACAATTACGGAGCTGGACATACGTGTCCCCTGGATTGTATATCTCTATCCAACCTCCATAATTCCAACTGGGATCCACAAAACGGTCCACATTGGCAGGCATAATCTCATTGATGAGCAGAGAATACACTCCTTCTGCCCTGAGTAGACCTGAGCTGAAAGCCAGCACGAGAACCAGTAGAAATCTTATATGTATCTTCACAATCTTTTCAATTGGAGCACAAAAGTAGAAAAAAAAAACGGCCCCACCAAACCATTCTTGTTTTTTCCTTTGGAAAATACAAAAACTCGAACTTTCATGCCCCTTAAAAAAAAGAAGTGCCGCCCATGAGTTTGAGCGACACAACAATCCAAAAATTCCTGACAATTCCTTATCAAGAATCAAAAATTGAACCAACCTTTGATTTTCTGCCAGATTCCACTCTTTTTGACATCTTCTGAAACTTGATCGAAAGTATCACTTGCTTTCTGAGCTTGCTCTTTCACGAATTCAGTAGCTTGTTTTGCCGTTTCGCTGTTAGCGACTTGATCGATGGTCTCATCCACTTTCTCCTTCACCTTCTTTATCGTTTCACTCGATTTCAGATCATCGATAGCCTGTTCGACCTTGTCCTGAACTTTCTTTACGGTTTCGTTTTCTTTGATGTCATCAATCACATCCCCTACCTTATCCTTGACAGCCTTCAGGTTCTCGTCGTTCTTTGCCTTCTCCACCAAGTCTCCAACTTTATCTTTGACATCATCGATCAAGTCTTCCACTTTATCTTTGGCAGCTTTCAGGTTGTCGTCATTCTTCACTTTCTCGACGATGTCGTCAAACTTCTCTTTGGCGTCATCAATAGCGTTCTCCAGCTTCTCTTTCAGATCGCTTGAAGCCTCTGCAGCATCATTCTTCACTTCTTCTGCTGCACTTTTCACTTCTTCTGCTGCATTCTGCAAATTCTCAGCAGCATCATTCTTCACTTCTTCTGCTGCATTCTGCAAATTCTCAGCAGCATCCTTGATTGAATCTTCCTGTGTCATAATCCCAAATTTTTAAAGATGAATAAATATGAAATGTTTATTGAATAGATTAGAAATTCCGTTTTGCAGGGTCGATGACAATGTCTTCACTCTTCGTGTTCCCGTTCGTGAGTGTCTTCCAGACAACTATCTTTCCATCCTTGGTGAGCTCCATCTTCTGGATGTCGATGACGTCGTTGTTCACATAGTGATGGCTTATGGTTCCAAAGTTGCTTCCGCTGTCCTTGATGACGAAACGTCCCTCGCTGCCCTTCACGGCTTCAGCTACACTCTCAGCCGCACAATGAGAGAAATCATTGGCACTTGAGTTGATGACTCCTCCGTTGCCGTCGTTGTAGATGCGGAAAATGGTTTTCTCGTAGTTGATGCCTACTTGGTCAACCTCGATATTGTCCACTACGACATTATTCACGAAGTTGATGTTCATGCCTCTGTCACCACTCTCTCGCACATAAACAATGCCTGAGCCAGGAAGACTGGTATTCTGCCAGCGCTCGCAACGTGCTCCTCGACAGAATGTGTTGCCAGAAATGTTTATGCAATTGATGCTGGGCTTGTGTATCTCAGCATCGATGAGCCAGTTGTCGTGAGCCTTCTCGTTGAAGAACATGATGCAGCTGTGGGTGGCAGCATCGAAGATACAGTTCTCGAGATTGAAGATGATGCAAGCCTCGTCGATGATCATGTGGATGAAATTGAACTCGAACTTGCAATCGAGGAAACGTGCCATTCCTGCTCCCTTCACGACAGCACCCGCTCCTATCTTGCGAAGTTTGTTGGGCATTGAATCATCGATACCATTCGCCTGGATGTTGTAGTTGAGCATATTGGTGTTGAAGTGACAATCCTGGCAAATGTAGTCAGAGGTCCATGCGGTGAAGAGTCCAAAGCGACAGGCGCTGAAATAGGTACCCTTTATTTTCTCGATGTAGCGTCCTTCAGCATGGATGCCGTAAGTAAAGCCTACGAATGAGCAGTCGAAGATTGCATCGATGGAACCTGCATCAGTCTTCATGAGGATGCCACACGTCATCAGAGGGCCGCCATTGGGTCCATCGCTCTCATGCAGGTTGCCGCTGACATAGAGTGTCTCGTCTCCTGCGACAGTAATGCCAAACATGCTGAGGCTGCCTCCTTTGGTGAAGCGGATGGCATGAATGGGTGAGCTTGTCTTGAATCCATAATGGATATTGCGCACCATATTGGCATAGACACTCTCGCTCCAGTTGAGACCTCGAAACAGAACATGCCTGCCTATCAGGAGGCTTTTGTTGATGGGATACACGGCATCGACGATGACGACAGCACGTGAAACGGCAGCAACCTCATTGATGATGTTCGAGTTGTCGCTGTTCGAGGGGGAGGCGCCAAACCAGGAAAGTGTGACATCCTGATTGTAGAGCTGACCGCTGAAGGAACATCCTGAGAACTGAACCAAGCCATCGAGATAAGTATTATCGAAGACGACAGATCCATTCTTGATAAGGCCGCCATTGAACTTGAGCACACATGCTGAGGGCACAACCAACTTCTGCCCTTTGAGGTCAATCGTGCCTTGTATCTCATAGAGGGTGCGAGCCGACTTCATCTGCGAGCTGAGGTCACCGCTTGGGTCGAGCAACACATAGGAGAGGCTTCCGTCCAAGCCTGGACGATTCTGGGCTCCTGCATAATCCGCAACCATCAGACACGCAAAGAGCACAACAAGATAAAGTATGGTTTTCCTACATATCATGGAACAAAAAATGGCCTTACCTTCCCCATGTGATTTTCATCTTAATTCTTTACGAGCACAAAAATACGGATTACTTTTCTAATCTCAAAATTATTTCTAAAAAATATTTCATCCTCGAATCCATCTCTTCATTCCAAGCTGGACGAAAGAAGGCATGAGAAAATATCTTAACATTCAAGTCTTTCTCTGCCACAAAGAAATCCTGGATGGGGAACAACGTGTCGAAACGCCTGACACAACACGTTGAAACGACCAACACAACACGTTGATTTCCCCAAGTCAACACGTCGCGTTGAACCTCCCTATACGCACGCTAAATATAAGGTATTGCGGCTTTTTTCGTAAATACGCATTGGAATCTCGAAGAAAAACACTATCTTTGTACCGTCAAAACAAAGAATGGACAGATTATGCAACATTTCCTCTCTCGCCTGCAAGGGCAAATGGTATCAAACTGGGACCGCCCTGCTCTATGCGACTATCAGGGCGACAGCTTCACTTTCGGCGATCTGGCCGAACACATTGCCCGTATCCACATCTTTTTCCGACAGCTTGGAATCAAGAAAGGCGACAAGATATCCATCTGTGGTAAAAACCAGGCCCGATGGGGAATCTCCTTTTTCGCCACGATATCCTACGAGGCGGTCGCTGTGCCCATTCTGGACAATTTCCACATCGACAACATCAGCAATATCGTCAACCTGTCGGAAAGTCTTATCCTGATAGCAGATCCTGAGATTTGGAACAAGCTGGAGGGCATCTCCCTTCCTACTGTGAGGCTGGTTGTTTCGATGCGTGACTTCACACCCCTGAAATGCTCAGAGGAAGACAAGAGTATCTTCTCGAAGCTCGACAATCTGTTTCAAGAGACCTATCCCAACGGGTTCAGTTCTGCGGACGTGGAATACCCAACAGACAACGATAAAGACCTCTGTATCATCAACTACACTTCAGGCTCAACAGGCAGCCCTAAGGGCGTGATGCTGCGTTATGAATGCATCTCCGCCAACACGGAATTTGCCCAGAATCACATTCCCTCGTATGCTGGTGATCATGTGCTGAGCGTCCTCCCAATGGCACATATGTTTGGAATGGCTTTCGAGATGGTTTATCCGCTCTGCGGCGGAAGCACCATCCATTTCTTGGGCAAGCTTCCCTCACCTTCCCTCCTGATGAAAGCGCTGGCAGACGTTCGTCCCTACATCTTCATTGCCGTTCCGATGGTCTACGAGAAAATATACCAGAACAAGCTGAAGCCAGTAATGCGCCGTCCATTGATGAAACTCCTGACCGCCCTGCCTGGCATTCGCCAGATAATCTTCAAGAAAATGCGGCAAGGTCTGGATGATGCCTTTGGAGGAAAAGTGCGCATCTACATCATGGGAGGAGCAGCCTTGAACCCTGAGGCAGAGGACTTCTTCCATCGCATTGGTTGGCATTTCACAGTCGGCTACGGAATGACGGAAGCCGCTCCTTTGCTATCTTACGTGAAATGGGACAAATTCGTACTCCGCTCCTGTGGGAAGGCGATGGACTACATGGAACTGAGAATCGATTCAAGCGACCCTGAGCACGTTCCAGGTGAGATACAGGCTCGAGGCATCAATCTCTTCACTGGCTATTACAAGAACGAGGAAGCTACCCAATCGTCGTTTACTGAAGACGGATGGTTCCACACGGGCGACCTGGGAGTAATTGATCGCGAGGGTAACGTTTTCATCCGTGGCAGGCTCAAGAGTATGCTTCTCTCATCAAATGGTCAGAACATCTATCCTGAAGAGATAGAATGTGTGCTGAACAGCATGAAATACGTGATGGAATCTCTTGTAGTCATGCGGGAAGATAAGTTGGTAGCCCTGATTGCTCTCGACGAAGAGGCAGTCGCAAAGAGTGGCTTGCCCCAAGAGGCTGTAACAAAGAAAATACGTAAAGACGTCAACCTGAAGTTGGACAAATACAGCCAGATAGCAGAAATCGAGGTAATGCGTGAACCGTTTGAGAAAACTCCCAAGATGTCCATTAAGCGATTCCTGTACAGCTAAGAGTTAACATTATGAGAAATAAAACAAATCTAATCGAAAACTGACATGAAAAAAATGCTGCTGTTGGTCGTTCTGACCATCATACCCCTGACAGTTCTCGCTGAGGACAGAGCAGAAAAACTACGCGAGAATCTCTTCCACAATCCCAAATACGTTACTGTCGTGGCACATCGAGGCGACTGGAGAAACCATCCAGAAAACTCTCTTCCCGCCTTCCAAAGCTGTATCGAGATGGGAGTCGACATGATAGAGATTGACCTGCAACGCACCAAGGATGGGGAACTCATATTGATGCACGACCGTACCGTAGACCGCTGTACGAATGGGAAAGGCAAGATTTCAGAAATGACCTATGATGAGATACAGCGACTTCGCCTCCGTCCCCAGCATAGTGCATCCGTAACTCGCAACCACATCCCTACCCTCGAGGAAGTTCTCAATCTGTGCAAAGGAAAAATCCTTATCAACATCGATAAAGGTTACGATTATTTCCAGCAAGTCTACGAACTGATGGAGAAGACGGGAACAACAAATCAAGTGATCATCAAGTCAGGACACTCTCTCGAAAAGATTCGGAAAGAGAATGGAACCGTACTCAGCAAGGTGATCTACATGCCCATTGTGAACCTCAATTCGGAAGATGCTGAGGCACGTATCGACGAATTCATCACCATTCACCCCGTAGCTGTTGAGTGCTGCATCGACAAGTACAACCAGAACGTGGAACGCTTACTTCAGAAGTTGCGCGACGCAGGCATCAAGATTTGGATCAACAGCATTTGGGCCAGCCTATGCGATGGTCACGACGACGACCGTGCTGTAGAGCTGGGAGAACCCAACGAGAGCTGGGGATGGATACTGGACAGAGGCGCCACTCTCATCCAAAGTGATCGTCCTCGCGAACTCCTGCAATATCTGAAGAAAAACAAAAGACACAAACTGAAATAGAGTTTTGGCACGTAATTTGTATGAAGAAAACTTGAACTGACTATTGTATTAAATATGACAGCAAGATTTTCATCCGATATGACCTACGTGTTGAGCTTCTCACGCGAGGAAGCTCAGCGACTCCATAATGACTCAGTAACACCTGTGCATTTGATGCTTGGTATCCTGAGGCACAACTCCAATCATGCTCGAGACTTTCTAAAGAAACTTCAACCTGACCTGACTCAACTGAAGAGCAAACTCGAGAACATTGCCCACACGCATCAGGTTCTCGTCGCTCCCGCAGAGAATGAAATGAACTTCAACGACCAGGCAACCCGCATCATGCGACTGAGTGTACTGGAAGCGCGACAGATGAAATCCGACGTGATTGACACAGAGCACATCCTGCTTGCAATCATGCGCATGAATGATAATGAGGCAAGCAACCTCCTGGAACAAATGAACATCAGCTACGAGGATGTAGCCAGAATGGCTCGTCCGCAGATTGATACAAAGGCAGGATACGGCTTCCGAGAGGACGAGGAAGACGAAGATGATGACGACAACATGGTGTCATCGAATGCCGACAGCGAGACCACTTCACATACGTCCACTCAAACCCAAGCAAAGAAAAACTCAGGCAACACACCCGTACTGGACAATTTCGGCACTGATTTGACACGTGCTGCAGCCGAAGGTCTGCTCGACCCTGTGGTAGGACGCCAGAAAGAAATTGAGCGAGTGGCTCAAATCCTTAGTCGCCGCAAGAAGAACAACCCTATCCTGATTGGACATCCAGGCGTAGGCAAGAGTGCAATCGTGGAGGGATTGGCGACCCGTATCGTCAAGCATCAGATCAGCCGTCATCTGTGGGGAAAGAGAGTTATTGTTCTCGACATGGCGAGCGTGGTAGCTGGCACCAAGTATCGAGGTCAATTCGAAGAACGTATCCGCAGCATCATCCTGGAACTTGAGAAGAATCCTGATGTGATCATCTTTATTGACGAAATCCACACGATTGTGGGAGCCGGCAGCGCTCCAGGCAGCATGGATGCGGCAAATATGCTGAAACCAGCACTCGCACGTGGAGAAATCCAATGTATTGGCGCTACCACCATCGACGAGTATCGCAAAAGCATCGAGAAGGACGGGGCTCTGGAACGTCGCTTCCAAAAAGTTTTGGTAGACCCCACAACACCTGAGCAAACCTTGCAAATCCTGCAGAATCTCAAGGGACGATATGAGGAACACCATCATGTCATCTATACCCCTGAGGCATTCCAGGCATGTGTGGATTTGCCAGAACGCTACATCACCGACCGCAGCTTCCCAGACAAAGCTATCGACGTAATGGACGAGGCAGGAAGCCGTATTCACATTCAGGACATTCCTGTCCCTGAAGAAATACAGGCGTTGGAACGACGTGTTGATGAATTACAAACATTAAAGAATGATTCTGTCAAGAAGCAGAATTTCGAACTTGCAGCGGACTATCGCGACCAATTGAAGCAAGTGGAGGACTCACTCGTGAAGGCCAAAAAGGAATGGGAAGACAACCTGGGCGATGAACGAGCTACTGTGGATGAGTTTATCATTGCTGATGTGGTTAGTGCTATGACAGGAATACCTGTCCAGCGGATGGGCAGCGAAGAGAACTCTCGACTTCGCAACCTGAAACAAGCCCTACAACAAAGTGTGATTGGACAAGACGACGCAATTAGTACACTGGTAAGAGCCATCCAGCGCGGCCGCGTGGGACTCAAAGATCCTCAGAAACCCATCGGAGTCTTCATGTTTGTCGGTCCAACTGGTGTTGGCAAGACATATTTGACAAAATGTCTGGCTGAGGAACTTTTTGGCAGTTCTGACAACATCATACGCATTGACATGAGCGAGTATATGGAGAAGCATACCGTCAGCCGCATGGTGGGCGCACCTCCAGGATACGTGGGTTACGAGGAAGGAGGTCAACTGACTGAGAAAGTTCGTCGCAAGCCTTACTCTATTGTACTCCTCGACGAGATAGAGAAAGCACATCCTGACGTTTTCAACATTCTGCTCCAAGTGATGGACGAAGGACGTCTGACAGATGGAAACGGAACGACAATCGACTTCAAGAATACCATCCTCGTGATGACAAGCAACTGCGGAACACGTCAGATCAAGGAATTCGGACACGGCATAGGCTTCGCTTCTGGTGAAGATATCTCCCACAACAGAAAGCTCTCACACGATTTGGTCAAGAAGCAACTCCAGAAACAATTTGCACCTGAGTTCCTCAACCGATTGGACAACATAATCTATTTTGACCAATTAGACCAGGAAGCTATTCAAAAGATTGTAGACATTGAGCTGCGTCCTCTGACACGTCGTCTAAACGATCTTGGATACTCCCTCGAAATTACTCCTGAGGCAAAGGACTTCCTGGGTCGGAAGGGTTACGATGTCCAATTTGGCGCGCGTCCTCTCCGTCGAGCCATCCAGAATTATCTCGAAGATCCTTTGTGTGAACTCATCATGGATGGCATAGAGGATAATCATATCATCTGCGCTACTTTGGCAGAAAGTAGAGAGACGATTGAATTAAAGATTAAGGAAAAGACTCCAATAAACTGAGAATAAGAAGATTTAAAATAAACATATAAAATGAAAACTGGAAACATTGGGGTTACCACAGAGAACATTTTCCCCGTCATAAAAAAGTTCCTGTACAGTGATCATGAAATCTTTCTACGAGAAATCATCAGCAATGCTGTAGATGCAACCCAAAAGCTGAAGACCCTTGCTGGCAAAGGTGATTTTCAAGGTGAACTGGGTGAGCTGAAGGTGTCTGTCGCTATTGACAAGGATGCCAAAACAATCACCGTCAGCGATCGAGGAATCGGCATGACTGCTGATGAAATAGAGAAATACATCAATCAGATAGCCTTTTCTGGCGCCAACGATTTCCTTGACAAATATAAGGACGACGCCAACGCCATCATTGGTCACTTCGGACTTGGTTTTTACAGTTCTTTCATGGTCAGCAAGCAAGTGGACATCATCACCCGCAGCTATCAGGAAGGGGCTCAGGCCGTCAAGTGGTCCTGCGATGGAAGCCCTTCTTTCACCATTGAGGAAACTGACAAAAAAGATCGAGGTACAGATATCGTCATGCACATTGATGATGATAGTCAAGAATTCCTTGAAAAGAACAAAATTGAGGAACTCTTGCGCAAATACTGCCATTTTCTGCCTGTTCCAGTCGTTTTCGGCAAAAAGACAGAATGGAAGGACGGCAAGCAGGTTGATACCAAAGAGGATTTGGTCATCAATGATGTAGAACCTCTTTGGACGAAAAAACCTGCAGACCTAAAGGAGGAGGATTACAAAAAATTCTACCGCGAACTCTTCCCAATGTCTGACGAGCCTTTGTTCTGGATTCATCTCAACGTGGACTATCCCTTCAATCTGACAGGTGTCCTCTACTTCCCCAAGATCAAGAACAATCTTGACCTGCAGCGCAACAAGATCCAGCTCTATTGCAATCAGGTTTTTGTTACTGATCACGTGGAAGGAATCGTACCAGAATTTCTCACCTTACTTCATGGTGTTATAGACAGTCCTGACATACCTCTCAACGTCAGCCGAAGCTATCTGCAAAGCGATGCAAATGTGAAAAAGATCAGCAGCTACATCACTAAGAAAGTTAGTGACCGATTGGCCAGCATCTTCAAGAACGACCGGCCTGATTTTGAGAAGAAATGGGACGACATTAAGATTTTCATCCATTATGGTATGCTTAGCGAAGAAGATTATTACGACAAAGCTAAGCAGTATTTCCTCTTCAAGGATACAGAAGGAAAGTATTATACACTTGAGGAGTACAACACTCTCATCAAGGACAACCAAACCAACAAGGACGATCTGCTCGTATATCTCTATGCCCAAGATACAGAGTCCCAGTACACATATATCCAAGCCGCTAAAGACAAGGGCTATAATGTGCTCCTGATGGACGGCCAACTGGATATACCTCTCGTCAGCATGTTAGAACGTAAGCTGGAGAAAACTACCTTCACCCGTGTTGACGCTGATGTCATCGACCGACTTATTGAGAAGAAAGACCAGAAACACGAAGAGCTTGAACCTGAAAGAGGTGAAAAACTCTCCAGCATCTTCAGCAGTCAAGTTCCACGTACCAACAAAATGGACTTCCACGTTGAGGTGAAAGCACTCGGAGAAGGACAACTGCCTGTTATCATTACTCAGAGTGAATATATGCGTCGTATGAAAGAGATGGCACAACTGCAGCCTGGCATGAGTTTTTATGGCGAAATGCCTGACATGTACAATCTCATACTTAATTCCGATGCACCACTTATCCAAGAAGTTCTCAATGACAGCGAGAAGCAAACCGAAGAAGCTCTAAAACCTATCGAGAATGAGATAAGAGGACTTAATGCCCGCCAAGCTGTACTTCGTCAGGAACAGGACAAAAAGAAACCTGAGGAAATCACTCAGGAAGAGAAGGACGACCTGAAAAAATGCGGAGAGGACATAGAAGCTGAGAAAAAGAAGAAAACTGACATTCTGGCAGAGTACGCCAAAGGAAACGACAAGGTTCACCAGCTCATTGATCTTGCTCTGCTCCAGAACGGCATGCTCAAGGGGGAAGCGCTTACCAACTTTATCAAACGAAGCGTCAGCCTGATTAAGTAATAATGTAAAACAACCGAAAAGCAGAGTGCACCCCTTCAAGACACCCTGCTTTTCGTTTAGAAACAATAACGTATATGAACTACGGATTCGTCAAAATCGCATCTGCAATCCCTAGCGTGCAGGTTGCCAACTGTCAATACAACATCGAACAGATGGAGTCGCTTATTATTCAGGCAGAAGGAAAGGGGGTGGAAATCATTTGCTTCCCAGAACTCAGCATTACCGCCTATTCCTGCCAGGATCTATTCCAGCAACAACTCTTGCTCGATGAGGCAGAAATGGCCCTCATCCAACTGATGAACTTCACCCGTTCGCTTGATATCATCAGCATCGTTGGAATACCCGTTGCATATAAGGGTTCTCTCATGAATTGTGCTGCCGTAGTTCAACATGGCCATATCCTAGGCCTTATTCCCAAATCCTACCTTCCAAACTATAAGGAATTCTACGAGAAACGTTGGTTCACCAGTGGACTTGACATTGCTGAAGGATGCACACTCATATGTGGGCAACAGGTACCCATCAATCCAAACATTTTGTTCAGCACTCCAACATGTACTTTTGCCATTGAGATCTGCGAAGATTTATGGGCTCCCATTCCCCCATCCTCCCACCTCACACTTCAGGGAGCGGAGATTATCTTCAATCTCAGTGCCGACAATGATATGGTGGGCAAATACGACTATCTGCGTACTCTCGTGGCACAGCAGAGTGCACGATGCATAGCGGGATATATTTACTGTGCATGTGGATTCGGCGAAAGTACACAAGATGTAGTCTTCTCTGGGAAAACACTCATCTATGAAAACGGCATCTTGTTGGCAGAAGCTAAACGCCACAGTCTGACACCTCAACTCATCATTACTGAAATTGATGTGGAACGACTACGAACAGAGCGTCGTACAAACACCACATTTGCAACCAATTCTGCCAACTTCTTAAAGGAAAGCCTTCGTATAGTGGAAACAGAGAAAATAGCAACCAAGGAACTTGATCTCACACGTATTATCAATCCGCATCCTTTCGTACCCACAGGCAAAAACCTGGATGAGCGTTGCGAAGAGATTTTCCATATTCAGACAGAGGGACTTGCAAAGCGTATTCAACATACCCACGCAGAAACCGTAGTGGTAGGTATCAGTGGAGGACTTGATAGTACACTCGCCCTTCTCGTCTGCATCAGGACATTCGATCTGATGAAACTAAACCGCCGAAGCATTATCGGGATCACAATGCCAGGATTCGGCACCACCGACCGAACCTATACAAATGCTGTCAATCTGATGAAACTACTTGGCATTACCATCCGAGAAATCAGCATTCGCGACGCAGTTACACAGCATTTCAACGATATCGGTCATGACATCAACGTACACGATGTAACCTACGAAAACAGTCAGGCACGTGAACGCACACAAATTCTCATGGATGCAGCCAACCAGATGAACGGAATGGTAATTGGAACAGGAGACCTCAGTGAGCTGGCCCTGGGATGGGCAACATACAATGGTGATCACATGAGCATGTATGGCGTCAACGCTTCTGTCCCTAAAACACTTGTGCGGCATCTTGTCAGCTGGGTTGCCGCCACTATTGAGGACGAGAACACCCGCACTATCCTGCAAGACATCGTCAACACTCCCATCAGTCCTGAACTGATCCCAGCTGACGATCAGGGAAACATTATTCAGAAAAGCGAAGACATCATCGGACCCTATGAATTGCACGATTTCTTCCTTTACTACATGATGCGATGGGGGTTCAGTCCCAGCAAAATATACTTCTTGGCACAACATGCATTTGGAAACACCTACACAAACGAAACAATACGCAAGTGGTTAACAACTTTCTTCCGTCGATTCTTCTCTCAACAGTTCAAGCGTAGCTGTTTGCCAGATGGACCTAAGGTAGGTAGCTGTTCACTAAGTCCCCGTGGAGATTGGCGCATGCCAAGCGACGCCAGCAGCGCAGCATGGATTAAAGAATGTGAGAGTCTGACATAATAAAAGTATATCCCTATCCCTCATGAATCATAAAGCCGTCAAAATATGATACTTTTTCTTATATTAACTCTATAATGATTATCATTTAACCCATAAGCGAATAATAGGTACAGATGATATGGCAGATAGAAAAATATGGTTCAAAGTGTGTATTCAAAGTATATACACCGTGTAATATGAAGTAACGTGTTATTTCGCACTCGTAACCACATACTTTTCATATGCTAAAGTGATAGTTTACGAAATTAATGTTTCCTTTTCTTCGGCTCAGACAATTCCTTACAAGTCTCACGAACAAGTAAGGAAAGGTAGTCATGATCATCCACGTTGGCAATATAGAAATATACACGTGCCCCATCGTAAGGTTATCTCATTTCAATAGTCTGAAGCAAATTACGCCCTACCTTTGTCGGCTTTAAGTAAAAGCGGTCATCACAAATCAATCCGAAAATCTTACCATTACAATATATGCCATAATCGCCTAACATCCTCAAAGCAATAGGCAAACAAAAAAGAGATATCGGTCGATATCTCTTTCCGTGATTCGGAAGGGGCTCGAACCCTTGACCCGCAGCTTAGAAGGCTGCTGCTCTAATCCAACTGAGCTACCGAACCAATTAATAGAAAATTCTATTTTGCAGCCGCAAAGGTACTGAATTCTTGAATACTTTGCAAATTTTAATTCATCAATTTTCTGTTTCTACCTCATCAGAAAGGTGCCATTACGCTGAAAGAATCAAAAATAGCTCTCATCGGTAAAGCAGATTGATATACTAATGCTGTGTGCTGATCGCAACGAATTACAAAAATATAAGATTGTTGGTTCGTGCAAAATGATGAAATGAAAAAAACACTTTTTCAGGACTTTTTTCAGGAAAGCCATATCTCGGAAACATATTTCAAAATATTTTGCCTCAATTTTTTATCCGACAGGCTAAAAATAAGAAAATAATGAGTATCTTTGCACCATTAGAAGATGAACCGGAAATGGTCCGTCGAGAATGGATTCAAGGTAGAATGGATATTGAAGGATGAAACTGATTCTGCAAACCTGCCCACACTTCTTCGTGGAAGAGGACAAAATTCTGGCCACCCTTTTTGATGAAGGTCTTGATTTGCTTCTTCTGCGCAAACCTGGCACAGAGCCCATCTACTCAGAGCGTCTGCTTACACTTCTACCCGAGAAATATCATGACCGTGTGATAGTTCATGACCATTTCTATCTGAAGGACGAATTCAATCTCTTAGGCATCCATCTGAACAAAGCTAATCCTATCCCTCCCAGCAATTACAACGGTCCTATTGCTCGCAGCTGCTACAGTCTTAAAGAAGTGGAGGAATACAAGAAAGAGTGCATCTACGTTTCACTCAAGAATATTTACGACAGTATTTCCCAACCTGCCAACAAAGCAGACTTCACTCAAGAGCAACTGGTGGAGGCTACTCGACGTGGAATCATCGACAAGGACGTGATGGCTCAGGGAGGCATCTCGCTTGAAAACATTCCAGAGATCAGGAAACTCGGATTTGGGGGTGTCATCGTGAGTGGTGACCTCTGGAATCTCTTCGACATTCATAACGGATTCGATTTCAAGGAACTGATAGCCCGTTTCAGGCGCTTACGAAAAGCAACAGGATAAGGGTTCATTCCAATTTTTATACAATCAACAAACTAACTAACTCAAAAAATAAAATCAGGTCATGGAATCAGTTGACAAATCAACTTTCAAAGTATTCTCAGGAACAGCCACGCGCTATCTGGCAGAGAAAATCTGCACTAGTCTTGACTGCAAACTCGGCAATCTGTCTGTCACACGATTTGCTGATGGTGAGTTTGAAGTCTGTTTCGACGAGTCCATTCGAGGACAAGATGTATTCTTGATCCAAAGCACTTTCCCCAATGCTGATAATTTGATGGAACTCTTGCTAATGATTGATGCCGCCAAACGCGCATCAGCCAACACCATCAACGCTGTCATACCCTACTTCGGGTGGGCACGTCAGGACCGCAAGAGCAAACCTCGTGTCAGTATCGCAGCAAAACTGGTGGCTGACATGCTCTCTGTGGCAGGAATCAAACGTCTGATCACAATGGATCTGCACGCTGACCAGGAACAAGGTTTCTTCAACGTGCCTGTGGATCATCTTTATGCCAGCAGCGTAATGCTTCCCTATATCGAAAGCCTTCATTTGGAAAATCTGGTGATTGCAGCTCCTGACGTAGGGGGCTCGAAGCGTGCCAGTGCATATAGCAAATACCTGAAATGTCCAATGGTTCTATGCAACAAGACTAGAAAGAGAGCCAACGAAGTGGACAGCATGCAGATAATCGGCGATGTATTTAATGCTGACGTTGTCCTAGTGGATGATATTGTAGACACCGCAGGCACTATTACCAAAGCGGCCGACTTGATGAAGGAAAATGGAGCTCGAACCGTTCGTGCTATTGCTAGTCACTGTGTAATGAGCGGTCCTGCCAGCGAACGTGTCCAGGCAAGTTCTCTCGAAGAGATTGTGTTCACCGACTCCATTCCTTACAGCAACCGTTGCGCAAAAGTGAAGCAAATCAGCATTGCAGACCTAATTGCTGAGACCATTCGTCGCGTACTCCAAAACGAATCCATCAGTAGCCAATATCTGATTTAATATCTTTACGACTATTATGAAGAAATTTTTTATCATACCCGTTCTGGCTGTCGTAATGATCTCATGCGGCAACAAGCCTACGAACGAAAACACAGACACGAACGAGCAAGACTCAACTCTAGTAACAGAAATTGTAGAATTCTCACCAGAAGAAGGAAACCATTATCTCGACATTTCTGTTCCCATGATGGGTGGAGGTAACCTTCGTTTGAGTGAATTCATTCCGGAAAACAAGCTTACCATCGTGGACTGTTGGGCAAGTTGGTGTCCTCCATGCGTGGCCGAAATGCCCAATCTGGTGGCCATTTATGAAAAGTATCATTCCCAAGGACTTGAAATTCTAGGTATCTCTTTTGACAAGGAAGAGAAAGCATGGGTTGATAAGGTGGCTCAATTAGGAATGAAATGGCCTCAAGGAAGCGAACTCAACGGCTGGGAGAACCAAATGATGGAGAAATATGGTGTTAACAGCATTCCATGTACCTTTATAATCAATCAAGAGGGCATCATCTTGGCTCGCGGCCTTCGAGGTGAGGAGCTCGAAGCATTTATTCAGCAGAATTTGTAACAACCAATTTAATCTCCCCCTCCTATATCTGTTCTCACATGCAGAGAAAAGACAAGGAGGGGGATTTTATGAAAAACTGAAACTTAATACCTGAAGAAACAATGAAATACCTGTTTTTGCTTTTATCCCTCGTAATGGGAATTGAAAACATTTACAGCGAAAACCTGACGAAGTACCTGAAACACAGTAGCGGTATGATACTTGGTCTTGGTAGCGATAATCATGCAGTACTGAAATCGGCTAACGCAAGTGACATCCAACCCATGGAGTTTCTTCAACAATCTGATGGAGCCTATGCAATCACCATCAAAGATAAGGGTACCACTCGTTATCTGAGTCTTGGCACCACAAACGGGTGGTCAACCTATTACCAAACCTCCTTTGACTCTCGTCGCAGCAAATATAGCATTGAAAAGGTTGACGAAAGATACATCCGCCTAAAGAATGCTTCTACTGGCAAATATTTGGGCACAGATGCTACTACGCCTGGCAGTTATGCCTTCTCCGACAAGTCCGGAACAGATGCACTTCATCATTGGTATCTCGTCGATAATCCTAACGATGAAGTTGCTCCCACAACCTACTCCTATCTCATCTCGCCCGCTCAACAGCAACAAATCTGCGAAGGATGGGGAGTAAGCCTATGCTGGTGGGCAAATATGTGTGGACACTGGAGTGATGAAAAACTCGACCAAATCATCGATTGGCTGGTTAGTCCTACAGGATTGAACATGAACATCTTCCGCTACAATATTGGTGGAGGCGATGATCCCAACAACACAAACTGCACACTTCATCACATGGGGAATGGCAAAGGACTACGTGCTGAAATGGAAGGGTTTCTGGATGGACCTGGAGAAAATTATATATGGGAAAGGGATGAGGCACAGCGTCGAGTCATGTTGAAGATCCACGAAAAACGTCCCGATGCCATCTTCGAAGCCTTCTCGAATTCTGCTCCATGGTGGATGACATACAGCGGATGCTGTTCGGGAGCTGTCAATCCAGGCGACGACAACCTGAAGCCTGAATATTATGAGGCATTCTGCCACTATCTGGTAGATGTTTGCAAACACTATCGAGATGAATACGGTATAGAATTCCGTACATTGGAGCCTTTCAACGAACCCAACACAACCTATTGGGGATGCAATGGTGGGCAAGAAGGGTGCCACTTCTCTTCCCAGTCTCAAGTTGCCCTGTTACGTGTTCTCTATCCTATCCTGCAGGAAAGCGGACTTAAGACAGTCATTTCTGCTTCTGATGAAACATCTGTAGCAACAGCCGTCTCTACTCTCAAGACAATCACCAGCAGCGGCATTACAAACATGGTTGGCCAATGGAACACCCATACTTACAGCGGCAACGACCGCGCGTGCAGCCAGTTTGGAACGTTAGCCCGTCAGACAGGCAAACCTGTATGGATGAGTGAGGTTGGATCTGGCGGGAGTGGTATCGGAGGCAATTTGGCCTTAATGCAAAGGATGTTCCGTGATATACACTATATCATGCCCTCTGCTTGGATTGATTGGCAATATATTGAGGAATATGGCGACCAATGGTGTATGGTGAATGCAAAATTCAATGATGAAAATTCTGCCACGCGTGTCAAAAGCTATTATATACGCAGTCAGGTAACACGTTTCATCCAACCTGGCTATCACTTTGTTTCCAGCCTGTCTTCTCAAGCCCTTGCAGCAATCAGTCCTGAAAGAGATCGTCTCGTAGTTGTCCTGATCAATTCGGATGCAGCCAAATCTGTTCATCATATATCCCTACCCTACACCACCATCAATGGCAGCGTTGAGGTATATCAGACCACGCAAAACTATAATGTGGCACGTCGCCATGATGTGGTCGATACGGAGGATAACATACTGACAGCTACCCTGGCTCCCCTCAGCATTACGACACTTCTCATTCCTGTCCACTTGGAGAAAACAACTTTCAATCTGGCAGAGGGTAACACCTATCTTGTGGTACCTCAGAGCAACATCGAGATGGCTCTTGATGCACAACAGCAGAAAGTAATAATCAGCAAGTTGAATCCTGAGAGCGAAACCCAATTATGGACTTTAACAAAAGATTCAAATGAATCTACATATACTTTTATAAATGAAAAAGATGAATATATAAGTTATCGTAATGGAGAATATGCTTTAAGCACTCGTTCCACCACTGGAGGAAACATCTATCAGCAAAGCTTCAGTCTCCTTCCAGTCGAGGATTATTTCTATCGCATTATGAATGGGAAATATGGATTCGACCTGCAGAGCAACAAACTTACGGAAGGCACTACGGTGGGAATGTATACGTATGGAAACTCGCTCGATGCCGACACTCGAAACTGGCGTCTAATCCGTGTTCCAGGAAAACAAGAAGGCACTGGAATCAACCAACTCCCAGCTACCGGATCTGACACGGATAAAATATACTTTAACCTGACGGGACAACGTATCAGCCGACCTCAGCACGGCGTGAATATCATGCTTCGCGATGGAAAAGCCATCAAGATACTCCACCGCTAATTAACACGTATCTCACTGACTGATTCAAACGGCAGTCCCTTGGCATCCGTTCCTTGCAAAATAATCTGGTAGATACCAGCATCATGAGGTGCCGGGAACTCCACCTGGCGAGCATTTACCGACGGATTCCAATAAACTGTACTGATTTTACTTTTCGAGGGAATCAAACAGTTGGGATGGTCTTGAGGAAACTCGTATGTGACGAGACGTGATCCTTCATCCAACGTGTAATTCGATAGCAATCCATGTCGAGATATGAACGAGATAACACCTTGGCAGACTGTCGTTCCGAAAGTAAACACACCTGAGTACACTTCGATATATTTCAACAAACGCGCATCGTAACCCAGTATGTCATCCACATCATATACAGGCATACCATCGAGTAACACCAGAGCAGGCCAATCCGTATAGCTTTTCATGCTTTCCGAGATAGTGAAGAGCTGGTTTGTACCATGCACCTTCCTCTTTCTGACACCTTTCACAAATTCAAGCAGAGCTTCCCTTACGGTGTTGAACTTGGTGTATTCGTCCATATCATAACAGTAATCAGGCTTCTTCGAGAGAAATTCTCCAGTATGAGCCAGTGTGTCACGACTCATCCAAGCCACTAAAGCACGTTCCTGCTGTGCACCAATGCTCCGTTCCCTAAGATCCTGCTCTGAGCACCACACCTGCAATCCTGGCAATGATTCAGGAAGAGATTGGACATAAGGTGTTAGAAACTCCAGCGGTGCAGGATTCAACTCATTGTCGTAACCATTGAGTAGCGTTGGTTGGGCAGAATATATATCGTGAGTATAATAAAGCCAAGTGCCGTCAACCTGTCGCTGTCCATCATAAACGTCTGCCCCCTTTCCAATCATCACCATGCGGCTCGTCACGGGTTGGGTATAATTCGAGGAACGAGCCATCACGATGTGTCCCTCTATCTCTGGGACGTAGTTCTTTGTGCTCTGCTGAGAGGCAGCTTTTCCGACATAGCCTTCCAACGTGTATTCAGCAGTACGCAGATTGCCACGAACCACAGAAAGAGTGCGTATGATCATCGCCGAGTCTTTTGGAAGCGCAACTCTCACTCCTTGACCTGCCTGATATACCTTGATACTTTTGTTCTCTTTCTGGTTCTCCTCTTTCATAAAGGTCACATTATCCAATTGACTGATTCCATTCGGATTGACCACAGAGATGATTTTGCGACAAAAAGACTTTTCACCCTCATTCCGCATCGCTCTGGTATAAGCCGTCAGCAAATAGTTCCCGCTATGAATTCCTTCAGGCAGGCTCACCTCAGCCCACCCTTGTCCATCCTTCAGGTACATCATGGCGTGTGCCACCATACGAGCCGTATCAGCAATTTCCACGTATGCTACCTTGCTCAGATCCAACGTGTTGCGATTCTTGTCGGTAACCAGCACGCTCACATGAATACGCTCACCAGTCAGATAGCACGACTTGTCGGTATATGCCTCCACGCGCTCGCCCAGTTGTTGCGCTCCCAGCAACATGCAAGCTTGACAAATGAATATGGTTAATAATATTCTTTTCATTCCGAAGATTCTTGTCTTTTTATTCTCGCCAGAAGTAAGGTTTCTCCAAAGAGCACTTCCAGAAAGAATTCCTACAATCTATGCACCAGACAGGACACCATTGCACATATGCATTTCCGTTGGGATAGGTCTCGTAAGTGAGTACTTGGTAACCTGCCCTATAAAGGTCGTTCCACGTTTTCTCCATCACCTGTTCTTCACTTATCGTGTAAGGGGTTCTCGAGGGGTAGTATTTTACCTGGCCTTTCTTGATATACATCTCACAGGTAGCCACATTGCCTCGGACGCCTACAAATCCTATTGCCCTGCGGTCTTCTTCCAGGCAATGAATGTTCGAGGGCAATTCGCTTGGCTGGGGAGTAAAGATTCCCCCCATATCGGAACTCTGCCGATCACGCAAGTTCTCGTATTCATATTCAGCCTTGGAAATGGCATACTCTTTCACGCGTGTATAGTAACAAGTCTGCAATCGGTTATCGGTGTGACCAATGCTATAGAGACGGTACTGCTGAAGCCGATTATCCTTGAAGGGTTCACTATTGGCTAAAATGTATGAGTTGCTCGAATCATTTGCCCATCCATGATGCTTCATTGCCGTCACACCAATAATCTTATCGGTAATGGGGTCATATTCCATAAAAGCTGTCCAGGGCGTGTATATCTCCCACCATTCTTCATATTCCCAGCGTGTGTACTGAGGCTCGCCAGTCTCAGATGGAGCCGTGCTAACCAGAATATCCACCTCCAAATCTTCCCTCTCCTGAGCGAAAGAAAGACTATCTATGGGGAAAGCGAAGATAGGCTCCTGAGGCTCGCTTTCGTATGTAAGACCATCCACTTTCACTTGTAGCCAGTATTTTACACCTCGCTTCAGAGTTCCCACATTTACCTGATAGGCAACTCCGACATATCCACTATGATAGGGATTGTTTTCACAAGGGAAAGAGGTCCCGTCAGAGCCTTGCACGCTGACCTCTGCATTATAAACATTAAAAGAATTCTTTCGTGGAGCATGAAGGCTGGAAACGCCATATTCCCCTCCTAATCCAACATCATCCCAATAATACTCTCCACCTACTTTTTGCGTGCTACTCAAGTAGAAGGTACAAAGCGAGTTTGAGTAGATGCTGCCCTCCACCACCAGAAGCTGCTCATCCTTCTCGTCGATGTCGGCCACGAAGTCCTCTATGCAAGAGGTCATCAGCAGGGTACCTACCAGCAGCGTCCACAATGTCCTGTATGTCAGTTTCCGTTTCATCGCTCGTCTCTCGATTAGAACTTTAGGTTATAGGAAATGAAGGGGATGGGCACTCCGAAGATCGATAACTTGTATCCCCGTATCATGCCATTATACACATCGTAATATACGCTATAAACGTTGTGACGCCCCAACACGTTGTATACTCCAAATGAGAACCAGCTATGCGTCTTCGCTGTCTGATGATGGCCAGGCTCGATGTTGAACGACAAGTCAATGCGGAAATTGTCGGGCAGACGATATCCGTTTCGTTCTGTGTAATATGGGAGCCAACTTCTCAGTTTAGTGTCGAAGTATCTTCCAGCAGGTACGGTGGTGGGGCGCCCTGTAGCGTAATCCAGATTCAAGCTTGTGCTATAGCGTCGCGTAAACCTATAGTTAGCCACCACGTTCAGCTCATGCGGGCGGTCACAGTCAGCATTGTACCAGTCACCTCCGTTGACAGGCAGAACCGAATCATCCTTCTGACGCAGGAACGTGCGTGCATAGCTGTAACTGATCCATCCGTTCAGTTTGCCAACGGGTTTCTTCAGTTGAACCTCCAAACCGTAGGCTTGTCCCTGTGCACCAAAGACATCATCTTCCAGATGCTCGTTCATGATCAACTGGGCAGCGCTTCGGTACGTCAGGTAATTGCTCATACGTTTGTAGTAGATTTCAGCAGTCAGTTCCAACTGGCGATTCTCCGTACGCATGTTGTATCCGGCTCCTATCTGCCACCCGTGCTGAGGCTTGATTCGCGAGTTCGAAAGAGTCCAGGTATCCGTAGGCGACATGATTACCGTATTGCTTACCTTATGTATAAATTGGTTCATCGTATTGAAACCCACCTTCAGGCTTTGGTCCTCAGTCAGCATATAGCTCGTGGAGAAACGCACCTCAGGAGCCTGATACATCTTCTTCATGCCCTCGCGCATGGATTGAAAGATGGAATAGCGGAGCCCTCCGTTCAACTTCCACTTCTTGACTATTTCCCATTCATCCTCCACGAAAAAGGCACCTTCCAACGCCTTGTCGCGCTCCAATTCCCTCAGGGCGATGTTGGAAATCATTCCAATAGGCTCGTATTTACCAGGACGGAGATTATAGAGCAGGGCATTCCAACCGAACTTCATCTCATTGCATTCATTTGCCTTCAGGGTAAACAGGCCTCGAAGGAATTGTTGTTGGAGCTGGAACGAGAGACGAGCCGCCGTGGTAGGCACCTCCTTTTCGTCGTTCAGATAGTCATAATGGTCCATCCCGCTGCTGATGGTGCTCTGCAGACGGTCTGACCAGTAAGCCTTCCATTCCGCGCTTCCGTTGATGTTGCTGTAGCCATACTTGTCATATTCGGTAAAAGAGAAGCGGTCGTGGCTTCCGTAAGCGTACACGTTCACGAAGTGCCGTTCATTCACCGTCCAGGCAAGCGTTCCATTCAGATCATAGAATCCAGCCTTGCCATCGTGGTACTCGCTCTTCTCAGGTATCTTTTTCATCAGCCAATCGGAATACGTTGTACGACCAGCCAGCAGAAGCGAAAGATGGTTCTTCACGAGAGGGATTTCCAGATGAGCCTTACTGGTCAGCAATCCAGCGCTGAGCGACCCGTGCCATTCCTGCTTGCTCGCCTGCTTCCCCGTCATGTTCATAACCGAGGAGATTCTTCCTCCGTATTGGGCAGGAATGCTGCTCTTGAACAGCTCTACATCATTGATGGCATCGGTGTTGAAGGCCGAGAAGAGACCAAACATGTGCATGGGATTGTAGAGCGTGTTGCCACTCAGGAGAATCAGGTTCTGGTCGGCAGCACCTCCTCGCACGTTGAATCCGCTGCTTGCCTCTCCCATCGTCTTCACTCCTGGCAGTGTCTCCACCATCTTCATGATGTCTGCCTCGCCCAGCGCCATCGGGACATTTCTCAACTGAGAAGGACGAAACTTCTCCACTCCCATCTGGACGACACCTACGTTCGAGCGGAAGGCCGTAACCTCCACTTCGTCCAGGAACTTGTCCTCCGTCATGGGTTTTAGGCTCTCTATGCCCGCTGTGACCTCGCTGCGCTCTATCTCAGCCCGCTGGCGCACGGCTGTGCTCCCCTCGCGGAACACTTCGTAGGCAGGTACCTTCGTCTCAATGTCCTCTGTCAGAATCGACTGAGGAACCTCAACCACCCGTGTAATCGTGTCCGATACTACCCTCTCCTCTTGCGACACAGGCAACAGTCCATCCAGATATTCCGTCAATCGGGCCAAACTCCGTCCGCGTTCATCGCCCTTGAATTTCAACTTCTGCGTCTGCGCAAAGTTTTTCAACTGTTTTCTGTATTCAGGATACAGCGACGACAGGCTGCGCAGATTGCTCACCTCATAGTTCCCATCCGCACGATGAAGCATGAAGGCATCGTCAGTCTCAAGTCGCTTGTAGGAATATCCGTCACGTATTAGGTTCGTCATCCTGTGCTTGGTGCGCTGCCGATGAAGGCTCACGGTCCGTCCATGATAATCCTCGCGCACGAATACATCATTATAACGCACGAAACGGAAACCGTCCATCGTGAAATAGTCTATCATCTCCTGGTCAGGCAACACGACAAAACCTCGCTTGGGAGTCAGCACCTCCACCAAGTGGCTGACCACATCATAACGTAGTTTCACGTGAGGGTACACCACACCACGAAAGCTGACCTCGCCCTCATGAAACTCCTCGTCGTCCCAATAAGGATGACTCAGCCATCCCGTTGACTGATAGCTCGTCGTCAGGGCCTTTCCCCTGTACAGAGCCGCATTGTCGCCAGCCAACTCGAAATATTGCTGCTGATACAACTTCTCGTCTGGGGTTTGCGCCCACAGCCCTCCAAGGTTGAAAAGAAGCATCAACCCCACAAGAAACCATATCATTTTATCTCCTCTAATCATACCGCAAAGTTACAACTTTTTTTTGAATTATGCAAGAGAAGAAAACAGTACATTATTGAATCCACTTTAAAAGCAGCACTCGAGTTATACAATTAACATTTTTAGAGTGCATTTAAAGTAACTGTTCAACTGTTTACTGTTCGTTCTGTTCGCTGTTTGGAGCGGAGGTTTAGAGATCATGCCAAAACTGAAAGGTGAGATTCTGTTAATAACTTTTTCAAGTGAACTCAGTACATTACTGCAACACGTTGAAACCTTCATCGCAACGTGTCAAAAAGACAAAATCAACACGTTGAAACGACGGATTCCGCAAGTCTCAGGCATAGTGGGATCAGTAGAATTTCAAGTGAATAATGAAGTTCTTTGACGGGTTATAATCTTTTTTTTGCCCAAAAATGGGTTGTTCCAAATAAAAGTAATACTTTTGCACTGCGAGAATCCAACAAGCGTATTTGCAATGTTTCAATCGCTGGGGCGTACAACTCGTTGAGGATTTGTGAAAGAAAGCAAACTGTCCGGAACAGGTAATAGTATAAATTGAAGTTTAGCGATATGAAAAAGTTTCTGAAAGTTGTTTGGGGCATATTCGCCTTTATCGGAATTCTGACCACAGCAGGCCTGCTCTATGCGTACTTTGCCAAGTATTACATCTCCATCCATCAACGGCCGGAAAGACGGTATGATGATTATGTTCAATTGCTCCGCACGTCAGGGGGACTTGAGACGGATACCGTTACCTTCGAGATGAAGATTATCCAGGATACGATTCGTGCAAAAGAGATTCTGACTTACTTCAGTCTTGATTCGCTATACGATGCCGATGCAAACAACTGGGCCAAGGCACTTGCCATTGGGCAGTTTGTGGCATCCAATATTCCACACGACAATCAGGAGATAGAGCCTGAGCACCGCAACGCCATTGATTTGTGGGAATACACAAAGAACGTAGCCCCGGCATTCAATTGCCGACTGCATAGCATCCTCACCTTTGAACTCATGCTTGCCGCGGGTCTGGAGGCGAGGTATGTTACATGTCTCCCTGAGGATGAGGATGATAATGACTGCCATGTCGTTAACGAAGTCTGGCTTCCCGAACTGGGAAAGTGGGCGATGATAGATTCAGATATGGGCGGACATTATATCTGCGACGTTGACGCTGTGCCGCTTTCGCTGAAAGAGATAAGGGAGCATTACATTTCTGGCGAGGATATGGTCATCTATGATCTCCTGAAGGATGCCCCCACGAAGGCTCGCTTTTATTCTGCCTATATGGCAAAGAATACCTATTGGTTCCGGTGCCCAGAGACACTTTCCTACTATCAGGAAGACTGTGATGAAAACAGGAAGCGTGAGGCTGGCCGGCATATCAATCTTGTCCCGGCAGGTTTTGAATCGTTCATAGAAGATAACGATAATGTGAGCACCTCGAATGCCAACATTTTCTGGGCAGCCCCAATCAAGGCAATCTTATAGCTTTCACTGTCTTGCCCTGAAAAACGTTGAATCAAAAACAACGTTTTAAGATGTATAAAACAGAAGAATCAAGTTTGCTGGAGTTACAGGATCTGGCGCTGAAGCATAAAAGCTCCAAGCGACAGAAGTCTTTGGAAGAAAAACAGATGATTGTTAAGGCTCATTTGTTAAATCACGTGCCGATTTCTCAATTATGTGTTGATTTTGGCATTGGAAAGAAGACAATTTACAGATGGATTGATACCTTTGCAGACAGAAGGGTGCCCAGCAGAAGGAGGTCAGGCACTCCAGATGTCAAACCAAATCCGTCAATTATGCCGAAGAAGATTCAGAAACCAGTAGATAGTGAGGCTGAGGAACTGGCCCGTCTCAGGGAAGAGAACAAGCGCCTGGCGGAAG
>JAEEGF010093996.1_pt1 | contig 117205 bp, 127 predicted proteins | sample 9134171 | NCBI WGS metagenome assembly JAEEGF01 (sample SAMN16246542, study PRJNA631951) | gut metagenome | biome: gut microbiome; feature: rumen; material: AP-attached | host: Bos | place: Iran: Karaj | collected 2018-10
GAAAACCCAAGTGCCTTTGGTTTTATTCCATTGGACCCACATGCAGCCTGGGTTAAACAAGACGGTTCTGAAAAAGAATATCTAGAAGTAGATGTTGTTATTTGGGACGGACGTTTTGAAGAAGCCCAAGACATTCTTAAGAATGAAAAACACTTATCTATGGAACTAAATCCACAAACACTTAAAGGAACATTCGAAAGAAGGGGAGCCAATACTTATTACAGAATTAATTACGCAGAATTTGCTGGCATTACTGTATTGGGTGATGGCATTGAGCCTTGTTTTGAAGATGCACAATTTGTTACGGCATTTAGTAATATGGTAAGCGCTTATGCAATGTATATTGAGGAAGCACAAAAAAATAATGAAGGAGGTAAAAACATTATGGATAATATTGCTGAAATTGTAGAACCAGAAGTTACTACTAATCCAGTTGAAGAAGAAGCTGTTGAAGTTGTTGAAACTGAAGCAGAAGTTACTGAAACAGTAGAGACTGAAGTTCCAGCTGAAACAACTGAAGAAGAAGTTGCAGCTGAAGCTGAAGAAGAAAACGCTGAAGAGACTGAAATTGTAGAGACTGTAGAAGAAACATCAGAAAATACTGAATTCGCATCTGAAGACAAAAAAGAAGACGACAAAGAAGAAGAAGATGACGAAGAAGTATGTCCTGAATGTGGAAAAAATCCTTGTGTTTGCGAAAATGCTTGCAACAAAGAAAAGGATTATTCAGCTCTAGAGGCTGAGTTAGCTGATTATAAAGCAAAATACGAATCGTTAGAAAACAAGTATAATGACGCTTTGAGTTCATTAAACAAATACACTAAGAAAGAAAAATTAGAAATTATTAACAAATTCTCTACTAAATTAGAGAGTGATGAGTTAATTGAAAAATTAACAAACGAAGTAGATGAACGTTCACTTGACGAAATTAAGAATGAACTAGGTCAAGCATTAGTTGAACAATTATCTGCTGAAGAAGAAACTGAAACTACTGACACTGATTCTAACTTTAGTCTAAATATTAATATTGCAGACAATAATTTAGGAAATAGTGCGTGGGATTTAGTAAAACGCCACAAGGCAAATAAATAATTAGGAGGTACATTTATATGGCAAACTTTATAGCTAAAAGTCCTAAATATGCTGTAGCTGAATTAAATAAAGTAGCTAGTAGAAAAACTGGTGAAATTGAAGCTCAATGCAAATTAGGAGAAGACTTTGCAGAAGACGATTATTCATTAGAAAATGGTGCAATCGTATTCGTAAAAGCTGCTGATAACACAATCGTAAAAGAATATTCAAATGAATGTGTTGACGCTATGTACTTACACTTCTCAAATCCTCGTAGATACGAAGATGGAAGAAGCGGAATGGAAAACTTTATTTACCAAGTAAACGACGATTACGAAGTAGCTGGTGAATGTTATTTACCAAGACTATACAAATTAACTACAGGAGATATCTTTACTACTAACTTTGATTTCGAAGCCGGAAAAGGAATTATTACTGAAAAATTAGAAAACGGTAAAATATTCACATTCGGTAATCATAAAATCATGGTTATAGAAAGTAGCGCAATGGACACAGTTCCTGCTAACACTTTAGGTGCTACTTATAGAGTTATCGCGTAAGGAGGGACAAAACTATGGAATTAAGTAAATTAATAGAATTAGGTATTGCTGCTGCAACTAAAGAAAATATTCCAGCAGAATACAGCCTAGCTGACGTTAACGAAACTCTTAGAGACGCTCTAAAAGAATTTAACAATTATTCTTATTACAGAGCTAACAAGAATGTATTATTCCAATTAATTGAAGAAATCGCTAACGTAGTTGTTCCTAAAAAAGTAATCGCTCAATTTGGTTCATTCGCTGAAGTTCAACATGTTAATGTTGGAGAAAAAATAGTTTTCAAACAAAGAACAGGTGTTACACGTGGTAAAAGATTCGTTACTGTTGCTGGAGAATACGGAACATATCGTACATTCAACGTAGATACTAGAGATATCACTATGAGTCCTAGAGTATACGCTGGTGCAGCTATCTTAGAATTAGGAGATTTCTTAGCTGGACGTGTTGATATGGCTGAATTAATGGATATCATAATCGAAGGATTATCAGATAGTATTTATAAAACAGTTCAAGGAGCTTTAAAAGCTGCTATCAACGCTGAAGACAGACCTGCTGCTAACAAAGCTGTAGTTGCTGGATTTGATGCAAAAGAATTCGACAAAATTATCACTACTGTTGAAGCATATGGAGACAGTGTTACAATTTATTGTACTAAAGCATTCGCTTCATATTTATTCAATCAACCAGGATGGGTTGGAGATGCAAACCCTGTTACATCATTAAGAGATTATGATGATATCAGAGAACAAGGATACGTTGGACGTTACAAAGGAACTAACGTAGTATTATTAACTCAATCATTTGATGATGAAACTAATACTACTAAGACTGTTGATGACCAATATGCATATATTATGCCAGCTGGAAAAGAAAAACCAGTTAAAATTGGTATTGAAGGTGGAACATTAATCGATGAACAAAGATTACAAGATGGTTCAATCGAAGTATCTGCTCAACATATGTTTGACGTAGCTGTAGTAGCTAATAACTACTGGGGTATCTACAGAAATACTGAATTAGATGACAATCCATCTATGTAGTATTTAGTAATATAAAAACGAGAATAGGCTTTTTCGTAAAGCCTTTCTCTTTAATTTTTTTACTTATTTTTAGGAGGAATATAAAATGGACAATGAAAGAACAGTTGTTTTAGAAAATGTATCTGGACAACCGGTGGGTTTAAAAGACACACAAAATAGAACTTATCGTTTTGGAGTGGGAGGAAGAATTAGAATAAGCGAAGTGAGCTTACAAGATATTTTAGATTATCCTGCCAGCAAAATTATTTTCAATGAAGGTATGATTAAGGTTAGCAATATTTCTGCAAATACTTTATATAAAATGGGTTTAACTGAAAAAGAAATTAAACTTTATCTTGGCGATGAATACAACGCTGTAGTAATAGCAGAAGAAATTACTGAAGAACCTAAAGAAGAAGAAATTATTAAAATAGAAGAACCTGTTATTGAAGAAAAAGAAGAAGTTGAAGCCCCTGCCGTTGAAGCTCCAGCTGAAAAACCTGCTGTTAAAAAAACAACAACAAGAAAAACTACTGCTAAAAGAAAAACATCATCTAAGAAATCTAAATAATGAAGATTACAGAATATTATGACATTTATATTCGTTTTCTTTCTAAAGTAGAAGATGAATATTTAGCGTCATTAGACGAGGATAAATTGCATATAGCTCTTTATCCTATTTTATTGAGTGCCATCAACTCTTTTGCCCGTATTTCAGAACACAATTTGCGTAAAAGAGATGAGCGCGCTCGTGTTTTTTATGAAACTTTAACTGATGATGAAATAGAAGTTTTAGCTATTTGTATGAAACCAGTATGGCTAGAACGATATATCAACAGTAGTAGAAAAATTGAACAACAATATTATGATGCGGGTATTAAAACATATTCTCCAAACGAGAATTTAAGAAATTTAACGGTTTTGTATCAACAATACTTAGCCGATATGCGTAAGGCATTACATGAATATACTTATAAGAGAGTAAGTATTGTTGGAAATTTTGGTGGATTGGAGAAATATCCTGACCATAAAGGTTATAAACCAGGACCTACAATTCATAACGGGGACGAAAATGACCCTATTCCAAATAACAGAGATTAAAAATTAGGAGGGAAACATATGGATACAAGTATTATCTATAAACATATCATTTCAAGCCTATATAAAATGTTATGTTGGAGAGAAGAAGGCAAACATTGGCATACTATTTATGATGAACTATTAAGCGAAATTACTTTTAATGATATTTTGTCTGATGAAGCAAAGGGAACTATTGTTTTAAAGATTATTACTTTAAAATATATAGATTTTACTAATTTTAGACAAACAATTTTTGAGGTTATAAATTATGTCGACTCGTTACGAGGAGTACAAGGAAAGAGTACACTTTAAGGGTAATACCAAAAGAGAGTACGTTAAGACAAAAGTAAAAGAAAGTATTAGTTCATTAATAGAAGATAGCCAATATGGTTTTACAATTTCTGTTTATAATAGAAATGATAAAACTTATAAAGACCACGAAGTGGCAATCCTTTCTACTAAGACAACGCAAGAATATGAGGCTGCCAATGTTATAGCTCCACTAGAAGTTGGCTTAGAAAAAGGTGTTTTATTCAAATGGGACGACAATGATTGGATATTACTTAAAAAGATGTTCCGTCCCGACCAACCAGGATTTAATGGAATCGCTTACCGTTGTACTGGTTTTTTAAAATGGATAGATAAAGATACAAAAGAATTGCATATTCAACCAGCTTATATACGTTCTGGTCGTATTACAAACGCATTAGGAGTTACTCCTGATGTTAATAGAAAATTTGATAATATTATTTTACATGACACTGATTGGAATATGATGGCTGCTACTCAACAAAATTTTGGGTTACATCCAGAAATGAGATTTATTATTAATGGTCAAGCATACCGTGTTACTAATGTGGATAACGTTTCTATTGATAATGTATCAATTTTATCATTTGTTGATGATAAATTACTTGATACAGATGACATCGTTAACGGAATTGCTTATGACGATGTTTATGAATATGTAATTAAAAATAAATTAACTGATGATACTAAGTTATATGCAGGAGATGTTATGGAATTACCTGTATTAGTATTAAAAGATGGTGTGGAAGTTGAAGAAGATGTGGTATTAACTTCTTCAGATGAAGATATTATTCAAATTGATGGCGATAAATTAATAGGTAGAGGTATAGGTACAGCCATAGTTAGAGTAGCATTGGTTCGTAATGAAACTATTTATATTGATATACCAATAGAAGTATCTGGAGAACACACACAACAAGAAATTAAATTATATATTACTGGTGATGATTATATTGAATGGAATACATCACAAACTTATCAACTATCTGATGGAAGTGAGGCTGTGTTTGGCGTAGAGACTTTCTCTAAGATAAGAAAAGAAATAGAACTTACAGATACAAGTGTTACTATTAGTATTAAAGATAAATATTCTGGTACATTTGTAATTACAGCCGAAACATCACAGGGTATAGTTGAAAAAACAGTATATATAAGAACTGTATAGGAGGTATAATATGATATTAAATAAAAATGTTATGGAAACAGATAGTTTTCTAGATGTTAATAACGACATATATCGTATGGCAACTGTATTTAATAATTGTCAAGAATTAAAAAGATTATTAGTATATACAGATAAGAAACCTCTAGAAAGAAAAGAAGACGTTACTAAGGATTTAAGAGACACTCAAATTTCTAGAGTGCCTCTTCTTCCCTATGATGAAGATGAAGGTAGTTTGATAGTTATCTCTTTAATAGCTGCAGACGAGTCTCCTAAAACAGATGTTTTACATCCTAGTATAGCTATAGATATTTTTACACCAGGTAACCAATGGATTATTAATGAAGGGATTAGACCTTTAAATATAGCTCATGTTATTAGTAATTTAATGAAATATGAACTTACTCAAACAGGTGGAGTAAAATATCGTTGTGTTAGTATTGTGAATGCACAATTATCTGATATATTATTGGGATATAGAATGATATACGAAGCGGTTATAGATGATTAGTTTAGCAAGAGTTTTGAGTGGTAAACCTATACCAATAACTCAGGAAATATTTTTTTATCAGCCTACGTTACAAGAAATCGTAGATATGGGAGAAGATACCTATTGAGCTTTAATTAATTTATGGTTATTAAAAAGAAGTGATATAGTAGACCATGAAACCGACACGAGTAAATCATTAGATGATTATGAAGTATGAAAGCTTTATATTATGGCTAATCCGATGTTAAGACAGCATTTGGAATTGTCATGCAAAGTATTTTTAAAATCAAAAATAGAGTTTTTTGATGTTAGTGGCACTATATATATAGGGGAAAGAGAGTCTGGAGTAATTTTAGACAATACTTTCTATTTTCTTATGAGGGAAATATGCACACGTTCATTACCTGATTCAAGTGCTTCTGAAGAAGGGACGCAATATCATGAAAATGAGCATATGACCGAGCGCGAGCGACAAATGATTGCAAAAATGAAAATGAGCGAAAAGAAAATAGAAGAAACAAAGAATCCTAATAAAAAACCCGAAGATTTTTTGGGTAATAAGATTCTAGGCTTGGTTGCTGTCGGAGGCTATACATTTGAGCAAGTGTATAATATGACCATGCTACAATTTAACATGCTCCTACAGAAATATGTAGATATTCAAACCTTTGAATTGAGGACTCAGTTGAGTCCATACATAAGTTCTGAAGATGGCCAAGATAATAATAAATTTTGGTTGGATTAACAATAACTTAGGAGGTATATAAGATGTTAGATATTCAAGGAAGAAAATATGCTTCAGTTACTGTTTGTGATGTTACATTATACGATTTAGTTACTAAATATCCAGTTATGTATTTCGACACATTAAAAGTTACAACTCTTGAAGGTACTGCTGAAGTTACTGACATCCAAGGTGGTAAAGGTAACCCAACATTAGCTTCTGTATCTCACTCTAAAGCTATCAACGTTCAATTCGATGATGCTATTATGACTATGAGTTCATTAGCAGTATTAACTGGTGGTGAATTAAGAGAAGGTACTAATGAAGATAAAATCGTTATGATGGAAAGTGAATTAGTACATGTAGCTGATGGTGCACAAACAATTGTATTAGGTAGAAAAGCTCGTAAAGGTTCTTATGTTTACATAGCTGAAATGATAAATGGTATTTTATCAACTGCTACAAGAACAGAAAACGCTTTAGAAGAAGAAACTGATACTATCCCATTCACAGATTTCCACAACTATAAAGAAGATAGTATAGTAGGAGACGCTACATTCAGAGTATTCTATGAATACGAAATGGGATTCCCAACAAAAACTGAAGAATTAACTGAAATCACAGTTTTAGCTGATAAATTTGCTGGAACATACAAATTTATTGGTGACACATTATTATTTAACCAATATACTGGATTAAATGACATCTTCCAAATCGAAATTCCTAAATTAAAACTTGACAGTTCATTCTCATTTAACTTAAATGCTGCTACAGAAGCTGTAGTATTCTCATTTAAAGGAAAAGCTTTAAGAGATGACGAAGGACAAATGATTAAATTCAGACAATTACGTCAAGAAGGAAAATCTGGAGACGAAACTTACGGACAATATGATGGTTCATTCAAACGTGTACCAGCTAAAGAAGTTACAGTTGACTCTGTTGATGGACATTTAACTGACACTGGAAAAGTTTATCCATTAGATGAAAACTATGACCCAGTTGACCCAGCTAGTATGTAATAATAATTAGAGAGAAGAGAAATCTTCTCTCTTATTTTTTTTGCACTTTTGACTTGACAAAAATACTATTTTATGATAATATAATGTTAGCAAAGTGGAAAGTGAAGAAAGATAACTTTCTCGCTACTATTATTTAGAGGAGGAACGATAATATGCTAGAACAATTAAGAATGCAAGAAGTTTCTCAAATTATTTTAAGTAAGCCTGAGGGTGCCGTAATTAGACAAAATAGAATTAATCCACAAGAAAAGGGTGTAGAATATGGAGATTTTGAAGTAGGAGAACCAGTTATGATAATTAACAATCCTGCGTTATCAAATTTATCCTTTGTTTCTAAGCCAGTTGTGGCTAATGATGCGCAAGGGCATATAGGAACAGCCGGTATTACTAATCAAATTGATTTTGTAATAAACGAGGGTTCAATTTTATATGCTTTATGGAGTTATATTTATGGTTTAAATGATGAGAATATTGGGCGTACTAAAATAAGAGGGAACGAATATTTAAGTGCTGATGCTCAAGGTTATTTAAAATTGTCAGCTAAACCTGAGATGAGTCCAGGTAATGATAGTATTTATCTATATAGAATAGAAGATAATGAAAATGTTCTTTTATCTAATGAAGATTATGAATTTTGCGTATCGGATACAGAGCCTAAACAATGGTATGTGCATGTATTTGACGCTATAGAAGGAGAAAATTATTTTATAGCTTATAATTATATGGTAGATGCTTTAACTGTTTCTACTATTAAACAGATACATAATAATGTTTTTTGTTCTATGGATATTTATATTGATGCCGTAGATTTAAAAAATGATGACAAGCATACAGTATATATTCATTGTGATAAGGTACAAGTAGATACTGATATGATATTATCTATTAACGATAGTTCTAAAGCATCGTTTACACCTATACGTATTAAATCAGTTGCTCAAGGAGAAGAATTAAATAAAGACATAGCTAAAGTAGTGGTGATTTAGTATGGCAAGATGAACTATAAATGATTGGAACGCAAAAGTAGATAGAACATTAACGGTACGTAGATTGGGGCGTCAAGGAATTTTGTATGAATATGAGTTACCTTATGGAGCAGACCCAAATCATTATTATGAAGAAGCTATTAATGTTAAGTCTATCAAACAATCTGGAGAATATCCAAATGGGAAACGACCTGGTCAATATCAACCAGTCGGAGATAAACGATATTTTAATTATTACCAACTTAAAAAATTAAATCCAGAACAATATACTAATTGAATGCTAGAACTCCAAAAAAAAGAAGATGAAAAAATTATAAAGGCTGTGGGAGAGGCAATAGAGAAGGTGATTGAAAATGGGTAATTTAGAATATCGTATTAAAGAAATCATAGATACTTATATTCAAATATTAGAAGGATATGAGGCTTCGTTCAGACGAGATTTGAGCAAAGAGTTAGGTATATCAGAAGATAGATTATATTTATTACCAATGGATATGTATTATACTGTTGGAGGTCTTAGCAATGAGTATTGAATGCATAATATTTTTATGCAAGAGGATAGTAAATATGCGCAAGAATATTATGATAAAACATTAGAATCTTTTAGGCGTTCCGGGAAAGAATTAACTGACGAAGAAGAAAACGGTGTAATATTTGAGGCGTTGTTACTGCAATCATTAAAAGAGTCTCCTTTAAATATTGAAAGTAGTTATAATGTTTTACCTACGGTTAAAACTAAATTCGATTTTGAGGGAGTTGGTTTTGAAAAAAGACATGGTGACATTGCTTTTACTATTCATGGGATAAAAATACCAATATTAATAGATGCTAAATATTCAAATGATAGAAGTCAAATTATTAGTAGGACGGGTCAATATTTTGATAATATACATAATTTAGAACAACAAATTATTAATGAAGTTCATAGAGGTTTGTCTAAAAGTATATCTTTTGAGGGGGATGATGCTTGGGTTAGAGCTTATATGAAGGCTAAAGAAGCTAAAGAGAAAGGAGATATTCAATCAGCCACTAAGATTTATAAAATAGGTAAAAGACAACCAAAAATTTTAATTTATATATTCAAAGATAAAGGAATGTGGTCATCACAGGTAGTATTTGACTTGGAAGACCAGGTTATTAATAATGCCAAAGTCATTAGTAATAAAAATAATAAAACTGCTATAGGGAAAGCATTTAACAAAGATTGACTTTGGTATGGAAATATGAAACAAATGTAGGAGGGAAAAGATATGAAGTTAACTTTAAAAGAAAATATTAATACTGAATCTTTAATACTTAAACACAATATATTATTACAAGCTTCTGGTTTAATAACAGGGAGAGAAGGAGTTTTACAAACTGAAAAAGACCTATATTTAATTATGGCTTTTGTAGATAATTTAATAGAGGAAGATTTAATTGCTTTATGTAATGAAGATATAAGAGATTTAACTGCTGTAATGGTAGAGGATATAGAACCTTTTTTCATGAATTTAATAAAGGAAGAAAAATACAATGTTTTATACAAAGAAGTAAGAGAGCTATTTTTACAAAGATGTAAAGAGATTTGGGATAACCAACACTCTGTTATAGGAATGATAGATGCATTCTTAACTTCTATAGCCACTTTAAGCGACGAGGATAAAAAAGAAGCCTTAAAAGAAACAGCCAAAATAGCTGAAATGGCTTTTGATAGAAGAACAGAAATAATGGAAGAAAAAGTTGATGATGTTAATTCTAAATTAGAAACTTTTGTAAGAAATTATCAAGAAAAACAACAAGAAGAAAAAAATAAAATAGAAGAAGAAAAAGAAGAAAGCAATGCTGAATAAAAGCATTGCTTTTTAAATACATTGTAAGGAGGGAGGAAGATGAATGGTAAGAAAGTGCAAGCTCAAATGCAAATAGATGTATCTTTTTTAGCAGATACTACCAAATTGGTGAAAGATTTACAAAGTACAACCCAAAAGTTAAATTTGGATTCAAGTTTTTCTAAACAACTAGCTACCAATTTGAGCAAAGGGTTTAAAGAAGTATTTTCTAATTTAGATAAAATGTCTGAAGGTTTAAGTAAAAAAGGTTTAAGCCCTAAACAATATACAACTTTCTTTAATACCATGAATGCTAGATTACAAGAGAGTTTAAAGTTTTCGCAAGATTTGAAGAAAAGTTTTCAAGAAATGTTTAATAGTGCTGAAAATAAACAAGCTTTAAAAGATTTAGCAGCATTAAAGAAACAATTAGAAGATATTAATAAATTAGCTTCCGCGAAGAAAGGAGCACAAACAAGACAAAATACAGCTATCCAAAAATTACAAGATGAGTTTGGTATAGATTATAACATGTCTAAACGAACTTTATCTGAATTATCTAGACGTAAAGGAGATAAAAAGTCACTTACTTCTGGTCAAAAAGAGTGAATGGGTAGTTTTGGTTTAGATGAAACTAAATTAAAACGTGTTTTAGAATTATATAAACAAATTACCGCTCAGGCTCAAAAAATGAGTGATTTGAATGATGAAGCTAAAGCTTCTACTGGTAAAGGCGGAGTTGAGGCAAGTGCAGAATATTTGGAAAAACAAATAGAAAAAATTACATCTATGGCTATCACTCCTGAAATACATAAACAGAATATGGCTATTTTGACAGATGTAGAAAGCTTAAATGCTGCATTGACACAAGCAGGAGACCAAATTCTTCCTCAATATGAACTTGAATTAAGTAGGAGTACAAAAGAAGCTGAACAATTAGCCAAGGCTTCTAGTACTATTCGAGAAATATTCGCTCAATTTGGTATTACTTTTACAGCTGCTACAGTAGTTAGGGGCTTCCAAGAGTTAGCAAGAAGTGCGTTTGATTTTTATAAATCATTAGATAGTGCTTTAAATCAAATTTATGTAGTTAGTAGTTTAAATATAGAGCAAGTTAATAAATTACAAAACAGTTTTATTAATATGGCTAAAAATACTGGTATGTCTATAGATGACGTAACTAAATCTGCCGTATTGTTCTATCAACAAGGTCTAAATACTGATGCAGTATTAGAGATGACAAGAGTTACATCACAATTTGCAAAAGTAGCTGGTATTGATGCGACAGATGCGGCAGACAAATTAACAGCTGCGGTTAATGGTTATTGTTTAGCTGCAGAAGACGCTGCCAGTGTAGCAGATAAATTTAATCAAGTAGCTGCATCTTCAGCAGCAGATATTAATGAATTATCTACAGCATTCAGTAAAGCGGCAGCACAGGCTAATCAAGCTGGTGTAAGTATGGATAATTATTTAGCTTATATCGCAACAATGGAAGAGAAAACTCGTGAAGCACCAGAAAACATAGGTACTTCTTTAAAAACAATATTCTCTCGTATGCAACAAATTAAAACTGGAGAGAATACAGAGGATAATGTTGATGTTAACGCCGTAGAAACTGCTTTACATAGTGTTGGTATAGCATTAAGAGATACATCGGGACAATTACGAGACCTAGAAGAAATTTTTGATGAGTTAGGGCCTAAATGGAATCAGCTAGATAGAAATACACAAGCTTATTTAGGTACAATTATAGCTGGTACTCGTCAACAATCTCGTTTTATTACATTAATGCAAAACTGGGCAAGAGTTCAAGAATTAGCTGACGAAAGTGCTAATAGTGCAGGAATGCAAGCATTAATGCATGCTAAAGCAATGGATTCGATTGAATCAAAATTACAACAATTTAAAGTTGCATGGCAAGAATTTGTATCCAATTTAGCAAGTAGTGATTTATTTAAAGGGATTATAGATGCTTTAACAAAATTTATTAATTTAATTAATAGTGGTAATAAACCTATGATTTTATTATCATTAGCAATAGCTGCAGTTGGCAAAAAATTAAAGGAATTACAAGCCCCTATTTTAAATAAGGTTAAAGATTTTGCTGCTATATTCACTGGTAAAAATAAATTTACTTCTGAAGAAGAGAAGAAAAAAGCATTAGACGACAATTCTAAACAGTTAATAGAAAATAATACTAAATTAAATATTTTATACGAGCAACATAAACAAAAATTACAAGAAATTATGGCTCTAGAAGAGCAAATGAAAAATCCTGAAAACCAAACTAAGGAAAACGAGGATAAGATTAACCAATTAAAACAAGAACAGCTAGAATTGCAAAATCAAATTAATCAAGCTGAGAATAAAGGTTCTGATTTATCAGCCGAAAGAAAGAGAATAGAAGAAGCAAAGGTTATGACAAAAAGACAAAAGGCTGGTTCAATGCTTTCTGCTGGAGGTTTGGCCTTAAGTTCTTTAGGATTAGCTTCTGGCGATGCTAATACATCTGGTTTATTAGGAGGAGCCGGTAGTGCTTTAAATGCCGTTGGACAAGGTTTACAAGGTAATTATATTGGTGCTGCAGTTTCCGCTATTACCGCAGGATATCAATTGGTGAAGACTTTCCAAGATTGAGATAAAAATTTAGAGAAAAAAATTACTGATGCTGTTAATAAAGTTAATAATAAATTATCATCATTAAATAATATAAATACTGGTATTAGAGCCACAGAAACATTAAAGAAAAGATATGATGAATTAAGCGGTAAGGTTGTTAAGACGGCAGCTGAGCAAAAAGAATTTAATTCAATCGTTCAAGAAATGGCAGATACTTATGGTATTGATGTTATGACAGATGCCTATGGTAATCTCGCTATTAATATTAATGAAGTTAATGATGCGCTTGAAGAGCAATATGCAGAAAAAGAAAAATTGATGAAAGAATTGTCTACTCAAGAAGTAGATAGTATGGTTGATAGTTTTTCTGGTTTATTTAATAGTAATACTGCTGGAGAATATTTAGAGCAGTTATTTAAAACAACAGGTTCTTCTTATAAAAGTTTATTAAAAGGCATAGACGATGATTTAACAGATACAACAAGGAACGTATCAGCCAATATGGCTAAAACCTTTTCATCTAATTTAAAAACAAGCATGATGAATGAATTGAAAAATAATGCAGATAGTTATTTAGGTGACGGTTTGGCCAATTCATTAACAAAGATGGAAAGTGATTTACAAAGTGCTTTGAAAGGTCAAGATTGAAATGAACTTTATGGTGAAATTGATTTTTTAAAGACTAATTTAGAAAATATGTCTTTTGATGATGTTCAAAATCATTTAAGTAATTTCTATGATAACTGAGATGCTAAAAACAAGTTAACTAGTGACCAATGAGATTTATTAGTAGATAGCATTAATAATACAGTGTTTGAAAATAAAAGTTTACTTGAATTTTATGGCAAAGTTAATGAAATGCAAAGTAAGGTAGACGGTTCATATTACAACAAACGTATTAACAACTTAAATAAGCAAATAGACAAATATAGTAAAGCTGCGACTGGTACTAATGTAGCTGGTACTACTGCTGGTGTATTGGGAACTGCTGCTGCTGGTACCGCAGCGTTCGGAGCAGCCAATGGTTGGAATCCTATAGGATGGGTTTCTTTAGGTGTTGCAGGTTTATTAGGTATTGGTGGAGCAATTGCAGCTTATAACAGCGAAGATAATAAAAAGCGTAGAGCTTTAGAAAAAAGAAAAAAAGAATTAGAGAAAGAAAAGAAGAAAGTTCTTGAAGAAGTTGTAAAACAAAATTCTATGTTAGCAGATACTAAAGATGCGGAAAAATGAGTAAAAGCACAAAACGAAGTAGCAGAAACAATGCAAGGTTTAACTGCTGGAACTCAAGCATATTTAGCTAATATTGAAAGTTTATATGATTTGTCTGGCATGGGTGCAGAAGATGCAGAAAATTATTCTAAATCATTGAAAAAAGCCCTTAAGGGATTAGAGGGTCTTGAAACAAATGGTGATAAATATAATTATTTAGCCAAATATTATGAACAACATAGTTCTGAAATGAGTGATGAAATTAGAGAACAATGGCAAAAGATTTTAGATGAAGCGTTTAATAATTTAAGTCTTACTAGTACTAAATCATTTACTCAAATTGGTGATGAATTAGATAATATTAGTAAACGTCTTCGTTCAATGAATAGTATTGTTAAAGAATTCAAAGATAATAAAGGTGCAATCAGTTTAGACACATTTATGGATTTAGCTGATATATTGGATAATATGGATATATCTGCACTAGGTAAAATGAAGGATGGCCCTAAATATATTGATAATATGATTGATGCTTTACATAACCTAGATTTGGCTTATGATGCAAACAATGGTATGATTACTATGAACGGTAAATCATTGGATTCATTAAGAGCTATACAAGAAGCCCAAACTAAAGCTAAAATTGCTAGTATGATTGCTGACTTAAAAGCAAGTAAAGCGACTACAGAAACAGAAATTGCATATATAGATGCTCAGATTGAAGGAGCAAAAGCCGTGTTAGCATCTTTAGAGGGCATGGGAGATGGACAAGTTCAATATGCTGATGTAGTGGCTTCAGCTAATGGAGCTGTTGAAAGTAGTATGAATGATTCATTAGCGAATATCTTGACTAATTATCAAAATGATGTTAATAATAACAATACTTGGAAAACGACTATTATTAACAACTTAGCAGATGTTAGCAAAGCATGGAATGCTTATTACACAGCGGTTCGTGATGGTACGGCTAATGTAGATGAATTATATAAGACGGCTCAAGGAAAAACAAAAGGAACTTGGTCAGGATTTGATTCAAACTCTGGAATAGATTGGGGTAAATATACTAAAATGTCTGGTGCGAAAATGGTATTAACTAATTTAAGTAATTTGCGTGCAGATATTAATGATTATATTGATAAGCTTGAAAATACTAAAGCGAAATATTACAAAACATTAGAAATTACAAATGCTGAAATTAGTATGCTAGAAAGTTTATATAATTCTGATTTATCGAAGTTTGGTGCTGGTAAAGACTCAGGTTCTTCAAAAGAAGAGAAAATCAATACTTATATAGGTCAATTAAAAGAAATATATAACATATTAAATCGTATCCAAATGTTAGAACATAGATTAAGTACATTAGATACTTATGCTGAAGTTTCTCAAGGTGAGAAGTATGGGCAACTATTACAAGAACGCCTTAAATATAATGAAGACCTTTTAGACCAATATGCTTTTTTAGTTAGTGAACAAAAACAATTTACAAACGGTTACAAAGATTTTATTGGTACGGTTAAAGGTTTAGAAGGGGTATTTGATTTTGACCAATTTGGACAAATTATTATAAATTGAGAGAAGTATATTAATTTACAAGACAAAGCTAAAGATGGTGAAGTTACTCTTAAACAAAAAGCAGATGATGTATATCAAACTTATACTGAGATGTTTAAAGAATTACAAGATGATTTTGATAAATACATAGCATATTTAAAGAAGGTTATAGATTTACAACAAGAAATGGTTGATAAATATGTGGATATGGAAAATCGAGCTGCCAATGCAGTTAAAGAAATTTATCAAAAGATATTAGATACAAAACTTGAAGCGATAGACAGAGAAAAAGAGGCTATTGAGGATTTACGTAAGGCTCGTGAACAAGCTAGAAAAGACCAAGAAAATGCAAAAGCTATTTCTGGTTTACAAACTAATTTACAACGTACGATGATGGATACATCGGGAGCATCTGATACAGCGTTTATCAAGGCTCAAAAAGATATTCAAGATAAGCTTGATGATATAGCGGAAGATAAATATTCTCAAATGTTAGATGACATTTCTGAAAAACTATCAGATGAGCAAGAAGCCTTAAGACAAGAATTTGATGAGTTATGAGAAAACATGGATTGGTTGTTTACTTGGTTAGATGAATCAATTATGTTAGACGACGAGCGTCTTGAAGAATTATTGAAACAAACAAACGAATGGAACACTTCGTCTGAATTACAACGTAGACAATTATTAGATGAATGAAATACGAATTACCAAACTTATATGTCTGGTTTACAGAATGGCAAAACCATATTTGATGTATATGAAAATATAGGTTCTACTCGTGAGCAAATCAAAACATTAGACCAAAGTTTAATTAATGGTATGAGTAAAAATAGTAAAGAAATTATTCAAACTATTAAGAGTTGGCAAAGTGATACAAGTAGTGCAATATCAAATGCTGTTAATAGTGCTGTTTCAAGAGTAAGTGGTGGTGGCGGAGGCGGTAGTGGTAATACTACTAAAAAGAAAACCACTGTTGAAAATTATAATAAAGGAAATGGTGCTACAACATATGTTATTGAATTAGATACTGGTACAGCTTGCCAAGTTAAATATGTTAAAAAAGGTGATAGTCTTACACTACCTGCTTTGACAAGAAGTGGTTATAAATTTACTGGTTGGGATATACCGTCATTAGGTATTTGTACGATGGGTTCTTATACATACAAACCAACAAAAAACGAAACTGTTAAAGCTATGTGGCAAGCTCAGAAATCATCAACAAAAACTACAAGTATTAAACCTAATAGTTTAAATACATTTTCAACAACTTCTAATAAATATTCTATTGGTACATTAAAGAAATATGCTAGTGGTGGTTTAGTTGATTCTACTGGACCTGCGTGGGTTGATGGTACACCACAAAACCCAGAAATGGTATTAAGCACTTTACAAACTCAACATTTTATTAAATTTGTAGATGCATTAGATAAAGTGTTCACAAACAATACTGTGACCGGAGGTTCAAGTTCAATTGCCATAGATAATATTTCATTTAATGTGGCTTCAATGTCATCTCCTGAAGATGGTGAAGCGGCATTTAATATGTTTGTTAATAAGTTTAAAGAAATTGGTAACCAAACTGGTATTAAAATCAATAGCTTTAAGAACACATTATAAAACGAGGAGTGATAAGCTCCTCGTCTTTTTATTTTTATAGTTTTCTAACTACTATTTGTTAGAGAGATTAAAGAAATGGGAGGGAAAAGTATGGCAATGAGAGCAGTTAAAGCCGGTGAGTTGTTTACAACTTTTATATTTGACGGCAAAGATTGTGCTAATATGGGAATTTATAATGTTACCAGTGGTTCAGTATATACCTTTAATATTGAACCAATGTTTTCTGATAGCAAATTAGAAGTTCCTGCTTACGATGGTAAGTATTATTATGGCACACAAATCACTGGGCAACAATTTCAATTTAATTGTTTTTGTCATGACCTTGTTTCTTCTGAATATGATAGGATGAGAAGTTGGTTGAGCCCTCGTAAAGTTGGTAGACTGGTATTATCAGACCAACCTTATAAATATTATTTAGTTAAGGTTGTTAGTATTTCAACTTTGGGAGCTTATCCTTTAACTACTATTCAGACACCTCAACACTCTTTTTTAGGAGATTATGCTGAAGGGGACGTTGTTTATACGGGTAGTTTTACAGTTACCTTTGAAACAGTTGGTTCTGCGTATGGATATGGTTTAGCGTATTATAGAGATGATTTAATTTATGACGCAAAAACTATATATGGAGTTGATTATTATTATAATAGTGGACTTTTATATAAAGACATGAGCCCTAAATGCGTGTGGGACATATCAGCAAATGCAAATGGTCAATTAATACCTATGTATAATCCTGGTAGTGCTACCACATCACCTAAATATCTAATAGAGCATGACGGTACATTTGCGGACCATAGTTATATTCAATTTAATAATGCAAATACAGGAAGCTCTACAGTAATAGATATAAGTAATTGTGTGGGTGACATAATTGTAGATACTGTAGGTCAAATATTACAGGACGAAGACGGTAATATATATTACGGAAGATTTAGCGGTACGGCTATGAGCATTAACCCTTTTGGAGATGTTATAGAAATACCAGAAACATGAGTTCGTGATATGGAAAATACAGACTTAATAGAATATGATAGTTTTTATATTGAAAATAATGTAGTTTCTATAAACCCATTAGTTTTAAAAGTAAATGAAGATATGATAGGTAGATACTTCTGTTGCAATAGTAATGGAGGTAGTAAAATTCAATCGGTAGATTTAGCAGCCAATACATTAACACTAGACAGTAATGTATATACCGCTGATATACCAGCTCCTACGATTAGTAGCGGAGTTGTTTTACGACCTGCTGGGTTTGCTTTTAATTATATAGAAATTAATGATGGAGATTTACCACAATCTGCTAATGAAGGAGATGTGTGTGTAAAAGATAACCAATGGTACATTTGAGTACTTAAGAGTGCTGGTGGGCCAGGCGAATGAAAAGAAACTAATTATTTTGATAATAAAGATGACTTTAGAGATAGATATGGTAATTGGAAAACGGTTTATCGTATGTTTGGGGCTACGATTGTAGAATTAGACGTGTTAACAATTACTACAGGTCAAAATATTAATTATAGAAATACAAATGGGACTACAAGTACTGGTTCCAGTGTAGAAGCATTCACATTGAGTGCTGAACTACAACCAAGATATTTATAGGAGGTGCACTAAGATGCAAGATTTTATTAGAATAGGTGGCCCTATAGTTTCCTCTCCACTTAATGAGAACTTTAGAAGATTGGCAAACGCTATTAGTATGGCTAACGTTAACTTAGTGTTCCCAGAGGACAATGGGGTAGTAAGTACAGTAGCAGATATGTATGAAGTACCAGACCCTTTAGACGGTCAAGTATGTTATGTGGTATCGAGTGGTGAATTTTATCGTTATTCGAAAACAGATAATCAATGACATAAAATAATGGACATTGGTCAAACCTTTAGGCAAGGATTTTTAAATTCTGGGGCCGTTGTTTTAGAGGGACCAATGGAAGTTGGGTCTACGTTAAGTAAAATTAATATGCCAGCAATGCTTGTTTATTTTAAAAACAAAGAGGGAGATGGCAGATATCTAAAAGGCATGTATAAGATTGATGCTCAAGAAATTGACATTTCTGATGCAGTTGGAGCTACAGGCTCTTACTCAATTTTTACAGATTATACAGGTCAATATACTATAACTTCCGGTATGCCTTCGACTGATGATGTTAATCATATTTTTATAGGTACATTTATTGCAGACGATAATGGTCAAATCATACAGATTACGCAAGGTGGTCAAGTAGTTTCTACTTGTTTATATACTTTACCAGATATTGCATATACAGCAGACCGTGGTTCATTTATGATGTATGGTGGACAAGCCAATGGTATGAACTTAATGCCTACATCAGAAAATAGTGCTATGGCCAATAGAGAAGAAGGTTTTTATTATGACGAAGGTATTAATTACCCTGTTGGGCAAACTGAAGATTTCCCTGCTGATACTGACAACGGTAGTAATTTTGATTTAAAAGGTTATGATGCAGAATTACCTGTATCAACCTTTATATATATAGCTCCTGAAAATAGTTTTAGCAACCCTATCACAGTATCAAACACATTATTGTATAATAAATATTGGAATAATGATACATTAACTGATGTTCCAGAAGGATATTTTACAATTCAACAACATTTGGTTACACCTAATGGACAAAATTTTATTGTATTGGGTTCTGTCTTATATAATTCAATGACTGATGCAATGTCTAATATTAATGCTACGTATGGTATTAATATTGAATTCCCTTATGTAGAAGCAACAAGAATTGCCATCGGTAAGGTAGAAGGAGAAACGTTCCGTACAAATGACCCTAATGCTTGTCAATTTTATACTTTAGGTAGAATATCTCAAGTAGGTACTTTTAGTCCAGAATTCGCTGATAATTTATTCAAATTATATAGCGGGGATAGTGGTGATGTTACACCAGCTACTATGAGATTTGATTTACGTGAATTACAAAATGAACAATTTAATGGTTTATACAGTTTAGATTTTTTACCTTCTAGTGTCACAAGACAACTATATAGCAGTAATAGTAAATATATTACTGATTCCAATACTTCAACAGTTACTCCTACATTAACAGAGACTCGTACTTATGGTAATCCAGGGGTACTTGGTTATAAAATAGCTGATGACAAAGATTTAGATTATATTAGAAGTCGTTTAAACGATTTGGAACAAGAAGTTTGGTCAGTAGATAATAGTAATAAACAAAGATATGAACAAAGTATCCGATATAGATTATTTCATTCTGAAGCAAGATTAGATGATATTGAAGACAGATTAGATGAACATGATACACAAATAGATTGATTAGAAAAATATAAAGTGTACAAAGGTACTAAAGTTAATGGATATACATTGGGTGATGGTACCGCAAAGAACGAAGCTAAATCAATTTCTATTAAAACAGGTGATATTGCTGAAGGAAATGGTTTGGGTTCTACAACAAATTTATGGTTTACACAAGCAAGAGTTAGTCAAAACACCGATGTTATTAATTCTAAAAATCATATGAATACTATTTCATCTGGCGGAGTTGTTAATACTACAATTAATCCAATAGTATCTGGTCATACGGTTGTTAATCCACACAATATTTCTTCAGATGATATAGTGTTTGTTCCAAATACGCAAAGAATATTTGTGTCACCTGCAGAAGAAAGGCGTATTCGTTCAGACAGATTGCCTGAAAATACAATTAGTGAGTTAAATAAAAAATTAGAAGATATAAATATTCAAACTATAGGAGGTAGTAGTTCTAATCCAGGTAGTACAACTGACTTGGGTGATGTAACTGCATTAAAATTTTATACGTTTGGAGCGAATGTTAATGTTGATACTGCCAATAAAGTAGCGACAATTGAATGTGTTGGTCAAACTGACCCAAGTCAATTCTTATTAAGAAGTGAATTCGCTGTAAATGCAACTGCTAGACCAGATTTATATGCTGGTGCAGTAGATAGAGCGTTAAATGCCGATAACATTACTGCATTAGATAGTGCTACAGCAGACCAATATTATGGTACTAATTCAAATGGAGATAAAGGTGTATTTGATTTGCCTGTATGGGTGTCTACAATGGATGCATCTGGTTATACAAGTGTTGACCAATCTACATTTGTTCCAATAGATAAAAGTATTACTTTAAAACATTTAGCAGATGGTACAGTAGTTTACCCAGCTTCTTATGAAGAAACTACATTAGGTACAAACGTTTATGATTTAGTTAAATATCATTATCATAAAGTATTTAATAGCGGTTCACAAGGCCCTTATATCAGTGGAACAACCACACAAGATACAAGTGCTATTAAATATCAATATACAGTTCCTGCGGGTGGTTTAACTGCACATGTATATTATTTTACATATAATAATAGTTCATATAAATTTACTGGTACTGCTTCAATGGTAGCGAATACTATATTAACTTATACTCCTAGTTCAAATACTTTAACTTATAAGTTACCTTCAAGTAGTACACAAACAAGTTTAACAATAACTGCAGTGGCAGGTTCTGCTGTAGAAACTGCTTATTGGTTATCATTCGTAGCAAAAACGGACTGGAATAAAATTAATGAATGGAATTTTGGGGATAATTTAACCGTTACTGTTACAGATGGTAGAGCAACTATTAATGCCAATGTAGCGGGTAGTGGGGCATCAAGTTTTGCTAACTTAGCAGATACAGATGTTACATATAATGAAAGTAACGTAGGTAAGATGGTTACTTTAGGCAAAGATGGTTCTAATAATTATAAATTACAATTTGCTTCAGCGCCATTAAATAATTATATGTTGATATCAGATTACGTTGACAGTACGGTTGATAAGAGAGTTAAATATGCAGCTCGTGCCGATAGTGCAGATGTAGCTTTAACTGCTAATAAATTACAAAATACATATACTGTTAATGATAGTGGTACTTCAAATGCCGTATTATGGACTGCTGCAAAAATTAGAACAAACACTTCTGCTCAAATTGCTGCAGAGGGTGTTAATACATATTATGGCACTAGTGCTCCTGGTACTATATCTGGTGCGAAAAATGGCGATTTATATATTTTAATAGAGAGTTAGGAGGTGGACTAGATTATGGGATGGAAAACAGGTGGTAATTTATCTAGCCGTACTTCAACATCCGCAAATGTTACCGCATGGTTTGGTGGAACAAAAGGATATAGATTAGAGGGCGTTACAATTACCAGTAAATTAACATTAAACACTGGTACTAAAAAGACTGTTAGTAAAAATGTAACTTTTGCAGGAGGTAGTCAAGCTAACATTGGTACAGCTACTTTCTCTGGTCTTAGTCCGGGGACAAGTTACTCTGTTTCTATTTCTTCGTCCGGTAATTATTATAATATTACGCAAAAGAAATGGATGGTAGCTTCTGCTTCTGGGTCTATGAGTTTTACAACTCTGCGACAGTTAACAGTATCATACAATGCCAATGGGGGGACTAGTACACCAAGTGCTCAGACAGTTGATGAAGGTGGGTCTGTGACATTGGCTTCTGCTATTATACGAAACAATTCAACCGCTTCCGGACAATTAAGTATAAGTTATAATGCAAATGGAGGGTCCGGGGCGCCGAGTGGTACTCAGACAGGAGAATATGTAAATACTACTACATATTCTTTTAATGGGTGACATGAAGGTTCTGCTTCTGGTACGTCTCATGCAGCCGACACGTCTTTCACACCAAGTAATAGTGTTACAATGTATGCGGGCTGGAATACATCAACTTCAAGAACAACAAACCCAAGTATTAAATTAAGTACAACGGTTCCAACTAGGACAAATTATACCTTCTTGGGCTGGTCTACTTCTAGTAGTGCTACAAGTGCTACATATGCTGCAGGAGGTACCTATACTTTTAGTGCTAATACAGTGTTGTATGCTGTTTGGAAACCAAATCCTCCATATAGCGTAGCGGTAAATTTTGTTTCTAATACAACTACATCAATTAATGTATCAGTCACTGCCTCTGGTTTAACAATTACAAATTATAAACTATATTATAGACAGGGAAGTAGTGGGAATTATACTACTATAGATTTAGGTACTAGTACTACACGTAGTTTAACCGGCTTATCTGTTGATACTAATTATCAATTTTATGTAGCTGCTACAAATGCTGGTGGAACTACAAATAGTTCAGTGGTTACGTATTCTACATTATTAAATAATCCTACTATTACTAATCCAACCGCTAGTAATATATTACCATTTAGTTGTACAATAGCAGCTACCGGTAGTGTTACGCCAAGTAGAACCTTATCATATAGATTTAGTAAAGATGGTGGCTCTACATGAACTGCCTTTCAATCTAGTGGCTCTTATAATTGAACCGGTTTAAATGAAGAAACAACTTATACTATGGCTGTACAAGTAAAAGCTACTCATACTGGTAACAATGCAGTAGATACTTATGCTAGTAAAACTGTTAGCGTTACAACACCAGCTGACCAAGCAAAAATTAGACGTATGGTTGATGGCCAATGGAAACAAGGGAAAACTTGGATAATGGTTAATGGTCAATGGGTAAGAGCTAAAAAAGTTTATATTATGGTTAATGGACAATGAAAATTAAATCAAAATAGATAGGAGGGGAACGAATCCCCTCTCTTTTTATTTTAGGGTGTCGAAAGATACTAAATATATAGAGAAATAATCAAAAAAAGGAGGGATAACGATGGCAACATATCCAATTAAAATGCTTAGAGACGAAGATAGACAACCATTTGTACCATTTACAAATGCAGCTGCTGTAGTAGATAGCAATAGCGTCACTTTGCAAGAGTTAATGGACAATGGAAAATATAAAATTCAAAATAACGTTACGACTTCACAAGCTGGTAAGGGAGTTTTAGATGCTTACCAAGGTAAAGTCTTAAATGATAAGTTTAGTAATTATGTGCCTTTAAGCCAAAAAGGTGTAGCCAATGGTGTTGCTACATTAGATGGAGATGCTAAGGTTCCTACCGCTCAATTACCAAGTTATGTAGATGACGTAATTGAAGCTTATATAAGAAGTGGAGCTACTGCTTTATCAAGCACATGGTTATCGCTTACAGATGGAGGAGCTGCTTTAACGCCAGAAAAAGGTAAGATTTATATTATCATGTCTTCTGGTAGCTATCAAAATAAACAATATCGTTGGAGTGGTAGTACGTATGTATTATGTAATCCATCTGATGTAAACTCTGTAAATGGTTTTACTGGAGTTGTTACACTTAAAAATTTAACTATACAAAAAAATGGCACTCAAGTAGGAGACACGTTTAACGGCTCTGTTGATAAAACGATAAATATAGTAGTGCCAACTAAAACAAGCGACATAACTAATGACAGTGGTTTTATTACTTCAAGTGCAAGTATTACTGGTAATGCAGCAACTGCGGATAAATTAAAAACAGCTAGAAATATAAATACAGTTGCATTTGATGGGACTGCAGACATTACTATACCTTATGTTAGAAGTTTAGATACTCGTAATCAAATGTATCCTAGTGATTTAAAAGCTAGTTATATTACTACTGGTTTTAGTAGTAAAGGTGGAATTGATAGCGGTTCACAAGGGTCAACAGGTTATGTAGATTATATTGCTTTTAACTCATGGGCTAATGATAGCGGAGGACAGGCTAATTTACTTTTTATGACTAAAAGTGGTGACCAGGCTTTATATCATTATAGAGGAGCTTTTGGAGCAAATACATGGGCCAGTAAAAAACAAGTTGCTTACACTGATAGCAACATTACAGGTAATGCTAGTACTGCTACCACATTAGCTACTCCTAGAAAAATTAACGGTACTAATTTTGATGGAAGTGCTGATATTACAACAACAAACTGAGGTACTTCACGTAATATTGGTATTGTTAATAGTGATGGAACTGGTACACCAGTAACAGTTGCTGTTAACGGTTCACAAGCTGTTAATTTAAAATTGCCTGCTGCAATTAAGGCTAACGTTACTGGTAGTTTAACAGGTAATGCAGATACTGCAACTAAAGCTACTGGTGATAAAAACGGTTTAGATATTACAAATTATATCAAAGGGTTATCTGTTAACGGCAAAGTCATTACTTATACAAAAGGAGATAATACAACCGGAACTATTACTACTCAAGATACAGTTTATACCTTACCTATAGCTGGTACGGGAGTTAATGGTACTCTTGGAGGAATTAAAGTTGGTTCTGGTTTAATTATAGATAGTGGTACTGGTGTATTAAGCGCTACTGGTGGTGGAACTGCTGATAGCGTTGAATGGTCTGGTGTATTAAATAAACCAACAGACATTAGTTATTGGAATAACGATAGTGGATATATCACGTTAGCAAATGTAATGGCTGGTGCAACAGCTAGTACGGCTGGAGCCGCTGGTGTTGTTCCTAAACCTAATTCAGGTGACCAAGCTAAATATTTACGTGGTGATGGTCAATGAGCTACTCCTACTGGCAATACTTATACTGCTGGTACCGGTATTGATATTACTAATTATGTAGTTAAAAATATGGGAGTTACGGATGTGGCTGCTAGCCCTAGTGCGGCAGGTAATGGTACTATAGCCGTTACTAAAGGCACAGCAAGTGGTACAAGTACTAGTTATGTATCTGTTAAAGGATTAAACGATGCGGCCTATAAACCTGTAGTTACAACAATAGACACGTCTGCTAGTTTACCAACATCAAATGCTGTAAAAACATTTGTTGAAGGTAAGGGATATGTTACTACTAATACAACTTATACTTTAAGTGCAGATACAACAAATAATAAAATTACATTAACACCTAGTTCAGGTACTACGCAATCAATTACAGTTCCTTATGCCACTAATGCGGGGACTGCTACAGCTACAAGTGGTACTTTAACTATACAAAAGAATGGTACTAACGTGGCTACATTTAATGGTAGCACAGCTACAGCAAATATTTTGGTACCGGTTGTTTATACTGGTACATCTACACCATCTGCGTCTACGGGTGTAAATGGTGATATTTATATACAAACAACATAATAGAGAGGAGGTGAGGTAGCTTATGGCTACATGGGTAAACGAGACCAGTCAAAAGACTGGTGGTAATATTACTATGAAAGTAGCCGGTGGTTATGCCAATGTCACACGTAATGGTAATACGGTTTCTGGTAACATCGGTATTCGTTTTATTCCTTCACAGTGGACTTATAACTCTGTAGCAGGATGGTATGGTGGACAGCGTAGATGGGCTCAGAGGTCTGGTGGTGGTACTCATACCGCAACTAATACTAAATATTACGCCAATGCTACAGACAACCCAGCACAAAACTATCAAAATAAAACAGAAGTAACACCTTGGTCTTTCTCTACTACAGTTAGTGGGACTGGGGCTGGTAATGTTACTTTATCAATTGGCGCCGGTTGGAACAAGTATAACCCAACAAACGGATATACAAAAACATTTGATGTTCCTTACCCAGCCTTAACAAGTTATACAATATCATATAATGCTAATGGTGGTACTTCCACACCTGGTTCACAAACAAAATATGATGGAATAGATTTAACTATATCTGGAGCAATTAGTCATAATGATACTTCGCAAAATGGTTATACTGTTACTTTTAATGCCAATAATGGTAGTACTACAAAAGGTTCTCAAACGGCTTCAGATACAGTAGGTTGGTCATTTAGTAGTTGGAAATCAAGTGCAACTGGTACAAATTGGAGTGCTGGGGTAACTAATTTTAGTGAAAATAATACTACAACTTTAACAGCTCAATGGTCAACTTCTATAAAAACAAGGGGTTCGGTTACTTTACCAACAACATCGCAATGTACTCGTACGGGGTATACATTGTTAGGATGGTCTGCTAGTAGTACGGCTACTAGTGCAACTTGGTCACCTGGAGCTACTTATACTCCAGATGCAACAAAAACGATATACGCAGTATGGAAAATTAATACTTATACTGTAACGGTATGACCTGGTGGTGGTACTTATGATGGTAGTACATCACAAAAGTCATACACCCAAAATTATAATACCACAAAAGCTATGGGATTCCCTACGCCACCAACGGGTAATATTTTTGCTGGTTATTGTACTACAGGACCTTTGTCAGGTGTTGCATCTAAAGACAGTATTTTTGAAAGTGGAAATGGTGGAGTCAGTGTTTATAACAATTCTGGTAATGGTACTGTTACAATTACTAGGGTTCAAGATAACACCGTTCCTAGTGTAAGTAAAGGTGCTAGTGGAGTTGGTTATAAATTGACTATTACGAAGGCTAGTGGAACTGCAAGTCCTGGAAGTGGTGGTTTTTATTTAGGACAAAATTCTGCTGCTAATCAAGTTTATAGATGTATGTTCTGAGCGAAAATACCTACAACTCATTATGTTACTGACCACCGTAATGCCATAGGTGATGGTGGGTATAGTACATGGTTAACAGGACAAAAAGGAACTGGGGATTGGTATTTATATGTTTATGACGTCCATTGTGGTTCATCGGGGTCTTTTTCTACTTTTGGACATGTTGCCGCAAATGCGATAAATGGAGATAATTCTCAAGCCGTAACTTGGTATATTTGTGCAGCGCAAATTACTAATATTACGGGAAATAGTAGTGTAACATATACATTTACATCCTCAACATCTATTGAGTGCTTTTATGCACCTAAAAAAATTCAATTAACATTAAATCCAAGCCCAGGTAGTGGTGGAACAACATCTGTATGGTATACTTACGGAACAAGTGCTTTCTTTAGTAATTCAACTTGTTTAAATCAAATTACATCAATTACTATACCTACTAGAACTTATTATACTTTTGACCGCTATAATGGCGATGGGTCAAGTGGTGGTTCTAATCCAGAGCGTTATATTTATGCAGACGGTACGTTTGTTAGTGATTTGGCAACTGATATATATAAAGACGCAACATTATATGCGGTTTGGACGGTCAATGCTCCAACAGCCGCTACGATTTCTATTACAGGCACTGTGCGTGATAAAGCTTCTGTTAGTCTTGGATATACAGGAGCTGAATTAACAAATTACACTGTTTATTATAGAGCTAATAGTACTGGTTCTTATTCTTCTGTAAGTTTAGGCACTTCATCTACGGGTACTATAACAGGTTTACAACCAAATACTAGTTACCAATTTTATGTAACAGCTACAAATCCGGGAGGTAGTAAAGATAGTTCTACAACAACTGCCACTACTAAGGCTTATACACCAAATGTTAATATACCTACAGCTTCTGGTACAACGGATAGTGAAAGTACTGTTGGTGTTAGTGCTACGGGTGATACTAATGCTGGTATTACTAATTACACATTATATTGAGCACCTAAACCCAATTTAGGACGAGATTTATATGATATGCCTATTAAGGTTACATCCGATAATGCAATTTGAGCAAGAATTTTTTATCACCAATGTAAAGAGGGTAGCGTTTTATTTAGTTCTTTGGCTGAAGCAAAAAATATACAAACTACTGATAAATATTCTAGATTAGGGTTGTTAGACAGTGGTGATACATATAAAATAAATGGTAAGTATGAATTTATGCTATGCTATCCAAACAATACAACTCAATACAATAGATGGAAACAAACCAATGCTCCACAAAACGAATTTATTACTCCTTCTTCGTCAGGAGGACAGGTTACAGGATATGAAGCTGTTCACATAGATTGGACATCTAATTATTGGGGTGGGTTAGAGCGTAATAATGAAAGTACTACTTCATATAGTCCCACTTGGTTAGATGGTTCTTGTGGTCATGGTAATTGATTTTATGCAATAGGAGCTGCCTCTGTTCATGGAGACGGTATACCTTCTTACGCTTCTACCTTTAGTTGTGTGGAGTTATGGATAAGAGTGGGGACATTGTCTAGCGCTCCTTCTTCACAAAATATGGGGACTTCTACTTCTACTACAATTACAGGGTTAACTGAAGATACAGATTATTTGATTTGAGCAACAGCAACAAATGTTGGGGGTACAATTAGCAGTCCTGGTTTAACTATACATACTCCAATAGGTCAATCTACTGTATGGGTTAAAGTAAATGGTACTTGAGTTAAAGGAAAAGTGTGATATAAAAATTCATCTGGTACTTGAGTTAAATGTAAGAAATTTTATACTAAATCTGGAGGCTCTTGGATAGAAAATAAAACCACAAGCTAATTTTATTTTATAATCGAGAAATATACTATATTATAGAGAAAATACAAAAGGGAGGAAAGAAAAATGGACGGAATTTCAATAGCACAATCTATAGCTGAATTGGGAATTTTAGTAGTTATAGCTGGAATATTTTTATGGATTGTAATTAAGAATAATGAGAAACAAGATGAATTCAACGCCCAATTGTTCAAAACTGTTATAGACCAAATGAAACTCTGTGCAGGAGGGCATGTTTTGACGCCAGAAGAAGATAAATTGGCTATCTCAATAGATAATACAATTAATTCTTATCTTCAAAGTGCAGTAACGGACTTAAGCGCTAGTCGTGCTTTTTTAGCTCGTTATCATAATGGTGGCAAAGATATGAATTCTATTTCTTTCTTAAAAGTAAGTATAACTAACGAGGCGGTAAATCGTGGTTATAAAATGATAATGAGCGATTTCCAAAATCAGTTTAGAGCTATGGTTGGTTATCCTGTTAATCAAATAGACAGGACTGGTCGTTGTATCATAAGAGACTTGGAAGAAATTAAAGACGCAGATATTGGTACATATGAATTATTAAAGGCAAGGGGAGTTCGCTCTTTTTATTGCCATAGCGTAACAAATGAGGCGGGTTATGTTGTAGGAGCATTGTGTATATTATACAACAATGACAACGACAAACAAGAAGACCCTGATTTTATAGATAGATATATCAGTCATATGGCAGACCAAATATCTGGAGTATTAAATATTAAAAATACATAATATAAATTAGGAGGAGGATGGAAAATCCTTCTCCTCTTATTTTTGTTTAAGGAGGGAAAAGATGAAGTCGATAGAAATACAAAAGGCTAATGGTGCTGGTACGACCATTTATCATAGATTCCCCAAAGGGAATGATATTGTTAGCACTGCAGAAAGTCATAACGCTTATTGAGGACCAATAGAATCAGCTCCTAATAATGTTGATTTTGTTATAGATGGAGATATTCTTTATTATAAAAGTTATGATAGAGATAATAATATTGTATGGCAAAAAATATATGTTGGAGGTGCTGCTTAATGAGTAATTTTAAAGAGATATATCCTCAAAAAAATTTTAGAGAAGATTTACATAGAATGGATTCATTAGGCGAAGATAATTATGAAGTATGGGCATATAATGGTGAACCAGATTATGCTCCATTAAGTGCTGATTATGCTTATGAACTAGTAAGGAATACTAAGACTATATCTGGTACAAATATAGTTATTAGTGATGCAATTAATATGCCTACGGAAAGTTTTAAACTATATGGAGAGAGTGTGCAATCGGGAGTACCGACGATGTCTTCCCCTAAAAATTTTACTAAAATAGGTATATATAATCCATCTACTAATTATTATGAAATAAAATGTTATACCCAACAACAATCTTCTGATAAAGAATTAATTTATTCTCCTCAGCCATTAATGAGTTTACCTAGTGGTATTAGGGATGAGTATGACAATGGCTGTGTGTATTTACGTACCGTATACGATTATTTTAAAAATACAGACAATTGGCAATTAGACACTGTGCGTTCAAATAGCAATGTTACTATTATTAGTTTATTTACTAAAAAGGCTGTTAATGACTCGATAGATTTATGATGTACTCATTTTAAACCTGATGAAGATTTATCACAGCCAAATAGAATTAGAATAGAAAATCAAAGAATATATATTTCGGCAAGTGTAACAGATTGCCCTGATTTAGATAGTTTTTTAAGATGAATGGGCAATAATCAAGTTTATATATGTTATCCAAGAAAGGGTACATTAAAAGTGATGTCTGAACCAAGCGTGTTGTTATATACTTGTGAAGAAAGAACGGAAATCGTTAATGACCAAAATGCAGAAATGGAAGTAGAATATAGAATTGCACCTAATGCTAGGGTATGACAAAGATTGGAGGATGGAACTTTTGAAGAGTTGACTTCGTAAGAGGTCTTCTCTTTATTTTTTATGTCGTGTAGATACTATATATTTAGAGAGAATGGATAAACAAGGAGGAGAGAAAATGTATACAGTAAAAGTGGTACATCGATTTGTAGACACGTCTTGTAATCCAGTAAAAATGAGAGAAGTCGGAGATGTATATACAATAGAAACGATAGAAAGGCTCAGAGAACTTATGGGAGAAAATCGTAATAAAACAAAGTATGTTGAATTTATTTCTTCTAAAAAACCGGCTGGGTTAAAACGTATTGGTAAAAAAGTTGTTTTTCATCAAGGATATTTATATTTTATAGGGGGAATAGAAACCTTTTTATTTAATTTTGTAAAAAAATATCGTAATAGAAATATAACTATTATGTGTAATATGATTGAGCCTGCACAGTTAGCTAATTTAAGTAAATATGCTGATATTGTAATTGATAATCAAAAACAATTTGAATGTGATATATTAATTCTTGGTAATTATGATGGTAGTTCAATTTTACATAGAGCGAAAGCGGATAAAGTATATCAAATGATACATGCTGACTTGAGTGGTATGAAGGCCAATCATCCTGATTATGCCAATTTAACTTGAAGCAAAAGTGCAAGAGTTGATAAAGTAATTTGTGTATCAGAAACAGCAGCAAAAGGTTTACAACCATTTTGCAAAACTGATGTAGAAGTTATATATAATATATTAGACCACGAATATGAAACAGATGAGGGTATGATATTTATTACATTGTCTAGAGCTACAAAAGAAAAAGGTATTTGGCGTATGATAGAAATGGCTAAGCAGTTTAAAGCTGCTCATAAGCAATTTATATGATTTGTTTGTTGCTCTTTAAGTCAAATTAAAGATGGAAAGATTTTAAGAGAAATACAGGCGATACCAGAGTTTGTTATAGTACCCCCATCTACAAAAAACAAAATGTTAATTAAGGGTTGTGATTATTTGGTACAACTTAGTGATACGGAAAGTTTTTGTTATAGTGCATTTGAAGGTTTACAAAGAGGAGTCCCAATAATACTTACTCGTTTTCCTGAAGCATTGAATATTGTAAAAGAAGGAGAAAATGGTTACTTGGTTAATATGGATTTAAGCGACCTTGATGTAGATAAAATATTTAATCATAAACCTGATAAGGTTACTTATGAGGATAGATGTGATTATACAAAATGAGAAAAAGTTTTAAAAGGGGAGCTTTAAAATCTACTATATATTAGAGTAATAAAATAAGGAGGTATTTTATGGAAGAGGAAAATAAAAAACTTACTTGGCAAGAGAAGATAGCCAGAATTGAACAAGCTCCAAAAGAAGTTCAAGTAATGGTAGCCAAGGCTTTCATCAGAGACGATATACCTGATGAAGATGTTCAATATTTATTTAATGCAGATAGTATTGAAGACTTAAATGAAAACATGGAAGAAGCGCAAGTTGAAAATATTAATGCCGAAGAACCCGAAGATGGGATAGGTGCTGACCACTTTTCAATGAGAACAACTAAACCCAGAAACAATAAAAACTTTATAACAAAAGGTGCTGGAGGATGGAGTACTTGTATCAAAGGGAATCCAACTGATAAAGATGCTAATGTATTAGCTAATTGCGTTGGTTATGCTTCAGGGAGATTTAATGAAATTGTAAACGAGGCTAGAGGAACAACAGGTTGTCCTTACCCTACATTAAATTGTAATGCAGTTAATTTTAAAGAAAGAGCAGAAAAGGCTGGTTTAAAAACTGGTTCTACACCAAAACGTGGAGCTATTATATGCTGGGGTAAAAACCCAAACGGAGCTGGACATGTTGCTATTGTAGAAAAAGTTAATAGTGCTAGTTCAGTATATACTTCAGAGTCTGGTTGGGGTTCAAGCACAGCATTCTGGAACCAAACTAGAACAAACTCAAATGGTAAATGGGGAGCAGGAAGTGCTTATTATTTTAGATGCTTTATTTATTTACCAGATGACGTTCAAAAATGGGTTGACGGAGGTTCGGGTCCTAGCGTAACTCCAAATGTAGATAGAGATATTTATAAAAATCAAATAGAAGTTAAGATTAGTGATTTAAGAGTAAGAAGCGGTGCTGGTACTGATAAAAGTATTATCGGGATGGCTTCAAAAGGTTTCTATAATTATTATGAAACCGCTGATGCTAACGGTTATAAATGGTATAGAATAGCAGATGGACAATGGATTGCTTCAAAAGAAGGATGGACAGTTGTTTATCCAGCTCAACCAAAACCAGTTCCAACATACAAATATAAGGTAGGAGATAAAGTTGTTATAAATGGTCAATTATATGGTGATGCCGATGGAGGTAAACCAGGTAAGACTGTATCTAATAAGGTAACTAATATTACCAGATTAGCAGAAGGTCATCCTTATCCTTATAATACAACAGGAGATTTAGGATGGATGGCTGAATCAAGTATAAGCCCATATGTAGAACCTACACCAAAACCAACAGAATTAAAGGTAGGGGATAAAGTTAAAATTATAGGAACAGGAAATGGTTCAAGTTATGGTGGTTCAAACACTGCTTATGGCATTGGTTGGACAAGACAAATCCTAAGAATTTGGGATGGAAGACCTTATCCTTATCAAGTTGGTAATGCTTCAGGTACTACGGGATTTTATAAAGCAAGTGCTTTACAAAAATTATAGGAGGTAAAAAATGTTAGAGGCTATTTTATCAACATTAAGAACTATGGGTTGGCTTGGAGTAGTTCTAGGAATGTTAGTAATTGTGAACACAATTTGTGGTATTATCCACAACATGAGCAAAGGAGAAGAATTCTCTTGGGCTAAATTGGGCAAAGGTTTAGGAAAAGCAGTAATCTTTTATGTGAGTGCTGCACTTACAGCAATTGCTTTTACTATGTTACCTTTCATTAACGATATGATTACAAATAGTTTTGGAGTAATTTTACTTTCACCAGAGATTTTAAATACATTATCTAGTGTTGCTGTTTTAGGTATAGTAGTGGCTACAGTAGTAGTTCAATCTAAGAAGGCAATTAAAGGAATTGTAGAACTAGCAAATGTTAGTGTTACAAAAGATGAAGTAATTACTTGGGAAGTAAAAGACCCTGAAACAGACAAGCCAATAGAAGAAGAAAAAGAGGAAGAATAATTCCTCTTCTTTTTTTTGTCTTTTTTCTTGACAAAGTATAGTAGTTATGATATAATATATATGAATGTTGAGGAGGAGTTATGAGTAAGATTGATATTATTATACCTATATATAAAGCGCATGATACTTTAGGAAGAGCTTTGGCTTCTATAGCTTGCCAATGGGGGAAAGAAGACATAATAGTAACTCTTGTAAACGATGCTTGCCCCGAGGGAAGTTATGAAGATATAATAGAACGATTTAAACCAGAATTATGTATCCAAGAATTGAAGTTGGAGCAAAACCAGGGACCAGGAGATGCTAGACAATTGGGTATGGATAAAACACAAGGAGATTATATATTTTTTATGGACTCTGATGACTGCTTAGCCAGCGCTTTGAGTATTTTTTTCTTAAGAAATGAATTAGACGCTCACCCAGAATTGGTTGTTGTTTCTGGGCAAGTTATTGAACAAATGAGTGATTTAAGTTGAGGAGATATTAGTGGAGACAATATTGTTTGATTATTTGGTAAAATGTATAGAAGAAATTTTTTACAAAATAACAATATTAGATTTAAAGAAGGTAGTAGGTCTAATGAAGATGTAGGTTTTAATAGTTGTGTTGCTTTTTTGACTAGAGGGCATTCCGAAATGACGAAATTGGTTGATGTAACGGTTTATATATGGATGCAGAATGTTAATTCTATTACAAGAAAGAATAATAATGAATACCAATACAGAGACGGTACTATAGGTTTTGTTGATAATTTGATATATGCTTACAATTTTATTGCAAAAAGAGGCTTCGCTCCTAGTGATAGATTAACTTTATTTGAAATTGCGACTTGGATTTGTACTTTACATATATCATACAATTCTGTATTAGAAGAACGCCCACAATATATTAAGGAGCTATGGCCTTATTATCAAAAATTGTATGATAAATGTATCAGGCCAAATAAAAATTTTATTGCTCCAAACTGTTGGAGAGAGGCGTGGCTTCAGGTAATTTTAGAGGAAGCTGGAGCAGGTCGCTTATTTTGGCATAGAGGGACAATTATTGTAAGTTTTAATGATTTTTTATATGCTCTAGATAGAAAGAAAGGAGCGCCGGAAGCTAGAAAATTAATTTCTATGTTACAAAAAAAGGAGTAATTATGAAAGAGAATGACTATATATATTTTTATATACCAGGGTTAGCATATACTTTTGATATTAATTATATGTTAATAACTAGATTAGAGGAATATCCAGACCATTTTTATCCCAATATTAAAATAGGAGCAGTATTTGGTACATTGCCTGGGGCTATTTGAAATGGTGGGCGTTTAAGCCAGGGCATGGTAGAACAGGAAGGGATAGATAGAGTATTTAATTATTATGCCTTTAAAAAAATTCCTATTCGTTGGACATGAACCAATCCAACTTTAGAAAAAGAAGATTTAGATGACAATTTCTGTAATTATTTAACACGAAGGGGAGAAGATGGTATTAACGAAGTTTTAGTAAGTAATGATATGATGGAGAATTATATTAGAACTAATTATCCAAAATATCCAATTATATCTTCTACAACTAAAAGAATAACAGATATTAAAGCATTAAACGAAGAGCTAGAAAAAGATTATAAATTGGTTGTAATAGATTATGATTTTAATAATAAATGGGAATTATTAGACCAAATTAAGCATCCTGAAAAATGTGAAATTTTGATTAATGCGGTCTGTACACCCGGGTGCCCTAATCGTAAAAGGCATTATCAAATTATTGGTAGTATGCAAAAAAACCAAAATGTAATTAGAGACCCTGAAATTGAAAATTGCCCATCTCAATGAAGATTAATGCCTGATGTTAAAAAATTAAGTACTTTTATTTCAGTGGAAAGTATTTGAAATGATTATGTACCACGTGGTTTTAGACATTTTAAAATAGAGGGGAGAGAGGTATGCCCTCTCAAACCTTTAGAATGATACTTATATTATTTAGTTAAACCAGAATACCAAGAAGAGGAGAGAGCTTGATTAGAATTTGCTTTTGAATCTTGTCTTTGCGCTCCTAATGTACCAGTAATAAGTTTTGAGGACGAAAGAGAATAAATATTTTATATTCAACCCATTGTAACTACTATAATATAGAGACGAGGGTATAAGTTAAGGAGGGAAACAATGGCACGCGTGAAAGTACGAAATGCCACTTATGATGACCTTAATGATTTTTTTGCTAAGATGCAAAAGCAGGTCTCAGATGATAAATATTCAGTTGAAAAGTGGCAAGATAAAAAGAACATTAAAGTTTTACACAAAGATTATCTTCCCCCACAAGAAGCGGAAGGTTATGTAAAAGAAGATTACTTTCCGGGCTATGAATTACTCAGCTCTCGACCAGACTTTATAAAACAAGGTTTGCGTATTCATTTTAAAGACACATACTTTGATTATAATGATTTGTTTGGTATGTTAACTAAAGATAGTGATAAAAATCTAGAAATTAATAGAATGCAAGATGATGAGAATATTAGAATTTTACACACTAAAATGAAGTTAATACAAGAGAAATCCCCTAAAGATTTTATACCTTTTGATGACGACTATAATTTATTAATTAACCGTCCTAGAATAAATGGTATTGAATTAATTGGTGACAAACCAATGGAAGAATTTGGTGCCTATGCTTATGATGATACAGAGGTTAGGGAATTAATAAATGAAAGACAAGAAAAATTAATCCCAGGGGATAATGTGTTCATAGTCGATAATGTTATATCTGCTGAAGTAACCTCTGCCGTTAATACTGTTAATGGGCATGTGGGAGATGTAGAATTAACTGCAGGAGATGTAAATGCGGTGGACCAAGATAATGAATTTACTAACATGGATTTAGAAAGGTTGTTAAGATAGGAGGGAAAAAATGGCAACAAAAAAATATGTAGGAGAAAACGCCCTTTTATATTTTTGGGGCAAAATTAAGACTTTGGTTGGAACTAAAGTTGATAAAGTAGATGGCAAAGGATTGTCTACAAATGATTATACAACATCAGAAAAAACAAAATTAAGTGGTATTGATACAGGAGCTCAAGTTAACGTAATCGAAAATGTAGTAGTTAACGGAACAACAGCAACTATAGCAAATAAAACTGCTACTATTACAATGGAAACTGGGGCAATTGACCAAATTAAAGTAAATGGAACAGCTCAACCAATTGTAGATAAGGCTGTAGATTTAGCAATACCTACCAAAACCAGTGATTTATCTAATGATAGTAATTTTGCAGTTGATGCTAGTTACACTCATACAGATAACAACTTCACTAACGCTTTAAAAACTAAATTAGAGGGAGTGGAGGCTGGAGCAGAAGAAAATATTATTGAAACTGTTAAGGTTAATGGAACTGCATTAACACCAGCTAGTAAAGCTGTTGATATTACTGTACCAACAAATACTAATCAATTAACAAATGGCGCAGGTTTCCAAAACGCTACAGAGGTTCAAACTGCTATTAACTCTGCTTTAGAAGGTATAACAGGAATTGATTTCCAAGTTGTACAAAGTTTACCAGCAACTGGAACTAAAGGCGTTATTTATTTAATATCAAACGGTTCTTCAGCTGCAAGTAATATATATGATGAATATATTTGGTTAAGTAGTTCTAGCTCTTATGAAAAGATTGGTACTACTCAAGTTGATTTAACTAATTATGTTCAATTTAGTGATTTAGTAGAATTAACTAATGGAGAAATCGACACAATAACTGCTAACTAGGAGGCTAAATTATGAAATATGTAGGAAATAATAGTTTAGCATATTTTTGGTCAAAAATAACAGGTAGATTAGCTCAAAAACAAGATGTAATTTCATCTACAAATAAATTGGATTATGGTTTATTAGATAATACACCTACAATTCCAACTAAAACAAGTGAGTTAGACAATGATGCACACTTTATGCCTAGTATGTTCATTGCCAAGTATGGTATAACAACCTATGCTGAAGTTTTGGATGCTTATTCAAAAGGGCATATCGTTTATTGTCGAGCAAGTACTGGTTCTAATCCTGGTAGTGGTTCTCAGCTAAGAATGGCTTTCTTGGCTTATGTAAATAATGAAACAAACCCAACAGAATTTGAATTCCAATATTATCGTACCTTAAACAGTCATACTGAAACTAATCAAGGTGATGAAGTATATATTTATAAACTAAATAAAAACAATGGGTGGAGTCTTACTCTTAGAAAAACTTATACTAAAATTGAAACGGGCACTGGTATTACATATACTTTTACAACAGGTAATACACCAAAAATTAAATTACAAGCCAAAGAACCATACAATACAACAGAGACTGTAGTTGGAACATGGGTTGACGGTAGTGATTTATATAGAAAAGTTTTCGCTGTCAATAATTTACCAGATACATCAGACATTTCTGTGTCAACTGGAGTATCAAATGCCACTGTTATAAATATTTATGGTTATTTTACAAATGGTAATGAAACTTATCCAGTTAATAGTGAACATCCAGATTTAGGTGGTGGAGTTTATATTAGTACTACGAATGTAGGAAGTCAATTAAAATATAGCACGACTTTTGATGCTAGCCAATATAGTGGTCATGTCGTGATAGAATATATTAAAAATTCATAGGAGGTAAGGTATGTATAGAATATTAACTAAATTGCATACAAAGTCCCCTGGTATATATAGAATGTATATGATTAAAAATGAAGAGGGGGAATTAGTAGAATACGGGACTAATGATGCTCGTGAAGCTGCTCATATAGTGCATGATGTGCTAAGTAAAATAGGTTATGCAGATTTAAAAATTATAGATGATAGAGCATATTATGTTGATATTGTTGATGTTGTTGACCATCCAATTACAGACGAGGATGTAGAACAAGCATTAGACCTTTTATCTCATGTTGGATATAGCGACTTAGATTTACTAAACGAGGCTAGCTATGATGTTGAATTCCACTGAGGTAATCGTCCTGAAGAAGAACCTGAAAAATATGCTTTAAATTTTGAAGGAGAGGGTGTAACTTTTAAAGAAGATTTTATAGACGGTATTTTGGCTGGAGAGTCTAGAGAAAATAAAGTTACTTTTGACACTCCTCCTCAAGCGTTCCATTTTAAAATTAATGGAGAAGACTATAATGAAGGTATCCCTGAATGGATAGAATATACTACAATAGATGAATGTTCTGGTATTTTAACCATTAACGATATTAATCAAAATTATGTTATAGAAATAATTATAGATACATTAATTGGCGACCCAGACGAAAATGTAATTAGTATGTAAGAGAACGAGAGTTCTCTTTATTTTTTTGCTCTAAAAGATACTATATATTAGAGACAGAGAGGAAGACGAGGGTCTTCCATATTTTTATTTAGGAGGGAGAGAGAATGCAAGTATACGTAAAAGAAACCCTACATGTCTTAGATTATCAAGATAATATAGTAGGCACAATTTTTAATTCTAATGACCATAGAAGCCCAGGCTATGCTTTTAATATTTCAATTACTGAAGCTAATACTGGTTATAGTGATTTAAAATTTGAAATGCCAAATATTATTATAAATGACAAGGGAGATAAAATAAAAAATCCTCTACAAGCGTTATTAACTCCATTAGTTAAATTACGTTATCATAGAGAAGTTTACTATACAGGAGAGACACCAATAACAGTACGTGAACCTCAAGGGTATGGAGATACTACTGTTTATATAGATAAAACATATTCTAATGTTTATCCAGACAATATTATAGAGGATTATATTATGGATTATATAGTACAACCCGTAGATACTAAAAGAGATGTATTAAAAACCACTACAACATTTACGGCTATGGACTATCCTAGATTTAATTTAAGTAAAAAAAGAGTAGGTTTAAGTTTCAGCCAAGATACTCTTACAAAAGAAGAATGGTCTTTGTTTACTAACGAACCCATGGATGTGCCTGGTAAAATTAAATATATAAAATGAGACAATAATTTATTATCTCGTATAGGTACGGCTCAATTTAGAGATGTCCCTTTAGAATGGGACCCTGAGCATGCTATAGAATATCCATTAGACAAAGAGCACGTTGAAGCTTTAATGACCCATACCGCAGAATGGCCTTATGGTTATTTAGCCACTGCGTTTTATTGGCCTATAACATCTACAGCTCGTTTCAAAGGGGTGATGTATAATGAAGGAGGTTATTTAGTTCTTCATTTATACGACTTTTTTAATTTAACAACAGAGGGTATAGACCCAGAATTACATGTTGATAGATATTCATGAGAATGGTCTCAGTTATATAAGGTAGATAATTATTTGTGCCCTAATAATGCTAAAAATTATTTATATCATATTTTAAATGGGACTAATTGGTCTGTAGCATTAAAGGAAGATGGGGTTACACCAGATGTAGATATAGTACAAACTAAAGTATCTAATCCAAAAGGGTCTACAACCTCTTTTGAATGAGTAGACAAAACAGCAAACGTGGATGTTAATAATGGTAACTGCTATAATGCCATAACTGCTGTATGTCAAGCTTTACAATTATATCCAGTATTTGATTGTATAAATCGAACTGTAGCTTTACATCAATTTGCTGGTAAAAACTATGGTTTAGTTTACGCATTGGGTAAAAACATAAAAGAAGATACTACAAAATCTGACGGAGAGAAAGTTATTACTAAATTATATTGTACTGGTGGAAAAGATTACAATGGTGACACTAATATTAATATAGGTGAAGCAGAAAGAAGTTCTATACATAATTTAGTTGGTTTCTATAGACAATATAGTGATTTACCACAACAAGATGTTGATGGTCAATGGGCTATTGTTGATTCAGATTTGAGTGTTAATGCTTTTAAATCAACTGCCTATAAGATTATGGAAAAATATACTGTTGATAAAAGTAGTGGTTTGATAGCCGGTACTTATTATTTAAGATATGATGTGTCTGGTGAAGAAACTTATTGACAATTTACAACTACTTCTACTTTGGCTAAAGATAAAATTATTACTTATTTACCAGGGGATACAAAAGTTACAGCTAATGGTACTTCTTTAACCTTAACGCGCGTAGCTAATAAATCAACAATTAATGTTAATAAAGTATTAGATTTTAATGATGTGGTACTATTGCCAGTTGAAACAACAGTACATGACTTATCTGTTAAAAACTACTGAGTAATAAATAATCCAGACCATCGACAAGTTTATTTTTATAATAATGGTTGGCATTTGGGTACTCGTTTAGAATCAGGATTATGGCAATATGGTAATATTATTGTAGACCCAGCAACTGGTGCCGATTATAGCCAAGGTGAATGAAATCCTAATGACGATATGTATATTTCTTGTCGTAGTCCTTATGGTACAAATTATATTTTAAATTTGAGATGAGCGTACCAAAATCATTGAATTACTAAAGAGCAAATTTTAGCTTTATATCAATATGAATTACAATTACATAATCTTAATGTAGAATTTATGGATAAATATATAGAAGATTATCGTTTAACTAGGCAATTAAAAAATGAGGCCGCTAATAATTATGATGTAGCTCAAGATGATTATGAATCAACATTATTGGCTATGGAAAACACATATAATAAAAATGATAAAGAGCCATCAGAAGGTAAGGTTCATTGTTTCCATAAACCTCCATTTGACACTTATACAGGTGGTGATGGTTTACATTATATCAAAATAGGACACTGTTATGAATGTGGTCATACCAACACCATTCAAAATGTAAACGGTGGCCCTGGAAATGATTGGGCGGTATGTCCTAATTGTGGTAGTAAAGATATAGAGACTAATCCAATCTATATTCCTGTCTATACTGATTTTGAACCTTATGGAATTGATAATAGTTTATATCCTCATGGTACTATGGTTACTAATACTTACGAGGGCCATAATTACAACCCTAAGGTTAAAGGATATTATGAGCGATTAGTTATTACATTAGATAGACAAAGTGGCACTGGTGAACAAGAAACTGGTTGGAATATTGACCAATATGAAGCCATTGTTCCAATGACTAAGACTATTGACTATAAGAACGGTGCAGTGAAAGATGGTTATAATTATGTATTACCAGATAATACAGGTCATTTTGTTTATGTACGTTCTGCTAGTGGCCAAATTGAAGTATGGAATGATGCTATACGTAAATATATTACTCGTTATGGAGATATGTTATCTTATCATCGTAAGATGGTCGGTTATATTCATAAAATAGAATTATTAGACCAAGTTTATAATAATTGGGCCGCCATAGAAGATGATATTAATAGTAGTATACAACTAGCATTTGGAGATTATTTAATAGAAGGCAATTATACAAATAACGAGCAACCATATGTTGGTTTATTATTTAATGAAGGTTTAGAAGCTTCGCAAAAATATTCTATTCCAGAGATTACTTATACGTTAAACGTAATTGATTCGTCTGGTTTAATAGAATATAGGGAACCAACTGTGACTAGATATCGTTGTGCTGAATGTGATTATGTTAGCTATACACCAATTACAATTTGTCCTCGTTGTGCAAACGAATTGATTGTTACTGAAAATGACGTATATAATGATTTAGTGAGATTACTACATAGCGTTGGACAAATTGTTCCAAAGGCTGGAGATTATGTTACAATTTATGATGAGCCAATGGGTATGTATGGTGTCCCAGGTCTTATTACTCAGATAACTAGATACCCAGACAATCCTATGGATAATAAAATAGAATTAAATACATCTTACACAGATGATGAAGAATTAGTTGGTAATATTATTACAGCAACAAACACTGTTTTAAATAATGCAGATATATATGCTAGAACCGCTATTTTAAAAGCGGATGGTACTATTGATAGCGATAGCATTAAAGAAAGTCTTGATAATAGTGGGGCGAATATTAGTATTGTTGGTACTAATGGTAATATATTATTAGATGGTTCTGGTTTAAGAGCAACTGACCCTGATGCAGATGGTCATGCAATAAAATATACTGGTAAGGGTATATTTGCGACAACCAATTTAAATCCAGCAGAAGATGAAGCGATTAATTGGGTAAGTTTAATGACACCTAACGGAGTAAACGCTTCTTACATCAGTAGTGGTACTATTGATACTAATAAAGTTTCTGTTATAGGTGGTGGTGGTGCTAGAGTTATTTTAGACCAATATGGTTTAAATATTAAAAAAGACTTGAGCAAAACTTCTCATATTTATCCATTTGATACATCTGAAGCTAAAACTAAAGTCGGTTATACTAATACATGGAGTACAAATACTAATTTAACTTCATTCATTGGCGTTGACCAAGAAAATCAACCTTTAATTTATACACAAGGCTTTTTAGTTGCCGAAGAAGGTAGTAAAATTGGTGGTTGGGTAACAACAAATAACGCATTATATCATTTAAGCGCTGACAATACAACAAATTTATGGTTAAGCACTAATGGTAAAAATCCTATTACTGGTGGTCAAGGCAAGGTTAATAATGTCGCTGGTGATTACACCCTTTATTCTAATGGTAAATTTGGTGTTACAACTGGTGGTATATTAAAAGCTACAGGAGCAGTTATTAATGGCGATAGTGAATTTAGTGGCAAAATTACAGTTACAGATAGCTCATCTACTATGAACACTGGGACCGTAGGAGGTTTTGATTCTAGTTCAACAGGTTTAACTAAAAATGATACTATTGTATTAAGTCCATCTGGTTATAATGGCACAGTTACAATCAATAGTTCTACATCATCAAATGGGCCTTGAGCAATTTATTCTAAAGGTAATTTTGGAGTTACTACAGGTGGTGTATTATGGGCCAAAGGTGGTAAATTTGGAGGATTAATCGAATCTGAAGAAGGACATATAGGTGGTTGAACAATAGGGGCGAGTAAACTAAGTGCTACTGGGGACACTGATAAAGTTGTTGTTGTTCAAGCTCCTAATGCAAATAATAATTGAGTATTTGCTGCCGGTGGTTCTAGTCATGACAATTATGGTGATTGTCCATTTAGAGTTAGTAAAGACGGTAAATTATATGCTTCTAGCGGTAGCATATCTGGTAGTATCGTTAGTTCAGGTATAAGTGCTAATAATATTACTACTGGTAAATTAAGTGCTAATTATATAGATGGTGGTACAGTTAGCGCTTCTAATATTAGTTTACATAGTGGAACAGTTAAATTAAATACTAATGGTCATGTTGAATTTACTAATAATACCGGTTTCTTTGATATGGGACCAAGTTCTGGTAGTAGCACTGGTACCACTCATCCTTATGTCAGTGCTTTAAATGTGGCAAATACTACTAATGCTATTAGTTTTAGGTCGTCTACAGATATAAAAAGTACTGGTAGTCAAATTGCTGCCATTGGTTTAGCTGAAAATAAATATCTAAAAATACAACCAGGTGAAAGATTATATATAGATGGTCATTATGGTATGACTAATCTAGGTGGTACTGTTAATGTTTCGGATATTAAAAGTTTAACTTTCTATAAAGGGATATTAGTTGGTATAGCATACAATTAATAAAAAAAGAGAAGACAAATTAATGTCTTCTCTTATTTTTTTTGTCTCCAAGTGAGTTTTTCTTTCCTCGTTTTGGATATTCTATATTAGAATGTTGCTTTAACCAGCGTTCTACATCAAATTTTTTTTCTTCTTCTTTTTTTCTAAAAGGCTTTTTATATCTTTTATGTTCCAAAATTTTCTACTCCTCCTAAAAGTGATAATCTATTATAGCGACATAATAACTAGAATGTCGCGGGTCATTTATATAATTCATTAATATGTCTGTTCCATAATCATCTACTATATATTCCCGGCTTTGGTCTCCATTATTTTCTTCTAATATATATGAATAAGGATTAAAGGGATTAATTAAATGATGATTATTTAATCGTTCAACTTCATCTCGTTTAATATTACGTATTCTGGCAATAGAGACATATTTATAGTTTAAATTATTTTCTATGTTATGAAACGGGAAACCATTTTCTGCGTATCCATCATCATTAAATGGGAAATTGATACCATCATAAAAATCTTTAACTTTTTTAGACACGGGAATAATACGGTCGTAACGTCCACCTATAGACGCATAATCCCATTCACCAGATTCACATCGGTCATCCATAAAACGATGAATTGTTCGTATTGATTTGGCAACTACTGTACATAACGCGTGCATTATTTATTCCCCCTAATATATTTTTGGCAATGTTCGGTTTGGTATCCATCAACCCAACATCCATGGTCATCTATCATTTCACCAACTTGCCAAATAAATAAAAATAATATAAGTAATAATAAACATATTATTATATTTATTATAAGCCAAAAGGTTTTCTGTTTCTTGTCTTTCATATTATAATCCCTTTCTTTATAAATATTATATCAAAAAAAATAAGAGTGTGTAAACTTAATTACACACTCTCTTTTTCTTTTTGCCCTTGTCTCCAAGTTAATCCACCAATTCGCCCACCATTATAAATATATAATATATCTTGCATATTTGCTTTAGTTCCTTTACGGACGGCATAATTAAACATGGCGTCCTCAGCGAAATCTAGGTCTGGGTTAAATCTATTATTCCCTATAATATTTCTATGATATATACAATTCCAAATAGATTGATTCCATTCTGGTGGTTGATTAGTTATTATTACAGGTCCTAAACCATCTTCTTTATATGTCCAACTAAATAGACAATAATCAAATTGCTCGTTATTAATTTTGTTTAATAATTTAGATATATAATCATTAGATACCGAGTCATCACTGTCTATAAAACCTATATATAATCCTTCTGCATTGTCTAGTCCAATATTACGGGGTATGCTTGCATTACCACTATTTTTTTCTAAATGGATTATAGTAGCAGGCAGATTGTCTAATTCGGTTTCATGGCAGCCATCGTCGATGATTATCCATTCAATCTCATCAGTTAATTGAGGCCCTAATATATTGGCTAATTCTTTTGTTTCATTTAAAGTTTTATAATAAGGTGTTATAAGACTTAATTTAACTGGTCTAAAGACTTCTTTTATCTCATTTGAATATAAATCTTCATATTTTAAAAATCTCCTAAATTCACTAGTTAATTTTCCTCTTGAAACTCCCCAGTTTAAATCATTGGTTCTTCCTATGTCGATTATATCTTCACCTTTATTGATTAAATAACTCCAATCATTATTAATCCAAGTCATTTCCCATGACCACGCATCTTCATCTTTTTTAAGATTATCTATTAATGCGGTTCTTCTCCATAAACTTGGTTGACAACTATGAAGATACATTTGGTCTTGTTTTTGTTTTGCCCAATTTTCAGAGAAAGGCAGAGCTTCTCTGTAGTTCTTTTCAAAATTAATTACCGCAACATCTGGGTTGTTTTCTAATACTTTTAGGGCGTCTTCTATCAACTCTTCATTAACGGGTTGTCTTATTAACATATCATCAAGCATTACTAAAACGTAATCATCTATGATATATTTTAGCCCCTCTCTTAATCTTTTGCTCCAGACATCTTCTCCAAAGATATGGTGAATTGAGGGGTGGTTAGGATAATATCTATCCATACACGCATCAAAAGCAGGGGCTAAGCATTTGTATTTGTCGCATGACATCATTATAATACTAAACATTATAATCCCTCCAGTAAGTCTTTATAGGTTTCGTATAAATAGTCTTCAAAACACATATATTTTTTAACCTTTTCATAATTTTCTTCTATAGCCTCTAAATGATTTTCATATTCATTTGGGTCCAAGTTATTTATTATATCTTCTATATCATTTATATCTTCTACGTAAATAATGCCGTTTTTGTTGAATATGTCTAATACTTTGGGTGAACCATAATATATTGGAATACATTTATTAGCAAATGCATTTAACACTTTTTCAGTAAAAAACCATTCGTCGATTTCGTTTTCCATAACCACGCTGTATTTATATTCACCATAAATATCTTTAGTAGACACTCTTATAGGTCCTAGATAATCACCCAAAACATCTACTTTGTCTTTTAATTTGTCTGCTACTTTTTTCCTTAATAAATGACCTTCGCACATTGATTTGTTTGAGCAACACATTGATATATTTTTTGTTTTTGGTAAATCATTTGTGCCCCAAACTCCTGCGAAAGGTGTAGGCTTTGCATTAGAGAGTTTTAAAATGACGGGGTCATAAGTAAATATATATTCAAATACATCTTGATTTTCTTTTAACAAATCACTTAAATCGGTTTTATAAAATAAATTCCAAACACACCTAGGCTCAGTAATAATGGCAATTTTCTTTTTACCATTATCTTTGTTTTGTATACCCAATGATATAAACGAATCTTGGTATGCTTCAATTTTTCCATCATCTGACCATTCAATATATTTAGGTAATTGGAAATCATTAAAACGAGGATAGAGAGAATATAGTTTAATTTTCATTTGTTCTCCAATCCTCTATCATTTGTTTTATTTCATCTTGTGTTAATCTTTGTGCCGTATAGCTTGTTAATGGTTCGGTATATTCAATTTCACTTTCATAATCTTTACGAATAATGAAGTAGTCTTTGTATTTTTTGCTATGATTTAGTTCATTCATAGTAATAAGAGCTTCATCATTCTTTTCTATATTTTCTGTTCCAGTAACAATTTGGTTGTCACTAAAGGCATCTGCCAATTCTTGGATAGTACAAGATTTACTCTCGTAAACCCATAGTTCCCCATTTTTACCATCTTTTAATGCGTCCATAACTATGTTAACACATTTATCTACTGGCATAAAGAAGCGAGTCATTTCTCCGTTACGGACTGTTAGGGGTTCTCCTTTTTTAACTAGATTATCAAATATAGGAACAACACTACCAGTTGAGCCAAATACATTTCCATATCTTGTGCTAATAATTGCTGTATCGCTTTCGTTGGCATATCCCATACATTCCATTAAGAATTTTGTACTACCATAACAAGTTGTTGCAGAAGTTGCTTTATCAGTTGAAATAAGAATAAGTTTTTTAACTCCGTTCGCTATGCAGGCATTAATTACATTCATGCTTCCTACTACATTGGTTTTAATTGCTTCCATAGGTTGTTTTTCTGCTACTTCTATTCTTTTAATAGCGCCAGTATGAATACAGTAGTCGACATCTTTCATAGCTTCGTTGATAGCTTGAGCATCTCTTATGTCGCCAATAATTAAATCTATTCGTTTATCTTTGAATTTTTTAGTTAATTCTCATTGACCTTTTTCTGCTCTAGAAAATACTTTTATTTTTTCCACTTCGTCTGATTTTAACAATTCTCTAATTAAGTGAGTGGCAAGATATCCGCTACCAGTTATTAAGTATATCATATTTACCTCCTTTAAAACCATTTAAAGCCCATTTTAAGCGACTTTTTACTTTTTTAATATAAATATATTAAAATAATATTTTTAACGAAATGCGCTAATAAAATGAGCTTTAAAAATAGGTTTTTAACTTTTTTTATTTTTTATTTTTTTAATGAAAGAACTTTAGCACGATATTCGTTATATGCATCATATCTTTGATGTACATCTATAAGTTGTTCTCTTGTTAGTCCCTCGGCAAATTTATCATAAAAACCACAATTAGTATATTCTGGGCATCCTCCACATCTTACACATTGTGGTACGCAAGCATAAAATATATCTTCATCATAATCTCTGATTGCTAATAATACTGATAACCAATACTGTCTTGTAGTGGGGTCAGCACTTGTGCATAATCTTTTATAAGATATATTAATAATGGCTTGCAAATTTGCGTCCATTTCCATAGGAACGTAATTCATTTGAGAACGAGTTTCTCTATCTACACCCGTTCTATCCGTTCTTTCAGTACCTACGAATTTTTCACATCCTTCGTGATGTCTTGCAAAATGAGTAGAAATGGCATAAGGAATTTGAGGCCATTTCCAACTTATAGTCCCACGTCTAATGGGGCTATGTTCGCAAAGCAGTAATTTTCTTTTCCATTCGTGAGAAGGTTCTTTATCTCCCCCCTCCTTAGATATAGTAGTCATACAAGCTGATTTTATCTTTTTTCAATCAACATTAAAATCAGTTATTTTTACTTCCGTATTATATTTGCCCATACTGTCTCCTTAATCTTAAATAACATTCTCCGCAAACGCTATCATAAGTAATGTTATCTGTACCATCTATTGCTACTTGAGAACCCTCAAAAGTTGGTTCTCCATTTATTAATCTTAAATTTTGAGTTGCCTTTTTTCCACAAGCGCAAATTGTTTTAAGTTCTTCTATATCATCGGCTAATTCTAATAATCTAGAAGCCCCAGGGAAGCCTTTCATTTGGAAATCACATCTTAATCCATAGGCTAAAACTGGAACATCAAAAGTCTTCGTTATTGCATATAGTTCATCAACTTGGTCGAATGTAAGGAATTGTGCTTCATCCACAATAATGGCATCTGGTTTATTTAAAACCATATGTTCCATAATTCCTTCTTCTGGTGCTAGTATTACATCAACCTTTCTTTCGATACCTAAACGACTGGTTACTTTATCATCGCCTTTTGTATCAATAGAGGGTTTAATAACAACCACTTTCATTCCTTTTTCTTCATAATTATGAGCTACCTGTAAAAGAGCGGCGGTTTTGCCGCTATTCATAGCTCCGTACCTAAAATATAATTTACTCATTACATTGATACTTGTTCCTTTTCTAAATCTTCTTTTTTAGCATGCTTAGGAACATACTCCTTTTCTTCTTGTTTTTTTCTTTCTTCTTCTTGTTGTTTTTTACGGCGTTCCTCGTCTTCTTCTTCAAAACGCTTGTGTTGATGATGTAGCATCATTTGAGAATTTTGTAATGCTACTTGAGTAGTTAAAAAACTTGTTATAAAACTCATACTATTTACCCGTAGAGCCGAATCCTCCAGCTCCTCTTTCTGTTTCGTCTAATTCGTCTACTTCAATTAATTCTCCTGTGATATAAGGAATAAACACTAATTGAGCAATACGTTCTCCTGATGCAATTTCTTTATCGGCATCAGTATCATTATGAAGTGCAACGATATACTCTCCACGATAATCTTCATCACAAACGCCTATACTATTTGCCGGTCTAAGTCCTTGCTTAGTTGCTAAGCCACTACGAGCGAATACTGCTCCAAAAGTTCTTTGAGGCGGTTCTACTGCTATTCCTGTGCCAACTTTAATTGTAGTATGAGCTGGAATAATAATAGTTGGTGCTTCAAAATGTGCATATAAGTCATATCCAGCAGCGTATTCACTACCCTTTGTAGGTAGGATAGCATCTTCATATAATTTTTTAACCTTGATTTCCATTAGATTGTTCCTCCTGTTTCAAATCTATAACAGCCAATATAGCATAATTGGCTAAATCTAATAAAGTATCTTCCAATTTTTCATCATTAACCATACGGTCTTTTTGAGATAAAGTACGAGCACGGTTAAGTTTGTCTTCTATACGGACTAAATAAGAAACTAGTCCATATTTCATATAGGTATCATGAACTGAATTACCATAATCTGTATTTTTTGCTATATACAAATTATGCAGGTAATTGACAAGTTCCTGATGCATCTGAACATTGTTGTCCATTTGTTTTCTCCTCCGCCTTGTCTTTTTCTATACAATGGGGGCAACAAACTTTGCCTTGGTATCCTTGGCAATAATCAAATTGTCCACAAATATCACAGGCGTCTTTAAATTGTTTCAATTTCATTATTTGAACCCTCCTCATTAACAATGTCTGGATGAACAATTATACTAGGGTCTTCTAAATTGTAATGATGAACAAATTCGTCTAATTTAGAACTCAATTCATGACAGCCGGTTTTCCAAATCATTAAAGCGTCTTTATAATTCATAGTTTTTAATAGATTTTTATTTTCTTTATCTATAATATAAACTGTCCCTAGGCCATTTTTTATATCATATTCTAGGCTAATATAATTTATATTAAAATAATCTATAAAATATTTAACTTCAGCTTCCATAGAAATACAAGCTGCTTCAATTATAAATTCTTCTAATTCTTGTTTAGTCATTTCCTTATTTTCCTCCTTATACATATATTTAATTATATATATATTATAGCAAAAAAATAAGGGGCTGTCAAGTATGACAACCCTATTTTTTTCTTCTTAATGAAAGTTTTTTATCTCCAAAAGTTTCTAGCTCTGGGCTAATATTATATATATGCCCATTATTATCAAAATCTACATCAACCCACCAACAAGATTTATCATTGGCTAACCCCATTGCTCTACAATATGGTGTTTGGTCTTCTAAACAACTGGTTTGAAAACAATGCGTATTATCTTGTTTCATATAAAAAGATTGATGTATGTGTCCAGTTTGTAAAATATCAGGTCTTTCTTCCATAGGTATTGTATCTAAATACTTTTGTAATTTATAAGATTTGGCATATGCTCCTCCACCTAGACCGTGGAATAATCTTATTTTTAATTTACCTATTTTTAAATCAGCGACATCGGGACCTAAATAGGCTAAATCATCTCTTTTATAGGCAATTGATTTAACTATTTCACTACCCGTAGATTTATACCATCAATCATCGTGGTTACCTTGAATAACATAAGTTTTACCACTAAATTTTGGATATTTTTCTACGCAATATTGAACTTGTCCTTCATAAGATGGTTCTCTTAATTCATATATTTGTTCTGGTCTATTAGAACGACCATCTGTAAAATCTCCTGAATGTAATACATGTTTTACTCCATCCCGTTCAGCCTTGTCATATAAATATCTTAATATATCTAAACGGTCGTATTTGCTACAGAGATGCGTATCGCTAATTAATAATAATCTTAAGTGTTCCAAATTATAAGGAACCTCATAGACGTCCTGTCTTTTTCTAGGGGATTTAAGTACTAACACTTCCCCATTATTATATTCTATATTATACCCCTCTTGAGCCATCAGAGAAATAAGACCGGCGACTTCATAGTCCTTAAGTCCTAGGCTCTGACATATGTCAAGAAAACTTTTATTCTTTTTTGCCATGTAATAAATCTTATCACATAATTGTTTTCTTTTTACCCTTTCCTCATCGTCCATGATTAGTCCTCCTACTACTATTTATTTCTAAATAATAGTGCTGTATACAATAGGGCCGCACCAAACCATTGTAATGATACTGGCCAGTCTCCTTTTGTGCAAATATTTACTATTAAACTTCCAGCAGCTCCTGTGACCATAAGGGCAGGAAAAACTACTTTTAGTATATCAACTATATTATTCATATAAGACTATACCTCCTTCTTCCATTGTTGCTTGAATATCTATGATACGTTGATTGCTTGACCCTCTAAAAGGTAGGGTTAAATCTCTTTCTTCTAGACGGAAAGGTCCATCTACCAAATAATCAGCGTATGATAAAACCTCTAATTGTTCTTTTGTCATATTTTCATAAGTATTCCCACTATAGAACCAAATTTTTTTATTAGGATATTCTTCTTTTATCTTTTTAACTATCCTTAATAAGTCAGGGAGGTTAATGTCAATTAACGGTTCTCCTCCTAAGAAGCTTACTCTAGTAATGTAAAATGGTGATATTGCCTTTAAGAATAAACTTTCTACTCCTGGTGTCCACATCTTACCCTTTTCGGGGTCCCAAGTTTCTGGATTAAAACATCCAGGGCAATGGAATGGGCATCCTTGAGTGAACAAGGATACGCCTATCCCTTTTCCGTTTGTTATTTCAAATTTTACTACTTTATTATATCTCATCGTTTCAATCCTCTAACAATTGTGAATGTTTAAATCTATCTTCTGTTTCTTTTTGTTTACCATAGTTAAACGCAGTTTTATAATCTCCTGTAAGATAGCCTGTTACACGGCGTAATTGTTGTATATTATGACTATGACACATTGGGCACTCGTCATTGAATTCGTCTGTGTAACCACAATCTAAACAAGTATCATTAGGAACATTAATAGCAAAATAAGGGATATCTTTATCCATAGCATAATTTACTAATGCTTCTAATGCTTCTAAATTATTTTTTGCTCCACTATCTAATTCAACATAAGTAATACATCCTGCATTACTATAACCAGTTAATTGACTTTCAATATCAATTTTTTCAAATGGGTTCATTTGTTTCCACACTGGTACGTGAATTGAATTAGTAAAGTATTCTCTATCACTTACATTAGGGATTTCTCCATATTTCTTTTTAAACTTTTTCATTGCTGTATAACATAAGTTTTCAGCTGGTGTATAATAAACACCAATATTTAGATGTAGGTCTTTTTTAAACTCTGCACATCTGTCTTTAAATAATTGTTCTATTCTTTTTGCTAATTCCATACCCTCGGGTGTTGTATGGTCTTTGCCTATTAATATTTGTAAAGTTTCGGCTAAACCTAATTGACCAATAACAAGTGTGCCATGTTTCATAGCGCTTTCTACTGTTTTTCCATCATAGCCTAAAATTAAACCATTCTCATACATAAATTTTGCTGAGCTTGGGTCTTGGCTAATAACATGTTTGTATCTTTCTACTAAGCTATCTTTTGCCTCGTGAATTTTTTGGTCTAATAATTCCATAAACTTTTCTACATCTCTATCTGCTTCCATCGCTAATGTAGGCATAATAATAGTTGTAGGGGCTATGTTGCCACGACCATCTTTTGTTTGCGGATTTGTACCTGGTTCTGCATTGATATCAGCTCCATTATATGTACGGCACCCCATTGTTGAAACATAAGTTTTAGGGTCGTTTCTGTCATACCCAGCATTAACACTCCAATCTACATTTACATAGTTTGGATATAATCTTTGGGCAGTTGAACGTAGTGCTAATTGGAATAAGTCATAATTAGGGTCTCCAGGTGCTCTGTTAACTCCTTTCATACATTGGAATATCCCGCATGGGAATATAGGAGTTTTTCTAACTTTACCAACCCCTTCAATAGAACCCTCTAACAATGCTTTAGTTACCATTCTGCCCTCAGGCAATGTACAAGTACCATAATTAATAGATGTAAATGGTAATTGATTTCCACTACGAGATTGTAATGTATTTAAGTTATGATACATACCTTGAACTGCTTGCATTAATTCTCTTTCAGTTAATGCCATGGCATATTCATATGCACCATCTTTGTAGTAATCATCTGTGATTGATTTATCTTCAAAAAATACTAAATTATCAGCATTTTCATCGTGTAAGATATATTTATGTCCATCTCTCCAATGTTTGAAAAATGATAATCTTACATAAGGTACCATAGTCCAATCTAAATGTGAAGCACTAACTCCACCAAATTGTTGTAATGATTGTAATTGGAATATTACAGCAACTAATTGGAACGCCGTATTGATTGAACGGGCAGGTCTAACATCTGTTTGTCTAGTATTAAACCCTTTCGCCAATAAATCGTCAAAAGGTATAGTTAAACAATTATGTTCTCCTACTGCATAACTATCTAAATCATGGATGTATACTTCGTTATTAATGTGGTTGTCTCGTGTTTGTTTACTAACGCAATAATTTAAAGCATAATCTTTCATAAGTTCGTTGCGAGCTTCTCCCATACGTCCACCAAAAGAATGCTCATCCATATTTGCATTTTGGTTTTGCACGTCTGAGGCATCAATTTTTTTGCCAATAAGTTTCATAAGAGCTGTTTTGCCTTGACGTACTTTATTTCTTTCTTCTCTATAAAGAATATATGCTTTTGCTACATCTTTATGTTTTAGGCTCATTAAGCCTTGCTCAACCAAATCCTGGATTTCTTCTACTCCATATGGTTCTGGTCTTTCGTTTACCTTGTCTTCTATATAATTTGCTATATTTTCAGCCTTTGCTTTTGCATATTCATCAATAGTTCCTACAGCTCCAAAGGCTTTTAAAATTGCTGTAATGATTTTTTCTTTATCAAATTGAACTACTCTTCCATCTCTTTTAATGATGTTCATTTTAAATCCTCCTAATTAGTTAAATTATGTTAAGGCAGATTTAATCTTCCTCTTGTGGTTCGTTGTTATACACATAAATACCATAATAACCCAAGAAGATTGACTCACTCTCATCTTCCGGTATGTCATCTTTAAAGATGGCTCTTGCTCTTTGAATAGCCGCATCCTTTTGCTCTTGGCGCTTGCTTCCATAAATATGGTTATAAGCCCTCCATTCATCAGCCATTGCGGTAATTAATTGCACTTTTAAATCTTTTATGATAGTATAACGCAAAACTCCCTGTAACATTGCTAGTTTTTTAAATAGCACGGGATTTTGTTGATATTGTATATCTTCTAAAATAACACATTGAATATTATTTTCTCGCACTATTTTTTCTATCTCTCGCTTAAGTTCTTCGACACGTTCGAAGAAGTCCTTCTTTTTATCAATGCTAAATGTTTTGTGCCCCAGTAATTGACCCTCCTTATTAAATAAAGACATGCCAGTTACATATGAGGCTGCGTCTAAAGATAAGAAAAAGGGCGTCGTATCTTTTACATCAACGGCTTTTAAGTGCATACATTCTATACACTCAAAATTTGTCTTTAATAAATGGTCCACCGTGTCTTCGATTATATGTCCGTGACTTGAGCACGAACATTTGATAACGCTGTCTTTATTTAGATAATCGTTGATGTTAAGAATGTCGACGCCTAATTTCGTAGCAAGAGTAAGTAAATTACTCTGCTTTTGGTTCATCTTTCTCTTCGCCTTCTGTTTTTGGTTTTTCTTCTTTTTTTGCTTCTTTATCTAAATAGGCAATGTATCTATCTAAATCATCAGCATACTCAAGTAATCTTTTGTTGTGTACTGAATTAAGGGCTAGGGTTGTTAACACTTGATTTAATGTTGAAACCGCCTCTTCCCTTGTCATAGTATTTCCTTCTTTGTCCATCATAATTTGAACTACCTCCTATAAAAACATGCTCCTCAAATTGAGGATGCTTTTCCAGTCAATCTTCTAATACCCTTAATAAAGGGGACATACCATATTGACTAAATATATATTCATACCTATCTTCTCCTGTGTGTATCAATTCCTTTTGAACGCCTTTGCGTAAATAGGAAATGTTAAAAACATATTCATAGTATGACATATATTGGGGTTTACCTGTTAGGTACCTATAAGCGAGAAGAGCAAGGTCATAATCTTCTAAATATCCTTTGTCTCACATTGGACAAAGGTTCAACCTAAAGTGAGTTTTATGGTTATAATAATTCATAAGTAATAAAGTTTCGAAGCAACGTTCAGGTGTGCTATCAGTAGGCAGCTTGACTAAAATCATTCCTAGTTTACAATATCTTTTGCTTATAATTTGATTAACAAGCCATGCCATGTTGTCATTGAGTTTAGTAGCTATCATACGACGCCTAAAAGCTGCATATTTAGACTTGGTTATTACTTGCTCTAATATATTAGTATCATTCAATCGACTAATATCTAGTGTCTGTGCGAACAGAAATTTGTGCTTTAGACCTAGTAATTGCTTATAGTATTCTCACTTTTCTTTATTATTAAGTATCTCAACAGGGTCATCATAAATTAAACAACATTTTGTTGTTGGATAATCTTTTTTAAGGTCTTCTCCTTCAAACATTTCATACAACCTGATTGGTTGATATTCTTTGCCAACCGCTCTTTTGTCTATCCTCCAAGCTATTCTATTTCTTGGTTTATCCAAAGAAAATAATATCATATTATTATAACAGCTACAATCTGGTAAAATGTCTCTTGTTTCCATAAGAAAGGGACGTAGTGGTTTATCAATAAAACCAGGGCCGTATTCTTCTATGGGTAATTTATAATAATCTTTTATATAACCAGAAGGATGTGGTATAAATTGCGATTGTTTAAAAACATATATTTTATCATATTGTTCTAAGTTTGTAGGAGATGGAGAAGATATTAAACGAACATTTAAGTTCTTGTCTTGTTTTAAGTAATTATAAATTACTCCTAAATCATAATTAGGGGCGGAATAGTATCGTGTTCTTAATACATCATAGTCCATTAGACCTATATTTTTTACCATGGCCCCTCCTAGTCATCTGCTCTATAACGAGTTATGTTTAAAGTGCCAACATCATCTATGTCTAATATTTTATAGAAAGCAAATTTATTTTCACTTTGTCTATTTCGTGCCATAAATTGGTCAGCATTTCGATACCCGTTAACTATTAGATTCGTTCCTCGTTTAAACCAAGAACGTTCGATAACTTCTTTTTTCCCTGTTTCTGGGTTAAGTTGTGATAATTGTTTGTCATATTTACTATATTGTTCCGCCACGCATTTTACATTAACAACTCCTGTAGGGGTTAATAATGTAATTGTATGTTTATAACTATTTTTATCTAATACCGTACCTAAAATACTCTTTAATTCAAATACAGGTATTTTACGTCCTTTATATTCTTTATACTCTGCTGGGATAGGAATTTCACTTTCTTTATCAAAATCAACAAACTTAAATTCTGGATGTCTAGTATTTAATAAATCGTGTTCGTGATAATAAAAACCTAATGTATCCATTTCCCATTTTGACATACTGCCAGAACAATATTGTTCCCATACTTCACCAATTTCTGCTTCGTGTAATTTTTCTATTAGTTTGTCTTGGTTTTTCATTATATATTCTTTTAGTTCCATCATTTTATCTTTATATAAGTTATCTCAAGTTTTAATATAAATGAAAGTTCCTTTTTTATCATTGTCTAATAAAGACACATCAAAATTTTTACTAAAATATTCGTATGCCCTTTCATCTACATAATACTTTTCATCTTTTTTGTTAAGTTTTAAATACTTATTAAAGTTGAAAAGATAAACAAACTTAGATTTGTTTTTTGGTAATATGTCATAGTTAATTAACCCATTAACATTTGCTAATGTTAATTTGTTTTTTGGTGGGATTAAATTATTCAAATATTGATATAATAATTCCTTCCTACTTTTTTCTTTTTCTAAATTATCAAAACAACCGGCTTTGATTAAAGCAATAGTTTGTACTTTGCCCGGTTCTACCTTTGCCATAAAATCGTCAAATGATAAATAAGGACGGTTGCTAATAATTTTATTAACAATATCATCACCAACCTCGCTTATACCCTTAAGACCATAAATAATTCTATTATTTTCTTGGTCTGGAGTAAAACCAAATTTTGCCTTATTAATATCTGGTAAACTGACGTCTATTCCTTGTTTTTTTATTCTTCCAATAGCAGCGCTTAGTTTGCCATAATTAGTTGTGCCACCAGATTCTTCATCTGCTCCACCGCTATTGACAGTTAAACATGCTGTTGCCCAATAAATTGGATGATAGCGATAATTTAAGTTCATTTCTTGTAATGCTATTAAAGAATACGCCGTAGTGTGAGGAATACTAAACGAATAACCTAACTGTCTTTTAATTTGGACATCCCAAATATATTTTAGTATATCTTCACTAACTCCACGCTCAGCTCCCGTTTTAAAATATTCTTCTCGAGCCGATGTGATTTCTTTCATTTTCTTTTTGGCGATGATTTTTCTAATCTTGTTCGCATGAGGGACATCATATGCTGTGAACTCTGGTATCATTACAGCTAACATCGCACTTTCTTGACTTTCGAGAACTCCTGTATAATCTTTCATAAAATTATATAAGATTTCTTTTTCTTTATCAGTGGCATTTAAGTCATCAATTTCTTTTTTGATTAACTCTGGATGTTGCTTATACATGACGTATTCTTCAGTTGGTGTTTTTTGTCCTTTTTCTGGCATTAATCTCATCAGAGAATTAACGGCTGCCATTTGTGGAATATTAATAGGTTTAACCAAAGATAAACTTTGTTTACCAACGGTAGAGTCCATTTGGAATATATCTATAATTTCATTACGCCAAATTTTTTCCCACATTTCTTTTGCATTTCTTTCAAGGATATCTGGGTGAAGATATTTGTCATAGGTTGATTTCAAATCACCTTGCCATTCAATTAAATTGTCTTCCAATAATAAATCTAATGTTGTATGAATTTTGTCTAATGCTTCAACTGAAAGACAATCCATTTTTAATCCGCCCATATATTCTGTATCACCTAAATCAAATTGAGTTACTTCTGTTCCATTAGGCGCCTTCATCATTGCATTATATGTATATACCGGTACATTAAATACAACTAAACCACAAGCATGAATACCCATTTGACATACTAAACCTTCTATGGCTCTTGTCATTTCTAAAAAACCAGGGTATCTATTAAATTCTTCAATTAATTGCCTTATAGGTTTTCTATCTTTTTCAGGATTGCCTTCTATACAATCTTTTAGTGGCCATAAGAAACCTCTTTCTTGAGGTATCATAGTTGCCAAATATTGTGCCACATCTACATCTATTCCAAGACCACGAGCAGCTGTTAAAATAGCACTTCTTGTGCCTAAAGTACCGAATGTACAAACACATGTGCTATCTCCACCATCCGCTTGCGCGGCTTCTTTAATCTTTTCAAGAACTATTGGTCTACGACGACCTTCTGAGTCAACATCTATATCTGGTAACTCTATCTTATTTCTTTCCAAGAAACGCCAATGAGGTAAATATATACCTTGCTCTAATGGGTTCATTTGTGTTACACCAATTAAATAATTAATTAACATAACTCCAGCAGAACCACGAGATATGCCTACCAGACTTTCTGCCTTATTCCACATTATTTGTATAATGTTACGAACCATTAATAAATATGAACTAATTGGTTGACCCAATCTTTCGGATACTAACCAGCATTCAGTTAATTCAGTTTCTAATCGTTCGAGATATTGTTCTCTTTTTTCGGGAGTTAACCCCATATAAGTTAATTTCATTAAACCTAAATAAATAAGATAACGGTCATCTTCTGATTCGGAGTTATAATATTTATTGATATATTCAAATTTATCCCTAATTTTAATTTGAGGATAAATCATTTTTCATTCAGGATGTTGCTCTCTGTCATCACTTAAATGTGGAACAATTTGTGGTTGAGCTAAATCATATTGTTCAATTTTGTTATTAATTTCATTTGTGTTATTAAATAACCATTGTAAAGTTTCTTCGGAGATATAATCATTAGTAAGCTCTCTAATTTCATCGGCAGACATCATATAAGTATATTGATAAAATTCTGCTGTTTCTCTATCCCCATCTTTACTATTTAAGAAAGATGAATGAACTTCTCTGTCCTCTGCTTTTAAATAATGGCTATCTGTTGTAATAATACATTTTGTATCAGTATCTTTTGCTAAAAATAATAACCACTTATTATAATCTATCTGTTCTTGATAACGAGCGGGTTGAAGTTCTAAATAAAAATCTTCTCCGAAAATTCCTTTGCACCATTTTATAAAACGACGGGCTTCTTCTTCCATCCCATTTGCTTTGCATATACCTAACCATCCACCAATACAAGCTGAGCTAGCTATAATATGCCCAGGATTTTTAGAAACTACTTCTTCTATATCTTGATAATATGTTGGTACCCTAGTCATAAACATTGTAAAAGAATGTTTCCATGCTCTTGTGGATAATTCTCTTAATTGTTTATGTCCTTCTGCATCTTTTGCCAATAAAATAAAATGGGGGAACTTCTCTCCTTTTTGATAACTTTCCCCATTTAAACCATTACGACATAAATATATCTCGTTTCCTAGAATAAGTTTAAAATTATTCCATCGCTCATCATCTTTACATTGTTGCTTATAAAACTTAAGTGCCTTGATATGAGCAGAAAGAGCTTCGTGGTCAGTAATTGCTACGCCATTAAGCCCTAGCTCGTAAGCACGCTTAATTAAGTCTTCAACTTTGTTAATACAATCTAGCAATCTTAAGTTACTATATTCGGTATGATTGTGCAAACTTGTATAGCTCATATCTTCCTCCTATATTGATATTGTATCATACAATATCTTTTTTTGTCAATTATCCTGTTCTAGAAAACACTTCTTTATGGCACATATCAGTAAAGTTTTTAAACTTTCTAATAGAAATTGCAAAATCTCCACACTCTCATGTGCCATAATATTCATATCCATAATCGGTCATACGATTAGATGTAATTTTACCCATAGGTTTACCTTCATCATCTAACAATGATTGGTCTATATATTTTTTTACAGTAGCAAGGGAATTACAAACCATACATGCTGAACCAGCATGTCCGTCCATTTCCCATGCCCAAGATACTAAGTATTTCATAAAGCTTTCCTTTCTTTAAAAATTATTTTTTTAATTAAACTTTAAAAAGTTCAATTTGCTTATTTAAAAGCGAAATGCGCTTGGTTAAATATTTTTATAATATATTTATATTAAAAAAGTATTTTATTGTTCTACACTAGCGTTTTCTGCTTTTTCACTTTCTTGCTCAGGGGTATCTGCTTGTTTTATTTTTTCTTCAAGACTATATAAATCTTTAGTTAAATCAGCAGCAAAACCTCCTAAGTCTTCTAATACACGAGGTACGTTAAGTCCACTAGAATAAGGATTCTGTATTAGGGTTTTCATTTCAGATACCCAATTAACTAATGTACCAACTTTTTCTTGTATTGCTTGTACGTCTTCTAACATTCTGTTTCCTCCGTAAATAAATCACTTATTTCTTTTTTAAACTTTGCATTATCACAATCTTTATCAAAGATAAAATTAATATACATAGCTACTTTACCTTTTTCAAAATCTTTAATAGAAAAGTCCTTAGGGTTAAAGTTTAATTCGGTTATATCTAATATTGTCATATTAGCAGTATTAACCATTATTTTCTTGTCATCATTAAATGTAATACGAATAACGCCGCTTCCTGTGCGCAATTTAGTATGCTGTTTATTTAAAACCTTTTTTTCTTGTGCCTTTTCTAAAAATTCCATAATTTGGGGATGGTCTCTGTATAAGTTTAATTGTAAAACAGTACCTCCTTCTAATTGATGTGAATCGGCAGTAAAACTTAAGTCTCCTCTAATACTTTTACTAAAAATGATTTCTTGTGTTAGAAAGTTTTCTATTGTAATTTTTTTTAATACCATTCGTCTTCATCTCCATCAAGTTCGTCACCATTAAGTAAACTATCGACGATATATTCTATACCTTGAGTTGAACTATATCTTTTATCAATAGCATCTCTTACCATCTCTATAATTTCTTTTTCGCTCATCCCGAAATTGCGCTCATCATTGACAATTAGGTGATAAACATATAACTCAGTTATGGATGCCCCTTCGTCTAATAATTGATTATATTGTCTACTGATTTCGTCCATGGTCTACTCCAATTGATGCTAAATCAGTTAGGACATCTTGGTCTATCTTTTGTTCTTTAAGAACGACCTCTATAGGGCTTTGGCTTAAGTAATCTAATAGTAATTTTACTTGACCAGTAATGCCGGAATTTAAGTCTAATGCAGATGGTACAGCATCATTAACTCCCGGTATATTACGTAGCATTTCATATTCGTCTACAATTACCTTCATACTCATTAGTAGTCTATGGAATGAAGAAATCGGGTCGTTGATATCGAACACTACTCCATTTATATAAGGCTGAGTTTTTAAAGAAATTTTAGTTCCCTTCTCTGGTAACGTTCCAGGTCTGTAGAATTTTTTTGTTTCTCTTGACATAATTTCCTCCTTATACTTCTTTATATAATAATTATATCATTTTTTAATAATTTCTGTCAACAAAAAAGAATTTAGAAAGACTAATCTCTTTCTATAGTCATTCTAAATTCTTTGTACGCTAAATCGGCTAGCTCTTGTTTAGACATGCTAGTCTTAAATTTTACTTCACCATCTGCTAATGTCTCTTGTAATTCTTTTACACTACACTTATTAAAGAAATCTTGTAGTAACTTATTATATTCAGTAATTAGTGTTCCAATAGTTTGTTTATTTCTTACACTATCTCCAGCTAACTTTACATACTCTGTTTGCCAAGAAGTAGGCACAGCTACAAGTTTATCTTTTCTTAATAAGGCTGAGATAAGCCAGTTTTTAAACTTTTGCATTTTTCCTCCTAAAAAGCATAATCTCAAATAGTTTGAGTAGTATGCTCTGCTAATTCATAATCTTTTACTATAAATTGTAGTCTACCTACATTATAGGCTTTATCTATATCAAATTCACCGACAACTGTTAAGTTATACTTTTCTCCTGCTTCTAATTTTTGTGTTAGTTCAGGAGCGTTAAATAAAACCATATCATATTGTCCACAATTGATTTTTAGATGTTGTCCTTCTGCTCCCATTAATTCATAATTATCGGTAGGAATATCGGTTAATATGGCTAGTGGTTTTTCAACTCCATGAGACCATACTCCATCTGCAGCAAATACTTCAGCTATTTTTGGCTGTACTTCTTTATAATTTGCCACTAAGTCTACCAAATATAAATTAGTATTAAAATCAATAGCATCTAATATTGAGTCTAAATGCATTTTAAATGATGGGAACGACTCTCTATCTATTCCTATACCAAAAGCAAATGCATGGCCTTCTGCCATTTCAACTCCAGTTATGCCCTTAATTGCTTCTTTTAGATTATCCAATCCTTCAGCGGCTTTACCTCTTACACTTCCACGATATTGGTCTACACCTTTATTGTCTGTATATTTGCGTAAAAGAATAACTGGTTTATTCGTATCACTTAATAATTTGTTAGCAATTAAACCCGATAATTCAAAAGTTAAATCTTGATTTTCGTCTATGTAAACTATTGAATTATGGTCATCATCTTCTAACTCATTTTCTATAATTTTAATACTCTTATTAATAGCAGTAGTTTGTCTTTTTTTAGCATTTTCGCAAAGTCTTATTGCTTCTTCATAAATAGGCACTTCTTCATCTTCGCTACCCCTTTTACTACTAAATGTTAAATTGTTAGGAGTAACTAACGCTTGGAAAATAATATGCTTTTGTGCTTGTGTTCCTAAGCGTACAATGGAGTTTATATTAGGGCCTATAACTCAGCCAATATCTTTAATTGAAGGTTTGGGATTTTCCATATTATAATGTGCCTTTTTTATAAGTTCCATTAAGAATGGTTGTTCTTCTATATATTTAATACCTTCATCAATTATTTGCTTATTTTCTAGGGCAGATATATCCATTACATCTGCTACTATCCCACAGGCTGCCAATGCATATAATTTTTTGCTAGTTGGTACCCCATAGGTTTGTGAATATGCCTGCACAAATTTTAATGCAACTCCTGCTCCAGATAACGCTGGATTAGGATAATTCATTTGGCTACTAACTATTGCTATACCATCATCATATACACCATAATCCATGTCATTTTCTATTTCATGGTGGTCTAATATAATGACCTTAGTTCCATTCTCTAATAATTTTAAATGTTCCTCTTTTTGAGAACTACCTGCGTCTGGTACGATTATTAAATCAGTATTTTCAGGTATATCTCTTAAATCAATCCCGTGCTCTTTGCCTGGATGTAAAACATAGTGTATATCCTGCCCACGGTTGATTTGATTTAATAAAGTTAATATAATAGCTCCACTCGTATAACCGTCTAAGTCGCTATCTACTACGACCAATATGCTCGACTCTGGATTTTTTAACACCAAGTGTAAAATATCCACCGCTTTCTTCATATTTTCTAATCTAAAGGGGCTATATTCGTATTCCTCTTTAGGATACAATCATTTGACTGGGTCTTCAATACCACGGTCATACAATAAATTATTTAAAGCGAGTTCCGGAGTCTCATTGTTATAATTCTTCGTTCGTAACTGGTATTTCACCGGTGTCCTCCTTGCTATTTACTTCTCTAGGGAACTCTGTTATATTCTTTCTCTCTCTATAAAGTTTTGAATACACTTGACGACCTCTATCAATAGGGGCGTCTTTGTTTCCCAGTAAATCTCCATCTCAATCATACATAATATCTACATCAAAACCCATATCTAATATTTTATAGCCTTCATTTATCATCTTTTTAAGTCCATACTCTTTGTCGCCATCTTCATCTCAGTCATTATCTAATGCTAAAACAATTTTAGTAACTCCTGCTTTCTTTAAAATATCCCCGTGGTATTCACTAAAAGAACTTCCTCCGATTGCAACAGATTTGTTTTGAGTAAAATATGACCCGTGTTTTAACACAGATTTTTCTGCCTCATAAACAATAACTTCTTTTGCTTTTTTGATTACGGCTCTATTTTGATAATAACCATAGGCTACCATCATCTTGGGATAATTATACAGCTCTTTATTATGCCATAAAGGCATATACTTACGATGTTCCTCAATATCTTTTTGATTAAAGTTTCTTACTTTAATACCAACCAATCTACCCAAATGGTCTAATACTGGGAACACCATTCGATTACGGACTATATCAAATCTAACTCCAAACTCTTTTAATACATCATAATCTATTCCTTCTTCTAATCATGGCGCCAAATATTTGGGTTGTTGAGTAAAACACTCCAAAATATGTGTATTATATACTGTTAATTGGTCAGGCCAATCGTCAGTTATTTTTTTCGCCTTGTGCTCTGCTGGGGGTTCAATTACTGCAAACCCATGTTTCATTCTATCCTCAATAACCGAGTCTAAAATAACATATGCTTGTGAATATGTAATCTTTACGCCCCTCGCTTTATAACTATTTATTATAACATCATAAATGCTCATTGCTTTACAGTTTGTATAACAATAAAACCTTTTACTTGACTCATAATAATATAGTTTATGAGATGGGTTAGAAACTAATTCATTATGACAAATAGTGGGGAATATTAAACAATCATTCCCATATCTGACCATAGTTTCAGGGATACCCAATTTCTCCATTAAACGTAGCACGTCCGAAGAATTTAGTTTAGAAATTAAAATATCTCCTGCGTTCATATTATTCCGTTTCTACTCTTACTTCTTGACCAAAATTTTCGTAAGGGTCTGTTTTATTTTCCGTAACCACAAAACCACCAATTTTACCAGCTTGTTTAATTTGAACTCTTGTGCTATTAAAATCTATTGGTTCATTTCTTCGGTCGGTTACGAAACAGTCTATTGTTCGACAAGTGCCCAGGTCTATATTTCTTCATATGCGAACACCCGTCCATTTTCCACGACGATTTTTATATATATCAGTTATAAAATTAGGTTCTAGAGTTCCAAGTTTTAATGCCAACGCTTGCCCCAATTCTTCCTCTGCCTGATTAACAGGTAAAGTTATAGCACCTATATCTGCTTTGTCGGCTATTGCTTTTGAACCTCTAATTAAGTTTTGATTTTTTACTTCTTTATCTTCATAATCTCCGTTTAATTGTGTCGCTGTAGAGACGTGAATATTAAGTTCATTTGCTAAATTCTTTAATGTATCTGACACCAACATTAATATTACATCATCACGAGTATTTTTATCTCTACCATCGGTTAAACCGGCGGTAATATGGATATAATCGTAAAATACATACTCTACATCTTCTTGCAAAACATGCTTCTTAATAGTTGTTTGAATTGTAGCTAAACTCGGGTTTGGTAGAAACTCGATAATTATATTATCATATTGTTGGATATATTGTATAGCCAATTCTACTCTTTCTCTTTCTTCTTGTGTATACTTATTATTAAGTATCTTATCCTCATTAACTCCCGAGATATAAGCTATAATTAAAGTTTGTACTTCTGCATGTTCCAACTCAGTTGTGATATATAATACTTTGTTTTCTATACCAGTATTTTCTCATTCACCTGTTTCTACATTAAAGAACATAGGAATCGCTAAATGGGCAGCATTACCTGCCATACGTCTTGATTTACCAGTTCCTGATGAACCAGAATCAATATACAATTTTTTAAGACGTGCTCCTCTGGTAATTGTATTATATATTTCTCCTTCTAAAGGAAGACCAACTTCTGGTACCGTCTGTAATTCTTTATACAGCTCTTCTATTCCGTCTGCCACATGAATACAACTTTTCTCTATTAAGTTTTGATATTTGTTTTGTAAGTTATTGATTTTTGCTTCATAATGCTTGAATATATCATCTATATCTAATGCATTGAATTTTGCCATTTGTTTTTCAAAATCTTCGGGAGATAAGTTCTTGTCATATAAATCTGATACGTCTATGCCAAGTTTAACAAAATCTCTCAATAGACTTTGCTTCTTCATAAGAGAATAATTATAATCAAAGTTTGTTGGGTTTTCGTCGGCACATATTTGATACAATGTGTCCATACCACCATCGCTTATGAATTTTTCATACATACCTTGTTGTTCTCTAAAATATGCAACTATATCATTTATATCTATATGATTATTACCTAATACATATAAATTATATAATGCAGTATAAATTGCTTGATATTTCTTCTCAACAAAGTCTTCTAATCTAAGGGGGTATTCATTAGATATAATTAAATCATTATCTAAATATAATCCCGACAAAACTTTTTCTATTGCATGAGAATTATACACGGTAATCCTCCTTTCTTATTCTTCATAAGTAAAATCTAATAATTTTTTTGTAGGCTTATGATGAACTATGGTTACGATGTCTTCCGTTTGCTTAACATCTATTTTATCTCTCTTATTTATTTCGGCTGTTTTCGTGTATGTATTATCTATATTTTTATAATATGCTCGTGCTTTATCATAAGCATAAGGGATTATGCCCACTCCAGCACTTTTGTGTATATCATTTAATTTAATAATAAAAAAATATGTTAGTGTATAATACATACCCGCATAAGTCATACCTTCGTCTTTATATCTTTTTAGTTGAGAACCTATTATATTCCAATTAGGTTCTTTAGGATAATATAGACTTTTTATCAAATCGGTCACTTTGCGCAAATCCGCAGCTTCTGATTGTGCTTTTTCGTAACACGACTTATGGGCGTATCGAGTGGAAACTTTTGTCCACTCTTCACGCTCTCTGTCGAATGCCTCACCACAATACTTACATATGACCTTTTTATTTGCCATCTTATAATTCTTTAAGTTCTGCTAAAGCTGCTTCTACTAAATCTTGTTGTGCTGGAGTTGCTTCAGTGATTTTCTTACCAGCTCCAAGATATTGTTCGATGATAGTTGTCATCTTTTCTGCTAAATCTTCTTCACCACCAACAATTCTTTCTTTTAATTTATTGATAGTTGTAGTTACATCTTTGTAAACTGCTGAGAAAGATTTCTTCTTCTCTGGTTCTTTATCTTTTTCTGCTTCTAAAATTGTCTTATTTTCGGCAGAGATTTGAACTCCTGATGATACCATAGCTTCATCAGCACTTTGAATTGCTTTAACTAATTCGTCATAGTTAAAGTTAATTTTAACTGGTAAGCCTTCCCCATAACGAGAACCTGCTTCAATTTCAGTGTCTCCATATACTCCACCACGGAAATATGCTACTGGGTGATTTCCACCATTACCATCTGCTTCTTGGCAAACGAACATAAATACGTCAACCAATCCTGAGATGATTTCTTTTGGTCGTTTATCTAAAGCTGGTGTGATACCACTGTGAGATACGCCCAATGTGTCTACATAATCTTTCTTCTCTGCATGAGAGATAAAAATTAATGTATAACCCATTTGTCCTAGACTGTTGATAACATCTTGGAATTCATCTCTTACAGCTCTATATCCTTTACCAAAACCTAAGTCAGTTAAATCTTCTATATCTTTTTGTGCTTTGATAAACTTTTCACATAATCCCCACATTAGAGGGGCTGTGTCTAATATAATTGTATCATATATTGCTCTTACTTCTTCTTTCTTTAATTGTTTAACATAGTCTTTCATATCTAGCCAAGAAGTAACAGGGACTGCTTTAATTCCATCAATTAAATTGTACCCTGGTTCGAATGCTAGAAGTAAAGGTTTTTCAAATTGGCAGGCAGTTGTTGTCTTTCCTGTTTTAGCTCCACCATAGATGAAGAACATCTTACCTTGCACGCCAGACTTTACTCTATGTTCTTGTACCGTTAATAAATCTAATCTAGCCACGTTTTACCTCCTAGAATAATAAGTTTGCTCCAGCTGCTTTATTTGTAGCTGCTGTTACTTGTGCTCTTGCGTTATATTTTTCAGTTATCTCATTATTTTGAGTTGTTACAATTCCTTGTAGGTCTTTTAAGTTATAACCACTTTCATCTGGTTCAACTGGTGGAGTACCTGCTGTGATTTTTAATAATCTAATTGTATTAGTATAAGTTTGTTTAATTGGTTCTCCAAAACCTAATTCTTTTTCTACAACTCTTTCGTGTTGTTCATAAACGATTTCTCCACATAAAGTTACTAAATCGCCAACATTATAATTTCCGTTAATGTATTTTACGGCTGCTGGGTCATCAAATCTTAATGTTAATTCGTTTACTCTATTACCGAAACCTACATTTAATAATTTTAAATCATAAGTATCAGTATTGTTACCTTCTTTGTCGATAACTTCTTTAATAGAACTAATTACACCTTGAACCTCAAAACTATTTTGGTTGATAGCATCACTAGCCGCAGCTCTTACGAATGAACCACCTATTCTCCAGTTACTAACAATTCTGTTATCTCTTTCTGAATAGAAACTATTATCTTCAATACGAGCATTACTTACTGCTATCTTAGGTGCTTTTTGAACTCCTACTGTTCTTGCTGAAGGATAGTCTATCATTTTGGCTAATCTTTCATAGATTGTATTTTTTTCGCCTGAGTTTTTTAACTCATACGCAAATACAGAGATTGGGATAATATAGTCGTTATCAGTCATTACTTCTAATTCACCTGATAAATATTTACGACCTTTTTTATCCACCTTGTTTTCAATGGTGTTATCCATTAGAGTTCCTTGAATGGTAACTCTGTTTAACATTTGCTTTAAATCTTCTTTTGCCATATTTTCCTCCTTAAATTAAGACAAGTCTATTATATCATTACTCATTATTTTTGTCAATATCTTTTTGTAATTCTGTTAAACTTTTTTCTTCGCCGTCCACATTTAATCTTGCTTTAGTGGATTTTGCAAACGCATCTAAATCAACAAAACCTAGACGCCCGTGTTGATAAAATAAACCAAAGTTCATATCTTTAAGAGCGGGGTGTTTGTCAATTAGCTCGCTCACTCCAGCTACTATGTCTTTTATATCGGACATATGGCTTTCATAATTTACAGATTGAGTATCTTTGTTTTTCATCTTCATAATTCCTCCTTGTTTGTCAATATAATATCACAATTTAAACCTTCTGTGAAGTCTTATTGCCAAACTTTTTTTAATTTTTAAAAAATTTAAAAAGGTTTTTTTCTAAAAATTTAACGAATTTTATTGGCGTATTCCGTTAAAAATATTTTAATAAATAAATTATATTTAAAAAAGATTTTTATTGTTATACGCTACCGTATTTTACTAAAAATGGTTGGTTCCTTTCATACAAAAAAAGAAGGGTTGTCAATTACTGACACCCTTCGATACTATATTAAAAGAATGGAGCGACGGCTTTATTCAAGCCATCAAACTATCCTCCTCAATCTGCTAATTTTCGTTCTTATATCCCTTGAAGTCAGTATATTACGATTATTAAATTATTGTATCTTGTCGCTCCAAAGGTATATAGTTTACTCTTATTGAAATATAGGGGGAGAGGTTAGTCTCCCCATTTATTTTCAAGAGTAATATTAAAGGTATTAGTTACCTTTAATCATTTTAGCTACAGTGATATTTTCACCAGCTCTAGGAACATAAGAAGCTTCTCTTGCTTGTCCTCCAACTGTGATTTGGTATCCATTGATGCTTTCTCCATTGAATGCAGCTGCAAATAATTCAGCTACTGTTTCAGTTCCGTGACTGATAACTGGATTAGCTCCTCCTGGTACTTTAGTGATTATTACTGAATAAATGTTTTCCATATGAAAATTTCCTCTCTTTCTTTCTTTATTCTTTTAAATGATTATTCTTTAATCATTTACAATATAATTATATCAAATTATATTAGATTGTGTGAAGTATTTTATGAAAGTTTTTGCAATTTTAGAATATATCTTCTTGAGTTGCAACAGGAACTTCTTCTAATACTTCAGGTTCTTCAAAACTTTCTTCATACTTGTTGTAATGATTATCAAAAATTGTTTTGAAGTAATAAGTTCCACCATTCTCCATAACTAAGTCAATAAATTGAACTATCATTAATGAAGCAGTTTGAAGCACTATTGGCAATACTGTAATTGATGTTCCACATGCTGATACTTCTGCGTTGTCATCATCATAAAAGTCTGCCTCATACTTACTAAAATCTTTTACGCTCATATCAAGAGAATAAACTCTTGCTTGGTCAGAACCTAAACGGCTTTCCCAACAATGAACGATATTTTTGTTCTCTTTAGCTGCTGCCCAAAGTTCTTTACGAACTTTCATGCTATCAACTAATAAGAATACATACCCAGACATTTTGTCTATACCAGGGTGCTCATCATCAGCTACTGGTAAAACAGCAGTTGTATGAACATTGACAACAATATTAGGATTGATAAGTTTTAATTTATCTGCTAATGCTTCTGCCTTTAACTTTCCTAAATCTTCTGTGTCATAATATTGGTTAGGTATGTTATGTATCTCAACATCATCAAAGTCATAGATATTTAATACTGGGCAACCCATTCTCGCTAATTCCATAGCAACAAATGAACCAGTAGCTCCTACTCCAATGATGTGGATTGGATATTTAACATTGTCTGGAGAGAACACGCTAATGTGTCTAGATAAGTCCATATTATATTCCCCTTTCTTAAAATATAATCTTATAATATTTTCATATTACATATATATTATATTATAAATTATTACCTTTTGAAAAGTGTTTTATCTATTTTAATCTCCTAAAACATCTTGCCAATAGTTAGGGTCATTCAACACTTCGTCAAATGAACTTACATATTTAACGTCGATGTCTTCTAGCATTGGCTTTTCTACCTTTTCGCTTTTTTTTCCTGACTTATATAAAGAACTTCTTCCATAAGTTGATGCAGGGGTAGATGTTGCAGCCTTATATTCTTTCTTACTAACCTTTTCTTTTATTTCTTCTTCTATCGTCTTGCGAAGTTCTGTAGCTCCTGGATTGTAGTCTTTTAAATCGGCTTGGTCCATATGTATTTTTAAACCATGCTCATAATCATAAATATCAATATGATATTCACGCTTTTTATTTGTAATCAAACGAATAAACCAAGGATTACCATCTTTGAAATATTCCATTTGACTATCATCTTGACCTGAAGGAGATGGACTCATATTTACATGAGAGTGTCCCCATAGTTTTATTTTACTTTGTTGTTCAGGTGCTGTGTTGTTCCAGAACTCTAATAAACCTTCTGCTGTAATTTCAGTTGTTGTTGAATGAACTTCTTGTTTTAATAAAGCACAGTCAGTTATTAAGAACCCTTGTTTATCAAATTGTTCTACATAAGCCAACCATCCTATTTCTCCTTCTACCAAATCACAATACATTTCCATTTTTTGTCTTGCTAAAGGTAAAATGTATAATTCATATCTATTATCTAAAAAGGTTACAGATTTTGCCATATTAATTAGCTCCTTTCTTTAATTCTTCGTATAATTCAGGTTTATGTTCTTTACAATATTCTAAGAACTGGTCATCTTTACCAGAGTAAGATGCTACACTATCTGAGTTATATGGTGTATCTAAACCTGAGAAACTTACTCCATGATTTTGTTTCCATTTTAAGAACTCGTCCCAATTTGCGTTTTGTACTTCCTCTTTATATTCTTTTGGCAAGTCTTGTGATAAGACTTTGTCTCTCAATATATCAAGACCAGCACAATATACTAAATTGTTGTCATTATCATATATAGGATACCACCATACTTTTTTACCGGCATAGTCTCTCATATTTGCTGTTGTAATATATTGTTTTAAACACATAAAGTAATATTCGAGACCGTGTTCGGCTGTATGGGCTATTACATCATTAAATTCTCCACCACATAGATGTCCTTTACCAAAATGTAAATATCCTACATTAGACCAGTTGTTACGAGCAAACATGTCATCAAATTTATGGTCTAAAGTTTCTATAAATTCCGGAGTAAAATTAGAACGAATAGCTATCTTTGTTCCTACCATTCCAAAATGGCAACCTTTGTATATATATTCGGCTGCTTTTGCCAAATATCTATTTTTTTCAAAACTTGATTTAGTAAAGCATTTACCTAATGGTTCAGATGGATAAATTGCTTGAGGTTTAATTGTTATAATTAAGTTATCATTATTTAATGATGAACCACTAATTAAATTAAGATAATCTAAATCTTGTAATGTGATAACTCTATCACATACTTTTTTAGTTTTAGACATTTGCTTAATGTTATCATTAATAACTTTTAATTCTCCAGGTATTGCTTTATATCTGTTAGCAAAATGTTTATATTCATCTAATTTATCTAAATGCTTTAAGATACTTCTATCGTTTAACTCTAAGGCATTATAAATATCTCTAGCCATTTTAAATTCTCTACTATCTTTTTGATTATGAACTTTAATAATTGCTAATTTTGTATTAGGTAATGCTTCTTTTACTTTTATACTAAAATCTCTAAGAGCAAGCATTGTAGAAACTTTGACTTGCTCTTTAACAAATCTATTTCTTGGCGATAAATCTATTAAGATAAATAATTCTTTTGGTTGTTCTTCTCTTAACGCCTTAAGGTAATCCGCATAAGCGCTGTCAAACTTGTTATGATATAATGCATCAAAACCTAACAATAATTTATTATGACCTTGAAAACAACCCATAGTATAAATTATAAAGTCTTTCATCATTTGGTCTTGATTAGTTGTTATTAAAAAGTTATCTCCTATTTTCAACTTTATCACGGTTTACCTCTCCTTTCAATCTATTATAGAATAACTCAACTTCATTTGTTTTACTATTATAGAATTTTGCTATTGGAAAATCTCCTTTACGAATTCTTCCTTTTTTATCTATAAACATAAAAGTTATAGTTGGTTGTAATTCTTGTATAGATTTAATATTTTTATGATTTATTGAATTTATTATAATATTTTTTGCTTCTATATGTAAACTTTTATAATAATTTTCAACGAGTTTTTCGTCTGTTAATATTTTAGGGATAGGCATACATTTAGAAAAATCATAATGGCTAAGATAAGTTCCTAGCTCCTTATACTCTCTTTCTAAATCTTTTTTCATTTTTTCATATGCTCTAACAATATTATCATCATTTTGTTTTGATGTTCTAGTGCAATATTTGAACCATTCAGATAATGTATCTGGTTGAGTTTCTCCCATACCAAATACATAATTTCTATATATGTCATAATTATCTTCAAAATTTTCAGTTTCTATAGTAGTTGATAACGGTAAAGTTATCTTAATCATATTATTAAGAACTTCTAATGCTTTTGTTTGAACATTAGTATTATCAACTGGGATAACTGCAGTTCCTAAATAAGGGCCCATATTAGGGTTATTATTGCCAAATCCTACTTCAAGACATATTCTCTTTTGTTCTTTACGAGGGTTATACATAATTCTACCTGTGAAACTTCTGCCATTACGACAACGCATTTCACTTCTTGGTAAATTAATCTTATCTTTAGCAACAAATAATAATACTAATTTATTTATTAAGAAGTTATAACCTATGCTGTCTTGATAAAAGAAATCTTTGTTATGACAAAATTGTAGTATATCAAGTTGGCGGATACCTCTTTCATACCATATATCCAAATATGGTTTTACATCTTCAAAAGATTTTTCTCCATCATAAAATACTGCCATATCTTTATGCCATAATAAAGTTGGTTTGCTTTTATAATATATAACCATTCTTGAACTACCATGATGGTCAGTTTTATAATTCATAAAATTAAATCTTCCAAATAAACCATCGTGTTGGTCAATACCCAATGTATTAGGCTCTTTGTTTTTAAAAGCATCTCCTAAATTATCCCATATATGAAACATCATTTTAACTATTGAATTTCTATTATATGATTTAGTTATATTTGTCGTGTAACTAAGAGCAATATGATTATAAGGTTTATATTCTTGTTCTATAAACTTATTTAAACTTTCATCATTGTTCTTAATCATCATTATATTATTTCTTCTATCTGGTTTAATATCTGCTATTGTATAAATAAAATCATTCATAGGACATAATGGTGTTTTCCATACATCTCCATAAGCACTATATAGATTTTGCATTAAACAATAACTTATGTTTCCAAGACCAGAATTTCTATGTATAGTTTTTTCTCTTTCTTCATCAGTTAAGTTTAGTATAAATTGGTGATATTCAATTTTACCATAATCGCCTTCAAAAGTATCTATCTTACTATATATAATTGGTAAATTACTTAATGTCTCCAAATCTTTTAAGAAATTGTCTTTTTTAGTTGAGTAACTTGTTGTATTTGCATATTTTGCTTCAATTTCACCTCTTAAATGATTAATCACAGCCATTTTAGCAACTTCTGCCGTCATAGATATTTTACTAGCTACTCTAATTAAATATAACCCACTGATTCCTGTTACATTTTCTAGGTCATTCAGTTTAATTCTTTTTTCTATTTCTATCATATTTTCACTCTCCTATTATATTTTTGCCTTTCCTATATATCTAATTAGGTTGTAATCTGATATGCTAATTCTTTCTGGGGATAAATAAGTTTTTCTTTTTAATTTTGGATGCACAAATTCTTTATTACATCTTTTTTTCCTAGTAGTTAATTTTTGAACTATCACTTTATCATCGCCATCAAATCCCACTATAATACCCGGTCTTACTTTTTCCATATTGCCTGGTGTAATGTAGGGGTAATGGACTAACCATATTTCCCCTACACCTGGCAATCTAGTAGTTCGTGTGGTCATATATGAATATCTCATCTTCATTTGCTATGATAATTCCTGTGTTAGGGATAATTAATGTTTCCTCTAACGCCTTTCTTATCTCTGTTGTATTTTCTAAGTCTAATATTTCTACACCAACTACATCTAAAAATTGTTCTATATTATCTATAATATAAAAACTACATATTGGCTGTCCATCTGACACTACCAATCTATATCTATTTTCTTCAACTCTTTGAAGGAAAAATACAGTAGTTCTAAAAATACCTTCGTATTTTAAACCATATACGCTTGTACCATTTTCCATATTCCATTCAATGCTTAAAAGCGTAGGTTTTAATTCTTGTTCGGGGATTGCTTTAATGAGTTTATGAGTTAATTTTTTATTAAATCTTAAATTTGGAGTCATTACTTATGTATTCCTACTATCCAAGTTTTATTTTTAATTAACTCATTGAAAGTTAGTTCAATATCATCTACTACTACTTCACTTAAAGAAAATAACTTATTTAATACTTCTGCACTTTTCAACGACTCCCCATAATAATTCGTTGATACAGTTTCTTTGTCTTTTTCTTCTTCAATTTTTAAACTTTTTGCATCACAAAGTTTTAATATCCTGCTTTTTTCAAATGGTGTCATCATATGTTGTAATAAATCATACGCTGCTTCTTTATTATGATTAGCATCACACATTCTTTTTAATACATTGTTATAACTTTTGATGTTCTTAAAGAATATATAACTACTAAACTCTTCTCTCATAGCCATAATTGGTAAACTATATATTTGTTGTTTAGTTATTCCTTTTTCTCCTACATCTTCTAATTGCACTACATAATAATGTATTGCTACCTTTTTTATAAACTTAGGTTGAAGTTGAGGATATTTTGCTAATTGAGTTAAGAAATCTTTATATGACCCAGCATGCACTAAGACAGTATGACTTATGTTTGCTGGCAAGTTTGGATTTGTCATTTTCTTATCACTCACTTTCTTTTTCTTTATATAATAATTATATCATTTTTTTCTTGTTTTTTTCAAGATTTTTATTTTAAAATCGCTATATGAAATTTGTATATGCCTAGCCCATCAGTTATATCCAGCTCTTTATATTCTCCGGTAGATGAATCCATAATAGATATCTCAGGTTCACTTGTGAATAAATAAATACATTCTCTACCAAAGACCAAAGAGTAAATAGCTCCGTTTTCATTATGAACTAAACGGTTATCTGAATAGGGGTTAATTTCGACCCCCGTATGCAAAGCCGCCTCGTATCTTTCCTCAACTGTAAGCATATCATAAAGAAAATACAATTTTCTTTCTCTGTCATAAATGTCCGTTAACATATTTTTAAACACATCACGGTCGTTAACTAAAATATAGGTGCTTTTACCTTGGCGCATTGCTATAAAAGGAAAATATGTTGTAACAAATTTACATAATTCTTGCTTACTCCTATTAGAAAACATCACTTCTAATTGAATTAACCAATAATGATGCTCTTTAGTTATAATATCATATTCACTAATGACATCAGCTATAGATTGAAATCTATCGGCGGCTATTTCAAATTCTGCTTTAGAAGCGTCATCTATAAGAAAAACGAATTCACTATACCCAGTATCCATAAGCACTCCTATGTTCTTTGATAATATCTGTCATCATAATCATAACTATCATAACCATAAACATCGTCCCAATAATCATAATATGGATTAGTATATTTAGGGGCAGGCAATAATTTCTTTACATCTTCGTCATCATCTTCATCTTCGTCCTCATAATCTTCGTCTATGACAACTAAAAATAACCCCCTGTCCTCAATAATATTAGCCCACCATAGAGTAATTTCGTGACCTTCATATATAATAGAGTAAGCATCATTTGTGAACAATTTTTCTACATTATCAGATAGCGGAATCGGCTGGCTGTCTTTTGTTAGTTTAATTTCTATTTTATCAACAGTAACTAAATTTTTATATTCGTCATATAAATTTTTCATTAAGAAATTAAGTCTTTCTATATCAGTAAGCATGTCACCTAAGAATATATTTCCTGCTCCATTCCAACAATACATATCATCTGCTATATCATCTAATGAGTCTGGTGTTGTAATGGTTGCATTTGTGAATTCTTCGTGAACTGCTAAAGCGCCTGTCATTGTCATTACTTCTTCTGCAGTATATCCATCATCAAAAGTAAGTCCTTCTATTTCTAAGATAGCATAATCATCATTAAATAAATTATCTTGACGAGCGATTACTTTAAAATCAGTTTCCTCAAATTCAAGAGCCTCTTTCTTATCTAATAAAATTGTCCACCTAGGATATTCAAATATGCTTCTTTGTTCTTTCATAGCAATTGCTCCTTTCTTTTTTGTCTTTTATATTTATCTAAATATATTATATAATAATTAGCCGTCTTGTGAAAACTTTAAAAAGAAAAAAGAGCTGATAAAAATCAGCTCCTACCAATTAACAGCAATATCTATTTGTGTTGGATTGTTTTTAGCAAATCCTCCTGTATCACAAACTATACCCTTTCCCAGAGAAGTTTCTACAATAGTCCCCCTAGGTCGTAATTGTAGGTTTGCTGCTATCATAATGTAATTACCTAACATCTTTGCTCCATCATCTCTAACCCAATATGGATAATTTTTTTCACTATAACCTAGATTACGCATAATTTTAATTACGCCTCCCATAGGAAGATTATAATAAGTTTCTTTACCACTTGGCCCATAATTAACACCTTTTCTTTTGGTTAATTTTGAACCATTCCAATTGGAATTAGTAGACTGCTTAGCTGCTACTTTTTTTTTAGGTCTTCTACTTGTTTTTTAAGGCTAGTTATTTCTTTATTTTTACTAGCCACTTCTTCTTCAAGTTTTGTTATTTGTTCTTCAAGTTTAGTTTTTTCTTCGCCACATACTTGTAGCTCCTCTTTGACTTGTTGTTTTTCTTGTGTAACTATCTTAATCTCTTGTTTTAGTTTAGAGTTTTTTGATAAAGTTACTCCTCCAAGGACTATAGCTCCAACTACAATCAAGCCAGCTAAGATAATTAATATTCTCTTAACTATTTTTTTCATTTTCAACTATCTCCTTTATTTTACCCATAAGTAATTCAAATTCTTCTTTGACCATATCTGGGGCATCTTTTGGGACATATCTACTAAGTTTACGAAATTTTCCGTCCATACACAAATCTGCCATTTTTTCTAATTTGCCCACACTAGGTTTTTTTGTTTTTGGGTAATAATCATATTCGATTAACTTGTCGCAATAATTTTTAATTGCTAATAGTAAATCCATACCAACACCTCTTTTAAAAATATATATATTATTAAAAACTAAATATGCCTTTCTCGGCTTCAAAAACACCTCTCTGAGCTTCGTTTTATCTTTTTTAATATATTTATATTAAATAGACCAAATTAACGAAATATGCCAGTTAAAAAAGAAAAAGAGGGGTGCTCTCGCATCCCTCAAATTCCCAGGTTCCTGTAACACGAGAAAACCGAACAGACTTAACCGTCTGATGCATCACCGTTACTGATGGTTCGCCAGCGGGAATTGGTCATCACTCCAATTAGCCGTCAACTAGATGAATACACCAGCTGATAGATTAAGTTGGTATATATAAAACACAAGGAAACAATGCGAAACATAACTAGTATTTTTATGTAAATAAATATTGTTCCTTGAGATGAAAGCACCTAAAAGGAAAGGTAGGGTATAGGTACTCTCATCTCAGGGAATAATATTCCCTAGAGATTAATTGTTTTCCTTAGTTGTTTTGTTTTTCTTTGGTGCAAATGGATTAGTTCCGTTATTGAACATTGACATTAAAGCGATTGTTGATAAACTATCACTTGATTTGTCTCCTTTCATTAACATAGCTAATGCCATTGGATTAGAACCTAAGTCACCTTTGTTTAATGAACTTAGTAACATTAATTGAGTTAAGTCGCTATTTTTACCGTCCATTAATGCCATTAACATTAAAGGGTTAGAGAATAAGTCTCCAGTAGCAGCGAAATTATCTCCAAACATAGAGAAAACTTTTTGGAAGTATTTGATACCAAACATTGTTGATTTTGGTATTAAAACTGTTTGAGTGCAGTCTTCGTAAGAAACTGCTTTAATTTCATTAGTTGTGTCAACTATGAAGTAAGCCTTTCCTTCATGTAAAACTGTATCTCCAGCATTTACTTCTACTGCTGGTAATAAGAATAGAGCGTCTTTAATATCAAATAATGTATTTGTTACATCAACGAACTCATTGTTGTCTTTATTATAAACAACATATTTACCACTTGCTTGTTCAACAGCGATACCGTTCATTGATAATTTGAAACGGTAGTCTTTTAACTTACCGAAACCTAAGTTTCCAAATAAATTATCCATAGTACTATTTTCCTCTCTTTCTTCAGGACAAACACATGCATGCTCATCGTTTCGCATTGCTTCTTCTAGTTCTGCTAGGTACTTAAGACCTTTTTCAGTTAGACAATAATGCTCTGTTTCTTGTAGTAAGTCACAGTATTCATCGTCATAGCTTTCTACATATGCTGTTTCTAAATCATCATTTAGTTCTATAACGCCTAAATACACTACAACTAAATCATCTTTAGTTGCAACTACTACACCTGAATCTAAATCTAGACTACCCATAACTCCTGAATTAACAAAAGCTGGTCTATCTACTGATACGGGGATAACGGCATCTGCTCTTAATGTATGAATAGTTTCAGCCATATCAATGGCATCTTCTACATAATTTTCAACAGTACCTATGATGTTATCTTTTGCATCATAAACATTGCCTAGATAAAAATCTACTCTGTCCTTAAAATAAGGATGTGCGTTGTTGTCAAGCAAATGAAAAACAACATAAGCATCACGATATTCTGATTGTGCCATATTGTTTCTCCTTCCTTTATATTATAATATAAAAAAGATTAACTTATTTCATATTACAATAATATTATAATATAAAATATAACCTTGTGAAAACTTTTTATCAAAGTTTTCTTAAGGAGCTAATGCTCCTTGAAAATAGAATTATTTGGAGGGGCTCTTGCATACCCTCAAGTCTCTTTCAAATTAACCGTGTATTCAGTCACAAGATAGGGGTCGATACCCTATAAGCTCGGCATGAACTGGAGTAATGGTCAAAATCACTATTTGCCTATGATTTCGTAAATCCAAATATACACCTTGTGGCTTTCTTGTATGCCCATAAGCACGATTGTTATACAGGTTTTTACACCCTTCAACCACCATTCTTCACTTTCTTTCGCACCCCTGGCTTGGTAATGCTAAGACACGAACCAATCGCTTATTGACTTTCCTCATGCTCATTATACTTTCGCCTGCCCACTTCGGTTCAACGACCTTGTTGACCTTTTTTCATAGGTTATGGTCACAGCATCCTACAGCGTCCACCGTTTTTAGATTACAACTTGAGTTGGATATACATCTTCCAGCGTATATCAATAATATAATGAATAAGTATAAAGTTATTACACGACTCTACTCTGGCCGGAGTTTTGTCATAATGTGTAAGAGGGGTTGATTACCCTCAACATACAAGGTTCTTCCTTTTTCAGTATTATTACGGATTTATGCCTGCTACCTATCGCCCTCTTATTTCAACCGCAAAGGGAATTGCCTTAGTTTGTTTGCGACGCCAACTCGCACATAACATTCTCCCACGAGACCGATAGTACTTTACACTTGTTAACTCGACAACAACTCTCCCTCGTGTTTCCACACTTGTGACGTAGCTTTTGGCATCGTGTGAGAGCCTACTCTTAGGACGAAACCTATCCTTGTTCGAGTAACAAATAATTCTATTTTCAAAGAGCATTATAATTTGTCTTTTCAAATTATATATATATTTTATCAAATATTTTACCAATTTACAAGTCTTTTGTAAAATATTTTTAAACAAATGGAGCACCTAATAGGAGTCGAACCTATGCTCATGGAGTTGCAGTCCATTGCCTTAACCACTTGGCTACAGGTGCATATATTAAGGGGCTATGCCTGCTCCTTAAAATATTTTACTATATCTTCTAATGGTACTGGTTTATAATCGTGTAGTTCTACGCAAACACAATAATGTGTAGCATCATTGGCTGCTTTATCATGCACATGACCATGTACATTAGGATAATGGTTCTCCTCATATTTAGGGGCGTGTGAAAATTCAATAGTTATATCAAATTCATCAAACTTAAAAATAGTTGGTTTTTTATATACTGTTTCAAAACCTGCATCAGTAAACGCAGTTACTGTAGCTCTATCATGATTCCCCATTATAAGTATTTTGTGTCCATTTAGTTGAGAACAAATCTTAATAATTTCTTCTCTTTGTCCTAGACAAAAATCTCCTAAGAAGAAAACTGTGTCGTCTTTTCCAACTACACTATTCCAATTATCAATAAGAGTTTTATTCATTTCCTCTACATCTTTAAAAGGACGGTTACAATATTCTATTATATTTTTATGATTAAAATGTGTATCACTAGTTACAAATATCTTACCCATAATAATTTCCTCCTTTTGATTTTTTTATCTATATATATTATATCAAATGATAGTACCACTTGTCAATAATTTTTTAAACTTTTGGTAATTTTTCTTCAATCGGACAAGTGCATGCCATATAAAAATCTAAATATCTATATTGATTATTTGGGTCTTTGCGATTTAGTGCTTCGGCCATTAGATGACCCCAGCTCCTCATGCTTAACATAATATCTCCATCGTCAAATAGTGGAATATAATTAGATTGGTGAGTATCTCCACAAATTACATAATCACTATCTATTAAATATTGTATCAATAATTCTCTATGGTCTTCATCAAAAGGGGCCTCTTCACCCAAGTCTTTAAATGAAATCCAACCCAAAAACCTTGGCATAATATCATCTCTCTTTCTTAATGGCGTCCCCAGAAAGATTTGAACTCTCAACCCCTAGGTCCGTAGCCTAGTGCTCTATCCAATTGAGCTATGAGGACATATGTGGTGAGGGATTAATCCTCACCAACGAGAAAATGAAGAATTATAGGACAGGGCCCTGGGCCGCCTGTTCCAGGATACAGCACATCGGCTTACGCCTACACTTGAGCATTTCTGCCGGTATAGGAAGCGGTCTTTCCTATTTGCCCTGAAATATTTATAAATTGGCATGGGTTTAAGGACTTGAACCCTAATCAGCGGTTTTGGAGACCGTTATTCTACCTTTGAACTAAACCCATAGAAAAGAAACTAAATAGTTTCTATCATTTTATCATATTCTTCTTTAATTTCGGCATATTTTGTATTAGCAACATGTTGAGTAGCTGTTAATTTTGCTATTTTATCTTCCCAGAAGCTCTTAATTTCATTAGCCCATTCTAATTCAGTTAAACTTTCTTTAGCTAATTTTTCATAATACTTTAACCAAGCTCTGGTATTTGCTAATTTTATACCAAACTCTTTATCATAAGTGTCCTCACCATGACAACGAGCAATACCTTTAGCAACTATATGTAACTCATCGTTGCTAAGAATAACTATATTTAGTTTTTCTTCGTCTTTACTTATAATTTGCTTTCTCATTTTATCCTCCTATAACAATTTCTCTAAATCTACCTGTCGCATAGCCTATACAATTACCAAGTAATATGTCCTGCCCCGTTAATCGTATAGGTAGTGGTTGTAACTGGTGGTTCATTATATGCGTAGAACCATGTTGGGTCCATTGATACAGACCCTGTAACCCTGATTTCTCCATCAGGTCTGGGAGATTCCTCTTTAGCAGCCACTTCCTCTTTTTCATAATCTTCTACAACCACAACATTGACTTTTTTAGTTAAATTGGTGCAGCCATCTATTGCTATTTTATTGCCTGAGACATAAGGTCTGTTTTCATCAGTATTACCATAGCAAGCTAATCTATAAAAATGACGGTTGCCATTTTCATCACAACTATTTGTTCCTAATTCCACTGAATTTAAGTCAGGGTCTCCCATTCCAGCTTCTAAGCCATTATTTCTAACCCTAAAAGCATGATGGTGTCCAAAGATTATTACTTTATTATTTACATTAACACAAGGCTTGTGACTATCTTCTATATCCCATAGAGCATAATGTTCGTCTGTATCCTTCCAGTTACTTAAATTTGGGTTAATACCAGCATGGACAAATATAAATGTATCTGTTTCATAAAATAATGGCATTTCTTTTATCCAACGAAGCAAAGACTCTCTATTTTGAATATTATGTCTGGCCATTTGTAAGGTATCAACAGAGAATTGATTATCCTGTAAGCCAGAAAAACTTTTAATAGTTTCACCTAAACCATTATGTAATATATTAAATAACACAAATTCTCCATCCATACCTTTTTCTAAGTATTCTTGAAACATAGCATCATGATTACCTTTTACGCATATGGCATGATTTTGTGTTAAAAAATTGTAAATTTTACGACTATCTGGGCCTCTATCGAAGTTATCACCTAAACTTACTAATTTATGTTTTGCATTACCTCTTTCATACCCAGCTTCTTCTAGACTTCTAATAAGAGCATTGTATTCTCCATGTACATCACCAAATATAAAGTATTTATACAAAGTTCTCATAATATCGCCTCTTTCTTACGCTGTCTAAAAAGTTAAGCTCTAACAGCATTGTTTCATAACAACCCCAGCCTGAACAAATCAGGTTGAAAGCTTTCCATTTAAGTGAGACAGCGTAATTCACTCACACTGTCAGAGCCTTTCTTATTAGGTGCCCCTATGGGTTCTGCCCCCATTCAACTCTAAAACTGCTCAGGGCATATGGTGGAGATGACGAGACTCGAACTCGTGTCCAAAAACCAATCTACTAGTCATTACTTTCTTACAAGTTTAGTTATTTTCGTTCTATCTACTTACCCTACCCAAATAACAAATCTTGGGGGTAGTCCTATTATTTTGTTACACACTTTATCTTCCACGAATAGGAACAGTTAATAAAGCCTCGGTCTTTGTATAGTTAATACCATTCTTACTTTTTCCTGTCCGAGCGCTGGATACTCATAAGAACGTCGCTCTTGCTCTAGACTATGCTAAAGCGACTGCATTAGCAGTAAATAAAGATTTAACTTTATTAGCGATTTTTGTTAAAATGTTTCCATTTAATTTTTTGGTGTTATTTAACGCATAGCTGCGACTTGTTTCTTGAGTGTTCATCAGTTCCTGTCGAAACCAAAGCATCCCCATAATGGTAGCAACTATAGGATTTGAACCTATGACCTGTGGGGTATGAATCCACTGCTCTAGCCATCTGAGCTAAGTTGCCATATATAGAAAAAGGGGAAACTAAAGTCTCCCCATTTCAACAAAAGACATTTAGAATGAGTAGGATTCGAACCTACATATTAATGTTTTTCCTATTAAACTACCAATTGAACCGGTATCTATTGTTAAGATAATTTATCAAAATTTAACCCAAAACGCAGGCAATAGACTTCACGGTCAATAATACATATCTTAAATATGTCAGGCCATACTTAATTTATATATCCACTAAATGCGTGATATTTTTCTTGGAAGTTTCTTTCTCCCGTTAGATTATTAGAATTAAACAAGCATTATGTTTTATCAGAAGTGTGCCCTACTAACTTCGCAGGGGAGACAAACGCCTTATTTATATTGCTATAAATATACGCTGCATCATTCGTTGATACTTTTTTAATCTATTGGTCAATCTACTTAGATTGTTAAAGCTGATTAGACCTCACAATCTTTTTCTACAAACCGTAATGTTTTAATTTCGCAAATTCTTTTAGGGGCTTCCTTTATTTCATAGTACCTCGGCCCTCGAGCTGTATACATCTGTCCTAAAATATTCCTCTAACGCCCTAATTGAAACTTTGTCATTATATACAACGACTATATCGCATTTCCTCAACATAATCGTCAAATTCATTTTACATTTTTATTATATCATTCTTAATTACCATTTGTCAATTATTTTATGAAATATTGTCTAAGATTTCTTCTTTGTCCATCTACTGTGATAGAACTAGGTTCTGTTTTTTCTACTAAACCTTTACGACATAGAGAAGCGATTATAGTATTTACACTCTTTATGTTTAGCTCCATTATGATGTCTACAAAGTCATTTTCATTAACATCTTTTAGCAATTCTTGCTCTTGCAAGTCTTCATTTTCACTTATAAAATCTAAAATTGCATAAGAAGTTACCTTATTATCTGACCCTTTAGCTCCTAACATTTCTAGAGTAGCATATACTACTTTTGCTTTATCACTTAAATTATCCATAGTATATTCTCCTTTCTACATTGTTTTTGAAGCAAGAGTAAAACTACCCACTTCTTTGCCTTGCTTATCAAAGAACTTTTTACTTTTAGTATTGCATTCCAAATTAAATTGTTTTGCAAAGTCTTTAAGCAATTCAATCATTTCTTTACGGTTAGTAGAATCCCCCACTATACCATATTTCATATTATCAAAATATAAGTTTATATCTGCATAATATTTTTTCATAGAAACCCACCTTTCCACTTTATATTTCAAAAGTCTTTTTTGTTTTTCTATAAATATTATAATATATCAGAGCAGATAAAATCAAGTTTTTAATCTAAATTTGATGTTAAAATATTTTGATAAAGTTCAACTGTTTGTTCATAAACAATATTAGCTTGCGCTTTGGCAGCTGTTTTTATCATTTTGTTTATGTCTTTTCTAACTCGTCTTGCTTTCAATCTATTTCTAAAAGTTTTAGGTTGCTTCAATATATCATTTAGTTCTTTTATATAACGAAAAAACATTTTGTTATCCATAAAGCATCCTCCTTTAATTTTTTTGATTTGACGGGCAAGATTTTAAAACTACGACTTACTCTTACCATAAAGGAACTCAGCGTAGATTCTTGCCCACACCTCGCGGGAATCTAGACTTCCCCCCGGTGCTTCGAGTCTCCCACCTACTGACCCAACTCATCCCGAGTCTCTGGGAGCGTCTTAATTTGAGTTGATTGTGGGATTTGCCTAATAGTCTTATAAGTCCTAATAGACTATCCATCACTTAAGTTTATCACCATCTAATTATTATTATATGCTTTCAGTAAGTTTCAGAACTCCGCAGACCCTTTCAGCCCTTACCTTCCACATATAATATATCAGGTCATAAGTTTTCATATAGTAGGATAAGCCTCACAACTCTCAAGCGCCAGCGCTTCCCCCAACCTCGAATATTTCACGAGGATTAGCCAATTTGAAAAAATTTCTTCTTTCAAACTGTTAAAATAATTATATCATTATTAACTTGCTAATTTCAAGTTTTTTTTAATTTTTTATCTATTTTTATAGTGGCAAACATCTAATGTGCATTTACATTTGCCTGTATTATAATTACATTTTTTGTTAGGACATTTTCTTTTTTTCTTAAATAATCTTTTTAAAAAATCCTTTATTTTTGTCATAACTATGCACTCCTTTTCTTTTTGCTAATTTGTATAATTACAAATGAATTATATAATTATACTGCTCCATCTGTAAACTTTTTTTATTTAAAAGGGGAAGTATTAAATTACTTAGGATGAGAATTTTGCTGTTTTTTTCATTATAAATATATATTATACAGCTCCTTTTATGTCTACTAGAAAAAAGTTGATAAACTAGTTGACATACTATTATAGTAGTGATATAATATTAAAAATGAATAAAATACTTGACAATAGGCACTTATATATATTATTTATTTTAATCATTATATATTATATATAAATAAATACCAAAAATAATTTTTACCAAAGTTTTTATTTTTATAGTTGTCATTAGGAAAAAGATTTGATATAATATAATCAAGAAAAGAAAGAAAAGAAATAAATATAGAAAGGAGAGATAATTATGATAGATTTTATTACGGGTTGGATATTGGGAAGAAATAGTAAAAACTTATGTAAAAAAGAAGTAATACAAGAACCAGTAGATAATAGACCAATAGAAGAAATAATAGAAATACCAAAAGTATATAAATATGTTCCTATTCCTGATATTTATGATTTTGAAGCAACATTAGCAACAAGTTATGATGATTATGAAAAAACTAATTTAGTAGTTATACATAAAAATGGTCATCTAATTTATTACTTAGAAGTGTTAGTTCCACAAACTCAAATATATTGGGGAGAAGAAAAAATGTATGATTTTATTTAAAAAACTTGAAAAAAGGGTTTTAAATATATTATAATATATATAGATAAAAGAAAAGAGAGGTATTCATATGGACAAGCAACTTTTTGTAGATACAATAAACAAATTACAAGAATTAAGTGAAGAACAAGAAGAATTTAATAATATTCTTTCTAAAATAGACCCTGAATTTGGAGGGGGTTATGTTCATAATAAGACTATATTCTTGGTTGAAGAATTGTTATCTAAGTTAATGAATGATAAATATGATAACATAAGTTATTATATGTGGGAAATTGATTTTGGTAAAGAATATAAAGAGGGTTGCATAACAGAGGAAGATGGGACACCAATACCACTATCCAATGCTGAAGAATTATATGATTTAATAATGAGCAGTCAGGATTAGTGATTACTTCTGCTTTTCTATAAGAATATATCTGCTACATCCGGAGGCGAGGCATTGCGCGCACCTATGATGGCTCTGTGGTTTTCAGGCGATATATTCTTATAGAAGAGCAGAAATTTTCAAAAAATACTTGAAATCAGCTCTGATATTTGATATAATTAAATTGTAAAAATTAAAGAAAGGAAAAACAAATAGTTTTTAAGGGTGAAGAAAATGAAATTAACTGAAAAACAAGAAAACATCTTAAACATCTTAAAAGACAAATTTACTGATGGAGCTTTTGCTGAAGAAGTTATCAACGAAGTTGAAGGTTTAACTATTCAATCAGTTAGAGCAACATTAAGTTCATTAGCAACTAAAGGTTTAGTTTCTAAGGAAAAAGCTGAATTTGACGGTAAGATGAAAACAAGATTTACTGTTATTAACAAAGACTAATAACAAGGCATTAGTATTACAGACTATGTAAGTCCCAGACCTTTACAAACAAGTTTAGATAGAGTTCTTGGGTCGTGTAAAAATACTCATCGTAGCATGTGCGGCAATCGTAAAGTCCGCCCCGTTATGAGGGCTGTCGGGTGTACAGCTCTTGTCCACGGTGGACAGAACCGAGGTTGTGGGTGTTTACCAGAAACCCTCTGCGAGTATCGCAAGAGTGTACAGCAGTCTAAGCCGTATTAGATTGCCACAGCTTATTGCCTACTATAACAATAGGCTATGGGAATCCAATACGGTTTTTCTATTTATATGGTGGTGATTATATGAATTATAAAGTATGTACTCAGTGCAATATAAGTAAACCTTTGTCAGATTATTATAAAGATGGCAATAGGAAGGCTTCTTGTTGTAAGGAATGTCATAAAAAGAATATAAGAGCAACTTATAAAGAAAAAGTTGATAAAGTAAATGCTTATAAGAGTGAAAGAGGATGTAGAAAATGTGGGGAAACTAGACATTGGATGCTAGATTTTCACCACGCAAATCCCAAGGAAAAAGAATTTGCTATATCAGATGCTATTAGACGCAAGTTTGAAAGCATTTTACCAGAGATGGAAAAATGTGATATTCTATGTGCTAATTGTCATAGAGATTGGCATTATAGAAGCGAAAATGAACAATTAGATTATAATGCCTGGTTGGGTGAGATGGCTTAAACCAGCACTTTGCTAAAGTGCCGAGCGGGTAACTGCTCCACTAGTTCGAATCTAGTACCAGGCGCCATATGGTGAGATTAGTATAAAGGTTAGTACGCTGGTTTGTGGCGCCAGTCATAGGGGTTCAAGTCCCTTATCTCACCCCATTTAGGGGCTTAGTGTAATGGTAGCACAGCGGTCTTCAAAACCGTAAAGACGGGTCTCCAAAACCCGGGGTGTGGGTTCGAATCCTACAGCCCCTGCCAATTAAATATTATTGGTTCCGTAGCTCAGTAGGTAGAGCATTTGACTTTTAATCAAAGGGTCGAGAGTTCGAACCTCTCCGGAGCCACCATTTATAATGAAAGGGTTGATGATTATGATATATATATGTCCAACCTGTTATAAGGAGTTTAATACTGAGGAAGAAGTAACTACACATTTTTTGAAATGTTGGAAAGAGCAAAATCCTCATCACAAATCTAAGCCAGCTCCTCGTAGTGAAGATATAACTACAACGGAAGTAAGTGAAGATATTATGGCTTTCTTTGATAGTTTGAAAGGGGACGATGACAATGAACGAAGTAATGGTTAAAACTCATTTAATTATTACTGATATACACGATGAATACCATATTAAATGGTGTGGTAGTATTAAGGACACTACGCCATTAATAGAAAATGGTAAACCAGTTTTTGTCATTCGTAGTAAAGAGGGGTCTGTTGAGATGAACACAGTTGATATGAAATATTTGGAAGATGTAGCAAAAAAGATGACAGCTCCAAAAGGAAGAACTGCATTAACAACTGATACGGCTAGGATAAATATTAAACAGGTAGATGGAACAGAAAAGACATTGGGTATTTTAACTCACGACCATATTAAGCATTTTGCACCTATGTATGATGCAGTATATTATAGATAAAATATGCCGTGTGTCCGGGTGGTGAGGGAGCGGTCTTGAAAATCGTTGGTCTGAAAGGGCTTGTAGGTTCGAATCCTATGCACGGCGCCATTATTTATATGGAGGTGTATTTATGAGTAGAGGTAAACCTCATCCTTATGTTGAGAAAGAGTTTAAATATATGAGAAAAGCTGCAGTGGCTTGGTATAATGGGCGTGATATTGCTCATTGGTTTTATACTAAACTATCGGAATACTATGCAAATAAATATGAAAAATTAATTATGTCCCGTTAGCTCAGCTGGATAGAGCAACGCCCTTCTAAGGCGTCGGTCCGGGGTTCGAATCCCTGACGGGACGCCAGTATATTTTATTAGGAGGGTAGTATGAATAATCAAACATTAAAAACTACACCAACAGTTCAACTTATTGATATATTAACCAAGGCTGAAAAAGAAGGCAACCAAGATTTGGTTAATATTATTGCTTGGGAATTGGCATTTAGAATTTATGTGCCAAATCCAGAAACTACTATCGGTGAGATGGCTGTAGAGTTTGGTTATAAAGAACCCGAAGAAAAAACTTTGGGACGAAGAAGATAGGAGTATATGCTCCTTTGCATGCAGGTGTAACTCAGTTGGTTAGAGTACTCGTCTGATACGCGAGCTGTCGATGGTTCGAGTCCATCTACCTGCACCATTTATACAGGAATAACTCAGTTGGTTAGAGTGGGGAGCTTATATCTCTCTGGTCGTGGGTTCAAGTCCTACTTCCTGTACCAATACGCCCCTTTGATGGAATTGGTAGACATAATAGTTTTAGAAACTATTGTCCTTAGGGCGTACAAGTTCAAGTCTTGTAGGGGGCACCAAATAAGAAAGTAGGTGGAATTATGTTTTTAGTTCGCACTTTGAAAATAAATGAAGTTCCTGATGGGGAATTGTTTGAGATACACAATGTAATACCTCGTGACCGAGCTCCCGGGTACTTTAGAAAATTAGACGAAGCATTTGATTGTATCTCTCGTAATCGTGGGGATATATTTGAAGATGGCTATTATAATTATGCCGTTATAGAGCGTATTGGGCAGGGATTATATCCTCAAGTTCAAGAAATACAATGGTTTTTTTATAATAGGAGAGACCATAGTATTTTAACAGTTGAGCGTCCTCATATGCTAGGAGATTATCGTTATGCCCCAAATGATATTTTAGGAACTTATATTGGGTAAAATACTTGAAATATTCACCCTTTTTATAATATAATATTTATATAAAGAAAAGAGTGTGAGATTATGAAAAAGTTTGAACCTATAAAATTAAGTTATAAACAAGATTTAGTTCTTAAAGTATTGGCTGACGAATTCGGGGGCTCAGCTTTTGGACCTCAGCTCCTAGCAGATTGTGAAAACGAAGATTTAAAGAAACTTACAATCAATGAAATAACTTGGGCTATGTTAAGACTTAGGGATAATAGCCTAGTTGAAAGTGAAAAAGTAATATATAAGGGCAGAATATTAAATAAATATACTGTAACTCCTTATGCTATATACAATATTTTAGATAAATAATACTTGGAATATGGTAAAAAAATATATTATAATAGATTTGTTAATAAAAAAGAATACTATTTAGTAAGTGCCCTCGGAGGTTTGCGGACCGACCGTGAAAGCTCGACCACCGCGTAGCGACAGTGAGAAAGGCGTTGAACTTGTTATTAGCAGCCTAACAATAGACCCCGTTAATACTGGGGGATGGCCTACCAACTTGTATTGGAACAATAGGAGACGTGGCCTCCAGCGATAGCTGTTAATATAGATAAAAAACGGCACGGGTTTACTATACGGTGATTCGTATAGGTTATAAGGCTGACCGAGTCCATTTTTGGAGAAAAGCACGCGTGAGGAACGTGGCCTCACAATTTATGGGATGGAGGGGTGATTCCCCAATAAATCCCTGCCTTATGCAGATGTAGTTTAATGGTAGAACTATAGCCTTCCAAGCTATTGACGAGGGTTCGATTCCCTCTATCTGCTCCAATATTGCCAGATGGTGAAATGGTAACACATCAGACTTTGACTCTGACATTTGTTGGTTCGAACCCAGCTCTGGCAGCCAAATGGTTCCATGGTCCAGTGGTTATGACACTTGCCTGTCACGCAAGAGATGGGGGTTCAATTCCCCCTGGAACCGCCATTATTGGGGGATTAGCTCAGCGGGAGAGCACCTGCCCTGCAAGCAGGGGGTCGTGGGTTCAAATCCCACATCCTCCACCATTTGCCGGCTTAGCTCAATTGGTAGAGCAACCGCCTTGTAAGCGGTAGGTTGGGAGTTCAAGTCTCTCAGCCGGCACCATTTTTGCTCGTTTAGCTCAGTTGGTTAGAGCACTTGCCTTACAAGCAAGGGGTCGGAAGTTCGAGTCTTTCAACGAGCACCAGTTTTGTAGAGATGTGGCAATGAGTGCCTTATGTAAGTCGACTAATGCGTGCTACACTTGATTGGTGTTAGACCAGGGAACGCCTTAAGACATTCATTGGCATATCCCTACCTGAAAACACACGGCGAGCGAAGCGTCTATAATAAAAAGAAGCAATGATACCGTGACGGGAGTAATATGTCCCAGGCGAAAGGAGTTAGTAGGGCTGGAGAGCTCCATGTAGACCCATGGAAACCTACAATACCTGTTTTATTTCTTGGGAGTAAATAATATGATGAAATCTAAGAAAAAACAAGACCCGCTGGTCCGTAAGGACCGTGGGAAATTAAACAAGAAGGTTATCATTTTATTGATTACAATGGTTATAAGCTTATCAATTTTATTGATGCCGTGTTTGGTAAGTTCAAGTATACTATATACACCTTCAACAGTTTCGGCTAAAGAATTGGCTGAAAATAGAAATAGTTATATAGAAACTATTATAAACGGTTATGTCCAAGAGTTAAAAGACAAAGGATATGTTGATGTTACTTGGAAAATTTCTCCAATAGCAGAACAGGTAGGCGTCAATTTTAGGACAGCTCCAGTAAAAATTACTGGTAATTTGGAAGAGGATATGAAGCAAGCGGTGTTAAAGAATTATATATTCTATGCCAACTATTCTACTTTGTCCGAAAAAGAAGATACCGTTTATTACTTTAAAACACCACAAGAAAGCGATAATTTTATTACGGAAATAAACAAGTATGAAAAAACTAACTTTACTAAAGGTGCTGTAAGAAAAATTATAGGTTCTGAGACTACTCAGGACATCTTAGATAACGCTATCAAGTCTAAGAAGATTATCGCAGAGAAAAGAGAAGCTGCTAGGAAGGCTGCTGCAGCTAAGGCCGCAGCTGCGAAGAAGAAAAAATCTTCTACTTCTAACAAAATTACTGATACAAAAGTTGTAACAGATAATGCAGTAGTTAACTATGCTCTTCAATTCAAAGGCAACCCTTATGTTTATGGGGGCACAAGTTTAACAAGAGGTGCTGACTGTAGTGGTTTTACTCAAAGTATTTATAAACATTTTGGAGTGAAATTACCTCGTACAGCTAGTGCACAAGCTAAAGCCGGAAAATATGTTCCTTGGAACGAACTAAAAGCCGGAGATTTAGTATTTTATAGTGGTAATGGTGGAAAAAGTGTTACCCATGTTGCTATATACATTGGTAATTCTAAAATTATCCACGCTAGTACACCAAAAGGTGGTATTAAAGTGTCCACTGTAAATATAATGGTTAAGATGACCGCAAGGCGAGTTATCTAATATAGCAAATATAATTTAGTAAAAAGAAAATAAAACAGGTATATTATGGCGGGTTGGTGAAATGGTTAACACACGTGCCTTTCACGCACGCATTCACGGGTTCAAATCCCGTACCCGTCACCAATTAGAATACCACGGCGCGTCATTCCGGTGAGGTAACTCGGTTTAGCTAACTACTGAAATAGTCCGGAGCGTAGTTTTTGATAGTTTGAAGTGTATACTAAGTGGTAATCAAGGCTTATGAGGGGTAACCCCATAACTGAATTTTGAAGCGAAAGCGCAGCTCTGGTAACGGACTGTAATTCACGGAGAAAGTCTCCTTGACCTAAGGTGCAAGATTACTATTCAAAACGCCGTTTTTATATATGGTCATGTAGCTCAGTTGGTAGAGCACGGGACTGAAAATCCCGGTGTCGGTGGTTCAATCCCACCCGTGACCACCATTTTTCGGAGAGTAGCGTAACTTGGTATCGCACTTGGTTTGGGACCAAGAGGCTGCAGGTTCAAATCCTGTCTCTCCGACCATTTTATTGGAGGATAATATGAAAGATTTAACTGTAATTATTACTTGTTATAATAAATATCCAATGATAAATTATATAGTGGAATTTTTTAATCGTCATTATACGGATAATATAGAAGTAATTTGTATAGATGACCATTCGGCTTGATTAGATGACATGATGCCGGAATGGAAAAAAATAAAATATATAGTTAATCCAATAAATCAGGGCATAGGGAAAGTAAGACAACAGGCATTGGAGTTGGCTATGGGGAAATATATAGTTTTTGTAGACGGAGATGATATCCCATGTGAAAACTATTTGTCAGTTATTTTAGAAGCCATTAAAAGCAATGCTGATGTGATACAATTTACTGCGATAGGTTGGCCTCAGGGGGATTTAATAGAAGATGATAAAATGGTATGGAATAAAGCATATCGTAGACAATTTATATTAGATAACAATTTATCTTTTTTACCACACGAAGTTGGTGAGGATATGGATTTTAATGAGGCGTTTTATGCTTTAAATCCTAAAATCTATAAGGTAAAAGATATTATTTATATATATAATATGGTAACAGACGGTTTAACTCATACATTGTTTAATTATCAACCGATTATTAACCCTTAAAAAAATATAAAATACTTGAAATATGGGGGATATATATAATATAATATATATATAAATGAAAAAGATATTTTAATATGCCGGTGTGGCGGAATGGTAGACGCAACGGACTTAAAATCCGTTATCCTTTATCGGGTGTGTGGGTTCAAGTCCCACGGCCGGTACCAAAATTAAAAGAAAGTTGGTGTAAATATGGGAAAACGACCTTATTATATTATTAGTTATACAAGAGATTATGAGGGGTATGAAACTGTAATAGAATATATTGGGACTAATTACAAGGCAGCTCTTAATAGATATATCAAGTTAATTGAATATATAAAACAAAGAGATTTTTTAGAAGAGCATGTAGAGGAAGATAGAATAGAACAAAGAGTAAACATTCCAGACAGTGAGTTAATTCCAGGTCAATCTGTATATTCTTATATCAACGACAACGATTGCTTTTACATTTCAGTAGAAATGCGTTGCATGAACACAGATACTTTTACTACTGCTAGATTTGAAAATCAATATAAACAAGAGTATCCCAATGCGAAACATTAGTGGCTAATTGCCACTCGTTATGGGTAATCGGCGAAGATGGCGAGTCGCGGCAGACTGTAAATCTGTTACCACTGGTTGAGGAGGTTCGAATCCTCTGTTACCCACCATAATTTAAAAAAATACTTTTCAAGAAGTGCAAATATATAATATAATATTATTAAGAAAGGTGATTATAATGGCTAAAAGAAAATCAAGTAATAGTGGAGAAGCACACTTCTCTATAACACAAGCCAACTTAGACAACAAAGGTAAGACAAATAAGAAATTAAAGTTAAACCCTATGGCATCTAAGTATTTAACTGCTAAAGGTAGGGAACTAAAAGAAGCAGGAGAAAAGGCTTATAAAGAAAACTTTAAAAAGGGCAGAAGATATAGAAAAGAGGCAGCTCCTGAAAGTTAATAGGAGGTGACCGAAATGTTCTGGTCTAGAAAGAAAAAAATATCAAGGGAATGTTGGAATTTAAACTACGAATTTATTGTATGGCTAAACGAACACCTTCCCGTTTATGTAAAAGAGGCTAGTAAAATGGTTGATTTAGAGTATCATAAGTTCAATTACAGGGGGGAAGAATATACACAGCTCCAATTGATAAACAAAATGATAGAACTTACAAACTTCTTAGTAGAAGATAAGAGATACTTTGATTGGGACCCAGTGCCTCAGGAAAAAGTAGAAGAATTACTAGAAATTTTTAAATTAACCTTTCCATCACTTTGGTGGTAAGAAATACCAATAAGAAGGGAGAATTTTATTATGGTAGAATGGATTGATTTAGACGAATTGCTTGATAAAAGCATAGGTGACATCAGAGAAATGCTAGCTCACGAAGATAGCGACAGCTCTTTTAGAACTTTTCTAATTGAAAATGGTTGGATAGTTGACGAAGATAATGAATATGATGACAACGATGACTATGAAGACGATGACAACTATGAAGATGATGAAGAGGACGACAATAATTGGGACGATGATGAGGAAGAAGATGATGAAGACATCGAATTACCCAGCGACCAAGAAGAATTGGCTGAAGAAATCGCTAATGACATTGATAATGGGGCATATACCATTGACAGCATTGTTGGTTTCTATAGCGAAGAATTCGTTGAGAGAGTAAAACAACTAATAGACTAATACCAAAAGAGAAATTAAGCCACATAATTTTAAATTAAAGACTTGATTTCTCTTATTTTTTTTGATATAATATTTATATAAAATGAAAAGAAAAAAAGAAAGGAGAGATAAGTATGCGTAAAGTAGAAAGAATTGATACTTTTTGTGCTGAATTAGCAAAGATATGGAAAGAAAATTGTCCAGACTGGAGATTTGGTCAGTTAATGGTAAATGTTTTAAACAGTATGCCAAAAGACCCATTTTTTCCAGAAGAAGATGAGATGCTACAATATTTTAAAGACTTTTTCTCTCCAAAGAAAGATAATAAGGAGGAAGAATAATGTTAAGTATTATTTGGATGCTATTTGTAGCTTGGTTTTTAAATCTTTTTGGATTTGGGAATGTAGTTATTAAAGGGCTAACTCAATTAGGGGGGCCTGAGATAACTTTAACAGGTTATTACTTTATATTTGCAGCCGCTGGTCTAATTAAAAATGTATTTTATGCACTAAATAGAAACGCTTTTATAGAGGCGGGTAAAGAATTGGAAAAAAGAAAATAAAATACTTGAAATCTCCTAATGAAATATATTATAATATATATAGATAAAAAAGAAAAGGAGTGATTATAATGAGCAAAACCAAGGACGACAGATTAGTTAATCGTAATGTTAAGAAATTAAATAGACAATTAGCCAATGATGTATTTGGTGATAGATTTTATGCTCGTCAAATACAAAAGGGCAAAGGCGATGGCATTATGTATTATATGTATGAGTTGTGTGATAGAGAGCAACCAGAAAGAAACAAAATAGTGCCTTGGGAAACGGCTTTTGCTATATATACCTTTAATAAAATATGGGTAGAAATGAATGACTTTATAATCACTTCTGATTTTTGGGAGAAATATAGAGCAAATAAGTAATATGCATTAGCATATTGCTATCAAAATATTATTTAAGTACCGGGGACCGAGCATGTACCAAGATGGACTGATTATCCGGAGGTTGATTGAAGTGTTGAAGTGTGGGAAATAAAACCGTCCCACTGCGATAATATTTTGATAGGAGTATGCTAAACATACTTCACCAGTTTTTTATCTCCATTAAGTTTGTCGGCTTATCTATAAAACCGACATTATACATCGCGGAGTGGAGCAGAGGTTAGCTCGTCAGGCTCATAACCTGAAGGCCGAGGGTTCAAATCCCTCCTCCGCAACCATTTTTATTGGGACATAGCTCAGTTGGTAGTAGCGAGCGGCTGTTAACCGCTAGGTCGAGGGTTCGAGCCCCCCTGTCCCAGCCAGTGAGATAAAATTTTATAAAAAGACTTTTCAAGAGGGGGCTTTTTATAATATAATATATATATAAAGAAAAAAGAGAAAAGAGATTAAAAATCGCTAGAAGGACATAATATGGCTACCCGTAGAAGTGTAAGGGATAGACACGGCTCTTACCCAAGTCAGGCGATGTCTTTCTAGGGGTTTTTAATCCCGATTAAGTATTCCATTTTTTCTAAGCAGCCTTAGTGCTGCGATAGGGAATTAAGAACTACAGAGCGTCAGCCGGAAATGCCGCCCGAGGAGTGATTATCCAGCAATGGCCGCTAGCCCGTCATTCGTCTTGAACGCTTAATTTTCTATCATAGCACTAAGGTAGTGGGAACGGAGATGCGGAGCGTAGCTCCTATAGTACGAGGTCTCCCAGCAGTCCGTAGGAGTGAGTTTGGGTCTGCGTGTAGGAAATGTAATTTGCTACGAGCATTTTATGTGAGACCGGGGCATTGAGTTACAGGTGATATTGTAGCTCCTGTAAGTCCGGGGCGTTAAAATGTTCATAGGAGATTATATCTCCAATTCACAACCTTTTAACATATATAGCCTTGACGAGGCGAAGCCGCCACGATGTTAATTGATTTAATACATTAACGGCGTGGCCGCCACCAAGGCACAAATTATGATAAAAAATTAAAAAAGACTTCACAAAAGGTCGTGAAATATTATATAATTATAATGTAATAAAAAAAGAAAAGAAAAAAATAAAATTGGTAACCGTGGGATTGCTTCTTCCTATATTAGATTTAATCTAATGAAAAAAAGGCAACGATACCTGGCTGAAAGAAAGGTTAGTGGGGGTATCCAAGGAGAAGGTGTGGACTTTGCCAATTTTGAAAAAAATATTTTGAAAAAAGACTTGAAAAAAGCATTCAAAATATAATATAATATATATATAAAGAAAAGAAAAAAAGGAAATTGGAAAGCGAGCCAGATACGCAGTAACTTCGGTGAAATAAAGTATCAAAAAGAATGCCCCATAGTTTTATGAGATGTTTGAAAAATATGGGTAAGAAAAACCTCTCTACACTTCAAACGAAAATTAAAGTAGTCAAATTTAAGTTTTAAACTTGATTTGTGCAAGTGTAATATAATATAATATTTATAGAAAGAAAGAAAAATAGTTTATGAGAATTACTTAGCCGTGCTAAGTGACGAGGCTACCGTTTCTACACCCAATTAATTGGTTTAAGGTAAATGCGAAAGGTTCTCATTTAATTAGTTTATAATTATTTGGAAAGCGAGCCTGAGAGTTATATTCTCCAAAAGAATGCCCTATGTTTTAAGGCTGGTAGGCAAAATAGAACAGGTCATCTAGCAATTTCTTGTAATATTTAAGCCGAAGCCATAAGAGAAAAATCCTTAAAAATTGGTTAAATTTAAAAATTATACTTGAATTTCTCTACTGAAATCAATTATAATATTATTGTAAATGAAAGAAAAAAATAGTTTGTGTAATCTACCAACTGAGTTGGTGACGAGGCTACCATCTTTCAACCTATAAGTCCTATAAAAAGCCTTCGGGTGGCAAGGAAAGTTTGGTAAATGCGAAAGGGTTACATCAAATTTGGAAATAACATAAAAAAATAGTAGACAAGTGCTATCAATCAATGTTATAATATATATAGAAATGAAAGGAAAAGTGAACGAGAATATGAAGCACGAAACAAAGGGCTTAAGTCCGAATTGCGTAAGCAGTGAACCTCGTGTGAAGAATATCAGGGTTGTAAATCTAAACTTTCATACCAATGCGGCTCACTGCTAGCGAAAGTGTGAGTATCCGTTGACTACGGCGAAAGGTGCAGATACTTAAGCTACTCACTGACTAGAAATAGTCTTAACACTTCCCTCCGCCTTGTTGGGCAGACAGGTAATCTTAATCACCTGACAAGGCGTTTAATATACTTGTTTATTAGGGGGTTTTGGTAAATATCAAAACCTTGTAATAAGCAAATATATTATGGCACTAGCATCACTATGATGGTGAATAAAAGCCGGAGGCTAGATAACTCGGGAAAATATATATGCTTGTATTAGAGGTCTTCATGGTGGATAGAGTGACCCCACCTTAAGGTTAATTCGCGGGCGGCTCCCTGACTTAAAGTAAGGAGTGATTTCCTAGGCTGGATGTTGCGAGATGAAACTAACGAAAGTTGACCTCATCAAATTTGGAAAAAACACTTGAAAATCGGTTAGAAAAGTGTTATAATAAATATATAAAATTAAAAGAAAGGAATAATGTTAATCATTATTAAGGGTGAAAATAATGAACGAAGTTAAAGTTACAGACAAAATGAACACTGCTATCAATGCAGTAAAAGAGTTAGGAGGAAAAGCATTCGCTAGAGAAGTTCTAAACTATCTAGATGAAAACTACGCTGATAGAACTGAATTAAAGTCATTCAACGCAGTAAACGCTACACTAGCTGCTTGTGCTGGAAAAGGATTAGCTACTAAAGCTAAAGCTGTATTCGGCGATAAGATGTTAACTCAATACACTGTTCCAGTAGATGCTGAATAGTCATTAGTTAATAGGAGGAAAGTTTGATATTAAAAGATAGGCTACCGAACCTATCTTTTTTTTATAAAATATTTTTTAAAAAACCAAAAAAACCTAATATTTAGCAAAATTTACTAGTGTATATCGCTTTTAATATTTTTTTAATATAATTTATCAATAAAACTGTTTTAGAGCCATACGCTAGTTTAAATTGCTTAAAATAAAATGTGAAACTTTTCGCTTAAAAAATATACCAGAAAGTTTCACATTATTTTTTCAAAAATACTTGAACAGAGGTGCCTTTTTATATTATAATTATTATAGAAAAAGAAAAAGAGAAAGAAAGTGAGAGTGGTAGTATGAAAATGGATAGATATTTCTATTTAGTTGTAGGTATTGAAGATGATGACCAAGGTGGAGCTACTTTAATTTTAAGTGATGCACACGGTTTACACACATCAAAAGAAAAGGCTATAGCTGAATTAGGACATATTCTTGATGAAATAAGGAATGAAGCAGAAGAAGTGGGCTATGAATTCCATTATGTTATGGGTGATGAACATTTAACAGTAGACTATGAAAGTGGTTCACAAGAGTTTTATACCATAAGAAAGGTAAAATTAAATTAAAAGACTTGAACAGAGCTACCATTCAATGATATAATATATTTGTAAATGAAAGAAAGAATGGAGTGATTGATATGGAAAGATATGATTTCGTTGCTATTGTTATGGAAGACAAGAAAGGCAGAACATTATATTTAAAAGCAAGCGATAAGCCTTCAAAAGGAGTAGTTTGTGAATGGACTTACAACTATGATGAAGCAATTTACTTCAACTGCCCAAGTGAAGCAGAAAAATTTGCTAACAATTACTTCAAGAACTTCAAAAAATGGGGGTTAAAAGATGTATATGCGAGGGTATAAAAAATTACCCTCAATTATACAAAAATACTTGAACAAAGGTATCAATATTTGATATAATATATATGTAATAAAGAAAGGAAAAGTGATAGTTATGTGGGAAGTATATAGATATGCTGAAAAAGATATAGTAGATGGAGAAGGATACATTATTTATCCAGCATTTACTTGGTATTCAATCGGCAGTTATAATGATTTACATAGCGTAGCTAATATTATCAACCACGAGATATACTTATATAACTGCACTTGCCAAGATGGCGACCCAAATCCAAAGTTTAAAATTTTAAGCAATTTTGAATAAAAATACTTGAACAGAGGTCGTAAATATGATATAATATATATATAAAATGAAAAAGAAAAAATGAAAGGAAAGGCACGGCAGAAATGCTGTGAAGGGTGAACGAAAATGGCTAAAAGAAAACCAGTTGTAAACAAAGTTGTAGTAGACAAGAACGCTGCTCAATTTATGAGAACAGCAGCTAACCTTGCAAGAAAAGGTAAAACTAATAAGAAACTACACGGCAGAAACGCTAATCCAAAAGCAGCAAAGTATGCTATTTAGTGTGTAAAATATGGGAGAAGTGAAAGATGGTGAGAACACCCCATAAATGTTAATTTATGGCAGGAGGACGCTGGTTACAGTCCAGCCTCCCATTACTTATTAAATGCAGGGTTAACCCAAAATATAGGGGGTGATTCCCCTACCGATGACTTGCTCTGGGGTAATAATGAGGCAAGCCGACCAAATACACGGTCGTGTGGAGTGTATTCCCTCCTGCTAGGGCGATGAGCAGGCCTGGCAAACAAGGTAGAGTTGAGTTTTCAGCACCAGTCTGACTTTAAGAAGAGGGTGCCGTGTAGGAAAGTCTGACCCGTAAGAGTGGCTACCGTTTTAAACGGGGTGTTAGAGTAGATGCATATACTCGCACTATAAAATAACTAAGCGTTTGCTTAGTTCGTGTTGAGGGATTTAAGTTTTAAATCCTTGACCACGAACCAAGAAAACAAATTTGGTTCCATGTAGGTCCTTGGGGATTAGTGGACGGGTAGTCAAGTCCTGTCAAACCTTTACGGACACAGTCCAGTGCCGTATAGTAAATATGCTAGTACAGGGATACCTCCCTCAAAATATGGGGGAACGAGGCAAGGGGTGCACACCTACAAAAAATATGCTAGAATTATGAAAAAAATACTTGAAATATACCACCAGCATATAGTATAATATTTATATAAGATGAAGAAATAATGCAAAGAAAAATGGAAGGAGAGTGAGCATTATGATGTTGACACATAACGAGGAAAAAATCGTAAGAGTTTTAAATGAAGGTATGGCAACACCAAAACAAATAGCCGAAATGTTGGGAAAGGGCTACACTGAATTTAAGGCACAATCAATGGTATTGACACTTGCTAGAAAAGGTGCAGTAGACAAGACAAAGGCAGCTCTAATCCTTCGTGGCACAGAAATGATTAAGTTCTTAAATTACGGCGTAGGCAGTGGTTTAAAAGGTGGAGTGCCAGCACAAAAAGTGCGTTAGCAAAAATATCGGGGCAGTATATAATAATATAAAATATATACTACCCCATAAGATATGTTATAAAAAAATATACTAAAATTATACTTTTAAGGATAGTTATATACTATCTAGTATAAAATAAATAATATATATATAAGTATATATATAGTAGTATAATATATATATAGTAATATATAGTATATAATATATAGTATAATATAGTATATAGTAGTAAGTAGTATTATATATATTAAGTAGTAATATAATATAAGGGTATATATATAATATATAGTAATAGTATATAGTTATAAATAAGTAGTAATAATATATGGTAGTAATATATATAAGTATAATATATATAAGGTTATATACTCTACCATATTACTACATACATCTTTTTTAGGTAGGTCTTAATCCTACCATTTTTACGTGGGGGATGAGGTACCTCAACAGAGGTAGCTCCTGTCAAGTTTTTAGGGGCTACAGAGCAACCTTTTGTGAGGGGCGTGCGATTATGCACACCTCTCTTTTTTTTTATGCTAAAAATTTGCTAGAAAAAATACGCCAAAATACTTGACAAAGACTAGCGCGATGGTGTATAATTATATTATAATGGGAGAGATATATATAAAAAAAAGAAAAGAGGCTTCAATTGCCTCTTTTTGCTTTTAATTACCTCATACAGCTCCTTTGTGGAGCAGAAAAGAGGTGGCGCGCAGCTCCTTTTGCGGGCGTGCTTCGCTTTCGGGGCAGCTCCCCAGCTCCTTTTAGGGGGCAGGCGCGAGGAATTTGCGGGGGTGGAAATTTGGGGGCAGGGTTTAGTGAAAAAATATGCTAGAAGTCCCAAAAAAATATGCGGGCAAAAAATATGCCAGAAATCTGGCAAAAATTCGCTAAAAATTTTTTAAAAAATAGTTGACAAGAACTTGTAATTCGTGTTATAATATATATATAATGGGAGAGTTTTTTTAAAAAAAATAAAGCCTAAAAAAAAGATGCTATTCAGCATCTTCTTCTTTAACTTCTTCTGGTTTGTCTAATTCATTGATACCGCTTTCAGTTAAAGTATATTTAGTAAGCATTTTGTCGCCAAATACTGCTTTTTCTTTGCTTACATATCCTTTAGTAGCCATTGCTGCTAATGTAGCATTAACGCTGTTGAAAGTTCTACCTTCCATTTTGTTTAATACTTCTCTAGCAAATGCAGCACCACCTTCGAAAGTTCTTAATACTGTTCCTACTTCTCTGTAGTTTTTGTTCATTCCAACCATTTTAGCCATTTTAATCACCCTAACATTTACCTGACTATCGTAAATGCCCTTTCCTTTAAATATTTTTGACTTTTTTCATTGTCATATATATTATATCACAATCTTAAGTGAAAGTCAACACTTTTTGAAAAGATTTTTGCAAAACTTTTTTAGTTTACTTCTTTTCTTTTCTTTATATATATATTATATCATATTTGGGAGAAGAAGTCAACTATTTTTTTAATTTTTGCATCAATTTTTTTTGATTTACTCTTTTCTCATCTTTTCTATAAATATTATATCAAATTTTGGAACTAAAGTCAATATTTTTTGCTTAAATTTTTTAATTTTTTTTCTTAAAAAACTCTTGACAAGACGCAGCTCCTTGTGGTATAATATAAGATTGGGGGGTTGGGGGGGCGATGCGCCCGCGCCCAACCTAGTAAATCTTTTTTCTTTTCTCATCTTTTATAATTCTATTATACTACAACTCGCCCGAAAAGTCAAGAAAAATTTGAAAAATTTTTTAAAAAAATTTTCTAAAAAATACTTGACAACCGGGACCGAAATATGGTATAATAAAAGGGGGAATATAATATTTTTTTTTTTTTTTTTTATTCGTCGCTGAGAGCCGCTAACGCAGCTCCAGCTCCTACAACGCACCCAGGCGTGTCGCCTGCCCGCAGGGCGGGTAGTGCAGCGCAGCTCCCTACCCAGCTCCTTCGGTGGCGGCCTAATAGGTTGGTTCCGATACCTAACCTAACCTTTTGGGGACCTACCTGTTTCGAGGCACAAAAAAAGACCGAACAAATGTTCGGCTTCATAATTTCCCTATAAGGAATATATATAAAAAAAATGGGAGTGGATACCCCAACCCCATGTATAATGATAACTCAAAAAGGTTGTGTCAAAATAAGTTATCATACTTATAAGATAATTGCTTTTTATGTGTGTTTTTTCTCTTTCCTTAAAAGCATATATATTATACCATAAAAAAAATATTTGTCAATACTTTTTTACTATTTTTTACAAAAAAAATTGAGGGGTTTTGTAAACCCCCCATGGTTGCAACCTATGTTTTAAAAAGGTTGTGTGTTCTTTTCCAACTCTTTATTTAACTTTATACTTTCAACTCTAACCGATAACCCCCATTTATAAAACCCCCTATATCAGTTTTCTAATATTTGTTTTATAAACATTGCATATTGTTTAGATTTTCTATTGATTTTGTTAGGTTTAGCAAGTGATAATGCTTTTAACCCACTAACATTGACTAAAAGTTTTTTGTCGTTTCTTAATAATGCACTTGACACGAAGATATTATACTCGTTGTCTAAATCTTCTTGCCCCCTATGTGCCTCGACAAACTTTCCGTTTTCTTTTAAATATCGGGTTAACATTTCTACCCCAGTTTTTAGAAAACCTTTTTTTGTCATTTTGTAGTCTTTACTTATATACCATTTTTTATAGTCATTACTAGCAAAGATTATACTAGCATAAGCCCATAAATCAAGCATATCACACTCAAAGAACTTTAACTCGTTTAACTCGTTTATAATAGGTTCTTTAAAGTATTTCATGCGACTATTTGTATAAGTCAAAGTATTATATAATGCTTGAATATCAAACTCAATATTGAAAGCACAAACACATGATATTTTGTAGGTATCAAACAAGTTATTTAAAAAGTCAACTAACTCTTTTCTTGTTATCATTTTATAATACCCACTTTTTAAAAGTGTTTTATATTGCTTTCTTTTTAACTTGCTATATTGCCCCATGATTATTTTTTTAGTTTTGTAGGTATCTTCAATAACGAACGAATGTTCTTCTTTTATACTACCATTTTTTAAGTTTACTAACTTAATACTAAAATCAAATATCATTTTGTCATTGTTGCAAGTTTCAGTGTCTAACCAAACACCATAACCACACCTAGACCTATTCAAAATCTTTGGTTCACCTAAAACAATATTATTTTTTTCATTTATAGTTATCATTTATACACACACCTTTTCTTTAATTATCTTATTTTTTGTTTTTTTGCTTTTAAGTGTATAAAGTCAAAATAAATGAGTTTTCAAAGAACAATTTTCAAGTAGTCCATTTTTTCTAATTTTCTACTTGTATAAAGTTTTTACCTTTTCAGTAAAAACCTTATACAAAGAGAAAACTATTCGTTTTCTACTTTGTTGTTAGATAAGTCAACTAACTCTTTGTTTGGTGTGTAAAGAGTTACCATTTTATCATTGTAAGCAACTTTTGTTTTAGTTACTAACTCTTTACTTGCCAAACTTGCAAGTGTAGCATTAACACTATTTATTTTTTTAGTGTCAATGTTTTGAGATTTTAGTTCAGTTTCATAAGTTTTGATAAACTCATAAACATTTAAACCTTTCTCAGTTTCATTGTAAGACTTAACAAGTAAACCTCCAATGAATAATTGTTTTGTAGTTAGTTTCTTTTCCATAATATCACAACCTTTCTTTATTTACTTTTTTAAAAAAGTAAACTAACTTTTTGTAGGTTATTTTACCTACTTAAAATTATTTAATTACTTAACTAAATAACTTTAAGTAAGTAGTGATATAACTAACTTTTTCAAAGAACACTTGTAAATAAGTCTTTCTATCTCTTACTTACATATTAAGTATATCATATTAAGTTTATAAAGTCAACTACTTTTTAAAAGTTTTTTTAACTTTTTTAAAGTGGTATATAAACTCTTTATTTAATACCCTTAACTTATTTACATATTAAGTATATCAAATAACTTTTAAAAAGTCAACTATTTTTTATCATTTTATTAAACTTTTTTTAATCAAACAAATGTTCGTTTTAAAGTCAAAAGAAAAAGAGTTTTAACAACTCTTATTCATAGAATATTAACAACCAATTTTTTGTATTTACTCTAATATCTTTTATAACATATCTTAAAGTAAATGTTAAACCAAAATAAATGATAAACTCAAAACCTAACAACTCATAAAAACCATTTAATTGAATGTGTTTAATGATACAAACAAAGTCAAGTATCAAACTAATTAAACAAAAGATGTTTTCCCATTTAATTGATTTTAAAACCTTTCTAATATTCTTTTTTTGTTTAGTGTTATTCATATTATCACAACCTTTCTTTTATTCTTTATAACACTTATTATAAGACTTAAAAGGTTTATCCCTTCTTTATCTTACATACTAATTATATCAAATAAAAAATAACTTGTAAATACATTTAAAACAATTTACAAACAATTTTACAAACTAATTGTAAAGTGTCAAGGAGTGGAGGACTAGACAACCAAAGACACAAACAAATGTTCGTTAAGGGTGGGGGTGGGTTTAGTAAAATCACGGACAAATGTTCGTATATAAGGCAGAGCACCTACCCGAATTTACAAAATTATTTTTGGGTTTGCCTACCGGCGTGTTTTAGTGTATATTTGGCATAGTGACCAGTATCTCCATACCTATCTGTAAAAGGTATCATCTCGGTCTCGAAAGTCCAGCCATCATGTTTAAGATTATAGATAACGGCTGACAATCTTGTAACGCCATATTGTTCTATTGCCTCCCAAGAGGTAATGTGTCCTTCTTCAAGAAGATGTATTTCTATCTTCCTACGTTTTGTTAATCTCATGTTTCCTCCAACGAAAAAAGGCAGACCTAAACAACAAAGGGTGAGGATGTTGTAAGGTATCTGCCTATCGTGACCAAGTATGCCCCACGTCGAAGACATCTTCGGTCATACCGTTCTCATAAATTAATCGCACAACGGGGGAACTAGTTCCATTTAGTTCGCCGTATCCCATCATTTGCGATGACGTGACTGATGCCGGGTCTATGAGTACTTTGTGTAACTGGCCAGGGTGAAAGGGGTTATTACACACTATGCACACATATTTCGTTGCATCTATTACAATGACATCGTCATTATTCTGCGTTGCTTTCGCTTTCTGCGGGAATGAAATCGTCTACGTGTTTTGCACTTCCGCCTAAGCATTCACACATTGGGAATTCTTCTAATTCGCCATTTGCGTCATTAATAAGTTCTACATTAACTTCGCAATGTTCTGCATCGTCGATTAGAACATCCTTAACTTCTCTGTAGAATAATTTTCCACATTCTTCGCATTCATAAACTACATATTTTGGTGTCATATTGTTTTTCCTCCTATTTCGATGTCGCATTTGCGTAGAATTCAAAGGGTGAAAGGTGAACCCTACGCAATTACAACAGATTTGTAAAAATATTTTCTTTTTTTATTTTTTACAATTATATTATAAAACATTTTTGGACTTTTTGTAAACATTTTACGCAAAAGAGCGCACGTAAAAAATTAGTTTCTACGACGTCTTTTACGCTTAGCGGCTGCAGTCTTCTCGGCATGCTTTGCGGCAAGGGTGAATATGCCGTCATAAATTGTGTAACAAATTAGTACGCCGAACATGAAACCAAATCCGTTTACTAGGCCGGCCAGTAAGTCTGCTAACATACATCGTCCTCCTCTGGTAAAAAGTTTGAGTACAATCTCCAGAAGTTGAGTAGACTTTGCGCTTTTGCAATCTGTTTGTCCATTTCTGGGCGCTCAGCATTAGACACAAACTTAACTTTGGCCGTCATGTCGTCTATCAAATCTTCCAACATTTCTATTGTTTGCGTTACGATAGATTTTGTTATCATAGACTGTCCCTCCCGTAAAAATTAATATTTCTTTTTTAATTTTTACAATTATATTATATCAAAATTTTTAGCGTTTGTAAACTTTTTTAACTAAAATTCTTCGTCTTCTGCTTGCATTTCTGCGGTATCATAGATATAATTTTCATATTCTAGGTCACGAATGACATCTTCCCAACTACCAAGCAGTGTATCATAGACAGCAGTGCCCCATCTATCTAGCGTAGCAGTGGGATTGGCGCGAAGGAGAAACCTTCCGCCGGTACCGCTGTGAGGAGCGGTAACGCAAATTGACCAATCTCCCTTTTGGGCATAGATATGTGTAATTTCATCTTTGCCTTCGGGTAAATGATAAATTTTTAAGCAATCTACATTTGTATAACGATTATTGTTTTCTAAAAATGCTAATATTTCTAACATATTATACCCTCTTTCTTTATTTTCAATTATATTATATTATTTTTCGCCTGCGTCTGTCGAGTCTTTGCCCGAATCAACCCCACATATTTTTAACATATTGCGAACTGCATAATCTTTGTCAACTATCATCATAATAAGATATGGGTCTTTAAAATGTCAGATTGGATACCATTCAAATCTATTTAGATTATATATTCTTAAATATGGTGTGTCATCGTCCATGGAATAGCGATATCTGTCTGCTATATATCTAAGTCCTGTACTTTTAGATGTTACGTGCATTGATATGGGTTTCCAATTCGTGAACTTTTCTCTTGAACCCCCGTAAGTTAATAGAACTCCTAAAAAGAAACCTATAAATAATGCACCTATAACTGCTCAAAACATATTATACCTCCTCTAACTCTAAACCATGCGCTGCGAACCAGTCTTTTAATGGCCAGCGTTCACTGCATGGGTTATCCGGTTTTTCATAAACCAGTAAAACTATTATTGGGTCTTCTTCGAACCCCTCGTGTTTCTTGATGGTTAATCCCATCTCAGTTAGTTCTTTAACCATTGTTGAAAAATTTATGGTATCTAACTGTTTTCTATATGCTGTAAGGAAAGGACAGTTTGGTGGTTTGTTACCACAATCTTCTGGGCCTCTGCATAATCCTTCACAAGTAATCCCCGGGGATAGACTTAGATATCTAAGCCCATTGTAGACACCCTTTTTGTCTTTAAATACATGGGTAGGGTGTTTAAAGTCATGAAACCATTTAGGGTCCCATACTGCAGTACTAACTGGTATCATATTGGGTGTAAAGTTTCTAATGTTGTGGAATGTGGAAATCATTATTTTCATGGGTCTCTCTCCTTTTTCAAGACAATTCTATCATTTAATTTATGCGTTTGTCAACTAAAAACGAAAAACTTTTTATTTTTCGGCTTCGTTGCCGACTAATTTATATATTTAATTATTATAATATAATTATATTTATATTTTTGCCTTTTGTCAATAATAAAAATTAAAGAAATTTCAACTTACCTATTGACAAACTATGGAATCTGTGATATAATATGTTCAGATAAAGTCAAATGGAGGTAAAAATGAAGATAGCAAGTTATTTAGACTTTAATCTACAAGCTTATCAAGAAAGACTAGGTTTAGTTAATTTCTTAGATGAACAAGGACTACTATCACAATGTCCTCCTTCTGAATTAGACAAAGTAGCAAATTATCTTTTATATGCTGAAGATGTAGATGCTGAAGTAGAATTGAAAGAAGGGAGTAGAAAAAAAGTAAGTTATGAAAGTTTAATTGAAACTGCATTAGGAGAAGCTACTGTACAAAGAAGTCAAGAAGTTTCAATATATAGAGTTCCTAGACCATCAATTGATAGAGAAAAAGATGCTGATATACCTTTTATGAAAGATTTATGGGAAGCCATAGATAATATATCAGAACAATATCAATATTGCAAAGATGTTCTTGAAGGAAAAAGAGATATGGACCCAAATAGAAAATTAGTTCCTACATATCAAACTAAATATTTTTTAAGAGAATGAATGATAGATTTGAGAAGAGAACAATTTCTTTTAAAAGATAGTTATAGACCACCTGTAGGAAGTAGTGGAGGATTTCCTTCTCATGTAGATAAACCAGATTATATTGGTATGTGTATTGGGCCACATGTTTTATGTGATTATGAAATGCAAGTAGATTACGGAAATTGAAGACATATCCACGCAATGCTTAAATATTATTCAGGTATGAAAGCTAAAACAGATGGTAATCCATTTCATCCATGGTGAGATATGTATAATTTTTTAGATGAGTTAATTGGAAGAACTAGATTCTCACCAGAACATAAATTAATTTTAGAAGAAAAGATTAATCATATACCAAATGAACAAATTGTTAGTGATTTAGAAAAGCTTGGTGGTAAAAGTTATAGTGTTAATTATATAAGCACGATTTGAAAACAACATATTACTAAACAGATTGCTAAGCAAGCATATTTATGATGGGAAGAAAAAACACATAGACCAGACGGTACTTTAGAAAATATGACTAGATGGCGTATATGTCCACAATGTGGTAGACAATTATATGCACATGAGTTAAATTTTGGGAAATACCAAGATGGTACATTTAAAGAATTGTGTAAAGATTGTGTTTATGATAATAAGATAGCAAAAGAGGAGAGAAGAAAAGAGAGAGAAATGAGAAAAGCTGCGAAGTTAGCAACTAAATTATAGGAGGAATGGATTTATGAATGAACAATATAGAGTTTGCCCAGAATGTGGCAAGAAACAAAAATTAGACATGTTTCTTCCTACTTCTAATTCATCTCTTTACGGAATAAATGGAATGAGCTATACATGTATTGAATGTATTGCAAATAAAATTGATAGAAAAGATTTGGGGTCAATAGACAAATTATGTCAATTTTTAGATTTACCATACGATGCCAATAAATGGTTAGAAATGGAAAAGAAATATGAAAAACTTGGACCACTACTTATTGATTATTGCCAAGAAATGACAAATGGCAAATATGCTGATAATGATTGGTTTAAATACAATAAGATGTGGGAAAAGTGTAGAGAGTATAATAGTGTGTTAGATGAACTAACGGCAATGCACTCAGATTTATTAATGTACCTTAGAAAAAAGTGAGGACATATTGATGGTTTTACTTTAGAAGAATATATGAGGATGGAAGAGTATGAACGTCATACCCTAAGTCATTACCCTTTTAAAGATGAGGCGCGTAGAGATATGGTTAGAAAATTGGCTAAATTATCTGCTATATCAGACCATTGTATTGCGGAAGGGGATAATAAAGAAGCAACTACAGTTCTTCAAAGTTATAATGCTTTAATGAAAGAATTGGGTATTAGTACACAAACTTCATCTAATGAAAACACAATCGAAAGTTTAAGTGAGTTGGTTGCTTATTTGGAAAAAACGGGGTTCTTGTTAAATTATAAAATAACGGAAAACCGCGATATAGTTGATAAGACTATTGAAAACATGCAGCAATATGTTCGTAGATTGTTTACTGATTCAAGTGAAACGGTTAACGAAATGTATAATTCTAAAAAGCTAAGCACAGAAGCTGGCACAGATATTACTGATGAAGATATTGACCAATTATATTCTGAATCAGAAGAAGAGGGTGTAGAATATGAAGACCCAATGAATGAAGTAGAATTAGAAAAAATGTTCCAACAAGTAGAAAATGAATTCAAATAGTATAGATGAAATATTAGACAAGTATTATGATACATTCCAAGAAAGAAATGACATGGCTCAAATAGTTATTACACCACAGTATGTAGAAGACCATAGACAATGATTTGAGGATATGGTTAGGTTATTTACTCTATATCCTGATTATTTAGTTGATGTAATAACGCCAGCCGATTCATTCTTTAAACTATATTTTTATCAAAGGATATTTTTAAGAGTGTGTATGCGTTTCAGAGAGGTTTCTGGAACATTCCCTCGTGCGTATTCAAAATCATTTTTGGATTTCTTGGATATGAATATTCGTGGAATTATGCAACCACGAAGTAAAGGATTTACTTGTGCTGATACAAAAAAACAAGCGGCTCAAATTGTTGAAGAAAAAACTAATGAGATTTATCGACTATTCCCTTTTTTAGTTAATGAACTTAATATAAGTGATTTAGATAAAATGAAAAAGAAATATGGTAACATGGGTTCAGACTATGCGGAAATTAAATTCCGTAATGATAGCCAGATAGATATAGTTAATACTGGTAATGCTGGTCGTGGTGGTCGTAGACATTGAGGAACTCTTGAAGAGTTTGCCATGATGGATGGGGATGCTGTTAACGAAGTAGTTATTCCATTAATGAATGTTGACCGTAGAACAGTTGCTGGTTTATTAAATCCAACTGAACCACATGCTGCACAAACAATGATTACTACTGCTGGCTATAAAGGTACTTATGCTCATGACAGAACATTGGAAACTTTGGTCGATATGGCATTAGAACCAGATAAGGCATTTTGTTTTGGTGGAGATTATAGGATACCTGTTATGCATGGACTCTTATCTATTGATAAAGTCAAGGATAAGTTGCAAGCATCTTCATACAAGCTCGAATCATTCTTGCGTGAATATATGTCTGTATGAACAGGTGGAAGTGAAGATAGTTATTATTCTTATACACAAATTAGCAAATGTCGTAATCTTATTAGACCAGAGTTTAAAAGAGAAAAAGATTTTAAGGGATTTTATGTATGTGCGGTCGACGTTGCGAGATTCGAAGGTGACCAAACTGTTGCGATGGTATTTAAGGTTTATACTGAAGGTGAGCGTTATAAGATTCACCTAGTAAATATTAAGATTTTAAATGGGACTCACTTTAGAGACCAGGCCGCAATGTTAAAGCAATTAGATTTAGAATTTGATTTCAAAGCGATTGTAATGGATATTAATGGTAATGGTGCTGGACTTGCTGATTATATGATTGATGAACAAGAATTAAATGGTATTTATTATCGTCCATATGGTTTTTTAAATAAAACTAAGTATTCTAACACAGAAAAACGTGGAAATGTGCGAAAATTGTTCGGAATTGAAGCAAATCGAGGCTTAAATAGTGAAATTTATACAAATGTTCATATTATTTTGAGTCTAAAACGTGTTTCTCTACTATTAAATGAGCGACAAGCACGTAGATATTTTAGTCAATACAAAACTTGGAATAAATTAAACCCAGTTCAACAGGCTAATAAACTTATTCCTTATGCGCAAACCACTAAATTACAAGACCAATTATCTAATTTAAAGGCTAATTTGGATACTAACAGTACTATTGTGCTAACTCGTATTAACAGTCATGTACGAAAGGACTTGGTTTCAGCTTTTGCTTATGGTTTATATTATATAAATCTTATAGAAGAAGATGAACGAAAAAAGGCTAATCGAGATTGGAGTAAAGCTCAATTTAACTTTTTAAATTAGGAGGTGACACAAGTGGAAGAAAAAAACAAATTTTCTAACTATTCTAAATCTTATCTAACAGAATTTAGAAAATCAATCCAAGCTATGGGTACACCAGTTAATAATGGTACTATTGAAATTCCTCAAGGCACAATATTAACAAATGGGCATAGACCAGTTGTTCCTATCAAACCTGAACTTATTTTAAAAACACCATTATCTGATGTAAAATCTTGGAGAAAGTTCTCAAGGATATATTTTGCTAATCCTTTATATAGAAGGATACTAGAATATTTTGCTTATATATATTATAATTCTTATATTATATCTCCTATCTTTGATGATAAGAAACCCAATAAAAAGAAATTAATGAAAGATTATAACGCAGCCCTAAGAACTTTAGACGAAGATATAGAAGTAGAAAACTTTACTAGCAAAGCTTTATTAGATATGTTAATTGAAGGAGAAACATATTATTATAATGAAGAATATAAGAAAGGCGCTACTTCATATTACAAAACTATTAAATTGCCTACCGATTATTGTAAAATAATTGGAACTGCTGGAACACCAGCTATTAATATTTTTGCTGTAGACTTAACATTTATTGATGCGGCTATGGTAGAAATGACTAAAGACAATTTACTTACTATGGATGAAGTATTAAAACAATATCCAAAAGCTATGAGAGCAGCTTATAAGGAATTTAAAAATGGAAAACTTGATAATCAATGGTTTATAGTTCCTGTTGAAAATGGTATTGCCTTTACTACAAGTGATGGTAGACCACCATTTGCATTTTTAATTAAAGAAATAGCACGTATAGAAGAATTAGAACCATTAAAAGACGATTATATTGCAACTAACTTAACAAAATTATTAGTACAGTTAATTGACATCGATAAAGAAGGTAACCCTGAAATTGATTTAGAGTTAGCAGCGGAATTCCATAAGAACTTAAAAGCTGTTGCAGCTAAGAAAAATAATGTTGATGCAATTACAACATTAGCAAAAGAAATTGATGTTTTATCATTAGGTGAAACAGGAGATGCAACAAAGAATTATGAATTCTTACAAACTTATTATGACCAATTTTATGATAACGCTGGCGTATCTGCTGAATTATTTAACTCTACAACAGCGGGTACACTTAAGGAATCACAAAAAAGAGATGCTATGTTCATGTGGAAGTTACGTGAACAAATTGCTGTATGATTTAATTTCTATTTAGGCAATATTTGTCGTAAAAAAATTATAAAAAATAGCAAATTTGTATTTTCATTTTTGGACGTGTCCTATATGAATAGAGAGGAAATGATGAAAAGTTATTTAGAGGGAGCTCAATATGGATTTTCAAAAATAGTACCTCAAGTAGCTTTGGGAGTTAAACAACGTTATATTGAATCTCTTACTGCTTTCGAAAATGACGTTCTAGACTTAGATACGAAACTTGTTCCCCTACAAAGTTCGCATACCATGAGCAATAAAACCGACATTAGAGCTAATGGACAAACTAAGACTGGCAACATAGAAGCACAAGAAGCCAGTGAGAAAAAGAACGGACGCCCAGAATTGGACGACAATGAAAAGAAAGATTCCACTATAACGAAGGAAGCGAGTTTATAGGAGGGAGCTACAATGAATGAATTACATAAGTATGCAACCTTTTCAGTTGATTTATTAGGTACTCCTAACAAAATCAATAGTACTTTCTCAATTGGAAGAGCTCGTATCTTCTACAAAGGAATGAACCGAAATCGTTCTATAATTGAAGGAGAAGTTGCTGAGCAATTAGCATCTACAATTCCTGGTACACCAGTAATTGGAACTTTTAATTATGAAACACGAGATTTTGAAGGACATGAGGAAAACCCAAGTGCCTTTGGTTTTATTCCATTGGACCCACATGCAGCCTGGGTTAAACAAGACGGTTCTGAAAAAGAATATCTAGAAGTAGACGTTGTTATTTGGGACGGACGTTTTGAAGAAGCCCAAGACATTCTTAAGAATGAAAAACACTTATCTATGGAACTAAATCCACAAACACTTAAAGGAACATTCGAAAGAAGG
>JAEEGF012020341.1_pt1 | contig 115572 bp, 94 predicted proteins | sample 9134171 | NCBI WGS metagenome assembly JAEEGF01 (sample SAMN16246542, study PRJNA631951) | gut metagenome | biome: gut microbiome; feature: rumen; material: AP-attached | host: Bos | place: Iran: Karaj | collected 2018-10
TGAAAGAATTATCAGGTGGTTATTGCAGCGGGGTCCCACCTCTTCCCATTCCGAACAGAGAAGTTAAGCCCGCCTGCGCCGATGGTACTGCAATGCAATGCGGGAGAGTAGGAAGCCGCCACTTTTTTAAAAAGAAAAGCCTCGAGGATACAATATTCTCGGGGCTTTTTCGTTTATATAAGTGTATGCAGTGGACTGACAGAATACGACAGGTGAAGATAATGCTTGTAGTTATGGCAATTATTATAGCTGTAACTTCCTTGCTGGTGTCTCATTATCTTGTAAAGGATCTTTCAAATGAAGAGCGTAACAAGATGGAAACATGGGCAGAAGCTTTACGCGTACTGAGTCATGCTGATGAGAAGACTGATCTTTCGCTGGTGCTGAATGTGATGCAGAGTAATAACACCATTCCTGTTGTTGTTATGAATGCTGAGGGTAAGGTAACTGACTATCGCAATATTGAGTTGAATGCTAAAACAAGAGTTGATTCCCTTGCTTTTCTTGTGGAATATGGTCGTAAACTATACAAAGATGGCAGATATATAAAGATTTATATGGGTGACTCTGCCAAGGTTAGGGATTATCAATTGGTATGCTTTGATGAATCGATACTATTGAAACGACTTTCTTCCTATCCTTATTGGCAACTTGGGATTGTCATGATTTTTGTGGTCGTCGCTATATTTGCCCTACTTTCGTCTAAGAAAGCTGAACAGAATAAAGTTTGGGTGGGATTGTCAAAAGAAACAGCGCACCAACTTGGTACTCCTATATCTAGTCTGATGGCATGGGTGGAAATTCTTAAAGAGAATCATCCTGATGATGAATTAATTCCAGAGATGGACAAAGATGTAAAGCGTTTGGAGCGTATTGCTGAACGATTCTCGAAGATAGGCTCCTTGCCTGAGCCTAAAGAGGGTTCTATGAATGAGGTGCTTGAGCATGTGATTGACTATATGGATCGTCGTACGTCGAAAAAGGTGGAGATGATACGCGATTTTCCTGCAGAAGATGTGATTGTCAGGATGAATTCCTCACTTTTTGAGTGGGTGATAGAGAATCTCTGCAAAAATGCTGTTGATGCGATGGAGGGTAAGGGCAGATTGTTGCTTACCCTGAAAGCCGAATCCAATCGTGTCATCATCGAAGTGACAGATAATGGAAAAGGTATTCGCAAGAGAGACATCAAAAATGTCTTTACGCCAGGATTTACGACAAAGCAGCGTGGCTGGGGTTTGGGACTCTCGTTAGCTAGGCGTATCGTAGAAGATTATCATAAAGGACGTATATTTGTAAAATCATCAGAAGTAGGAAAGGGCACAACGTTCAGGATAGAGATGCCACGATGAACGTTGAACTTGTTAAAAGGTGAAAAAACTGCACAATTGTACCCTCTAATGTGTAATATAACCCATTAAGGGTTACTGATTTTGCAGTAAAAATATAAAAAAAACAAATAAGCGCTCCTTAATTGAAAAAAAATATGTAACTTTGCAGCCCGTAAAAGCGTGATTATGTGTAGTTTGGAGTTTTTAAAGATTGATCTGAAGAGTCTGAAGGAAGAGGAGACCTCCTTGGAATTTGACCTGGATGATACCTACTTTGAAGCTTTGGACGATGCTGAAGTGAAGAAGGGCTCTTTGCATGTGTCGGTGTCTATACGCAGGGCTACCGGCTTTTTCGAGCTCTTGTTTCATACTGCAGGCACAGTAATCATCCCTTGTGACCGATGTCTCGATGACATGGATCTGCCGGTGGAAACCGAGAATCGTCTTGTTGTCAAGCTCGGAAGCGAATACTCAGAGGAAGATGATGTCATCGTGGTGCCCGAGAACGAAGGAATACTCGACATGTCGTGGCTCATCTATGAGTTTGTCGCATTGGTCATACCCATCAGGCATGTGCATGCACCTGGCAAGTGCAACGCTGCCATGACTAAAACTCTGGAAGAGTTGTCAGCTGACCGAAGCAGCGATGAGGAGTCCAGCCATGAGACAGACCCCCGATGGGATAAATTGAAAAAATTAAAAATGTAACAATTAAATAGTTATAGAATTATGGCACATCCTAAAAGAAGACAGTCAAAGACTCGTACACTCAAGCGTCGTACACACGACAAGGCAGTAGCTCCTACACTGGCAGTATGCCCAAATTGTGGCGCATATTATGTTTATCACACAGTATGTCCCACTTGTGGATACTATCGTGGTAAGGTTGCTATCAAGAAGGAGGACGTAGTAGCTGAATAATGGATAGAATCAACGCGGTAATCACCGGCATTGGTGGCTATGTTCCCGATTATGTCCTCACCAACGAGGAGCTGTCGAGGATGGTAGATACCAACGATGAGTGGATTATGACGCGCGTCGGTATCAAGGAGCGCCGCATCCTCACAGAGGAAGGTCTTGGTACCAGCTATATGGCCCGTAAGGCAGCCAAGCAGCTGATGCAGAAGACTGGTGCTGATCCTGATACCATCGATGCACTGATTGTAGCCACTTCGACGGCGGATTATAAGTTCCCCTCCACAGCATCCATCGTCCTGGGTAAACTGGGATTGAAGAATGCAATGGCATTTGACTTCTGGGGTGCCTGCTGTGGATTCCTCTACTCACTCGACGTTGCTGCGACGATGATTCAGAGCGGGCGTTATAAGAAGATTATCCTAATTGCTGCCGACAAGATGTCGTCGGTGACGGATTATAAGGATCGTTCTACTTGCCCTCTGTTCGGTGATGGTGCTGCAGCCGTGATGCTGGAAGCCACCGAAGAGCAGAATATCGGTGTGATGGATTCCTACCTTCGTACTGACGGTAAGGGACTGCCATTCCTGCACATGAAAGCTGGGGGGTCTGTCTGTCCTCCATCACATTTCACGGTTGATCATCGTCTGCATTACCTCTATCAGGAGGGGCGCACGGTCTTCCGTTATGCAGTGACGAATATGAGTAATGACTGCGTGCTTGTGGCTGAGCGCAATGGACTGAACAAGGATAACATCCAGTGGGTGGTTCCTCATCAGGCCAATATGCGCATCATAGAAGCCGTGGCAAAGCGCCTGGAACTTCCGATGGAGCAGGTAATGGTGAATATCGAGCACTTTGGTAATACCAGTGCGGCGACGATACCATTGGCCATCTGGGAAAACGAACAGAAATTGAAGAAAGGTGATAATATCATCATCACCGCCTTCGGTGCTGGTTTCGTTCATGGCGCGTCATACCTAAAATGGGCATATGATGGTGGAAAATAAGCATAAAGCCGGATTCGTCAATATCGTTGGAAACCCCAACGTAGGTAAGAGTACGCTCATGAACCAATTGGTTGGTGAGCGTATTTCTATTGCCACGTTCAAGGCTCAGACCACGCGGCATCGTATCATGGGTATCGTCAATACCCCTGAAATGCAGATCGTTTTCTCCGATACACCAGGTGTTCTGAAGCCGAATTATAAGCTCCAGGAATCGATGTTAGCTTTCTCGGAATCGGCGCTGCAGGATGCAGATGTGCTGCTCTATGTAACGGATGTCGTTGAGAATCCCGAGAAGAACATGGACTTTCTTGAGAAGGTGCAGCAGATGACGATTCCCGTGCTTTTGCTGATAAACAAGATCGATAGCCTCACCCCAGACTCTTCTCCTAGCAGAGAGGGGAGTAGCCAGTCCAAGCTTACTGCTATCGTGGAGAAGTGGCACACATTGTTGCCGAATGCCGAGATTCTGCCTATCTCTGCCAAGAATAAGTTTGGTGTCGATTTTCTGTTGAAGCGCATTCAGGAGCTCCTGCCTGAGAGCCCTGCCTTCTTCGATAAGGATCAGCTGACAGACAAGCCTGCGCGCTTCTTCGTCTCTGAGATTATCCGTGAGAAGATCCTGCTCTATTACGATAAGGAGATACCCTATGCCGTTGAGGTGCGTGTAGAGCGTTTTAAGGAGGATGACAAACATATCCATATCAATGCCGTAATCTATGTGGAGCGCGACTCCCAGAAAGGCATTATCATTGGTCATCAGGGTGTGGCCTTGAAGAAGGTGAGCACTGAGGCCCGTAAGTCGCTGGAGAAATTCTTCGGCAAGCCTATCTATCTGGAGATCTTTGTAAAGGTCGATAAAGACTGGCGTTCATCACAGCGTGAACTGGATGCCTTCGGCTATAATCCAGAATAGGAAGTAAGATTAAGAATCACTTTATATATTTGAAGGAGGAGTTATTCATGGGAAATTTAGTAGCAATAGTAGGAAGACCCAACGTTGGAAAGTCGACGCTTTTCAATCGTCTGACGAAGTCACGCCAGGCGATTGTGAGTGACCAGGCTGGTACCACCCGCGACCGCCAGTATGGCAAGTGTGAGTGGAATGGCCAGGAGTTTTCTGTCGTAGATACTGGCGGATGGGTGGTTAATTCCGACGATATATTTGAAGAGGAGATCCGTAAGCAGGTTATCATAGCCACTGAGGAAGCTGATCTGGTGCTGTTCCTTTGTGACATCAATAATGGTGTGACAGGCTGGGATATGGATGTAGCGCAGATTCTGCGTCGTGCCAAACTGCCTGTTATCCTGGTGGCCAATAAGGCTGATGACGGCAAGGATCTCTATGATCAGTATGAGTTTTATAAGTTAGGGCTGGGTGATCCGTACCCTGTCAGTGCAGCTACTGGCAGCGGCACTGGTGATCTGCTCGATAAGGTGTTGGAGATGCTGCCTGAGAAGGCGAAGGATGATTTGGAGGAAGGTATTCCCCGCTTTGCGGTAGTAGGCCGTCCTAATGCCGGAAAGTCGAGTATTATCAATGCCTTCATTGGCGAAGAGCGTAATATCGTGACGGAAATAGCCGGAACGACGCGTGACAGTATCTATACGCGTTACGACAAGTTCGGCTTCGATTTCTATCTGGTAGATACTGCTGGTATCCGTCGCAAGAACAAGGTGACTGAGGATCTCGAGTTCTATAGCGTGATGCGTTCTATCCGTGCCATTGAAAACAGTGATGTATGTATCTTGATGCTCGATGCCACCCGAGGTATTGAGGCACAGGACATGAATATCTTCCAACTGATCCAGAAGAACAATAAATCGCTGGTGGTTGTCGTAAATAAATGGGATCTGGTAGAGGATAAGTCACAGGTGGTGATAGATACCTTCACCAATGCCATTCGTGAGCGTATGGCACCGTTTGTGGATTTTCCCATCATCTTCGCATCAGCTCTCACAAAACAGCGTATCTTCAAGGTGCTGGAGACAGCCAAGCAGGTTTACCTGAATCGTAAGGCGAAGATTGGTACCTCGAAACTCAATGAGGTGATGTTGCCGCTGATTGAGGCTTTCCCGCCTCCCTCGGTAAAAGGCAAGTATATTAAGATTAAGTATGTGGCACAGGTTCCCGATACACAGATACCTACTTTTGTGTTCTATGCCAATCTGCCGCAGTATGTGAAAGAGCCCTACAAGCGTTTCCTTGAGAATAAGATTCGGGAGAACTGGACGCTCACAGGCTCGCCTATCAATGTTTTTATCCGTCAGAAGTGATGAAGCGATCCAGGGGTATAGTGGTATTGATGCTGGCAGGCTTATGGTTGTCTGCCTTTATCGGTTGTTCGCAGCCTACCCCTGAGGAACTGGCTTCTCTGGCAGCTAAGGGCTATTACGACCACCTGATTCGTGGCGAATATGAGCATTTTCTGGAGGGGCTGGATGAACGTCCCAATATAGATAGCGCAGATTATCGCTCTCAGTTGCTCGATTGCTACGCACAGTTTGTAGCCCAGCAGGAGAACGACCATCGGGGTATCCTTGAGGTGCGCGTCTCCAATGCCAAAACGGATACAATACAAAAATATACCAATGTGTTCCTGGTGCTTTGCTATGGCGATTCCACAAACGAGGAGATTGTCGTGCCAATGGTTGAGCGCGAAGGGCGTTGGCGGATGAAATAGAATTTAACGTAAAAAGGTGAAATAATGAAAAGAAGTCTGATTCTTTTGGTAATTGCCTTGATGGTGATCCCTGTGAAGGCTCAATATTATCCTTCTCAGAGTATAGAAAAGCCTGTGAGGCCGATGGATCCTTATTGGCATACAGGTAATCTGTTCCAGCATCTGGATGTGGCGCTGAGTCTGGGCACTTCTGGCATAGGTATCGAAGTGGCATCGCCAATTTGTAAATATGCCCAGGTGCGTGTAGGCTACGAGCTTATGCCCCATTTCAAGAAGCATAAAGGACATGATGTACTTGTTGGAGGTCAGACGTCCCACCAGTATGATGATAAAGGATACCGTAAAGAGACGAATTACGATAAGGCTAGAGATCTGATGTGGAGAGAGGAAGGTCTTGATATGTATGATCATGTCAATTTCACGGGTCGTTTTACCATGCAGAATTTTAAGTTTCTGGTGGATGTGTTCCCTTTGGCAGACAACAAGAAACTTCACCTTACCGTTGGTTTCTACTGGGGACCATCGGAGATTGCCGACTTCAAGAACGACAGTGGCTATGATGGAACTGTGGCCTGTATCACAGCCTATAACACGAAGTATACCAATGCTTCACCGGATGATGTAATTAAGGAATACGGCCCTGCAGGCGTTTATGGTGGTGTTTTTAAGAACGATATCAAGGATGCCAGCGGCAAAGTGATTCACAAGGCTGGAAGCAACTATCTGTTGACAGGTGGCAATAAGGGCACGATTAATGTTGCTGTTAAGACGAATAGTATCAAACCATATCTCGGTGTCGGCTATACCTCGATATTCACAAAGAAGCGCCCTGACATCAAGTGGGCAGTCACTGGTGGCGTGATGTTCTGGGGCGGTACACCGTCGATGTACACCCCAGATGGCATTAATATGACCAAGGATCTGACGAATGAAGGTTGGAGCTCCGTCAGTCTGATATCAAAGCTACAGGTTTATCCTACCATCGGCTTCCGTGTGATCAAGAATATATTTTAATTGAAATAACTACTAAATAGAATAGAAAAATGAAAAAAATCGTTTGTGTCATGGCCCTGTCTGGCCTATGTCTGGCAGGTTTAGCCCAGACAGACTCAATTACTCCTCTTCGCATTCTGAATGAAGACAACACCAAGGTGAAGGCCGACTATATCCCAGTCACCCAGTATTGGAAGGAGCACAATATCTTCCAGCATCTGGATTTGTCTCTTACGGCTGGTACCACGGGTATCGGCTTCGATGTGGCCTCTCCTGTCACCGAGTGGGCGCAGGTACGTGCCGGCTATGAGTTCATGCCGCGTTTCTCCAAACGTATGAAGTTTGATCTGACGATTGGTGGGCGCCCTGCCCGTAGTTATGATGCTGATGGTAATCGTCAGGAGACTACTTTCGACAGGATGTCGGAGTTTCTCTATCAGTTCACTGGCTATGATGTCGATGACCATGTAGACATGATTGGTAAGCCGACGATAAACAACTTCAAGTTCCTGGTGGATGTGTTCCCCTTCAAGCAAAACAGACATTGGCACTTTACAGCGGGTTTCTATTGGGGACCATCACAGTTTGCCTATGCTGAGAATGCAGTTGAGTCGGCTGTATCGCTTGTCTCTGTAGGTATCTATAACCGCATGTACGAGAAGGCTGTTGCGGACGAACCGCTATTTGATTTGGAAAGCATGGGCTTTGATGGTATGGATTATCAACCGGAATACATGGATAAGATCTATAAGAAGATTATAGGCTTTGGACGTCTTGGCTTTGCGGTGGGAGAGTTCAATGGTGCCTTTGGTGTAGATAAATATGGCAAGTATCATCAGATTTCGGCAGATCATTATAGCTATGATGAAGCAGGAAAGATTGTCTTTGACGAAGAGACCATGGCTGCCTACAATACGTTGTATGCCCCTGGTGATGCTTATATCGTTGAGCCTGATGATCGTGGTGTTGTCAGCGTATCTGCCAAGTCTAATTCCTTCAAGCCTTATCTGGGCTTCGGATACAGCGGTCGTCTGGTGAAGAACCGTGACGATTGGAAGGTATCTTTCGATTGTGGTGCGATGTTCTGGGGTGGTACACCCGATGTCTATGTCAACGATGGTATTAACCTTACTAAGGACGTTAAGAATGTCAAGGGACAGGTTGGTAGCTATGTTGATGTGTTTAATGCCTTCAAAATTTTTCCTGTTTTGAGCGTTCGTTTTACGAAGAATTTATTCTGATTCAGTAAGTATATGAAAAATCCCTCCAGACGCGCGTCTGGAGGGATTATTTATTGCTGTATATTTCGTAAGTATATTACTTAATAACGACTTTCTTACCGTCCTTGATGTAAACACCAGCCTTAGGTGTTACACCGTCTGGCAGACGAACACCTGTCAGGGTGTAGATACCCTCAGCAGCCGAATTCTTCTCCTCTGCCTTGATGGTAACAATTCCTGTACCGTCTTCTGTCATTACGTCAGCAGCACCCTCTATAGGCAGATAGGCTTTGTTTGCCTGGAGATATCTGCCTTCTACAAGCTCATCTGCCGATGCCTTGACAAATGCAAGTTTATCACCGCTCGTACCAAGAACGCGCATCTCTGTAGGATCATACATTTTTGCATTGAAATGCTTCTTGAGCGTCAGAGAGCAGTATACACCTCTCAGCATATTATCTGAAGGTTCTGCACCACCATTGGTCACAGGAAGGATTTTATTGTCTTCAGGATTCTCTGAATTACATTTGATAATGACTGCCATGGTGGCAGGGATTGTCTCTCCTTCAAACTCCTTAAGACTGATCTTAGAACCTTCGGCATAGTCAATGTAGTAAGCTTTCATACCGCTTGAAGCGAGTTTGAAGGCGAAGCCTGCATAGATTGTACCATAATAACCATCAGCCGTTTGAATATCAGGCTCAATGCCAAGATAACCGCTGCCAGTGTCTACTGGTATAGCATACCAATATGCTGTCTCTTCAGATTTGTTTCTCAGAAAATCTTCATCTTTGTCAGGATCTGTACCATCAGCAATATCCAGAGAGATGCCTTGGTATTTATCTGATTTTGCCTTATAAGAACCGTCACTTTGGGGAATCAGAATAATGTAGAGGCGTTGTTTTGAAATTTTATAGAGGCTTGTGCCTTGACCTTCAAGGTCGTATTTGTTGTCGCCCATGCTTTTTACGTATACGATAGTGGCAGGATTAGCTTCAACTCTTTCCCAGCTCTTAATCGTTCTGATGCCTGCCATGTCAACGTTAGCCGTTGTAGTTTTTACTTCGTAGTTGTTGGGGTCGTTATCCGAAATACTTATATATCTGCCTGTTACTTTGTTCTGCACGCGATAGAATCCATCTGCAAGTTGTGCAGTGGCATTCATAGCGCAGAAAGCAGCCAAGGCAAATGTCGTAATAATCTTTTTCATGTCCTTTTTTCAATGTTAGTGTGTTATGGAAAAAAAGCCCGGTCCCAATATTGGGGCTGGGCTTTTGAAGTTTTATCTTAATCGTTTGATTACTCAGCGATACAGATTGTTACACGGTTGCTGTCGTTGTCAGCGAACGGCTGAACGCGTGCACCCTTGCTGTCGTAGCTGATGCGGTCAGCAGGAATACCATACTTCTGGGTCAGCATCTTCACAACTGCGTCAGCACGCTGTGCAGCGAGGCGGTCGTTAATCTTGTCGTTACCAGTACCAGCGTCAGCATAACCTGTTACCTGAACCTTAGCACCCTGGTTAGCACGGAGGTAGTCAACAACGTCTCTTACCTTCTGCTCCTCAGTCTCACGGATGTTGTACTTGTTAATCAGGAAGAAGATGTCACGACGGAGCGGCTCAACAGCGGGCTCTGGGCATGGTGCCTCAACAATCTTCTCAACGATCTTCTCAACATACTTGATCTCGGGCTCTGGATCGGGGATGAAGCGAGTAGAGTAGGTAGGACCGAAAGCGTACTTGATACCGAGCATGGCATTAAAGTATGAATCGGGGTTACCTGCCTTCTTGTAGTTGAACTTGTCGCTCAGCAGGTTGCCGTTTACCTCAAGACCGATAGCGAACTGATCGGTAATCTTGTAATTAACGAATGCACCGGCACGACCAGTCAGGAACACACCACTCTCCATGTAATCGTCTGGCATAGGAGCATAGACGTTCTTGTCAACGTAAGCAGTAGAGAGATAGTTTGCGATAGCCTTCACGTCATCGTTGGCTGCTGAACGGATGTTCAGACCAACACCGGCGAACAGACCATACTCCCACTTCGTAGGAATGCCATTGATCAGGTTGGCCAGGTTCAGAGTCAGATCCAATGCAGGAGCAATGCTCGTGAACTTATAATCTGTCTTGTAAGCAGGAACGCTACCTGCAGCCGCGATATCATAACCACCCTTGCTCTGCCAGAAGTTTACACCGAGACGAGCACCCAGAGCCTTGTTGAAATTGTAACCAACTGCAGCCTGAACGGTGGGTGAAATGAGCTTGCCGAAATCCGTCTCACCAGTGGTGTAGCGAGCGCCAGCCTGAACCTGAATGTACCAGTTCGGCTCGAAGATGTATTCAGTCGTGCCTTTCTGCTCCTGGGCAGATGCTGAGAGCACGCCCATCAGCATCAGGCAAGACAATATTGCTTTCTTCATTTTCATATTCTGTTTTTTCTGTTTTTTGTTCTCGAATGTTAATTACTCACGCGCACTTTATTACTTAACAGTGATGTCGTACTTCTTGGTTACTACATAACCATAGTAGTCCATGCAGCTCAGGATGATGGTATAGTCACCAGCCTTTGTGAGGTCGAGGGTCTGCAGCTGATTGTTACCAGGAACAGTTGCACTATAAATAATCTTACCGCTAGCGTCCTTAACAGCGATGTACTTCTCGTATGGAGGAACAATGCGCTCCTTAGTTGCAGAAGTCATGTTAATCACCATGTAACCAGCATTAACTGTTGTACCAGGAACCAAACGCTTGATACCGTCTGTTGTGTCGTACAGGATGATAGGAGCTACGGCACGTGTCAGAGCGTGCTTCTTCATTGCTGCAACATACTTGTTAGAGAGGCGCTCTACGAAGCTGCTGAAGCGGTCTGCAACTTTGTCACCCATGTTAGCAAGTGAACCACCTGCAGTATTGTTGACAGCTTCGCTCAGGTCGATGTCGGTCACACCTTCCTGGATAGCATCCTTAATCTCCTTGAAGATATTGTCCTCAATCTTAACTTTTGTGTAAGTTGTAGGATCAGCAGGATTTATAGTTGAAGGACCTACGAGAATGTAAGCCTCGTTTTCAGCAGGAGAATCAATATCAGGAATGGTAAGTGTGATTTTTCCGAGCTCAATGGTAGGCATAGCCTTGTTGATGATCTTAGCGAGCTTAGCAGCAATGCGGTCTACGAGATCCATGTTAATGCCCTTAGCATTCTTCTCCATTGTCCAGAAGGTGTTGTATGACAGAGGTGATACAGCAGTCAGCATAACGTCGAGGTCAGCATCCTGGAAACGAACATAAGATTCGTCAACAGCCTGAGTCATAACGAGACGCTGAGGAGAGTAAGTAGGATTCTCGGGGAAACGGTTGTCACCGCTCATGTTACCACTGAAGATGTTCTCAACGAGCTTAACAGCCTCCTTAGCAACAGAAATTACTGTAGCCTGAGTACCCTTTGCAGCCTTTACGTTCTCAACAGCCTGCTTAATCTCATCCTTGATGGCCTTGTAGTCCACATGGTTTCTGAGATTAAATTTGCACTTCTCTAGGTATTCAGCATCGATAGTAGCGTCAGCCTCATAGAAACCGAGATCTGTCTCTGCCTCATTAGAACCGAGGACATCGCTCTTGTAGATACCCCACTGAATAGGGTATTCAGAAGGCTGTACATTCTCGAAATAAACAGGAGCAACTGTACCTTTACTATCCTCCAGAGTGAGCGTCCAATCCTTGATGTTGAATGTGCTCTTGTCCATAGAGTTAGCAGTGAAGAAGAACTTACCGGCATTGCCATTGGGCTTTGTGATGTAGTCTTCGTTGAGCTCGATGAACTTAGCACCAGCGATATCAGAAGCATCCAGATAACCACCATCGGGGTCAACATTGTAGTCCTTACCTGCTACGGGGAACTTCTCGATGTAGGTCTGGTTGTCACCGAAGAGAGCAGCCAGCATCTTAACGTTCACACCAGGAAGATTGATTGTACCGATGGCATCGTTAACAGTCTGGTTAACGGCAATCTCAGTAACCATTCCTTTAGCGAGAAATTCTGCAATCTTGTCGGTAACTGCCTCAACAAGTGTCAGACGAGCATCGATAGCTTGCATGTCGTTCTTGATGTTGTCAACGTCAGCAGAAAGCGTAGCAATCTGAGACTCAACAGCTGCCAGACGGCTCTTCAGGTCGTTTACGTCGCTCTGAAGCTCTGCAATCTGACCCTTGATAGTTGTAACGTCAGCCTTAGTGTTATTCAACTCTGACTGCAGTGAAGCGATCTGACCCTCCAAAGAAGAGATACGAGTAGAAAGATCGTTCTTTGTTTGTGTAAGTTGAGCATAAACGGGAAGGATTTCGTCGTCTACGTTGTCCTTACAAGAAACAAATGATGTTGTGGCGGCAAAAAGCATTGCTACCAACAGAATACCATTAATAATTTTCTTTTTCATTTGAACTTAAAAATTATAATTAAACAATTAAACTTATGATATGTCTATGCATTAATTTATATAAATCGGTGACAAAAGTAGGCATTATTTTCTAATTATGCAAGAAAAATTTAATTTTTTTTAAAAAAAACATCAATTTTCTGTCGAAATCACCCTTCTCAGGCAATTTTTGCATAAAAAATGCACACTTTCTGGGTTTTGTGCGCCTGACAGGACTCGAACCTGCACGTCGCGAGACACCAGATCCTAAGTCTGACGCGTCTACCAATTCCGCCACAGGCGCATTCCACCATGCTTTTTACCGGCTTTTACACCTTAAGCGGTTGCAAAGTTACGAATATTTTTTCATTCTGCCAAAATTTTTCGGGCAAATTCTATAATAGTGTCAATTCCTTGACGGAAATCTGCCTCTGTGATGTCGACTTTATAGTCTGGGGCAATACCAAACTCCATCTGCTGGCGGTTACGGTCGTATGATGGACAGGCAGAGAAGCGCACTGTCCACCCGTTGGGCAGGTTGGAAGTAAAGGGCAAGCCTGCGCCGCCACCTGTCTGATCGCCTACTGTCGTCACGTTCGGAAAGCATTTCATGCATTTCACGAAGTCGTTGGCGGCGCTGTAGACCTCACGGTTGGTCAGCACCACCACTTTCTTATGCCATCTCAGGTTGGATGAGGGCTCGAGATACTCGGGCTCCAAGTCCGAGAAGTCGTTATGCCCCTTACCCGTCTTGTGCTGGATATAGCCCGTGAGGGTCTTCTCCTGGCAGAAACGTGCCGCCAGTTTCTGGGCAGACGTCAGATTGCCGCCGCCATTGCCGCGGATGTCGATAATCAGTCCGTTGCAGAAGAGCATATAGCGGATGACTTCGTCGAGGTTGCCTTCACCGAAGTCGTTCATGAAGCTGCCTACGTAGAGGTAGCCGATGTTGTCATCGAGTATCTTGTAGTTGATGGACGAGGCGATGTGGTAGTCAGTGCCGAGGTAACGGCGCTGCAAGGTGTCGCTGAAGTTGGTGGGGTAGTCCTCATGCCATTTCCAATAGCGGCCGTAGTCGAATGAGGTGCTCAGGTTCACGTGGCCGTCGCGCAACTCACTCAGCATCTCCGTCAGAATCTCGAAGAGCTGGTAGTTGTTGATGTCCTCGTTCGCGCGTACCTTATATATATTATATACGTTTTGCCAGTCGAGTCCGTAAGCTTCATGCTTGTAATCGAAGAAGCAGTAGCGCTCGTCGATGATCTTCCACAGCGCCTCGAAGTTGCCCTCAGGGGTGTTGGGGTATTCCTTTTCATCTACACAAGAGGTGAAAAGTGCCAGGATGCTTATGATGAGTAGGAGATGTTTTTTCATAGGCTACGGGCGATGCCAAGCAGCAGGCGGTGGGTGTACACGTGCTGCTTGAGGTTATTGACGGCGGCCTGCTGGTAGTTGCCCAGATAGCCGATGCGGATATTCCACTTCTTGCCCGTGCGCCATTCCAGCGTGAGTAGTTGTCGGAAGGTGGGGGTGCTGATGAAAGTGGTGGGTACCACGTTATGGTCGTAGTTGCCAAGAGAGAAGATCTCGTAATATGACTGCCCGTAGTTCGGACTGAACATCACGCCCACCAGCGGCAGGTTCAGCTCGTAGCGCAGGCTGAAGTGCTGTTTCCAGAGCGGGAAGTGGTAGGTGGCCACGCCCGAGGGCATCAGGTTCAGCGCCAGTCGTGCCTGGGCGGGGTTGTTCGAGGTCGATGTGTGGTAGATAAAACCGATGGTGCCGTTGACGAGACCGCCAGCCTGCAGCTTCAGTCTGTCGTCGAAGAGCCGCCACTGGCGGTAGCGCCCCCAATAGAGGTTGTAGCCGCCCTCCAGTTCACTGGTTTTCTCACTGCGGTCTTCTGTGGCAGAGAGGTTTATCTCATGTTCGATGATGTTGCCCCAGTGCTTCTCGGGCTTCTCACGCTCGCGTATATATAAATAGGTGAGACCGGTACCTGAGAATTTCTCCTGCGAGATGTAGGTGTCGAGGATGGAGGTGGCGCCGATGCCGAAGAGGTTTGCCGAGGTGGATTCTTGGGCGGAGGCGGGGAGGGCAAAGAGAAGGAGGGCAGATAATATGAGGGGATTATGGCTCTTCATCGTCGAATAGTCTTAATTGTCCTGTCAGTTCGTCGCGCACCTGCTGCTCACTCTTGCCGGCATCGGGGTCGAGATCTTCCTCTTCCTCATCGTCGGGGGCATCCTGCGTCTCTGGTTCTTCGGGGAAACGGGTAGGCTCCAGTTCGGTGATGGCCTCGAGGGCAAAGGTTGTCAGGCGCTTGCCCTTGGCCTTGTATCCCTTGACGGTGATAAACTGCTCTGCATCAATCTCTTCCTGTCCGCGGAAAGCATCTGCACCGCCATAGGTGATCTGGATACGGGGGTATGGGGTGTCCGTGAGGAGGATTAGCTGTGAGGAGGGGTTCTCCGAGAGCCAGTTCTGTTTCTTCTTCGAGGCATCCATCAGAAAACGCTTCAGATATGGATATCCTTGATTGTCAGCGTCATAGAGGATGGCGGTCCACACCTTGTCAGCTTCGTATTTCTCGATGCGCAGGATGTTGGGTTCGAAGTGATTGCTGTCGTCGAAATTCGTCAGATAGTAGTCGCCGTTATCCAAGACGACGAGGATCTGGTCACCGTCGAAGAATTCGCCCAGGAGAGTGCCGTGCTCGTCGTAGTTCAGACGGTGCACATCCGGGTCATACCATACTTTTCTTCCGCCAAGGGTAGAATGTCCGTGGCTCTTGAGTCCGATGCGGTGGATGGTGTTCTTGGTCAGGAGGTTACCCTTCGAGGCACGCCCCTTGATGATCACCTCCGAGAAGTCTTTCTCGATGAAGATCTTCTTGAGCTTGGGGTTAGGATCGAGCGTCACCTTGATGACTTCTGCCTCGCCGTTGGGATTGGCGGTGAAGTACATCACCCTCGAACCCTCTGTACCCTGGGTGAGGTCGTATTCCTTGTCGCGCGTCATACTCGTCACGTTGAAGCGCTTGATGAAGTACGGGCCTTTCCTGCCGTCGCGATACACCACATTATAGATGGTGCGCGAATCGTTTTTCTTGAACACGTTGAGGTAGAGCACGTTCTTACCCACGAAGAGCTTCTCGGCCATGCGCACAATCTTGTATTTACCGTCCTTGTAGAAAATGATGACATCATCGAGGTCGGAGCAGTTGCATACAAACTCGTCTTTCTTCAGTCCCGTGCCGATGAAACCGTCTGCGCGATTGATATAGAGCTTTTGGTTCGCTTCTGCCACCTTCGAGGCTTCGATGGTGTCGAAATTGCGGATTTCCGTCAGTCGCGGGTGGTCCTTGCCGTATTTGTCCTTCAGGAACTGGAACCAGTTGGCGGTGACCTCGGTGAGGTTTGCCAGGTCGCGGTCTATTTCCTCGATCTCTGCCTTCAGACGGGCCATGAACTCGTCGGCCTTGTCCTTGTTGAACTTCAGGATGCGCTGCATCTTGATTTCCAGCAGTTTCAGGATATCGTCCTTCGTCACCTCACGGATCAGGGTGGGGTAGTAGGGCGTCAGCCGTTCGTCGATATGTTCGCAGACGGCATCGACATTGGGCGCCTGCTCGAATTTCTTGTCCTTATAGATGCGCTCCTCGATGAAGATCTTCTCCAACGACAGGAAATGCAGTTGCTCCAGGAGTTCGTTCTTGCGGATTTCGAGTTCCTGGCGGATGAGGTCTTTGGTGCGGTCTGTGGAGTGGCGGAGCACGTCGCTCACCGTGAGGAACTGCGGTTTGTTGTCCTCGATCACACAACAGTTGGGTGAGATGTTGATCTCGCAGTCGGTGAAGGCATAGAGGGCATCGATGGTCTTGTCGCTGGAGACGCCGGGAGCCAGATGTACCTGAATCTCCACGTTGGCAGCCGTGAGGTCTTCCACCTTACGGGCCTTGATCTTGCCTTTCTCGATGGCCTTCACGATGCTGTCCTGTAGTGTCTCGGAGGTCTTTGAGAAGGGTATCTCGCGGATGACGAGCGTCTTCTGGTCTATCTTCTCGATCTTCGCACGTACCTTCAGCACACCGCCACGCTGGCCGTCGTTATATTTCGAAACGTCTATGCTGCCAGCAGTGGGAAAGTCGGGATAGAGTTGGAAAGGCTGGTCGTGGAGGTAGGCGATGGCGGCATCACAGATCTCGCAGAAGTTATGTGGCAGGATCTTCGAGGAGAGGCCTACAGCGATGCCCTCGGCACCCTGTGCCAGCAGCAGGGGGAACTTTACTGGCAGCGTGATAGGCTCCTTGTTGCGGCCGTCGTATGACATCTTCCATTCCGTGGTCTTGGGGTTGAACACGGTGTCGAGGGCGAATTTCGAGAGGCGTGCCTCGATGTATCGCGGTGCGGCTGCCGAGGAACCAGTGAGGATGTTACCCCAGTTTCCCTGTGTGTCGATGAGCAGGTCTTTCTGTCCCATCTGCACGAGAGCATCGCCGATGGAGGCATCGCCGTGGGGGTGGAACTGCATGGTGTGTCCCACGATGTTCGCCACCTTGTTATATCGGCCGTCGTCCATGCGTTTCATCGAGTGTAGGATACGGCGCTGCACGGGTTTGAGGCCGTCGCCCAAGTGGGGCACGGCGCGCTCGAGGATCACGTAAGAGGCATAGTCCAGAAACCAGTTCTGGTACATGCCGCTGAGGTGGTGTACGGCTGCTGCGTCGAAACGGTTTACGGGTTTATAGTCGGAATGGCCTTCGCTGCCGCCTTCCGACTCCTGCTGTTCCAAAATCTCGTCGTCTTTTGTCTCGTCGTCCTTGATCTCGTCGTCCATATGATATTTGGTCTTTAGGAATTCTTGGTTGCAAAGGTAATGATTTTCGGCGAGAAAAACGAGAATTTTCGCGGATTTTTTCTAGTCTTACTAGTCATACTAGTACTACTAGCCGCTCTAGAACAACTAAATCCAACAATCCAACATTTGATGTGTTTTTTGACACTGGATCCATCATCCATCAATCCATCAATCCATCATTTGCTATGTTTAAGTGTCCATCATTTAAACTATATATATTATTTATTATTATATAATATATATATTATGTAATAATAAAAATTATTTTGATGGAAATTTAGCTGTTTGGAAAACACCAATTGATGGATTGATGGATGATGGATTGTTGGATTTTCGTGTCCACGTGTAATCGGGAAACACACAAGCGTAATGGGTTTCTCGGTAACAAAGTGGGTGTTTCTCGGTAACAGACGATGGGTTTGCTTACGAGAAAAAATCGCAAAATGAGAGGTGAAAGGCGGAAGGAGAGGAGGGGTGCAGTGCCTTTTTGCAGAAAGATAGGGAAAAGTCAGAAAAAAGCGATATAACCTTTGGTTATCTCAAAAAAATAGACTACCTTTGCACCACAAATTAGAAAGCAATTATAAAGTTAATACAATAATGACAGCAAACGAGATTCGCGACTCTTTCAAGAAGTTTTTTGAGTCGAAACAGCATGCCATCGTGCCCTCAGCACCGATGGTGATTAAGGATGACCCCACACTGATGTTTACTAACGCTGGTATGAACCAGTGGAAAGACATTATATTAGGTACGCGCGACCCTGAGCCGCGTCGCAGGGCTGATACCCAGAAGTGCCTTCGCGTGAGCGGTAAGCACAATGACCTTGAGGAAGTAGGTCACGACACTTATCACCACACCATGTTCGAGATGCTCGGCAACTGGAGCTTCGGCGACTACTTCAAGGAAGGTGCCATCGATATGGCTTGGGAATATCTGGTAGACGTATTGAAACTGAATCCCGAAGACCTCTATGTGACGGTATTCGAGGGTTCACCTGAAGAAAATATCCCTCGCGACGACGAGGCCGCCAAGTACTGGTCAAAGCATGTGCCGGAGGATCATATCATCAACGGCAATAAGCACGACAACTTCTGGGAGATGGGCGATACAGGCCCTTGTGGCCCTTGTTCCGAGATCCACGTAGACTCTCGTACGCCGGAACAGCGCGCTGCCAGTGGCAAGAGCGGCCGTGAGCTCGTCAATCAGGACGATCCTCAGGTGATTGAGATCTGGAATCTCGTGTTCATGCAGTTCAACCGTAAGGCAGACGGCTCACTTGAGAAACTCTCGATGAACGTGATCGATACGGGTATGGGCTTCGAGCGTCTGGTGCGCATGCTGCAGGGCAAGCACTCTAACTATGATACCGACGTGTTCCAGCCGATTATCAAGGCTGAGCAGCAGTTGACGGGACTGAAGTACTTTACTTTCGAGGAGGAAGAAGAGGCAGGTGGTGCCAGTAGTTCTAGCCAGGAGAGTATTAACGTGGCGATGCGTGTGTGCGCGGATCATTTGAGGGCTGTGAGCTTCTCGATTGCGGATGGACAGCTGCCTTCGAATGCGAAGGCGGGCTATGTGATCCGCCGAATCTTGCGCCGTGCTGTGCGTTATGCCTATACGTTCCTCGGGCAGAAGGAGTCGTTCCTCCATAAACTGGTGCCTACGCTCGTCCATGAGATGGGTGATGCATTCCCGGAACTGAAGGCCCAGCAGCAGCTGATCATGAAGGTGATCAAGGAAGAGGAAGAGGCTTTCCTGCGTACGCTGGATAAGGGTATCTCCATGCTGGATAAGGCCATGGAACAGTTGAAGGCTGAGGGCAAGACCGAACTCGACGGTGTACAGGCGTTCCGCCTCTTCGACACCTACGGCTTCCCCCTCGACCTTACCGAGCTGATCTGTCGTGAGAATGGCTACACCGTCAATGAGGAGCAGTTTAACGTGGAGATGCAGAAGCAGAAGGAGCGTGCCCGCAATGCCGCTGCCGTAGAAAACAGCGACTGGACAGAGCTCGCCGCTGGTGAACAGCAGTTCGTGGGCTACGACTATACCGAATATGAGTGCCATATCCTGCGCTACCGTAAGGTGACACAGAAGAAGAATGAGTTCTATGAGCTCGTGCTCGACTATACGCCGTTCTATGGTGAGATGGGTGGTCAGGTAGGTGACTGCGGCGTAATCTGCAATGAGGCCGAGACCATCGAGATCATCGATTCCAAGCGTGAGAATAATCAGACGGTACATATTGTGAAGCAGTTGCCGAAGGATCCTTCAGCCCAATTCATGGCTTGTGTGGATACCGATAAGCGCGATGCTTCAGCCGCCAACCATACTGCTACCCACCTGCTCGACTATGCCCTGAAACAGGTGCTCGGCGACCATGTGGAGCAGAAGGGCTCGTTCGTATCACCTGATACGTTGCGCTTTGACTTCTCTCATTTCCAGAAGGTTACGGACGAGGAGATCCGTCAGGTAGAGCGTATGGTGAACGAGATGATCCGCGAGGATATTCCCCTCGACGAACACCGTGAGGTGCCCTTCGACGAGGCCAAGAAACTCGGTGCCATTGCCCTCTTCGGCGAGAAATATGGTGATAAGGTGCGCGTGGTGCGCTTCGGACCGTCGTGTGAGTTCTGTGGTGGTATCCATGCCAAGGCTACGGGTAAGATTGGCTTCTTCAAGATCGTAGGCGAGAGCAGTGTTGCTGCCGGTATCCGTCGTATCGAGGCCAAGACCGGTAAGGAGTGCGAGGAGCTGTTGTATCAGACAGAAGACATCCTGAAGGCCATCAAGGGCTTCTTCAACAATGCGAAAGATCTGCAGGGCGTGATTGCGAAGTATATCGAGGAGCACGACTCCATGAAGAAGGATATCGAGCAGTTCCAGGCCCAGCGCGTACAGGCTCTGGCACAGGAACTCGTAGGCAAGGCCCGTCTGGTGAATGGTGTCACTGTCGTCACTGGCAAGTATGCGATGATGCCCAATGCCGCCAAGGACCTTGTGTTCAAGGTGCGCGAACTGAAGCCTGAGAGTCTGGTCTGTGTGGTAGGCACTGTCTTCGACGACAAACCCATGCTGAACGTGATGCTCAGCGACGATATGGTGAAGGATCACGGTCTGAACGCTGGACAGCTGGTGCGCGAGGCCGCCAAACTGATGCAGGGTGGCGGTGGTGGACAGCCCCATTTCGCCAGTGCCGGTGGTAAGAATGTCGACGGTCTCTCTGCCGCTATCGACAAGGTGATTGAATTGTGCCAGCTTTAGTCACGAAACACTGAACAATAAACATTAAACAATAAGAACTATGGCATTGAATCTGGACAAGAACCTGAAGCTCTACTACTCCATCAAGGAGGTGGCAGAGATGTTTGACCTGAACGAGAGTACGCTACGCTATTGGGAGCAGGAGTTTCCGATGTTGAAGCCCAAGACGTCGGGTCCGGCAAAGATCCGTCAATATCAGGAGAAGGATCTTGAGGTGATTCGTGCCATTCATAATCTGGTGAAGGTACGCGGCTTTAAACTGGCCTCTGCGCGGAAGATTCTGAATCAGAACCGCAAGGGGGTCGATAAGAAAGCCGATGTGCTGGAGTCGCTGATCAACGTGCGCTCTGAACTTCAGGCGCTGCGGAAACAGTTAGACTTCCTGCAGTAGAATTCTTAGGCAAGGATTTCACGGCATTATAATCATGGAATCCAGGAAGATTCCTGACGAAAGACGGCTTCTGGCGTGATGGCGGAAGCCTCTTTTTGTGTGAGCTGGCGAGCCCAGGGGACGCGGGCTTTGGGATTGGCGCCGGGGCCACGATTGTTGTATTCGAGATAGCGGGCCGTCTGTTCGCGGTGCTGCTCCCAGTGGTGCCAGCCTTCGGGAACGATATGCCCGCCGAGCTCACAGTTCATGAAGAGCGTATAGCCATAGTCGCGCCATGGACGCCCCAGATAGACTTTGTCCACGCCCTCTGCAGCCGTCAGACGACAGTTGTTGAAGATGTAGCCGTAAGCCTGCTCCTGTGGGGTGGAGGCGGCTGTGACGAAACTGTTGATGAGGCTCTCGATGGTGCAGTTCTCAAACCACGCCGTGGAGGGGCCGAAGATAAAATCGGTGGTACCGCAGATGTAGCAGTCTTTGAAGAACAGCCGTGTGGCGGGCATTCCCGTGTAGATGGTGTCCTGATGGCCGATAAACCGGCAGTTGATGAACACGAGTCTGTCACCCTCGGTATGCAGGGCCACGGCCTGTCCCAAGCGTGCAGAGTTGTTCTCGATGGTGAGGTTCTTCAGGGTGATGGCGTTGGCCTCGATCTTCAGCGTATAGGTGCGGAAGGTGCCCATAGGCTGTGTGCGCGCTTCAGCAGTGCCGAGTGTGACCCTGACGTTGGCATGGTCGTCGTAGGTGATGATGGTCTTCTCGGCACTCTCGCCACAGATCTCAATGTTCTGCAACCACTGGGGGATGATGAGTTTCTCCTTGTAGATGCCGTTTTTGACGTAGATCACCTTATGGTAGTCCATGAAGGCGCGACACACCTCGATGGCTTCATCGATGGTGCGGAACTCGCCTGTGCCGTCGCGGGCGACGACGATGGTATCCGGATTGTCGTATTTTCCCGCGGCCTGTGCAGCCAGCGAGAGGGTGAGTGAGATTAGTAAGAGTAGTTTTTTCATATTTTGCGTTACATGATTTGTGAAATCTCCTTCAGGTCTGGTATTTTCTTGAGGTTATCCACGATGCTCTGCACGTTCTCGCGGTCGTGGACGCGCAGTTCGATGCTGCCGTCGAAGATACCGTCTTCGCAGGTGATGGTGACCTTGTGGATGTTTACGTTCATCTGAGAGGAGATGACCTGCGTGATCTCGTTGAGCATACCCACACGGTCGATGCCGCTGATGCGGATAGAGGCCTCGAAATAGAGGATCTTGTGCATGTCCCACTTGATGTCGATGATGCGGTTGCCATAGCTCGTCTTCAGTTTGGCAGCCACCGGACAGGCGCGTTTGTGGATCTCTATCTGATTCTTGTTGTTGATATAGCCCAGCGAATCGTCGCCGGGGATGGGGTGACAACAGCCAGGGAACTTATACTGGTTGATATTCTCCTCAGAGATATAGATGGGCTTCTTCTTGTTGAACTTCTCCGGCACGATGAAGAGTTCCTGCTTGGGTGTCTCCTCCTTCTTCTTCCTGCCCACAAACGGCACATACTTGCGCCAGCCCTGGATACCGTCGTCCTCCGTCTTGCCGTTGAGTCTGTCAATATCCTTATCGCCCAGCAATACGATCTTCTCGCCGATGGCCTGGAGAAACTCCTGCCGCTTGCTGTAGTCGTGTAGTTCTGCCAGTTGGTCAATGATTGTCAGACTCGGCTCGAAGCCGTTTTTCTGCAGGAATGCGTTGAGTAGCTCCTCGCCTTGCCGCTGCACCTCACGGTTGTCGCGCCTGAGGATGGCCTGAATCTTGGCCTTGGCCTTGGCGGTGGAGACAAAATTGATCCACTCCGCACTGACGTGCTGCGATTTCGAGGTGAGGATCTCTACCTGGTCACCGCTATTCAGCTTATGGCTCAGGGGCACGAGCTTATGGTTCACCTTTGCTCCGATGCAGTGGCTGCCGAGGAAGGTGTGGATGGAGAAGGCGAAGTCGAGGGCGGTACATCCCGCAGGCATCGTCTTGATCTCTCCCTTTGGGGTGAAGACGAAGATCTCCGAGGCGAAGAGGTTCAGCTTGATGGTGTCGAGGAAGTCCATGGCATCGGGCTGTGGGTCGTCGAGGATCTCCTTGATGGTGCGCAGCCAGTCGTTGAGCTCGTTCTCGTCCTCCGTATATTCCTCTTCGATACCGTCCTTGTATTTCCAGTGGGCGGCGAAACCCTGCTCCGCAATCTCGTCCATACGGTCTGAGCGGATCTGAACCTCTATCCATCGGCCCTGTTTCGACATCAGTGTCACGTGGAGTGCCTGATAGCCGTTTGCCTTGGGGTGGGAGAGCCAGTCGCGCAGACGATCGGGGTGCGACTTGTAGATCTTCGAGATGGCCACGTAGATGTTGAAGCACTCGTTGATCTCCTCTTCCCTGACGCGTGGGGTGAAGATGATGCGCACGGCCAGGATGTCGTAGATTTCCTCGAAGGTGACGTGCTTGTTCTGCATCTTGTTCCAGATAGAGTAGGGGGTCTTTATTCGTTCCTTGATCTCATACTGGATGCCCATCTTCTTCAGCGCGTCCTCGATGGGGTTGGTGAACTGGGTAAACAGTTCGTCGCGCGACATCTGTGTCGACTGCAGCTTCGCCTCGATGGACGCAAAGTCGTCGGGGTGCTCGAACTTGAAGCTGAGATTCTCGAGTTCCGACTTGATCTTGTTCAGTCCCAGGCGGTTAGCCAGCGGTGCGTAGATATAGAGCGTCTCTCCCGCAATCTTATACTGCTTGTTGGCAGGCTGAGAGTCGAGGGTGCGCATGTTGTGCAGACGGTCGCAGATCTTAATGAGGATCACGCGGATATCGTCGCTCATCGTCAGCAGCAGTTTCTTGAAGTTCTCTGCCTGTGCCGAGGCCTGCTCACCGAAGATACCACCCGAGATCTTCGTCAGACCGTCGACGATCTGTGCTATCTTTGCGCCGAAGATGTTCTGGATATCCTCTACGGTGTAGTCGGTATCCTCCACCACGTCGTGGAGCAGTGCCGAGCAGATACTTGTAGAGCCGAGTCCTATCTCAGAACAGGCAATCTGCGCTACGGCGATGGGGTGCATGATGTAGGGTTCGCCTGACAAGCGGCGCACACCTTTGTGGGCTTGACGGGCGAAATTGAAGGCTTTCGTGATAAGATCAACTTTCTTTCTGTGGCGTGAAGCCAGATAGTCGTTTAACAGTTTCTGAAACGCGTCGTTAATCAGTTTATCATCCTGTTCTTCAATGTTGATTTGTTCCTCTACATCCATAGACTTCTATATTTTTTTAAACTTACCTAACCTTCAGCTTCTTGCCAGCCTGGATATTATTGCCCTTGATGCCATTCAGCTTACGCAGCTTGGCAACGGTCGTGCCGTTACGCTTGGCAATCTCCGAGAGTGTCTGTCCTTTTCTGATGGTGACTGAAGTACCTCCGCCGCCACCGCCACTGTTGCGGCCTCTGCGTAGACGGGCATTCCGCTGGCTGCGGCTGCCGCGACCACTACGGCGGCTATACGCACCGCGACGGCTTCTGGAGAAGGTAGGCAGATCGTCGTTGACATCTACCACCGCACGATTTGTCAGGAAGTCGCTGGTGCGATAGTTGAACACGGAGTCCTGATGGTCGATGAAATTGCTGATGTCGCTGATGGTCATCTTGATGGCCGAAGGCTTGGTGGTGCCGGGCACGACGTCGTGGCGGTATTCAGGGTTCAGGGCGCGCAGCTGTTCGATATCGATATTCAGGGCCCCGGCAATCTGTCCGAGGTGGATATTCTTGTTCACGACGACGGTATCCGTCTGCATCGGCAGTTTCGTGCGCATAGGACAGATATTGTGCTCGCAGTAGTACGTCATGATATAGTTGGCGGCGATGAAGGCTGGCACGTAACCACGCGTCTCGGCGGGCAGATAGGGATACAGCTGCCAGTAGTCCTTGTCTTCGGCAGTCATCGCCTCGTCGTCAGTGCGCCCTCTCGCTGCCCTGTGGCGCTGGATGGCCTTCTTGATGTTCTGGGGCCCACAGTTGTAGGCGGCGATCACCAGGTTCCAGTCGCCGAAGATCTGGTAGAGATCCTTCAGCAGATGGGCGGCGGCATACGATGCCTTCACGGGGTCGCGGCGCTCATCGACGAGCGAGTTGATGGTCAGACCATACTGTTTGGCGGTAGCCGGCATGAACTGCCAGAGACCGCCGGCACCCACGCGCGACACCGCTTTCGGGTTCAGCGCCGACTCGATGACAGGCAGGTATTTCAGTTCCAGCGGAATCTGATAGGCCTCGAGCGCCTCCTCGAAGATAGGCACATAGAAGTTGAACGTGCCCAACATATAACTCACGGAGTAGCGCAGACGGCCTGCATAACGGTCGATGAAACGCTGCACGATGTCGTTGTACGACAGTTCCATGACGGAGGGGATGCGCTGCAGTCGCTCGATATACACCTCTTTGGGGTACTCGGGATTCTCGTTTGTCATCTGGCAGTCGCCGGGTGTAGCCAGATAAGTCTTCGACATATAGAGGTTCATCAGGCTGTCGAGATCATAGGTCATGGCTGCGGGGAACTCAATGATTTCCTCGTTGCCGTCCTTATCCGTAAAATCGATTTCGTCTTCGGCACGTACCTCGGTGGTTTCTTCCTCTTCTTCTTCGCTTTCTACGTCAACGTCGTTGATTTCCACCTGGGCCTGCATGGCTCCGGTAAATAGCATCGCGGCGAGGATAAGCAATAATTTCTTCATCTTTATTAAATATGTTATTGTGATTGTTGACTAAAAATTCAGACTACACTGTAGTCCTACTGACGAACTGTCCCATGCCTTCGCCGACGAGTGGTTGTTGATGATCGTGGGTTCCACCTTCAGGCTCAGATCCTTGGAGATGTCGAATACTGATAGCTCGGCATCGACGTAGGCATCGATCACGGAGAGGGCATAGACGCCTAGCATCACGAAGAAACTCAGGTCGCGCCAGCGGCGGAACTTGTCCTTACGTTTCTTGAAGATATCCTCGTAGTGCTTTTTGTCCTGGTCTCTGATTTGTGTGCCCAGGTGCAGGAACTCGTTGTAGCTCTGGGTGGCAGGGTCGTTATCTGTCAGGTCGTGATAAGCCTTCGAATAGTCCACATATTGGGAGTTGTTCCACGACATGGCGTAGATACATCCCATGAATCCGCCGTAGATGATGGGCAGTTTCCAGTATTTGCGGTTGTAGATCTGTCCTCCGCCAGGTATGACGAGTGCCAGCCAGAGTGCCCGCTTCGGATCAGGACGCCAGGTGTTCCAGTCTTTCTTCGGCTTGGGCTGTGGCTTGGCTAGTGTATCCGAGATGATGGCGAGCCCTTGCTTGACGACGCTGTCGATCTTGGCATTGTCGATGCCGATACTGTCGAGCACGGCCTTGTCAATCTTGATGCTGTCGAGCCCAAAATCATTCTGCGCTGAAAGCCGCAGGGCGCCCAACGTCAGCATACAGAGGCAAAGGAGTGTCTTTATAATCGTGTGTCTCAACCTTTTTTCTTTAGTTTGTCGAATATTTCAATAATGTGTTCCAACTCCTCGTCGCTGTCGAAGGGGATGGTGATCTTACCCCTGTTTTCAGGGCTGCACGTCATCTTGACCTTCACGTTGAAGAGTTCACTCATACGGTCTCTCAGGATGCTGTATTCCAGCGGCAACTGCGTCGAGGGCGGCACCTTTTTCCGCACTTCCTGCAGCGTCTCTCCGCGCTTCAGCATCTGCACCATCTCCTCCACCTTTCTCACGGAGTAGCCGTTCTTCTGCACGTCCTTGAACAGTTTCAGCTGAGCCGAAGGACTCTCGATGGAGAGCAGCGCACGGGCGTGACCCATGTCGATCTCCTTGTTCTTCAAGGCCATCTGTATCTGTGCGGGCAACTTCAGGAGTCGCAGGTAGTTCGTGATCGAGGTGCGGCTCTTGCCCACCTTCGCCGAGATCTTGTCCTGCGTCATGCCCGTCAGCTCCGAGAGGTGCTGGTAGGCGAGGGCGATCTCTATGGCATTCAGGTCCTCACGCTGGATATTCTCTGCCAGCGCCATCTCCATGACGTGCTCGTCCTCTGCGGTGCGGATATAGGCAGGGAGCGATGACAGTCCTGCGATCTGTGCAGCGCGCCAGCGGCGCTCTCCGGCAATGATCTGGAACCTGCCGTCAGCCATCTGCCGCAGGGTGATGGGGGTGATGATGCCTATCTCACGGATGCTGGCAGCCAGTTCGTTCAGCGCGTATTCGTCAAACTCATGTCGTGGCTGATTCGGATTCGCATCGATGAGGCTGATGGGGATTTCATTCAGATTGGAAGTGCCCTGGGTGTGGATGTCGCCCGTATCGATGAGCGCATCGAGCCCACGGCCCTTTCCCGTGCCGATATTGTCCAAGCCGCGACCAAGGACATTTCGGTCGTATTTCTTCTTGACAGCCATAGTTTATTTCTTGTTGTTCTTATAGATGATTTCCTTGGCCAGTGCCAGATGGTTCTTGCTGCCCGTAGAGTCTGCATCGTAAAGGATGACAGGCAGACCGTGACTCGGACTCTCCGACAGCTTCACGTTACGCTGGATGACCGTCTTGAACACCAGTTCCTGGAAGTGGCGCTTCACCTCGTCGTAGATTTGGTTAGCCAGGCGCAGGCGCGAATCGTACATCGTCAGCAGGAATCCCTCGATCTCCAACTTCGGGTTCAGTTTGTTCTTGATGATCTTGATGGTGTTCAACAGTTTGCTGATACCCTCCAGCGCGAAATATTCGCACTGCACGGGGATAATCACGGAGTCGGCGGCCGTCAGGGCATTCACGGTGATGAGTCCCAGCGACGGCGAACAGTCGATGAGTATGTAGTCATATTCCTCGCGGATGGGATCCAGCAGTTTCTTCAGGATCTTCTCCCTGTCGTTCAGGTTCAGCATCTCGATCTCGGCACCCACCAGGTCGATATGGCTGGGGATGATGTCGAGCCCCTCGATGTCGGTGGTGTAGATGGCTTCATGAACGTCAGTCTGGTTGATGATGCATTCGTATATGGAGCATTCCACTTCTGTGATATCCACGCCCAGACCGCTCGAAGCGTTGGCCTGCGGATCGGCATCGACGACGAGTACGTTCTTCTCGAGCGTGGCGAGCGATGCTGCAAGGTTAATTGTCGTAGTGGTCTTTCCGACACCACCTTTTTGGTTTGCTAAAGCAATGATCTTACCCATTTGTGTCTATTTAAATCTTACTAAAAATGAGAAATTTGGCCACAAAGTTACATATTTTCGTCGAGAAAGCCATTCATTTAAACCTTTTTTCGTACTTTTGCACGCAAAACGATGATATTTTATGGAAATTAAACGACCATTACTCCTTATTTCCAACGATGACGGCTATCAGGCAAAGGGCATCAACACGCTCGTGGAGATGCTTTCCGACATGGGCGACATCCTCGTCTGTGCCCCCGAAGAGGCCTGCAGCGGCTTCTCCTGTGCCTTCTCTGCCACCAAACCTCTGCGGCTGCGCTTGCGCTCCAAGCGCGAAGGCGTCGAGATATGGTCGTGCAACGGCACTCCCGTCGACTGTGTGAAGATGGCGTTGGCCGAACTCGCGCCGCGAAAGCCCGATATGGTCATCGGCGGCATCAATCACGGCGACAATGCCTCTGTCAACATCCATTATAGTGGTACGATGGGTGTCACGCTCGAAGGGTGCATGAAGTATATCCCCTCCGTCGCCTATTCCCTCTGCGACTATGCCGATGACGCCGATTTCGAGCCCATGCGCTCCCTGGTGCGCGAGATTACCGGCCGTGTGCTGCGCGAAGGACTCCCGCTGGGCGTCTGTCTGAACGTGAATTTCCCCAAGGGATCCTATCAAGGCGTGAAGGTATGCCGCATGGCAAAGGGCACCTGGTATAATGAGGTCGAGAAGCGCTGGCATCCCCGTGGCTACGACTACTGGTGGATGATTGGCCGCTATCAGAACGACGAGCCCGATGCCGAGGATACCGACAACTGGGCGCTGGCGCATGGCTACGTGGCCATCACACCCACGCAGATCGATGTCACGGCCTACTCAGCCATAGAAACAATCAAATCCTGGCAACTATGAAGTATTATCTGATAGCCGGTGAAGCCTCGGGCGACCTCCATGCCTCGCATCTGATGCAGTCGTTGAAAGATATTGACGATTCGGCTAAGTTCCGCTTCTTCGGTGGCGACCTGATGGCGGCTGTCGGCGGCACCCGCGTGCGCCATTACCGCGAACTCGCCTATATGGGCTTCATCCCCGTGCTGCTCCACCTGCGAACCATTCTCCGCAACATGAAGATGTGCAAAGAGGATATCCAGGGATGGCAGCCTGACTGCGTGATACTTGTCGACTATCCAGGCTTCAATCTCGACATCGCCAAATTTGTAAAATCACGGACAAACATACCCGTCTACTACTATATCTCTCCGAAGATATGGGCGTGGAAGGAGTACCGCATCAAGAACATCCGCCGCGATGTCGACGAGCTCTTCTCGATTCTGCCCTTCGAGGTCGATTTCTTCGAGAAGAAGCACCATTACCCCATCCATTACGTGGGTAACCCCACGGCCGATGAGGTGCGCCAGTATCTCGCAGACCATCCTGCACCAGCCCCGGCGGCGCGCCCCGTGATCGCCCTGTTGGCAGGCAGCCGCAAACAGGAGATCAAGGACAATCTGCCTGCCATGATTGAGGCCGTGCGCCCCTATATGCAGGATTATCAGGTGGTGCTCGCTGGAGCCCCCTCCATCGAGGCCGACTATTATGCGCCTTATATCAAAGATACGGCGGTGGAGATCGTCTACAACCAGACCTACTGTCTGCTCTCCCAGGCCCATGCCGCCTTGGTTACCAGTGGCACGGCCACCCTCGAGACAGCCCTCTTCGGCGTGCCCCAGGTGGTGTGCTACGAGACGCCTCTCCCATGGCTGATAGGCAGGCTGAAGCGCTGGCTGCTGAAGGTGGAGTACGTGTCGCTGGTGAACCTCATCGCCAATCGCGAGGTGGTCACCGAACTCGTGGCCGACACCTTCTCCGTAGCCAATATCCGTATGGAACTCGGCAAGATCCTCTCAGGACCAGCCCGCGAGGCGATGCTCGCAGGCTATCAGGAGGTGCGCCGACGTCTGGGTGACCAGTGTGCCCCAGAAGAAGCTGCCCGACTAATTGTCTCATTAAATAATAATAAACCACTATGATCAAATTTCTGACATTGCTGGGCTATGATCCGGCAAAACATTCTGTGAAGGTGGAGATGCTTGCAGGCCTCACCACCTTTCTGACCATGTCTTACATCCTGGCGGTGAACCCCCTTATCCTTTGTGAAACGGGTATGGACAAGGGCGCCGTATTCTCTGCCACAGTGATTGCGGCAGCTATTGCCACCTTGGTGATGGCCTTCTACGCCAAAATGCCCTTCGCCCTGGCCTCGGGCATGGGTATCAACGCCTTCTTCGCCTACACCCTAGTGCTCGTGATGGGCTATACGTGGCAGCAGGCGCTCGCCGCCGTATTGGTAGAAGGTGTCGTGTTCATCGTCCTTACTCTATTCCGCGTGCGCGAGGCTATTGTCAAGGCCATCCCGATCAATCTGCGTTACTCCATCTCCGTGGGAATCGGTCTCTTCATCGCCTACATCGGCCTGAAGAATGGCGGCATCATCATGGCCAGCGAGTCCACGATGACGGCCCTCGCCCCTTGGTCTGCCACGACGCTGATTGCCGTGGGCGGTATCATCCTGGGTTCCATCCTCCTGGCACTCAAGGTGCGCGGTGCCCTCTTCTATACCATCCTGATCATGACCATCGTCGGCATTCCCTTCGGCGTGACCCAGCTTCCTGAGAACTTCTCCCTCATCAGCATGCCTCACTCCCTCGAGCCCATCGCCTTCCATATTGACTTCTCGCGGTTTTTGAATCTCGATGTCAACTATATCATCGTCGTGCTCACCCTGCTCTTCATGGATCTCTTCGATACGCTCGGCACCCTCATCGGTGCTGCCACGGGTGCAGGGATGGCCGATCCTGTTACGGGTCATATCCACAACCTAAACAAAGCCCTGATGGCCGATGCCGTGGGCACCACCGTCGGCGCCCTCTGCGGTACTTCTACCGTCACCACCTATGTCGAGAGTACCACGGGTATCCTCGAAGGCGGGCGCACGGGTCTCACCTCCTTCACGGTGGGAATGCTCTTCCTCGTGTCGCTGTTCTTCTCGCCCGTCTTCCTGATGATTCCCTCCGCAGCCACCACGAGCGCGCTCTTCCTGGTGGGTGTCATGATGCTGCGCTCCATCGTCCACATCGACTTTGTCGACTTCACCGAGGCCGTGCCCAGTCTGGTCACGATCCTTATGATGCCGTTCACGGCCAGCATCTCTGAGGGCATCGTGATGGGTCTGCTGTCATACGTCTTCCTGAAAGTCTGCACAGGCCGTCATAAGGAGCTATCAGTCGTGATGTATATACTCGCAGTTCTCTTCGTGCTGAAGTATCTCGTGTAGGATCATTGAAAGAATAGACAAGTAACAATTAAAACAAACGAAACAATATGAAAAAGTATTTTATGATGGCGCTGATGGCTGTAGCAGCCCTCTCCGTCAATGCCCAGGACATCCAGTTGCACTACGACTTCGGCCGTAACATCTATCCTGATCAGGAAGATGGCCGCCAGAAGGTCACCATCACCCTCGAGCAGTTCAAGGCCGACAAGTGGGGTTCGTGGTACTATTTCGTCGACCTCGACCTCAGCCGCAAGTTCTTCAAGAGTGCCTACACCGAGATCTCCCGTGAGTTCAGTTTCGGCAGTGGTTCGCCCTTCGCCGCCCATGTGGAGTATGACGGTGGTCTGAGTGAGGCCGCTGGCAGCTTCCAGCAGGCCGCGCTGCTCGGTGCTGCCTATAACGGTCACAGTGCCGACTTCTCCAAGACTTGGTCTGTACAGTTGCTCTACAAGCGCTACTTCAAGAGCTACGACTACTCCCGTGCCTACAACAGTGCCCAGCTCACAGGTGTGTGGGGCCTTAACTTCGCCCAGAACAAGTGTACCTTCTCCGGCTTCATCGATTTCTGGCGCGGTGAGAAGGCTAATGGTCACGGACAGCTCGTCATCCTCACCGAACCTCAGTTCTGGTACAACTTCACGCCCCATTTCAGCGTAGGTTCCGAGATTGAGATCAGCAACAATTTCATCTACAACCTCTACGATGACAAGACCTTCTTCATCAATCCGACGCTAGCCGTTAAGTGGAACTTCTAAATCCCGGGTTATGACACAAGAACTCTCCGCCTCTCGCAAGACCATCGTCGGCATCCAGTTCCTCTTCGTAGCCTTCGGCTCCACGGTACTGGTGCCGCTGCTTGTCGGCCTCGATCCCGCTACCGCGCTCTTTACCGCCGGTATCGGCACGTTCCTCTTCCATCTGGTCACCAAGGGCCAGGTGCCCATCTTCCTTGGCAGCAGCTTCGCCTTCATCGCGCCGATTATCTCTGCCTCCCAGCAGTGGGGCATGCCGGGCACCATCGCCGGCATCGCGGGCGTCGCACTGGTCTACTTCCTCATGTCGGCCCTCATCAAGTGGCAGGGGCGCAAGCTGCTCGACACGCTGTTCCCGCCCGTTGTCATCGGCCCTGTCATCATCCTTATCGGCCTTTCGCTCTCGCCTGCAGCCGTCAATATGGCTAAGGAGAACTGGCTCTTGGCCTTCATCTCGCTCATCAGCGCCATCCTCGTGCTCGTGTACGGTCGCGGCCTTGTCAAACTGGTGCCCGTCGTCATCGGCATTGTCGTCGGCTATGTCGTCGCCCTCTGCATGGGCCTTGTCGATCTCTCTGCCGTAGCCACGGCCCCGTGGTTTGCCCTGCCCCCGATGATCGCCCACTTCCAGCTGCCGCAGTTCGCCTGGGAGCCCTTCGTCTTCATGATCCCTGTGGCCATCGCCCCCGTCATCGAGCATATCGGCGACGTCTATGTCGTTGGCGCAGTGGCCGAGAAAGACTTTGTGAAGGATCCCGGACTCCATCGCACGATGCTGGGCGACGGTCTCGCCTGCCTCTTTGCCTCCTTCGTGGGCGGCCCTCCCGTCACCACCTATAGCGAAGTGACCGGCGCCATGCAGATCACGCGCGTCACCCATCCCCAGGTCATCCGCATCGCCGCAGGCACAGCCATTGTGTTCTCCGTCATCGGCAAACTCTCGGCCCTGCTGCAGAGCATCCCCTCAGCCGTACTCGGTGGCATCATGCTGCTGCTCTTCGGCTCCATTGCCTCCGTGGGTGTTCAGAACCTCATCAACCACAAGGTAGACCTGAACCAGACGCGTAACATCATCATTGTTTCCGTCACCCTCACGATGGGCATCGGCGGTGCCGTCCTCACCTTCGGCACCTTCTCCATCAGCGGCATCGGCCTCTCCGCAGTCATCGGTGTCCTCTTGAACCTCCTCCTCCCCCGCAAATAGGCGCCTCGCGCTGCGCCGCCGCCTCTCGCTGGGGTCTGCCCCTCGCCGCAAAGTCGCCTCGCACTGGGGCCTGGCACTGACGTAAAGTCGCTCGCGACTTTCTCGTCAGGTCCTGGCCCCAGCGCGAGGCCCCGCCGAAAATGACCCAAATACCCCTAGATTACAATTTAAACTGTCACCAGATATGAAGTCCCTCAAATTAATCCCATTATTCCTGTTTATGCCACTCCTGCTGGCAATGTCACAGGCTCAGAATACGCCTGCCGTTCCTACGCACATCGACGTAAAGGAGCGTACCATCCAAGACCTCCTCTATTTCCCCTTTACGTGCATCAACGCCTACATGCCTACCAAAGAAATAGCCCGGCAGGAAGTAATGGATACTTTTAATACATGCGAAACCATCAACGGGTATCCAGGTCTGCATGCCGGCGAATCCTTCGATTTCACCTATCGCGGTATTACTATCGGTATTTGTTTCTACGACTGGTATGACAATAGGACCTGGTATGATTTCTTCTTCAATACGAAAAAAGAGGCAGACGCGTTCTACAACAATCTTGTCAACGATGTTCAAGGTGCAGGTATTCCGCTTACCAAAGACAAAATCTACGGTGGCATGTCAAACCGCAAAAAGCCCGTGTCCGTCTTCAAATGGGTGAGTGTCGAGGCTCCTGTCAAGGTGAAGGAAGTTAGCCCGTCTAACATTGAGACCGCTGATGTCGTCGGCATGTATAAGGTGGAACTGGGCGTCATGAAAAAGAAAAGTGTGAAATAAAAGCCGCGAGGGTTTTCACCCGCCGCCACCCCGGTGCGAGAGGGAGTTATGGCGGCTAGACATGGAGGCCGTGGGAAATAACCATCTGGCGCATGTTCTTCAGGAGGTCGCTGGCGAAGATGAAATCGGTGAGGCGGGTGTTGTCGGATCCCATAATCTGACTGCTCTCGCCTTGCCATTCCTTATGGCCTTCGTAGATGAAGATGATGTTCTCGCCGATGCCCATGACGGAGTTCATGTCGTGGGTGTTGATGATGGTGGTCATGTTGAACTCGCGGGTGATGCTCTGCAGCAGTTCGTCGATGACGAGGGAGGTCTTGGGATCGAGACCTGAGTTGGGCTCGTCGCAGAACAGGTATTTGGGGTTGAGGGCGATGGCGCGGGCAATGGCGACGCGCTTCTGCATACCGCCGGAGATCTCGCCGGGGAATTTCTCGTCGGCTCCCTTCAGATTGACACGGTCGAGGCACTCCTGGGCGCGGTGTATGCGCTCGCGGAGGTTCATCGTGGAGAACATGTCGAGGGGGAACATGACGTTCTCGAGGACGGTCATCGAGTCGAAGAGGGCAGCGCTCTGGAAGATCATGCCCATTTCGCGGCGCATGAACACCTTTTCGCGTTTCGACATGCTGACGAAGTCGCGGCCGTCGTAGAGCACTTGTCCGCTGGTGGGGTCTAACAGTCCTACGAGGTTCTTCATGAGCACGGTCTTACCCGAGCCGCTCTGTCCAATGATGAGATTGGTCTTGCCGTCGAGGAAGGTGGTGTTGATGTCCTTCAGCACATCCTTGCCGTCGAAACTTTTATAGAGGTTCTTGATTTCAATCATGACAGGAGCTGGGTTAGGAAGACATCGCTGAAAAGGATCAGGGCACTGGAGGAGACGACGGCATCGGTGCTGGCCTTACCCACATTGACGCTGCCACCCTCGACGGTATAGCCGAAGAAGGCGGGCACGCTGGAGATGATGAAGGCGAAAAACAGGCTCTTGATGATCGACATCCATACGAACCAGGCATTGAAATTGTGCTGCAGACCTAGTGTGAGGTCGTCGGGGGGCATGATATGGCCTATATACGCGGTGGCATAGGCTCCGACGACACCCATGGCTGAGGAGAAGATGACGAGGAAGGGCATGATGGTGATGAGCCCCATGATCTTCGGCAGAATCAGGTAGCAGGCGGAGTTGACACCCATGATCTCGAGAGCGTCGATCTGCTGGGTGACGCGCATCGTGCCGATCTCGGAGGCAATGTTGGAGCCTACCTTTCCGGCGAGGATGAGGCACATGATGGAGCTGGAGAACTCGAGCAGCATGATCTCACGCGTGGTGTAGCCGCTGACCCAGCGCGGCATCCAGGGGCTCTGGATGTTGAGCTTCATCTGGATGCAGATGACGGCACCGATGAAGAACGATATGAGAAGCACGATGCCGATGGAGTCGACACCCAGCTGCGCCATCTCCTTGACGTACTGCTTCAGGAACATACGCATACGCTCGGGGCGCGAAAACGTGCGCCCCATCAGCATGATGTAGCGACCGAAGGTGGTCAGCCATTTCGTTATCTGCATGCTCTCGTCTTGATTTTCGCTGCAAAAGTACGAAAAAATGGGCACGGATTACTCAGATTAACACAGATTAATAATAAATTTCTAAAAAAATCGGTGTAATCCGTGTCGTCCGTGCCAAAAAATAACTACCTTTGCACGCGATTATGGATGAACAGCAAGTGATACAGCAGCCGCAGGAACGGCTGGTGCTCCGTACAGAGGGCCTGGTGAAGCGTTATGGCAAGCGAACGGTGGTCAACGATGTCAGCTTCGACGTGAAGCAGGGAGAGATCGTGGGACTGCTGGGGCCTAACGGTGCCGGAAAGACGACGTCGTTCTATATGACGACGGGTCTGGTGGTGCCCAACGGCGGTCATATCTACCTGGGCAACGAGGAGGTGACGACTTATCCTGTCTATAAGCGTGCGCGGGCGGGTATCGGCTATCTGGCGCAGGAGGCGAGCGTGTTCCGCAAGATGAGTGTGGAAGACAACATCCTCTCGGTGCTGGAGATGACGGGCAAGCCGCGCGAGTATCAGGTGGAGAAGCTGGAGAGCCTGATTGCCGAGTTCCGACTCGAGAAGGTGCGCAGGAACAAGGGTGACCAGTTGTCGGGCGGCGAGCGCCGCAGAACGGAGATTGCGCGCTGTCTGGCCATTGAGCCGAAGTTTATCATGCTCGACGAGCCGTTTGCGGGTGTAGACCCCATCGCCGTGGAGGATATCCAGTTTATTGTGTGGAAACTGAAAGACCGCAATATCGGCATCCTCATCACCGACCACAACGTGGAGGACACGCTCTGTATCACCGACCGTGCCTATCTGCTCTTCGAGGGCCGTATCCTCTTCCATGGTACGCCTGAGGAGCTGGCTGCCAACCAGATTGTGCGTAAGAACTATCTGACGGATTCGTTCGTGCTGCGCCAGAAAGACTTCCAGAAACTGGAGGAGGAGCGCATGAAGGAGGCCGAGGAGGAATAGCCCTGAGAATGTTAATTATTGAAAATTCCTAGGCTCTTTCAGTTTTTATGCGTATTTTTGCACCCCAAAATTTGCTAGTATATATTTAATAAGGTATAAAGAAAGATGAAAATTACATTTGATTGCCCTGATAAGATCAATGGCCAGCTGACAATGACCATTGAGCCTGCAGACTATCAGGAACAGGTAGAGAAGACACTGAAGAATTATCGTAAGAAGGCTCAGGTACCAGGTTTCCGTCCCGGAATGGTGCCCATGGGCATGATCAAGAAGCAGTATGGCACTGCCGTGAAGGTGGAAGAGATCAATAAGCTCATGGGTGAGAAGCTGTATGGCTACATCCAGGAGAACAAGATCGAGATGCTGGGTGAGCCTCTGCCCAGTGAGAAGCAGGTGCCCCAGGACTTTGAGAAGGAAGGCGACCTGACATTCGTGTTCGATATCGCCGTGGCTCCTGAATTCAAGGTTGAGCTGACAAACAAGGACAAGATCGACTACTACCAGATAAAGGTGGAGGACAAGCTGATCGACGACCAGGTGCAGATGTACGCATCGCAGGCAGGTGAGTTCGTGAAGGCTGAGACCTTCAGCGGCAATGACACCATTACCGGTGACATGCGTGAGCTCGACGCCGACGGCAACACCAAGGAAGGCGGTATCGCTGCCGAGGGTGCGATGGTGATGCCCGCCTACATCAAGGACGAGGATCAGAAGAAACTCTTCGACGGCTGCAAGGCTGGTGATATCATCACCTTCAACCCGAAGAAGGCCTATCCCGACAATGATGCCGAGGTGGCTGCCCTGCTGAAGGTGCAGAAGGACGACGTGAAGGACCTGACAGCTGACTTCAGCTACCAGATCACCGAGATCCGTCATTTCCAGCCCGCTGATGTAGACCAGAAGCTCTTCGACCGTGTATTCGGTGAGGGTACGGTGACAGACGAGAAGGCTTTCCGCGAGAAGATCGTCGAGACCATCGCTCCGCAGCTGCAGCAGAACAGCGACTATAAGTTCATGCTCGACCTGCGCCAGTATGCCGAGAACAAGGTGGGTGAGCTCACATTCCCCGAGGCTCTGCTGAAGCGCGTGATGATGCAGAACAATAAGGATAAGGGTGCTGACTTCGTGGAGAAGAACTTCGAGGGTAGCATCAAGGAACTGAAGTGGCACCTGATCAAGCAGCAGCTGGTGGCTGCCAACAACATCAAGGTGGAGGAAGCCGACCTGAAGGCTGTGGCCAAGGAGGCCATCCGCGCACAGTTTGCACAGTATGGTATGAGCAACGTGCCCGACGACGTGCTGGAGAACTATGCTGCCGAGCAGTTGAAGAAGCGTGAGAATATCGACAATTTTGTGGATCGCGCTGTCGAGACAAAACTCACCGAAGCACTCAAAAATGTGGTTAAACTGAACCAAAAAGAGGTCACTTTGGAGGACTTTAATAAACTTATGCAAGAAAAATAAGCATTTTTAGGAAAAAATAACCACTAGGATTAGGGGTTATCGACTTTTTTGATTATCTTTGTGTCCCAATCACAAGATTACAAAAGGTCGATAACCTTTTTTCTTGCTCAAAAACGAATAAAGAAACAGATGATTATGAAGAATGATTTTAGAAAATATGCTACACAGCATTTGGGAATGGACGGTCTGACGCTCGACGATGTGATGAAGGCTCAGGCACAGTATTTGAATCCATATATCCTCGAGGAGCGTCAGTTGAACGTGACGCAGATGGACGTGTTCTCACGCCTGATGATGGACCGCATCATCTTCCTCGGTACGCAGATCGACGACTATACGGCCAACACGCTGCAGGCCCAGTTGCTCTATCTGGACTCCGTGGACTCTGGCAAGGATATCAGCATCTATATCAACTCACCTGGCGGTAGCGTGACTGCCGGACTTGGCATCTACGACACGATGCAGTTCATCTCGAGCGACGTGGCAACGATCTGTACGGGTATGGCTGCCTCGATGGGTGCCGTGCTGCTCGTGGCAGGTACGGAAGGCAAGCGCTCGGCGCTGCCCCATAGCCGCGTGATGATCCACCAGCCGCTCGGCGGGGTGCAGGGTCAGGCTTCGGATATCGAGATTGAGGCAAAGGAGATCCTGAAGTTCAAGAAAGAGTTGTATACCATCATCTCGGAGCACTCTCATACCCCTTATGACAAGGTGTATGCTGATTCGGACCGTAATTACTGGATGACGGCAGAGGAGGCAAAGGCTTATGGTATGATCGACGAGGTGCTCGTCAAAAAGAAGTAACTGGATGAAGAAAGCATGTAGTTTCTGTGGAAGAACGGAGCGTGAGGTGCGTCTGCTGATCACAGGCATCAATGCCTATATCTGTGAGGAATGTGCGCAGCAGGCATATCGGATCGTCCAGGAGAACCTGAAAGACGACAAGAAGCCGAAGGCTGGCGGGAAGTTCCAGACCAAGAAGGTACCCAAGCCCCATGAGATCAAGGAATATCTCGACGAGTACGTCATCGGGCAGGACGAGGCGAAGCGCTATCTCTCCGTGGCCGTGTATAACCACTATAAGCGTCTGCAGCAGCCGGATGACGAAGACGGCGTGGAGATTGAGAAGAGCAACATCATCATGGTGGGTTCGACGGGTACGGGTAAGACCCTGCTGGCCCGCACCATCGCCAAACTGCTGGATGTGCCCTTCACGATTGTCGATGCCACCGTGTTTACCGAGGCTGGTTATGTGGGCGAGGATGTGGAGAGCATCCTGACGCGACTGTTGCAAGTGGCTGATTATGATGTAGATGCCACGCAGCACGGTATCGTGTTCATCGATGAGATCGACAAGATTGCCCGGAAGTCGGATAACCCGTCGATTACCCGCGACGTGAGCGGCGAGGGTGTGCAGCAAGGACTGCTGAAACTGCTGGAGGGTACCATTGTGAACGTGCCGCCGAAGGGTGGACGCAAGCACCCGGATCAGGACTATATCCACGTGGATACGCGCAATATCCTGTTTGTCTGCGGTGGTGCCTTCGATGGCATTGAGCGGAAGATTGCCCAGCGCCTGAATACGCATGTGGTAGGTTATAATTCCGTGCAGAATGTCAGGAAAATTGATAAGAAAGACCTGATGCAGTACGTGCAGCCGCAGGATCTGAAATCCTTCGGACTGATACCCGAGATCATCGGACGTCTGCCTGTGCTGACTTATCTGAATCCGCTTGACAGGGATGCCCTGAAGAGGATTCTGACGGAACCTAAGAACTCGATTGTTCGTCAGTATCAGAAGCTGTTCAAGATGGACGGCGTGGATCTGACGTTCAAGGAAGAAGCACTGGAAGCGATCGTAGACAAGGCCGTAGAGTATAAGCTCGGTGCCCGTGGCCTGCGGTCGATAGTGGAGAATATCATGATGGATGCGATGTTTGACTTGCCATCAAGAAAGGTCAAGAAATTTGATGTGACGGAAAAGTACGTCAACGAGCAGTTTGCGAAATCGCATCTGAAACAAGCAGAAGCCTAATAACTAAAAGATATGAGTGAAAAAAGAAATCTCACAGACGCCCTGAAGAAATACTTTGGATTCGACAAGTTCAAAGGCGATCAGGAAAAGATCATCCAAAACGTGCTCGACGGCAAGGACACTTTCGTGCTGATGCCGACGGGTGGTGGAAAGTCACTGTGCTATCAGTTGCCTTCGCTGCTGATGGAGGGTACGGCTATTGTGATCTCGCCCCTGATAGCGCTGATGAAGAACCAGGTGGACGTGATCTCAAACCTCAGTGAACAGGAAGGAACGGCCCACTATCTGAATTCATCGCTGAACAAAGCCGCGATAGATCAGGTGAAGGCAGACATCCTGGCAGGACACACCAAACTGTTGTATGTCGCCCCCGAGTCGTTGACGAAGGAGGACAATGTGGAGTTCCTGAAGTCGGTGAAGATCTCGTTCTATGCCATCGATGAGGCGCATTGTATTTCTGAATGGGGCCATGACTTCCGCCCTGAATACCGCCGTATCCGTCCGATTGTCAACGAGATAGGCAAGGCGCCCATCATTGCGCTGACGGCGACGGCAACGGACAAGGTGCGCAGCGACATCAAGAAGAACCTGGGTATCCTCGACGCTACGGAGTTCAAGAGTTCGTTTAATCGTCCGAACCTTTATTATGAGGTGAGGCCGAAGACCAAGGATGTGGATAAGGACATCATCAAGTTTATCAAGCAGCATCCCGGTAAGAGCGGCATCATCTATTGCCTGTCGCGCAAGAAGGTGGAGGAACTGGCAGCCATCCTGAGAGCCAACGACATCAAGGCTTCGGCCTACCATGCAGGACTCGACTCTGCCACCCGTACACAGACACAGGATGCCTTCCTGATGGAAGACATCGACGTCATCGTGGCCACCATCGCCTTCGGTATGGGTATCGATAAGCCCGACGTGCGCTTCGTGATACACTACGACATCCCGAAGTCGCTGGAAGGCTATTACCAGGAGACGGGAAGAGCCGGGCGTGATGGCGGCGAGGGTCTCTGTATCGCGTTCTATTCGAATAAGGATCTTCAGAAACTGGATAAGTTTATGGAGGGTAAGCCTGTGGCCGAGCAGGATATCGGCAGACAGCTGCTCGTAGAGACTGCTGCCTATGCGGAAACCTCCGTCTGTCGTCGTAAGATGCTTCTCCATTACTTCGGAGAAGTCTATCCGAAGGATAACTGCGGCAACTGCGACAACTGTCTGCATCCGAAGGCTGAGATAGAGGCCAAGGATCAGTTGGTAACGGCTCTGACAGCCATTCTGGCCATCAAGGAGAATTTCCGTGCCGACTATGTGATCGACTTCATCATCGGTAAGGAGACGGACGAGATCCTGGCTCACCATCATGATGAACTGGAGAGTTTCGGGGCAGGTGCCGACGAGGATGAGAAGATCTGGAATCCCGTGATTCGCCAGGCCCTGATAGCTGGTTACCTGAAGAAGGAGGTGGAGAACTACGGTTTGTTGAAGGTGACTTCGGCAGGCAAGAAATTCATCAAGTCGCCCCACTCGTTTATGATCGTGAAGGACGCGGAGTTCTCAGAGGAAGATGTGGTGGAGCCAGAGGGTGGTATCAGTGCTCTGGATCCGACGCTGAGTGCCATGCTGAAGGATCTGCGTAAGAAAGTGTCAAAACGCATGGAACGTCCGCCTTACGTGATTTTCCAGGATGTGTCGCTGGAACAGATGGCTACCGATTATCCCGTGACGCTCGAGGAGTTGAAGAATATCCAGGGCGTGGGTGAGGGTAAGGTGAAACAGCCTTATGCCAAGGAGTTCGTGAATCTCATCAAGAAATATTGCGAGGAGAATGGTATCGAGCGGCAGGTGGATATGCGTGTGCGCACGGTGGCCAAGAAATCGATGCTGAAGGTGAAGATCATCCAGAGCATCGACCGTCAGGTGGCTCTTGACGACATCGCAACGGCTCAGGGCATTGACTTCGACGAACTGCTCGACGAGGTGGAAGCCATCGTCTATAGTGGCACGAAACTGAATATCGACTATTTCCTGGAAGATGTGATGGACGAGGATCATGTCGATGATATCTATGACTATTTCACGGAATCGGATACGGACAAGCTCAGTGTGGCCCAGGATGAACTGGGTGATGAGTACTCGGAGGATGAAATCCGCCTGGTCCGCATCAAGTTCATTTCGGAAATGGCAAACTAGATGATCATTGATCATTGACCATTGAACATTGACCATTGTTCATTGGGCGTTGAGAATTGATGATTGAACATTGAAAATTGAGGATTTAACGTTAAAAAATAACAAGTCTACTAAAATCTTCAATCTTCAATGTTCAATCTTCAATCTTTTTTTGTACCTTTGCACGCAATATTTTAAAGAAAGGTTTTATTTATGGCTTCATTTATTGCAGACAAAATCGTAATGGACGGCCTAACGTTTGACGACGTCCTCTTAATTCCGGCTTATTCTGAAGTTTTGCCAAAGACTGTTGAGTTGAAAACGCGTTTCTCGCGCAACATCGAGCTGAACGTCCCCTTTGTGACGGCAGCTATGGATACCGTGACGGAGAGTCAGATGGCTATCGCCATTGCCCGTGAAGGTGGTATCGGCGTGATTCACAAGAATATGTCGATTGAGGATCAGGCCCGTCAGGTGGCAATCGTCAAGCGTGCAGAGAACGGCATGATCTATGACCCTATCACCATCCCGATGGGTGCAACGGTGGCTCAGGCACTCGAGATCATGGCAGAGTATCATATCGGCGGTATTCCCGTGGTGGACGACGAGAAGCATCTCAAGGGTATCGTCACGAACCGTGACCTGCGTTTCGAGCGCCGTCTGGATCGTCCTGTGGAGGAAATCATGTCGAAGGATCATCTGGTGACCACACATCAGCAGACAGACCTGACAGCCGCAGCCCAGATTCTGCAGGAGAACAAGATCGAGAAGCTGCCCGTGGTGGATAAGGATAATCGTCTGATAGGTCTGATTACCTATAAAGACATCACCAAGGCCAAGGATAAGCCCATGGCTTGTAAAGACGAGAAAGGTCGTCTGCGTGTGGCTGCCGGTGTCGGTGTGACCATTGATACCCTCGACCGTATGCAGGCTTTGGTGGATGCCGGTGCCGATGCCATCGTGATTGATACGGCTCACGGCCATTCCAAGTCGGTGATCGAAAAGCTGAGAGAGGCCAAGGTGTCGTTCCCGGGCATCGATATCGTTGTAGGTAACGTGGCTACAGGCGAGGCTGCCAAGATGCTCGTAGAGAACGGTGCAGACTCTGTGAAGGTGGGTATCGGCCCGGGCAGTATCTGTACGACGCGTGTCGTTGCCGGAGTGGGTGTTCCTCAACTGAGTGCTGTCTACGATGTATACAGTGCCCTGAAGGGGACTAATGTGCCTCTGATTGCTGATGGCGGTCTGCGTTATTCGGGAGATATCGTGAAGGCGCTTGCTGCAGGTGGCAGTTGCGTGATGATCGGCTCACTGGTGGCAGGTACTGAGGAGAGCCCTGGTGACACGATTATCTACAATGGCCGTAAGTTCAAGAGCTATCGTGGTATGGGCTCTCTGGAAGCCATGGAGCAGAAGCACGGTTCGAAGGACCGCTACTTCCAGGGTGACACCAAGGAGGTGAAGAAGCTCGTGCCGGAGGGTATTGCCGGACGTGTGCCATACAAGGGAACAGTTCAGGAGGTGATCTATCAGATGGTAGGCGGCCTGCGCTCGGGTATGGGCTATTGTGGTGCTGCCACAATCGAGAAACTGCACGATGCGAAGTTTACCCGTATTACCAATGCCGGTGTGAACGAGAGCCATCCGCACGACATCACTATTACCAGTGAGGCTCCGAACTATTCAAGACCCAACGATTAAATGAGAAAGACAATTCTGTGTTCCGCGTTTGCACTGCTGGCTGTCAGCGCCTCGGCTCAACAAGATCCCGTGGTGATGACTGTCAATGGTGTGGATGTGCCCCGCTCTGAGTTTGAATACTCATTCAACAAGAACAATAGCGACGGCGTGATTGACAAAAAGTCGGTAGATGAATATGTGGACTTGTTTGTCAATTACAAACTGAAAGTGGCTGCTGCAATGGACGAGAAGTTGGATACCTTGTCCTCCTTCAAGCAGGAGTATGCCATGTATCGTGACCAGCAGGTGCGCCCCACCTTGGTAACTGATGCCGAAGTGCTGGCAGAAGCCCGGAAAGCTTATGACCGCACGAAAGAGGCTATCGGACCTCGTGGGCTGATCCTGCCTGCCCATATCTTCCTCCGTCTGTCGACAAAGGCTACAGCACAGGAGCAGGAAAAGGTGAGACAGCGTGCAGACTCTGTGTGGCGTGCCCTGAAGGCTGGTGCCGACTTCGCGGAACTGGCTGGCAAGGTGTCGCAGATGTCGCGCACGGCTTCACGTGGCGGCACCATCGGATGGATGCAGCCCAACCAGACCTATCCGGAATTTGAGGATGCAGCCTACGCACTCCAGCCAGGAGAATTTAGTCTGCCTGTTCTGACCCCCGACGGCTATCATATCATCCTGATGAAAGAGCGCAAACAGTTGGAGCCCTTTGAGCAGCTGAAGGATATGATTGTTCGTTCCTTCGAGCAGCAGGGTATCAGAAACGCCATTGCCGATCAGAAAGTAGGGCAGCTGGTAGACGACTCGCAGGGTAAGCTGACAAAGGATCAGCTGATGAGCAAACGTGCGGATTCGTTGGCAGCCGTTGACCCCGAAGCAAGATATCTGATTCAGGAATACCACGACGGCTTGTTGCTCTATGAGATCAGCAACCGTCAGGTGTGGGAACGTGCCGCAAAGGACGAGGCAGGGCTGAAGGCATGGTTTGACACCCACAAGAAGAACTATTCGTGGTCGGAACCCCATTATAAGGGTATCGCCTACCACGTAAAGGACAAGGCCGACGTGAAGGCCGTGAAGAAATGTCTGAAGGGACTGCCCTTTGAACAGTGGGCAGAAGTGTTGCGCACCACCTTCAATCCGGACACTATCGTTCGTATCCGTGTGGAAAAAGGCCTGTTCAAGCCAGGTGACAACGGAACGATAGACCGCATGGTGTTTAAGATCCGGAATACGAAGACGGATGCCGCTAATGCCAACTATCCGATTGAGGCCGTGTACGGCAAGAAACTAAAGAAGCGCCCTGAAGACTATACGGATGTGCGCTCCCAAGTGGTGGCTGACTATCAGGACTATCTGGAGAAGGAGTGGATTGCTTCGCTGCGCCGCCGTTATCCTGTGAAGATTAATAAGGAAGTATTGAAAACTGTAAACCAGCATTAATGAATATCTTTAAGAAGACCATACCGTTTGCGATTGTTGCCATTCCTCTGTTGGGAATGGCTTCAGCTAGTATGCCTGCTCATCCCGCCTATCCCGAAATGACTGCTCAGGCTGATTCTGACTCTGTTTCCATGGGAACGGTCATCGATGAGGTGATCTGGGTTGTCGGTGATGAGGCAATCCTGAAGTCGGACGTTGAACAGATGCGTATGCAGGCTGCGATGGAAGGTGTGAAATGGAGCGGGAACCCCGACTGTACGATTCCGGAGCAGATAGCCGTCCAGAAACTGTTCAAGCATCAGGCCATCATCGATAGTATCGAGGTGACGGATGCGGATGTGGCACAGGAGGTGGAACAGCAGATCAACTACTGGCTGGAGATGGTCGACGGTTCGCGTGAGCGTCTTGAGGAATATAAGCACCAGCCCCTGTCGCAGATCCGTAATGACCTGCGTGACGAGATGAAGGATCGTCAGATGGTGCAGAAGATGAAGATGAAGCTCGTTGAGGATATCGCTGTGACCCCTGCTGAGGTGCGCCGCTATTTCAAGGATATGCCTCAGGACAGTATCCCCTTTGTGCCTACGGAGGTGGAGGTACAGATAATCCAGCGGACACCCGTAGTGGAACAGGAGGAACTGAACCGTGTGAAGAATGAGCTCCGCGAGTATACAGAGCGCGTCAACAAAGGTGAGGCCAGTTTCCAGACCTTGGCCAGACTTTATTCTGAGGATCCTGGAACAGCACGTCGTGGTGGTGAACTTGGATTGACGGGCCGCGGAACCCTTGATCCTGCTTTTGCGACGGTAGCCTTCAACCTGACAGATCCTAAGAAAGTCTCGAAGATTGTGGAGTCGGAGTTCGGCTTCCATATCATTCAGTTGATTGAGAAGCGCGGTGAGAAAGTCAATGTCCGCCATATCCTCCGTAAGCCTGTCGTCTCTCAGGATGCCATAGATAAGACATTGGTGCGATTAGACTCGATAGCCGATGATCTCCGTGCAGAGAAATATACCTTCGAGCAGGCTGCCCCATTATTGTCGGATGATAAGGATACCCGTAACAGTAAAGGACTGCTCTCTACGAACATGCAGACGGGTCGCATCTCTTCGAGATTCCGCATGCAGGATCTGCCGCCTGAGATTGCAAAAGCCGTTGACACTTTACAGGTGGGTGAGATTTCCAAAGCCTTCCAGATGATTAACCAGCGCGGAAAGACGGTTTGTGTGATTGCGAAACTGAAGAACCGTATCAATGGCCATAAGGCAACGATCACCGAAGATTTCCAGGTGCTGAAAGATGTGATTCTCCAGAAGCGCCAGAATGAGCGTATCCATCAGTGGGTTGTCGATAAGATCAAGAGTGTCTATACCCATCTGAATGACGACTATAAGGATTGTAATTTCGAGTACGAAGGATGGAATAAGTAGGTGATGTCCAAGTCGAAATACATACTCCTCATATTGCTGGCGGCCTTCTGCCTGGCTCAGGTTGATGCCCAGAAACAGCGCAAGCGTCCTGCACGGAAAGGAAAGGTGGAGGACACGCGTGTCTATCTGGTGCATGCCGACCTCTTGCATTTTGACGAGCGTGTCAATCCCGATGCAACCATCTTGAACGGTAAGGTGCATTTCACCCATCAGGGTGCCCGTTTGTATTGTGACAGTGCTTATTTCTACGAGGGCAGCAACTCCTTCGAGGCTTTCGGTAATGTAAAGATGTATCAGGGTGATACGCTGTCTCTGGTGAGTGAGTATGCCTATTACGATGGTAATGAACAGATGGCAAGGGCACGATATAACGTCGTGCTGAAACATAAGAAGACAACGCTTTACACGGATAGTCTGGATTTTGACCGCATGTACGACAATGCCTACTTCTTCGAAGGCGGAAAGATGGTTGACGGCAATACAACGTTGACATCCGACTGGGGTGAGTACAACACAAAGACCAAGATGTCGGTGTTCAACTACGACGTGAAGATGCGCAGTCCCAAATTCTTTCTGACTACCGATACCCTCTATTACGACACACGTACCTCGATAGCCCATATCGTCGGTCCCTCGAATGTGACATCGGGAGAGAGCCATATCTACTCAGAACAAGGCTATTATGACACGAAGAATGAACGAGCCACTCTGATGAACCGCTCAGTCCTCTCCAACGGTGGTAAGATGATGGTGGGAGACAGTGTCCATTATGATAGTCAGACAGGTATCAGCCAGGCGTTTAGGAATGTGGTCTACGTCGACTCGCTGAACAAAAACAAACTGACGGGTAATTATGGCGAGTATTACGAGAATACGGGTTACGCATTGTGTACCGACAGTGCGGTGGCTATTGATTTCTCACAGGGTGACTCACTCTATATGCATGCCGACACTTTCGAGATTGTCACGTTTAATATCGAGACGGATTCCGTCTATCGGAAAATCCATGCCTATCATAAAGTCAGAGCATACAGAAGAGATGTTCAGGCTGTGTGCGACTCCCTGGTGTATAACTCGCTGGACTCCTGTCTGACATTATATAACGATCCGATTCTCTGGAACAATAATCAGCAGCTGGTAGGTGATCGCGTAGAGGTGTTTATGAAAGACTCCGTGATCGATCATGCCCACATCATCAGCAACTGTTTCTCTATACAACAGTTGCGCAGTGATACGTCCTGTTATAATCAGGTGTCGTCGAAAGATATGTTTGCCTATTTCGTCGAAGGTAATATCCGTGAGGCCAGGGCAAAGGACAATGTGCAGATAGGCTATTATTTCGAGGAAGGCGATACCATACCTATTATATATAATTATCAGGAAACATCAGAGTTGCGTATGTTCTTGAAGGATCGCAAGTTGGAGAGTGTATGGACGCCCAAGACCAGCGGAACAATGTATCCGCTGAATCAGATTCCTGAAGAACGGAAACGCCTTCCTGGATTTATGTGGTATGATTATGTGCGCCCGCTGAATAGGTATGACATCTTTAACTGGCGTCCCAAGCGACCTGTGACAAATGAGTGATTTGATACATCTTCTTCCTGATAGTGTGGCTAACCAGATAGCAGCTGGTGAGGTCATACAGCGTCCGGCCTCTGTCATTAAGGAGTTGGTAGAAAATTCTGTGGATGCTGGTGCCACGACCATTCACGTAGTAGTGGTCGATGCGGGCAGGACGTCTATACAGGTAATTGATGACGGAAAAGGCATGTCGGAAACGGATGCCCGTCTGTCCTTTGAGCGTCATGCAACCTCCAAAATCAGTCAGGCTGACGATCTCTTTGCGCTCCATACCATGGGCTTTCGTGGTGAAGCATTAGCATCTATTGCAGCTGTAGCGCAGGTGGAATTGTTGACACGACGTGAGGATGACGAGATTGGTACCCGTCTGCTGATAGCGGGATCAAAGGTAACGGCACAAGAACCTGCTTCCTGTCCGGTGGGCAGCAATTTCAAAGTGGAGAATCTGTTCTTTAATGTTCCTGCACGTCGAAAATTCCTCAAGTCCAATGCGACGGAGTTGAGCAATATATTAGTGGCTTTCGAACGGATTGTCCTGGTTTATCCGGATATTCATTTTGTCTTGCATCATAACGGGACAGAGATCCTGAACCTGAAATCGGGTAGTCTGCGTCAGCGTATCAGCGATGTGTTTGGCAGACAGTATAGTCAGGATCTGCTACCTGTCGACGTGCAGACGGCGATGTGCCGTATCACGGGCTTTGTGGGCAAACCAGAATCAGCCAAGAAGAAAGGCGGACATGACTATTTCTTTGTCAATGGGCGTTTTATGAAACATCCTTATTTCCATAAGGCTGTTCAGAATGCTTATGACCGCTTGGTTCCTGAAGGTATGCAGGTGCCGTATTTCCTCTATTTTGAGGTCGAACCTGCAGATATCGATGTGAATATCCATCCTACCAAGACTGAGATCAAGTTTGAGAACGAACAGGCAATCTGGCAGATTCTGACGGCTGCTGTTCGCGATGCCCTTGGGAAATTCTGTGAGGTGCCGACTATCGATTTCGATGTGCAGGGCAGTCCTGAAATCCCAATCTTCGATCCAGGAAGTCATGTGGCTCCTCCTCAACCCCAATACAATCCTGACTATAATCCGTTTAAGAAGGATACGACGGCGCCCCAGAACTGGGAGTCTCTTTATGAAGGGCTAGAGAAAGGTGCCTCATTCCAGACTATGCCAGAAGAAGGTGATGCGTTTGCTTCGTATGAGTCACAAGATATCCAGGGAACGCCTCAGATGATCTTGTCAGAGAAGTCACCGTCTCACTATCAGTATAAGGGGAAATATCTGATGACAGCAGTCAAGTCTGGCTTGATGATCATTGATCAGTACCGTGCTGATATCCGCATCCTTTATGACCGCTATATGACTCAGATGGACAACCATACAGCCAATACCCAGAAGATTCTTTTCCCGGAAGTGGTACAGTTTGCACCGTCTGACGCTGTAATGCTTGAGAAAATCCTGCCGGAACTGGCCAAAATCGGTTTTGACTTGAGTGATCTTGGCGGCTACAGTTTTGCAATCAATGGTGTACCGGCAGGCATTGAAGGACTGGTTCCTGAACGTCTGCTCCGTCAGCTTGTGGCCGATGCCAGTATGCCTGGAGCTTCTCTTTCCGCACTGAATGCACAAGTGGCATTGAGTCTTGCCCGTCATGCTGCTATCCCTTATGGTCAGATTTTGAGTAATGAGGAGATGGAGAATATCATCAATGAGTTGTTCTCCTGCTCCAATGTCAACTATACTCCTGATGGGAAAGCCATCCTTTGCATCCTTCCGCAGGGAGATATTGAGCATCTTTTAGGGTAGAAAAGTTAAAATATGTCAACAAACGGCAGATTTTTGTTGATATTTTCTTTTGTTTTGGATATTTACAGTACCTTTGCACCCGCTTACAAAACAAGGGCGTTTAGCTCAGCTGGTTTAGAGCATCTGCCTTACAAGCAGAGGGGCGGCGGTTCGAATCCGTCAACGCCCACCAGAAATGGGATGTGCAGTGTTGCGCATCCTTTTTTTTGTGATTAATTTTGGATTATATTTGGGAGAACCAAAAAAAAGTATTACTTTTGCAGGGCAAAACGAGTAATATTGAACTGAAAACTAAGTAGTACTTATGATTTGGAATGAAAGTGTAGAGTGCATGGATCGCGAACAACTTCGCGATATCCAGAGCCGTCGTCTGGTTAAGATGGCGGAGTATGTTTATCACAACACCCCTTTCTATCGGAAGAAATTCCAGGAGATGGGTCTTGAGCCGGGCGATATCAAGAGTATTGACGATATCGTGAAGCTCCCGTTTACCAATAAACTCGATTTGCGTGACAACTATCCATTCGGTCTTGCAGCTGTCCCCATGAGTCAGATTGTGCGTATCCACGCTTCTTCAGGCACCACAGGGAAGCCTGTAGTCGTGCTTTATACCCGAAAGGATCTTGCGATGTGGGCGGAGGCAATCTCGCGTGCTTTTACTGCCTATGGAGCCACGAAGGATGATATCTTCCAGGTGGCTTATGGTTATGGTCTGTTTACTGGAGGCCTTGGTGCCCACGATGGAGCTACGAACATCGGTGCTTCCGTGATTCCTATCTCTTCGGGTAATACGCAGAAACAGATGACGCTGATGCACGACTTCGGTACGACGATACTGTGTTGCACACCTTCGTATGCCATGTTCCTGGGAGAGGCAATGCAGGAGTGTGAATGGCCGCGTGAGGAGTTCAAACTGAAAATCGGTGCCTTTGGTGCAGAGCCGTGGACAGAGAAGATGCGCGTGAAATTGGAACAGTCGTTGGGTATCAAGGCTTACGATATCTACGGACTCTCCGAGATTGCCGGTCCTGGCGTAGGCTATGAGTGCGAGTGCCAGCATGGTACCCATCTCAATGAGGACTATTTCTATCCGGAGATCCTGGATCCGAACACAGGTGAGCCGTTGCCTGAGGGTTCTTTCGGTGAACTGACATTCACCCACCTTACAAAGGAAGGTATGCCATTGTTGCGTTATCGTACCCATGACCTGACAGCCCTCCACTATGATAAATGTTCGTGCGGGCGCACGTTAGTAAGAATGGATCGCATCCTTGGCCGCTGCGACGATATGCTGATTATCCGTGGTGTGAACGTGTTCCCGTCACAGATCGAGGATGTTATCTTGAAACTGCCTGAGTATGAGCCTCATTTCCTGTTGACCGTTGACCGTGTGAACAATACTGATACCTCAGAGCTGAAGGTGGAAGTTAAGGAAGAATATTTCACCGACGATATGGGCACGATGGTTGGTCTTCAGAAGAAACTGGAGGCAGAGCTCCGCAGTGTCATCGGCCTTGGCTTCAAGGTGAAACTTGTCGAACCTAAGGGCATCGAGCGCTCTGAAGGTAAGGCTAAGCGAGTGATTGATAAGAGACAACTCTGAAAACCAATAAACGATAAAGAATATGAAAGCAAAACAACTATCCGTATTCCTCGAGAACAAGTCAGGACGACTGACCGAGGTAACTGAGGCCCTTGGGGCTGCAGGCATCAACCTTTCTGCCATGAGTATTGCTGATAACAGTGACTTTGGTATCCTGCGCTGTATTGTGTCAGATCCGGAAAAGGCTTACAAGGTATTGAAGGAGGCTCACTTTGCCGTTAAGATCACTGATGTGATCGGCTTTGTCTGTCCTAATACCAGTGGCTCACTGTCTGTTGTACTGAAGCATCTTTCCGACAGCGGGGTGTTTATTGAATACATGTATTCTTTTGCTAACGGCAATGTGGCTCATGTGGTCATTCGTCCTACTGACCTGGAGGCCTGTGAGCGTATCCTGGCAGAGAAGAAAGTGGAGTTAATGGCCGATAGCGACCTTTATCAGTTATAAAATGTGAGAAACCGCAATTTTTCCTCAAAGAAATTTTGCGGTTTCATTTTTTCTCATTATCTTTGCAGCCGCAAAAGAGGAGGGCGTTTAGCTCAGCTGGTTTAGAGCATCTGCCTTACAAGCAGAGGGTCGGCGGTTCGAATCCGTCAACGCCCACGACACAAAAGAGAAACCCATCCCACAGCCGTCGAGGTTGCGGTAATGGGTTAAAATGTTTTTTAGGAACGTAATTTTAGGATATAGTTATACAAATGGATTTAAGTGCATTGACTGCCGTCTCGCCTATTGACGGCCGATATAGGAGTAAAACAGAACCGTTGGCAGAATACTTTTCGGAGTATGCGCTCATCCGTTACAGGGTGCGGGTAGAAATAGAGTATTTCATTACGCTCTGTGAGTTGCCTCTGCCGCAATTACAGCAAGTCAATCATAAACTGTTCGACCAGCTCCGTGACATCTATCGCCAGTTTACACCTGCTGATGCCCAGCGGGTGAAGGACATTGAAAAGGTGACCAATCACGACGTGAAGGCTGTAGAGTATTTCATTAAGGAAAAACTCGATGCCATGGGCGGGTTTGAGCAATTCAAGGAGTTTATTCATTTCGGACTCACTTCCCAGGATATTAATAATACCAGTGTACCCCTTTCCATCAAAGAGGCACTGGAAAATGTGTATTATCCCCTTTTGGAAGAATTGATAGAACAGCTGAATGACTATGCCGAGCAGTGGAAGAATATACCGATGCTTGCTAAGACACATGGTCAGCCTGCTTCTCCGACTCGTCTGGGTAAGGAGGTGATGGTCTACGTCTATCGTCTGGAAGAACAGTTGCGCTCGTTAAAGGAGACCCCCGTGACGGCTAAGTTCGGTGGCGCAACGGGTAATTTCAATGCCCATCATGTAGCCTATCCGCAGTATGATTGGCGTGAGTTCGGTAATAACTTTGTGAGTGAAAAGCTTGGTCTTGAACGCGAACAGTATACTACCCAGATCTCAAACTATGACTGGTTGGGCGCCATATTCGATGCCATGCGCCGTATAAACACTATCGTCATTGATCTTGACCGCGATTTCTGGATGTATATCTCAATGGACTATTTCAAGCAGAAGATCAAGGCAGGCGAGGTAGGTAGCAGTGCGATGCCCCATAAGGTGAACCCCATCGACTATGAGAATTCCGAGGGTAACCTTGGTATCGCTAATGCCGTCTTGCAGTTCCTGGCAGCCAAACTGCCGGTGAGCCGTCTGCAGCGTGACCTCACTGACTCTACGGTGCTTCGTAACGTCGGTGTTCCGATGGGCCATGCCCTCATCGCCTTCCAGAGCACATTGAAAGGTCTGCGCAAACTGATTCTCAATGAAGAGAAGCTGCAGGCAGATCTTGATAATACGTGGGCTGTGGTAGCTGAGGCTATCCAGACCATCCTTCGCAGGGAGGCATATCCGAATCCCTATGAGACACTGAAGGCATTGACGCGTACCAATGAGAAACTGACAGGTGAGAAGATCCGTAACTTCATAGAGACCTTGGAGGTAAGCGAGGATGTGAAGGAAGAATTGAGGGCTATAACACCATCAACTTATACAGGCATATAATCAACCATAAGTGATATATAAAGTATTTAAGTAAAAGAATTGTTTATTTTTAAAGAAGACTAACATGGATTTTGAGAACAACGAGAAGAAACAGGAAGAACCAACACAGCAGGAAGGTTTTCAGAGAGAAGTAAGGCAGGGACGTTCACCTCGTCCACGTATACATACAGGGCAGCGTCCAGCCTATGAGCGCCCAAGTTATCACCGTGAAGACAATGATGAAGGCGGTTTCCGTCCAGAAGGCTTTGGCGCTGGTCTGCAGAGTGCAGCTCCCCAGCGTGGAGGCTATCGTCCACGTAACAATAGTTATGAAGGTGGCTATCAGCCTCGCCAGGGTGGTTACCAGCCTCGCCAGAGCGGATATGGCCAGCGTCCACAGGGTGGTGGTTATGGTCAGCGTCCTCAGGGCGGCTATCAGCAGCGCCAGGGCGGCTATGGTCAGCAGCGTCAGGAGGGTGGTTACCAACCTCGTCAGAGTGGTTACGGCCGTCCTCAGCAGGGTGGCTATGGCCAGCGTCCTCAGGGCGGCTACCAGCAGCGTCAGGGTGGCTATGGCCGTCCTCAGCAGGGTGGCTATGGCAAACCTTATGGATCAGCACCCTATAAGAAAGGACCACGTCAGCACACAGCCGACTATGATCCGAATGCAAAGTATAGCATGAAGAAGCGTATCGAGTATAAGGAGGTAAATTATGATCCTAACGAGCCGCTTCGTTTGAATAAGTTCCTGGCCAATGCAGGTATCTGCAGCCGTCGTGAGGCTGATGAGTTCATCCAGGCAGGTGTGGTAACCGTTAACGGACAGGTGGTTACCGAGCTCGGTACTAAGATCCTCCGCACCGACGAGGTGAAGTTCCACGACCAGCTCGTGAAGATCGAGAAGAAAGTATATGTATTGCTGAATAAGCCCAAGGACTATGTTACCACCAGTGATGATCCCCAGCAGCGTAAGACCGTGATGGATCTGGTGAAGAATGCTTGTCCTGAGCGTATTTATCCTGTAGGCCGTCTAGACCGTAACACGACAGGTGTACTGCTTCTTACCAACGATGGTGATCTGGCTTCTAAGCTCACCCATCCGAAGTATCTGAAGAAGAAGATCTATCACGTCTACCTCGATAAGAATGTGACGGCTCACGACCTCCAGCAGATTGCTGATGGCGTTCAGCTGGAAGATGGTGAGATCAAGGCTGATGATGTGCAGTATGCCAGCCCCACAGATAAGAAACAGGTAGGTATCGAGATCCACAGTGGCAAGAACCGCATCGTACGTCGTATTTTCGAGGCACTTGGCTATCGTGTTCAGAAACTTGACCGTGTGCAGTTTGCTGGTCTGACGAAGAAGAACCTGAAGCGTGGTGATTGGCGCTACCTCACTGAGGAGGAAGTTGACCGTCTGCGTATGGGAGCTTACGAGTAAGTGAAGAGATGTGAAACATCAATAGTGAAAAATGAAAAGAACAAAGATTATCGATGTGCTGAAAAGCACGGATTACGGTAAAGAAGTCTGTGTGAAAGGCTGGGTGCGCACGCACCGTAGCTCTAAAGCTGTCGACTTTATTGCCCTCAATGACGGATCTACCATCAAGAATGTGCAGATTGTCGTTGATCCGACAAAGTTCGACGAGCAGGTGTTGAAGGATATCACCACTGGTGCCTGCATCAGTGCTGAGGGTACGCTGGTTGAGAGTCAGGGCGCTGGTCAGTCATCTGAGATTCAGGCTACCAGACTTGAGGTATATGGCCTCTGTGGCAACGACTACCCCATGCAGAAGAAAGGACAGAGTTTCGAGGTGATGCGTAAGAATGCCCACATGCGTCTTCGTACCAATACCTTTGGTGCTGTGATGCGTATTCGCCACAACATGGCGATGGCTATCCACACCTATTTCCATGAGCATGGTTTCTTCTATTTCCACACACCGCTGATCACCGCATCCGACTGTGAGGGAGCAGGCAACATGTTCCAGGTAACTACCAAGAACCTTTACGACCTGAAGAAGGACGAGCAGGGGAAGATTATCTACGACGATGACTTCTTCGGCGAGCAGACATCGCTCACCGTATCTGGTCAGCTTGAGGGTGAACTTGGTGCTACCGCTCTTGGTGCCATCTATACCTTCGGCCCCACCTTCCGTGCTGAGAACAGTAATACGCCTCGCCACTTGGCAGAGTTCTGGATGGTGGAACCCGAGGTAGCCTTCCTGGATCAGGAAGAGCTGATGGATCTTGAAGAGGACTTTATCAAGTATTGCGTACGCTGGGCACTCGACAACTGTAAGGACGACCTGCAGTTCCTGAACCAGATGATCGATAAGACCCTTATCGAGCGTCTGGAGGGCGTACTCAAGGATACTTTCGTTCGTCTGCCATACACTGAGGGTATCAATATCCTACAAGAGGCTATCAAGAACGGTAAGAAGTTTGAGTTCCCCTGCAACTGGGGCGACGACCTTGCATCAGAGCATGAGCGCTACTTGGTAGAGGAACACTTTAAGAAACCGGTTATCATGACCGACTATCCACGTGCCTTCAAGTCGTTCTACATGAAGCAGAATGCAGATACTGCCGATGGCGGTTCTGTTGGTTACAAGGGCGCTGTTGCCCCTGGTCCTACGATGCAGGGCACCGACGTGCTCTTCCCGCAGATTGGTGAAATCATCGGAGGTAGTGTCCGTGAGGAAAGCTACGATAAGCTGATGTCAGAGATTGAGCGCCGAGAGATGGATCAGACCCATCTTTGGTGGTATATCGACACCCGCAAGTGGGGTTCATGCCCTCATGCTGGTTTCGGTCTCGGTTTCGAGCGTCTCATCCTGTTCGTAACAGGCATGCAGAATATTCGCGACGTCATCCCGTTCCCCAGAACGCCGAAGAGCGCAGAGTTCTAAATACGGAAAATCCTCGCCATAAATCGGCGAGGATTTTTATTTGGCCAATTTGATGCCATCGTCGGCGATGGTGATGAGTCTACGTTTGTAGAGATCGCCGATGGCTTTTTTGTAGGCTTTCTTTGAAACTTGGAAACGATCGTAGATCAGTTCGGCGGGCGACTTGTCGCCGAGGTTACAATAACCGTCGTTCTCATAGAGGTAGCGCAGCAGAACCTCGGCAAAGTCGAGGGTTTGCTGGCGGCCACTCTGCTGGAGGGTGATGTCGAGTTTGCCGTCCTGGCGTACGTGATCGATGTAGCCCTTCAGACGGTCGCCACTATGCAGGGGCTGGAAGATCTGATTGTCGTAGATCTGTCCCTGATAACGGTTGTTGACGATGACCTTGAAGCCTAGGTCAGTCTTCTGCCACACGAGAATGTCGGCCTCGGTGCCATGCTGTAAGGATGGCAGTTCGTCCACAGTGGGGGTGGTGAGGTATTTCTCGACCTTGGCCGTTGCCATTAATCGGTAACTGTCTTCGTCTACCTTTATATATATAATATGGTGTTGTCCCTGCTCCATACGTTTTTTCTGTTCACGGAAGGGGCAGAAGAGGTCTTTCATCAGTCCCCATTTCAGAAAGGCACCATATTGGTTGACCCAGGCCACCTCTAGACAGGCAAATTCGCCCACTTTGGCGTATGGATGCTCCGTCGTTGCCACAGGACGCTCTTCCTGATCAAGATAAATAAACACTTCTATCTCGTCGCCGATATGCATATTCTTCGTTACATAGCGCTGCGGAAGGAGTATTTCTCCTTCGTCTCCGCCATCGAGGTAGAGTCCGAAATCTACAGACTTGACGATTCTGAGGGTGTTGTAGTCTCCAAGGGTGAGCATTCTTCTTCTGGAATTTGTGGAATGATAGGTGTTTCGATAAGTCCGTCACGCAGATGGATGGTGCGGTCGGTGATTGAGGCGAGTCCTTCGTCGTGGGTGACAATAACAAAAGTCTGTCCGAACTTGTCGCGAAGGTCAAAAAACAGCTGATGAAGTTCTTCCTTATTTTTCGTGTCCAATGAACCTGAAGGTTCGTCTGCAAGGATAACTGCAGGGTTATTGACGAGTGCACGGGCTACTGCCACACGTTGCTTCTCACCGCCTGACAGTTCATTGGGCTTATGCGTGGCACGGTCTGCCAGCCCCATGAAATCAAGTAATTCTTCTGCCCGCTTTCTGGCCTGTTTTTGAGACAATCCAGCAATATAGGCTGGAATCATGATGTTCTCAATGGCTGTAAATTCTGGCAACAGCTGATGGAACTGGAACACGAAACCGATATGTTGGTTACGGAAGTCAGAGAGTTTCTTGGTCGATAATCTGTTGGTGTCGATACCGTCAACGATTACTTCGCCACTGTCAGGACGGTCAAGTGTCCCAATAATCTGAAGCAAGGTCGTCTTGCCGGCACCGCTAGGGCCAACAATGCTCACGACTTCTCCTTTGTCGATGTGCAGATCGATACCTTTCAGGACTTTCAGCAAGCCGAAACTCTTCGTAATATTCTTAATGTCAATCATAACTCGTTTAATTCTTCAATTTCTTCTCATGTATCCAGCGCAGAATGGTATCATAGATACTCTTCTCCTCATGGTGCTGGGCTTCGGTGAAACTCATGCGGTCTTCCTTCTGCTCACCATACTGATCGGGGAATACAATCATCAGGTTCTTACCAGAGAAGTACTCCTGCAGTTCATCAGGCAGTCGTTCCAATGCGGTCTTGTAGGAGATAGTACCCTTACGGGCTGTGACAACGACAAACAAATGGTCTTCCGAAATACCTGATGCTAATTGGGGCAGTTCGTTCCAATGTCTCATGGAGGTGTATTCCGCCCTGACGTTCGGGTGGCGATTGTTGATGTATTCTGCTATCAGCACCAGCGACTCGTTACGTCCATGGAACTGTATGCGGCAGTCCAGCTGTCCTGCCAGGCGGCACAAGCGCTCCAGCCATCTGTGGAATCCTGGCTCAAACTCTGCCCGAGAGGGAACTGCCACTTGAATACGTCTCAGCGTTGACATAGGCTGTACGAAACGTGACAGGATAATCTGGCGATTCAGACCGTTATAGAGACTCTGGATAAACTCTCCCCAGAATCGTGGATTGATATCGGTATGAACGTGCATACCCATGATAATCTCCGAACAGGCAAATTCCCGGAATGCATGTTTGATACCATTGGCGATATTCGTCGACAGCCTTACCTGAGTCTGCACTTTCACTTCCGATGCACTGGCCTGCTGCTGTAGTTGCTCAAGGAGCCTTATCCCCTGCTCACGAGCGGTATTACTTTGCTGGTCGTCATACACGACGTTGAGTGCAACCAGTTCACGGTTTAGTCTTGGGTTACGCAACAGCAGCGACAGATAGAGCAATTGCGGGGCGATCTCCGGGTATTTCACGCAGAGCAGAATCTTCTCGTCATCGTCCTTTGGCATATCTGCCTGAAGGTGGGCTTTCTCCTGAATGATGATCTGCTTGGCGGCATGCTCAGTCATCAGGGTACTGATTACACAGGTAAAGAGAATCATCATCACTACACCATTGAGCATGATGTCGTTGATGAGATATTGGCCTGGCGCCACCTCGAGGCGCATACCCACCATGACCATAGCGATGGCTCCGGCAGCATGGGCAGAAGTGAGGCCGAACATCATATTGCCATCGGCTTTCGTCAGCCGGAACAGCAAGCTGGAGATATAGGCTGCCAGAGCCTTGCCGAAGGTTCCGAAGAATACGATAAGGAATACTGTCCACACCATGTCGAGTCCGGAGAAAATGGTCCGCACATTAATGAGCATACCCACACCTATCAGGAAATAGGGGATGAACAGCGCGTTGCCGATAAACTCGATGCGGTTCATCAGCGGCGACACATGGGGGATATAGCGGTTGAGGATCAATCCAGAGAAGAAGGCGCCGAAGATGCCTTCAAGGCCGATGGCTGAGGTGAGGGCTGCACTGAGAAACATGATTCCCAGTACAAAGATATACTGCATCACGGCGTCGCTGTATCGGCGCAGGAAATATCGCGTTACCTTTGGAATCAGGTAAACGCTACCTACACAGAAAGCCACGAACTTCAGGATGAATAATGGCCAGAATGACCAGCTGCTGCCTTCGGTAAAGGCTCCTGAGAGGGCTGCAAGCATCACCAGTGCCATGAACAGCGAGATCATCGACGAACCTACGCTGAGGCTGACGCTGGGATGACGCTGAAGACCATAGCGCCCTATGATGGGGTAGGCTATCAGGGTGTTAGATGCCATGATACAGCCTAAGAGGAACGAGGCGGGATGGGAATAGCCCAGCATCGTCTTAGCCATAATATAGGTTAGGAAAAATGGGACAAAGCAGGTAAGCAGGCCGAAGATGATAAAATGTCGGGAGTTCTTCTTCACACCTTCCATGTCCATCTCCAATCCTGCCAAGAACATAATATAATAGAGTCCTACGCGTCCGAACAGCTCGAAAGAGTTGTCGCGCTCCAGAATGTTGAAGCCATATTGTCCGATGACGATACCTGCCAGCACCATGCCGATGATATGCGGAATACGCAGTTTACTCATCACGATAGGCGCAAACAAAATAATCATCAGCACCACAAAGAAGACTAATGTGGGGTCGGTGATAGGTAAATATGAAGCCAATAGTGTCATTCTGAGTGCAAAGGTACGATTTTTTTGGCACAGATGTTCACAGATTAAAAGAAAAGTTGTAATTTTGCAGCCAAATTCCGAACTAAAATAGAAAAAGGTAAGATGAAAGTAGCAATTGTAGGTGCAAGTGGAGCCGTAGGACAGGAGTTCCTGCGGATTCTCGATGAGAGAAATTTCCCGATGGATGAACTGGTATTGTTTGGCTCAGAGCGTAGTGCTGGCCGTAAGTACACGTTCAAAGGTAAGGAGATTGAGGTGAAACTGCTTCAGCATAACGATGACTTTAAGGATGTTGATATCGCCTTCACCTCTGCAGGTGCAGGAACCTCCAAGGAGTTTGCAGAAACCATTACGAAGTATGGTGCTGTGATGATCGACAACTCTTCTGCTTTCCGTATGGATGAGGATGTGCCCCTCGTAGTGCCTGAGTGCAATGCTGAGGATGCCCTGAACCGTCCTCGTGGCATCATCGCCAATCCTAACTGTACCACAATCATGATGGTAGTGGTGCTCCAGCCGCTGGAGAACCTCTCCCATATCAAGCGCATCCATGTTGCCAGCTATCAGAGTGCTTCTGGTGCCGGTGCCGCAGCAATGGCTGAACTGCAGCAGCAGTATAAGGAGATGGTAGAAGAGGGTGAGGTGAAGACCATCAAGAAGTTTGCTCACCAACTCGCCTATAACGTGATTCCGCAGATTGATGTGTTCCAGCCTAATGGATACACGAAAGAGGAGATGAAGATGTACAACGAGACACGCAAGATCATGCATACCGATGCCAAGTGTTCGGCCATGTGTGTTCGTGTCAGTTCGTTGCGTTCCCATTCAGAGTCTGTATGGATTGAGACCGAGCGTCCCATCAGCGTCGAGGAGGCTCAGAAGGCTATCGCTGCTGCCCCTGGTTGCACATTGAAGGATGATCCTTCAACCCTGACTTATCCCATGCCGCTCGAGACAGCAGGCAAGGATGATGTCTACGTAGGTCGTATCCGCAAGGATCTCAGCGACGACTGCGGTCTTACCTTCTGGCTCTCAGGCGACCAGATCCGTAAGGGTGCAGCCTTGAATGCCGTGCAGATTGCAGAGTATCTGGTAAAGGTTGGAAATGTTAAGTAAACACGTGTTATTCTTATGCAGGGCAGCTTGTGTGGCTGCCCTGTTTTTTCTCATCGGCTGCGGTTCTGGCGATGACGACGGACGGCGTCTTGGCGAACTGATCGTCGGTACCTGGCAGCGTGGATGGGGTGAAGGTGACGTCATCATTGACGGTGAAACAGATTTGGGACCAGAGAATTTTACCTACGACCGTTTTGTGTTCCATGATGACGGCACCTATAATGGGATGGTGCGAAAAGGCACTTTCCTTTCGACAGATAAGGATGGCGATATCATTCTAGAGGGCAATTATCAATGTGATAATTATAATCTGAGGCTGGATTTCTCAAGCGAAGATGGTGGCAAGCATAAGATTCTTGCCCAGGTGCTATCGTTTACAGATGACACTGTCGTGATACAGTATGTCAGCGATGATTATGGGGTGACGGTTACAATCACCATCCGCAAGCTGGCAACCTCTTAATTAAGTCTATTCCTTCTCCTCTACATCGTCTGTGTGGAATACGCAGTCGTAGGTAACCTGACTGTAGGCTGAGAAATAGCCGAGACATCCGCCTGTGAAGTTCTGGATAGGATTGGTACCGGTATTGTCCATCATCTGCATCGAGTAGAAGTAGTCGTAGGTCTTCTGGTCGATGCTGCGCAGTTCTAGGTGCATTCTGTCGCCTTCAACGAGCAGGTCTTTGTCGTCGCTGCCTTCTCTGGCGAAAGAGAAGAGTTGCTGCAGTTCTTTGTTGGGATCCACATCATCGCGCTTTACGCCCCATCTGAAACCTTTGCCGTTGCGGTAGAGGTGTACGAAATACCAGTTGTCTTCATTGGCGATATCCTGAAAGAGCAATTCGGCCATTTGGAAGCGTTCTTTCATGATGGTCTTCCGGATAAAGTGGAACTGATTGATGGTCGGCATCTTCTGCATGGTCGACGATGAAGTGAAGTGATGGCCGTCAATCTGTACGTCGATGGTGTAGGTTACCCCTGGTATTCCTGTGGTTCTCGATTTGTAGATGCCTTTGCTGACATAGGGCAGCGTAACGCTTGTGCCGTCGCTACCAGTGATGACAACGGTGGCTCCGCTGATGTCGCTGGTGGTTGTGTTGTCGTCCATATCGTTTGTCTGGCTGATGCGAGCCTGCATCCCTTCGTTCGAGACGGAGGCTTCTACCGCATAGAGTGGACTCACCTGGCGATAGTCGATCTCGATGTCTTTCTTGCAGGCGGTCATCAGTATGCCAAGAACGACTAAAAGGGCTATGGGATATCGTTTCATGAATCTGTCAGAATTTGATGTTAAAAGCCACCGACGGCACGATGCCGAAAAGTGAATACTGCACGGCTCTGGTGCGGGCACCGTTCTCGCTGTCTTCGAAGTTGATGAGGTAGGGGTTATACCTATTATATAAATTATAGATGCCGAATACCCACTGCTGAGTACACCACGACCGTTTCTTTGTCCATACGGCACTGATGTCCAGACGGTGATAGTCAGGAGCGCGGTAGCCGTTGCGCTCTGAATAGTAATATATCCAGTTGTCAATCATCTGATACTTGGCACTAGGGGCAGTGAAGGCCTGACCGCTGTTGAATACCCAGGCGGCATTGAAGGTCCATCTGTCTGATAGTCTGTACATTGCCACGATGTTGATGTCGTGACGGCGGTCGTTGTTGGCATCATACCAGTTGCCGCCGTTGATACCTTCGATGCGGGTCTTCGACCATGCAAGGGTGTAGGCTAGCCAACCTGTCAGTTTCCCCATGTTCTTGCGGGCACACAGTTCCACACCGTAGCTCTTCCCCTCGCCAGGCAGCACCAGTCGCTCCAACTCTATCTCGCTGCCGAAGGATTTCCCGTCGCGATAGTCTATCACGTTGTCTGTCTTCCGGTAGTATGCCTCTGCCGAGAAGTCGTAGTTCTGGTCAGGGGTCATCAAGTAGAAACCTGCACTCACCTGATCGGCTATCTCGGGCTTAATGATGTTACTGCTGATGGCATAGCGGTCGAAAGGTGTCGTGGTGCTCTGGTTGCGTAGGGCGTGAAGGTTCTGAGAGGTACGGGCATAGCCCAACTTGATGCTCGTCTCGTGAGTGGGCTGATAGCTGATGCTTGCTCTGGGCTCCAAAGTGACGTGGGTCTTTACAATCTCGTTCTTCCCGTAGTTGTAGTACCAGTCGATGGTTCCGTCGGGCGCAATGTCGTAATACAACGAACCGCCGAGGGGTGAGAAAGTGCTTAACCGCAGTCCTAGCGAGGCTGTGAGCTGTTCGCTGAACTCAAACGTGTCGTTCAGCCATACGGCATTCTCCCAGGCACGGCGCTCTTCTTTCTCGTATTTGCTGACGATCTGCCATTCTGCCGACTTCACACTGAAGAGCGATGTCTGGAATCCTGCTTTTAGCTGATGTCTTCCCAGCGCCAAGTTGAAGTCCTGCCTCAGACTTCCCTGACGAATATGGCCTTTGTACCATAGGTTAAAGCCTACGAAATCCACGCCATTATCCGTCGTGTAGTTACTATAGAATAAGGTGGTCTGCGAGTTGGAGTCGCCATTGAAATGGTGGAGCCACTTCAGACTAGTGGTCATGTTGCCCCAGCGGATGTCTACCATCTTGTCGATGGCCGTCTTGTCGTAGCCGGTAAAGAAGGTCAGGAACAGCTGGTTGCGGTCGTTAAGTGTCCAGTCCAACTTGGCGTTGACGTCATAGAAGTAGAGGGTATTGTTCTTGAAATCGTTCGACAACTTCAGGAACATATCCATATAAGTACGTCGCGCTGTGACTAGAAACGACAGCTTATCCTTGATGATCGGCCCTTCAAACGTGCCTTTTGCCGAGAGAAGTCCGATGGTTGCCCCGCCGTGCCAGCTTGATTTGCTGCCAGTACGTCCGGTGATGTCGAGCACAGCTGACGAGGCTCCGCCGTATTGGGCTGGCAAAAGACCTTTGTAGAGTGTGGCTGAGGCCAGCGCATCATCGTTGAAGGCGGAGAATAGTCCTGCCATGTGGCCTACATTATATACAGGGGCATTGTCGAAGAGTACCTGATTCTGAGCCGAGGTGCCGCCTCGTACCTGAAAACTGCTGGAGGCATCGCTTTCCGACTTCACGCCCGGCAACAGCTGGATACTGCGCATGATGTCGTTCTCACCGAACAGTTGGGGAGCCGATGTCAGGTTGTCTATCTGCAGCACCTCGGCTCCTGTCTGTACGTTCTGGATACGCTGACGGGCAGAGTTTGAGGTGACAACCACCTCGTCCAGCCGCTCTGTGCGGATGGAGTCCTCTTCTGCAATTGAGGTGAGTGACAGGGCTGAAAGTAACAAGTTTAGTACAAACATCCGTGCAAAGGTATAAAAAAAATCCTAGTATTTGTGTATTCTGCCATATTTTTCGTAATTTTGCCCCAAATAATTAATCAGATAGCGTATGAAAAAGTTAATTCTGGCCCTTGTGGCCGTTGTGGCACTCGGTGCTTGCAGTGGTGGAGAGAAGGATTTGAAGTATCGTGGATTGTCGATGGCATTGCCCTTCCAGACGTTCTGTGACTCCTTGCAGAGTCGCGGTTTCGCTGTGGATTCCGCCAAGACCGATTCAGCCTGGACCCGTGTGGTGATGGCCAAGCCCGGAGAGAAGTTCCGCCTGATGCTCGCCCAGAACGGTGGCGTGCTGCAGGCCCTTCAGGAGAACTACAAGATCTCCACCAACGACAGTACCCGCCAACTCTGGCAGCAGATGCGCGATGACTTCGAGAAGCAACTCGGCACCTGGCCCAATATGCCCAAGCACGGCGATGACCACAAGGTGGCCAAGTTTGAGACCGATGGCGGTTTCATCACCCTCACCCTCGAAAACACCTACACCCCAACCCTCGAGGTCCTCTACGAGGTGAAGTCAAAGAAATAATGAATTGGTGTTAGGAGTGACTGACGGCGTTCATCTTCTTTTTGTATGCGCCGGGTGACATTCCTTTCAACTTCTGGAACGAACGGTGGAAAGTGGATATAGAATTGAATCCGCTCTCTGTCGCGATGCGTTCTATGGTATAGTCGGGATGTTCCTGCATCAACGGGATGCTCTTCTTCTCTATGCGCAGGCCGTTGACGTAGTCGTAGAAAGTAGTATGCAAGACGTTGACGAAATAGTCACTCAGGTAAGTGCGGTTGGTGCCTACATAAGTAGCCAGATCCTTAATCGACAATTGGGGATTGAGGTAGAGTCCTTCCTGCTCCATCATTTTAGGAAGTGTATCCTCAAAGGCGTAAAATCTGCCTCCCCCAGCTGCAGGCTCAATGACAAGCGGCTCCATATCGACAGGCTTCTGATGGAGAATGCGCTCCAATGTGTACTGCCATAGGATGATAGATGATGCGTAATATAGACTGTCGGCCAGAGGAACGCGGATGATTGAAATGGCGACCCATATCAGTTGGCAGATTACAAAGAACAAGGCTACTATTCTCAGCCATGAAATATCGGTATCGTCAATGTTCGAGAAGTTGTCTCGGATATACTTCGCATATGTTAGTGCCTGTCTCAGCCAGACAAAGAAGATAACTGTTCCAGCAATGGTCAGACATACGAGATAACAGTTTATGACCGTTTGTGATGGCCAAACTGCGTATAGGATAAAGAAGGGAATATACACCATCAGCATGCCCAGTGCCTTTCTCCATGTAGCCCATCTGGGACGGATAAGCTCATATAATAAAAAAGTGTAGCCTATAAGTGACGTACCATCGAGAAGGACGACAATATCTTGCAAAACCTGACTGCTTGCATCGTATTGTGTAAAGATAAAGTCTTTCAGGTTAAGCACAGTCCACTGAAGGAAGATGCATCCAACGACTATTTGCAGTCGCGATGATTCCTTTCTTCGGAACAGAAAATAGGCTGACAATGCAAAGTATGCTGTCGCTATTCCGCTTAAGAAAACAGACAAGAATCGGGTATCTATCATGACTTTTTATCGTTTTGCTCTACAAAGATACGAATAAAGACCAAATAAACGCCTTACGCCATCTCATTTTTATGTGAATTTGTTTAAATGATACAATTTTTGTCTAATTGACATAAGCTGCTTGGAGGTTTTATTGTATCTTTGCCAACGATAATAATATGTGACAGAAACATGCGGAAGACATTGATATTGATAATTGTGTGCATACTCCCTATGTTGAGTAAGGCTGGTGACGTGGCGAAGTATTGTATGACCTATTCTGACTATGTAGCAGACAAGTGGATACCTGTAGATTCTCTTGTTCAGGGGCGTTCTCTCCAACTTTGCCAGTTAGAATATAAGAGCAATGGTTATAAGATAAAAACGGGTGATAAAGTAGCTGACAAGATACTGAAGGATCAGGCGTTTGCCGTCAGTTATGGGAAATGGATATTTGTGAATTGCCGTAACCTACGTTATAACAATGCACCTCTCGATACAAGGAACTATGTCAGAGCTTTCCGTTATAACGGGAATATGCTTGGCATGGCCATCGTTCGCAGCAACATGGCAACCATTCTGACGGAGATGTGTCTTGATGTCACCGGCTATCTTGTTCCTTTTGGGTTTAGCATAGCGTTAGGTATTACATCCTGGACAATTGATCTGGTCTCGGATAATTTGCGGAAGTGTCGCTGTTTCTTCATTGATGGAGATCCTGACCCTAACGGATGCTATTCTGTTGCTTATATGAATGATGAGTATATACAATACTTATTGGTCGACGATTTTCATCTGTTAGAGCGTTATATGGCCGTCAGCAAAAAGAAGAAACGGCAGTCTGCGGCAAACATCCTGCCCGTATTGATTGCTAAAGGTCTTGTCGAATAATGATAATCCTTTTTTCCTTCGAGAATTATCAGTAAAAAGCTGCCAAAACGAGTCATTGGCACAAATTCTTGTTTCATTGACACAATTTTTCCCCTCACCATTGCATTGAGGGGTATTATCTATTCTTTTTTTTCATAACTTTGCAAAAACTATTGTTCAAGATAAACATACAAAACTATAACATTATTTATATTATTAACAACTAAAAACAATTGATTATGAAGAAAAACTATTTCAAAATCATGGCAGCCGCCATGTTGATGGGAATGTCATTCGGCTTACAGTCGTGTGATGACGTTGTTGGTGAATCAGACAATCCTTCTGGAAGTACGGAAGAAGAGGTGATCTTGCCTGCTGGTGTCACAATTACGGCCAATGGTGCCACTTTCGGCATCAGTAAGCTTTCGGACATTACAGATTATCTTGAGTCGATCAAGAAGCAGATCAGCGAAAAGGTTGGCAGCGAATTCGTGATTGACATTCAGGCTGAAAGTGATTTAGCAACAAGTAGTGACGAGAACACCATTGTGATTCCTGAAATCACGGACTTCAACGTGACCCTCAATCTGCTGAGTAAACTCAACACGGCTGCTGCTCCGCTTACCGTGAAGCAGAGTGGCGAGACCACGAGCGTCTTCAAGAACAAAATCAATGTATCCTTCGCCAACGATGACGTGGATCTCATTCTGAACCTCCCGGGTACAACGACAACCCTGAACAATCTTAACAGTCTGCAGATTCACAACGGTCTGTCAGTCGTAAAGGACGGTGGTGTCATCAAGACCTTCGTCTGGGCACCTATCAAGACCGAGTATTTCATGAACAACGGCGATTCCGAGTGGGTGAAGGTGACTAATGCCAGCGGTGAGGAAGAGTATCAGCCTAATGTTCAGCCTGAAAAGGGTGACGGAGATTCTTACAAATTCAAGAACCTGAAGATTGTGAAAGGAGAAGGTGACTATGCTGCCGTCAATATCACCGATCAAGAATACGCCCTTGACAAACTGACGATTGCAGAAGGTGCTGTAGTTGTGTTAAATTACGCCCCCTATATTAAGGAAATTGTCGGTGAAGGCAAAGGCGCTACCGTGAAAAGTTCCGATGTATGGTGGAATGATGAAGAAAAGAAACTTGTTGATACCGACCTGAATCTCTATAATGTAGGGAAAATAACAAATATTACTATCGAACCTCTGCTCACTGGAGATTTTAAGGATGGTACGCTTAATGCGGCATATGTCTATAATGCACCCGCAGCTATCGAGAAGTGTGTATTTAAGTTTGGTTATGTGTCATTCAGAGATCCTGAGGCCGCTACAGCAACCGTTACAAGATGCGAATTCGAGGGAACTGGCAACGAAAAAGGTGTTACCATCGTTGCACCCTATCAGAGTGACAAGATTACCAGCTTCAAGTTTAGTTTCTACAAGTGTACCTTTGCAAAGGGCACGAAGTTCAGCTCTGATGTTTATGGTAGTAAGCCAAAAGTTGACGAAAATGGTGAATATGTTTATAAGAATTACTATCGCTGGTGGGACTTTGACGAGAACGGACAGCCAGACTGGAATACATTTTGGACGAATAAGAGTGAGAGCCTAGATGACGTTCCGGCAGCTGCTCAGGAAGTTGGCGAATGCAACGGTGGATGGGATACTACTGAAGGAAAGACCAATAATGGCTATTCAGCAGGTTATTGGATAGAAAAAGAACTCCAATACGAGGATGCCGAATACAAGGACTATTATGTCTACCTGTCATTCGATGGTTGTGAGTACGATGGTGCAAACATTAAGGTTGAAGACATTATTGTCGGCTACCAGTCATCTCTCACAGGCGTATTGGTAAGATACGAGATAGACGGCACGCTCTATCGTGCGCTTTATGATGAAGAGAACAAAGGCTATACACTCGTTCCTACAGACAAGTAATTCTCATATCATTTCTACTTATAGGGCGCAAAGGGGTCTGACCCCTTTGCGCCCTATAATAATGTTTCCATGGTTTAATCTTTTTGGGACAATCTTTCTTGGTTTCTCGAAAAAAATAACTATCTTTGCACCATGATAAAACAGATATTTTTAAAAACAGCAATCCTTATGCTGGCTATGTTTATGACAGGTGTACAAATTATGGCGAAGAAGAAGGTTCCGAAGAGCCAGTTGAGGAGCTTCTCCTATCTGAGGGGCGGAGGGATGAGAATCGAGAGTCATGACGAGGCATCGCTCTGGCGGCATGATGACGGCAAACTGACACTTACCCTGCGCGGCACTTGTCCCTTCGAGAAAGTTACCTTCGAGGTAGGTGAGGACGTGTTCCTCCGCTGCGACAGCATCATCAAAGCCACGAGACTCTATGAGTCGAAGGGTGATTATAAGTCGTCTATGATCGTGTATGATGCGCCCTCGACGAGCTTCAGCGTCTGGTATATGGACTCGAAGGAGAACTTCAGCGGCAGCGGTAACATGCCAAGAGAGATAAGGGATGGACTGCATGCTGTGGTGGATTATCTGAAGAGCCTGCGCAATGGCCGCGAGGCGAAGGGGCATCTGGCAATGAACCGTGATCTGAGGAGCACTGAAATACTCAAAGGCACGGAGTGGATAGACGGTAACCTCGTCTGGAAACCCGAGGAAGATGTGGAAGAGATGTTCCGATTCCTGAGCCAGCTCAATGGCTTCGACTACGTGCCTGGCGACTGGGAACTCCAGCTGGCAGAGGGAAGCGGTCAGCGATGCATCATCCTGTATAATAGGGAGCAGGAGATCTTCAACGTGATGATCGACAAGGCGACGGCAGGCGTCAAGGTGGAAGATACTGACGATGTGCCTGGATTGTGGCCACAGACGGCCCAGCGCGTTCTGACGAACAGCGAGATTGACAAACTGCCCACCGACTCGCTCCTGATGATGGGCGAGGAGATATACTTGCGTCACCAACGCTTGAGCAGTCTCAGAATCAGCGAAGAACTGAGGGCGCAAGTCAAGGCCCAGCCTTGGTATAAGTCTGGTTGGAGCTTTCCTGATCCGGATTTTACCGATGTGGAAGACCAGAACTTCAGCCTAATCAGTATGCTGATCTACCGTCGCAATCATTAAGCGGAACATTCATTTCACAAAAAGACTCCTGCGATTGTCCTCATGACAGACGCAGGAGTATTTTGATAATGTAGATAGGTCTTGGAGTATCTTAGAGTTTTTCTATCTCTTCGGAAGACAAACCGAGGCTTTTGGCAATAACCTCAACAGGAACGCCGTTGGCTTTCAGGCTACGTGCATTTTCAAGTCTTTCCTCAGCCCGGCCTTCTGCCCGACCAATAGCCTCACCTTCTGCACGGCCGATAGCCTCACCCTCTGCCCGGCCTTCTGCCCGGCCCTCAGCGAGCACTTTTTCGCGGGCAAGCTTTATCTCCAGCATTTGGGTGCGATAGACGTCGGCATCCCTGACCATCGTGTCGATATAATGGTCGTAGGCACGCTGCTGCTCTGGAGTCATACGCAGGAATTCCAGTCGTTCCTTCGCCTCCTTCAGACCAGGAGCCGTCGTATCTGGGCTGATGTATTCATCCTTCAGATAGCGTATCCACTCCTCCAACGGGTCAGTGGCCAGCTTGTCGAACTCATTGACGCGGATGACGTAATATTCTGGAAATACGTCTTCGGGCGACACGACCCGCAGGTCTTCCCGCTCATGCTCCGTCAGACTGAGCATATCACCATCGTGAACACCAGTCAGCGTGGTCTGCCCATGATAGAGATAATCGGTGCCCTCGCCGAGCTTGAAATAGAGGATGTTGATGCTGAACACCTTCTTGACGTGTTCATAGTTCATCCCGCGTCCCATGTGCTCCGTGATGGCCTTGGCCACCCCATAGAGCATGCGCTGCAGATAGTCGACCTCGCGTATCTGCTGGATTTCAACCAGGATGATCTCGCCCTTGGAGTTCCTCGCCTTGATGTCGACACGGTTGTACTTGTCGTCGCGTGAGTCCTGGTTCGACTCGGTGTCGAGAAGTTCCACAATGGTCACCTTCTCCTTGACAAGCACAGATATCAGGCCTTCGAAGACCACAAAGTCCGCCTTGTTGCGGAGGATATTCTTCGCAGCCCAGTCAAACCGTATGTACTTCCCGTTAATCACTCTTGCTCCTTTCTTTACTTTTTTACTTTTGTTCTCCATAGTTTTCAATTTTTGAATTAACGCCGCAAAGATACAAACAATTTCCCACACAGCCAAATTTTATGGCAACAAAGATGCAAATTGCCCTTGAATTCTCTCAAATGAGTGCTATTTGTTCCATAAAAAATATGATTGTTGACTATATTCAAATCTATATAGAATTTTCAATATTTAGTGTCATACGACATATATATCATAATAAGAAATTGATAATTAGAAAGTTATAAAATTGTATTTATATAATAAACGACATAAAAGCGACATAAAAACGACATGCTAATAACATAGTGCAAATTTTGATATGCAAATAACCGAAAAGTCTGCACTATGCCATCTGACAAATAGTTTCATTACGACTAACTACCAGTTACATTACGACTGAATAGGAGTTTCTCGTAAGGAAACTAATAAATTCTCTCGAGAATTTTGTTTTTTTGCTGTAAGCAGACTCTTGCTCGAAAAATGCTAGAAGTCATGTTTCATTACGATTGATTGTTGGTTTGATAATGTCATTTATATGTCATTTTTATGTTGCTTTTATGTTATTTAATGATATATTTCTATTTCTGTAAACTACAGAATATAAGGATATTAACATTATTTATATGTCATATGTCGTTTATTTTTAAGATTTTGTTTATCTTTGCAGCAGTTTTTCAATTAGACTTATGAAAGTATCCATAATTAAGAACCAGAAAGACAAAGAAGTAATTACGCGCCACGATCTGGATGACATAGCGATGTTCATCCAGAAAGGGTGGCGTGAAAACAATGTCGTAAGACTGCGTGAAGTGCATCACCTGATGTTCAAGCAGCGACAGGAAGACGGCTCGATCGTCACCGATCTCAAGGGAGGTATTCCCTTGGAACGCATCTGCTTTGCCCAGGCCCTCAGCATCTTTAAAGGGGAGCGGCGGGTTCAGGGCTATAACGGTCTGGTGGTGCTCGAAGTGAACGGTCTGCCGACCTATGAAAAAGCCATTGAAATCAGGGAACAGGCGAAGAAGATGCCTGAGACGCTGATGGTGTTCCTCGGCGCTTCGGGCAAGAGCGTGAAGATCGTCTGCCGAGGTCTGTTGTTCAAGGAAAATGATCTCCCTAAGGGAGAAGACAATATACGGAAGTTCCACACGAATCTGTATCAGACGGCGCGGAGGGCTTACCAGAACCAGTTCGGCTTCGAGATAGAGTATCTGGAGCCGCGACTCGACAGGACGGTCTATATGAGTGCCGACCCTGAGATGGGCTATTACCCCGATGCGCGACCGTTCTATGCCGATACCGACCTTCATGACAAGCCGCAGCCCGTGAGCATATCCGAGAAGAGCGACAACCTGATGCCTGGGCGAACCGTGAAACGCACCTATCGGCTGGAGTGGCTCTTTATCGTGGATATGGTGCTGGGGCACTATTTCGAGCTGCCCGACGAGGACCGTCTCGAAACGATGCTGATGCAGATAGCATCGCTCTGCCTGAACAGCGGCATCCCGATGGCTCACGCACAGGGCATGACGCTGGAGCACCCGGTGCTGAGCACAGACGAACTGCTGGTGAAGAAGACCTTCAGCGCGATCTATTCTGTGACGCAGCAGGAGGACTACATGAAGCGGCACAAGATGAAGCCGCTGGGGAACATCCCGCCCGATACGCTCCAGATGATGAAGACGGAGATATTCCTGAACACGAACTTCGAGCTGCGCAAGAACCTGATGACGGGCGTGGCCGAGTATCGCGAGAAGTACAGCGACGACCAGTCGTTCAAGCCGCTGACGGAGGAAGTGCGTAACGACATGACGATCCGGGCTACGGAAATGGGGCTGAAATCGTGGGATCGCGACGTGAACCGCCTCATCGACTCGACGCGAATCGAGCAATACGACCCCGTGAACACATGGCTCGACAGACTGCCGGAGTGGGATGGGCGCGATTACATCTCGGAGCTGGCGGCCCGTGTGCCTACCAGTCAGCCTCATTGGGAAAAGTATCTCCGCCTGTGGCTTGTAGGCATGGTGGCTCAGTGGCGCGTGAGTGATAAACAGTTGACTGGCAATGCGTTAACGCCTTTGCTGATTGGTCGCCAGGGTTGTGGAAAGACGCGTTTCTGCAAGATCCTGCTGCCGCCAGAACTGCGCGACTACTATAATGACAAGATCAACTTCAAGAATGAGTTCGACCTGAACATCGCGCTCACCTCTTTTGCGCTGATCAACATCGATGAGTTCGACAAGACCAGCTCGTCGCAGCAGATTGTGCTGAAGTATCTGTTGTCTTCAGCCGACGTGAAGTTCCGCCCGCCCTATGGCAAGACCATCAAGCTGTATCGCCGTTATACCTCTTTTATCGGCACCACGAACCAGCAGAAGCCGCTGGTGGATACCACGGGTTCAAGACGTTTCGTTTGTGTGGGCGTTACTGGCAACATCAACTTCGAGGACAACCTGAACCATCGGCAGCTCTTTGCCCAGGCCTTACACCTATTTAATAATAATGAGCGCTATTGGCTCGATGACGACGAGATAGCCACGCTGATCAGGGAGAACGAACCTTTCCAGAAGTTGAACGACTTGGTGGAGATGATCGGCGAGACCTTCCGCAAGCCGAAAGCATCGGAGCAGGCTAAGTGGTGGACGCTGAACGAAATCAGTCAGAAACTGTTGGAACGCTATGCCAACTACGATCCGAAGACCACCTTTACCAAACTGGGCCGAGCCCTGAGCAATCAGCAGTTCGACTTCGAGTCCGACCGTAAGACCTCAGGGCACATCTACCGCCTGGCAGAAAGGTAAAGATGAATTATAGCATCTGGATGGTGTAAAGATAGACGACGGCTGAAGGGAAGGCCATCAGGGTGGAGTCGAAGCGGTCGAGCATGCCGCCGTGTCCGGGAAGGATATGGCCTGAGTCCTTGATGCCGATGGTGCGCTTGAAGAGGGATTCCACAAGATCGCCCCAGGTGCCGAAGATGACGACTACCAGTCCGAGGCCGGCCCATTCGAATGCCGACAGATGCAGGTCGTTCACAGCATATTGTTCTGAGAGATGCCAGATGAGCACAGCGACAATCATCACGAGGATGCCGCCGCCGATGCTGCCCTCCCAGCTCTTGCCCGGGGATATGCGGGGGAAGAGCTTATGCTTGCCTAGCAGGGAACCGCAGATATAGGCGCCGGCATCGTTGACCCAAAGGAAGAAGAACACAGAGAGTGGCACCAGATAGGTGTAGGTGATGTCGCTGCCTGCGGAACGGAAAGCCAACACGTTGATCATCGAGAAAGGCAGGGCGATGTAGAGCTGGCTCATCATCGTGTAGGCCCAGTCGTTCACGGGGTCTGGCTGTTTCAGATAGAGTTCGGCCACCATCAGATAAACGATAGTGATGAGGTAGGGTACGAACACACCGGCAGGAGTGATGCCGCTGTTATAACCTGCCATTGCGAGGAAGAAATACACGCCTGCTACGGTGCAGATCATACGATTGACACTCACGTTCTCACGGTCGTTCACCAGTCCGGTAAACTCCCAGATGGTCAGTCCTGTGACAAGGGCAAAAAGGAAAATCATAGCCTCTGCCCGCAGGAAACAACAGACGATGGCGGCAACGAAAAAGACCGCCGTGATGGTTCTGACGATGAAATTATTCATAATTATGCTTCTTCTTGCTTGTCTTCCTTTGTTTGGGTGTCGGCCTCAGCCTCGGCTTTAGCCTTGGCCTCTGCCTCCAACTCCTTGGCACGTTCCTCTGCCATGCGCTCGGCATCAGCCTTCATCTGGGCCTCAAGCAGTTCCTCGGCACGACTGGTCCAAGGACGCTTGCCGAATATCTTCTCGACATCCTCAGCGAAAATTACCTCACGGTCGACAAGCAGTTGTGCCAGCTGGGCGTGGCCTTCAGCATGTTCCGTCAGGATATTCTTGGCACGCTCATATTGCTCGTTGATCATGTGCAGCACTTCGTCGTCCATAATCTTCGCCGTCGTCTCCGAGTAAGGCTTTTGGAACTGATATTCTGCATTGTTATAATAACAGATATTGGGCAGCTTGTCGCTCATGCCGGCGAAGGCAATCATGCCGTAAGCCTGTTTGGTGACACGCTCCAGATCGTTCATGGCACCAGTGGATATATGGCCTACAAACAGCTCCTCGGCAGCACGGCCTCCCAAGAGTGAACACATCTCGTCGAGCATGGCCTCCTTCGTCTGGAGCACGCGTTCCTCAGGCAGATACCAGGCAGCACCCAGGGCCTGGCCACGGGGAACGATTGATACTTTCACCAACGGATTGGCAAACTCGGTGAACCACGAGATGGTGGCATGACCTGCCTCGTGGATGGCGATGGAGCGCTTTTCGGCCTGTGTCATCACCTTGGTCTTCTTCTCAAGACCGCCGATGATACGGTCGACGGCATCGAGGAAGTCCTGCTTCTTTACCGTCTGCGAGTTATGGCGGGCAGCAATCAGGGCAGCCTCATTACAAACGTTGGCAATATCTGCACCAGAGAAGCCTGGTGTCTGGCGTGCGAGGAAGTCGATATCCACGCTATCGTCAGTCTTCACGGGCTTCAGATGCACCTTGAATACCTCCTTACGCTCATTGAGGTCGGGCAGATCGACATGGATCTGACGGTCGAAACGGCCTGCACGCAGCAGGGCGGAGTCGAGCATGTCAGCACGGTTGGTGGCTGCAAGGATGATTACACCAGAGTTGGTGCCGAAGCCGTCCATCTCCGTGAGCAGGGCATTCAGTGTGTTCTCGCGCTCATCGTTACCTCCCATAGCCGGATTCTTGGAACGGGCACGGCCTACGGCATCAATCTCGTCGATGAAGATGATGCATGGACTCTTCTGCTTGGCTTGCTGGAAAAGGTCACGCACTCGAGAGGCACCGACGCCCACGAACATCTCCACGAAGTCGGAACCCGACATCGAGAAGAATGGTACACCAGCCTCTCCGGCTACAGCCTTGGCCAATAGCGTCTTACCTGTACCTGGAGGGCCTACGAGCAGCGCGCCCTTGGGAATCTTACCTCCCAGATCAGTATATTTCTGTGGGTTCTTCAGGAAGTCGACAATCTCCTGGATCTCCTGCTTGGCACCAGCCTGGCCTGCTACGTCCTTGAACGTGATGCCCAGATCACCGCCCTTCTCGTACATTTTTGCCTTCGACTTTCCGACACTGAAGACGCTGCCTCCAGCACCCATGCCGCCGCCACCCATGCGGCGCATGAAGAAGATCCAAAGACCTACGAGTACGAAAATAGGCAGGAGATTGTAGAACAACATGTTGAACATATCGTTCTCCTTGCGGTTCTCGAAGACGAGATCGCCAGTAAACGTCTTTTCCTCCTTGGCCATGTTGACAAACTCCTCTACCTGATCGATGGAGCCGAACTCAACTTCCACATACGGATCCTTGCCCGTCTGCTGGGCACTCTGGTGGAATACATCGCGGATATGTTCCGGCTTGACATACATCTTGATGAGGCTCTGGTTCTTGTTCACGACAATCTTCGAAGCATAGCCGTGATTGACCATCTCCTTGAAGTCCGAGTACGAAGCATTCTTACCAATGCTGCTGTTTTCAGCACCTCCACTTGAAAGGTAGAGTAAGCCCAGCGCCACAATGGCAATGATATAAATCCAGTTCATGTTGAAACGGGGCATATTCATCTTAGGCCCGTTTCCGTCTTTGTTGGGTATCTGATTCTTATCCATTATCTCGTTTATCTATTTTCTTACTAGTCTAAATCGGGAATATTAGTCAGCGTGGCATCTTCCCACAAGTGCTCCAGGTCGTAATACTCCCTGACGTCGGGCAGGAAGATATGTACCAGCACGTCTGTATAGTCCATAGCCACCCACATGGCATTCTCGAGACCCACCACATGGGCAGGCTTCTCTTTCAAGCGCTCACGTACCATGTCGCCTACAGACTCAGCAATAGCCTCCACCTGAGTAGGGGAGTTGCCTGTGCAGATGATGAAGTACTGACAGATTGTACCTTCTATTTTCTTCAGGTCAGCAATCACGATATTGCTACCTTTTTTTTCTTGTATGGCTTCTGTAATTGTCTTTACCAGTTCTTTCATTAAATATAATTATGTGAAATCCTCGACAAAGGTACTGTAAATTGAGCGAAAATCAAAATAAATTAGGGAAAAATGGGCTTTTTTGATAAAAAATACCCGAAAAGTTTTGGTGTTTACAGAAAAAGTAGTACCTTTGCACCCGCAAAACGGAATAAGGCTGTTCTGTTGAGCGCGGAATTGGGGTATGGTGTAATGGTAACACTACAGATTCTGGTCCTGTCATTCTTGGTTCGAGTCCGAGTACCCCAACACAGAAGATCGCTAAGTATTAATACTTGGCGATTTTTTCTTTAGGTAAGGATGAACAGGGAGAAAGAGATATATAAGGTAACGCTGGTGGGTAGTGCAGGCAATGCTGCGCTGCTTACCTTTAAGTTTATAGCAGGTGTTCTTGGCAACAGTTCGGCTATGATAGCAGATGCCGTTCATTCTTTGTCGGACTTCGTGACGGATCTCCTGGTTCTGGTATTTGTGAGCATCAGCGCCAAACCGCAAGACCAGTCACACGACTATGGTCATGGCAAGTTTGAAACCATAGCCTCGTTTCTGATAGGTCTTGCCTTAGTGGCAGCGGCAACGGGCATTGTGGTAGCAGGCATCATGAAACTGATGGCTTGGCTGAATGGTGAACAGCTCGAAGCTCCTGGTTGGATAGCCCTCTGGGCAGCATTGCTGTCGATAACGATCAAAGAACTGCTCTATCAGTATACAGCACGAAGGGGCAGGGAACTCGACTCACAGGTGATGATTGCCAATGCCTGGCATCATCGCAGCGATGCCCTCTCATCGATAGGTGCCGCCTTGGGTATTGGTTTGGCCATCTGGCTAGGGCAGCGCTGGAATGTGCTTGATCCGCTGGCTTCCATTGTGGTGGGTCTTATGTTGGTAAGAGTGGCTTACGTGTTGCTTAAAACAAGTATCAACGAACTCACGGAGAGTTCATTGTCAGCAGAAACGGAGCAAGAGATTATCCAGATTATCCAGTCGTTCGACGATGTTCAGCATCCTCATAATCTGCGTACCCGTCGCATCGGTAATCGTATAGCCATAGAAGCCCATGTGAGGATGGACGGACAGTTATCGTTAAATGCCGCTCATGAGCGTGCTACGACCATCGAACGAAAACTGAAGGAGCGATTCGGTCCAACGACGCACGTCACCCTGCACATGGAGCCGATCAAATAACTACCTTATTTATTATTATTGGCCTGTAGCCTGACGATACTCAAGCAGTTTGTTCTGATAGTCGGCATAGGCATCGGTACGGCGGTCGAGTGACTGCTGGTAGAGCAGTTGTGCCTCGAGCAGGTCGCTCATCTTCGATGTTCCGGCACGGTAGAAGTTGCGGTTCAGGCGGAGGTTCTCTTCAGCCTGCTCGATACTACGCTTGGCGATGTCGAGCTGTTGGCGCGCCTCCTCAACGTTGTTCCATGCATTCTGCATGCGAATCTGTAACAATTGGGCCTTGTCGTGCTGTTCGTCGACGGCTTTCTGGTATTCTATTTTCTTGCGTTTGATGGCATGAGAGCCGCCCCACCAGTCGGTAATAGGTACGCTTACAGTCGCAAACACCATACCGAAGGTGTGGTCGTTTTCCAATAGATTATGGTAGTTGTAGCCAGCACCCACGGCAACGGAGGGGAGATTCTGACCAACGGTCATCTTCTTTTGTAGGCTGGTAGCCTCTACTTGCTTGCCAAGAAGTTGGTATTCGGCTGTACCTAACAAGGCCTGACTGTGGTCTTGTTTTTGTGGCAGAGGAGAAGATTGTTCAGTTTGATAGTTCAGTGTAAACTCTGTTTGGTCCAGTCCACAATACTGAGCCAGGAGCATACGGACAATGCTGATGCCGTTCTGTAGTTTCAGGCGCTGACTCTCCACATCGTTCTGGCGTAACTGTACTTGCAACAAGTCGTTTCGCATGGCAACACCAGCACGTACGGCCACATCCACATCTTTATGAATATCAGCCAACAGAGTATCGACAGCGTTGATGGTCTTCATTTTCTCCTGTAAGGAAGCCAATTGCCAGAAATACTGCTCGGTTGTCTTTTCTACCTCGTTTTCAGAGAGTTGCAGTTGTAGGCGACTGACATCCTCACCCACTTTGGCCAGTTTGTTGCCATTGATAATCTGCCCACCAGCGAAGACAGGCTGTAGCGCCATCAGTGAGCCGATGGTGCCGTTTTTCATCATTGAGATGCTGATGGGGTTGGCCAGAGCAGCTAGCGCCTCGGGAGGAAATATCTGTGCAAGTGAAGCTCCTATCTCTGGTGAGATGATTTCAGAGGGATTAACGGTGGTCTGTGCCATTCCTTTGTTGGCATTAAACCAGAGCCCGGTGCCGCTGACATTGGGAAAATACTTGGTGAAAGCCTCCTTACGCTGCTGTTGGGCGGCCTCTACACTACGCTGGGCATTACGGACGGTGATGTTGTTGCGTAGAGCTGCGTCTTTTAACTGTTCTAACGTGTATGTCTGGGCAGAGACTGAAATGCTACAGCCCAAAGCTATGATGGATAATATCTTTTTCATTTATACCTATTTACTATTATATATGCCTTTATTTCGTACTAACCTTCCAGTAGATGACAGGCAACATGGTGACTACCATGATGAGCGAGCCGATACCACCAGCGAAGATGGTCACTCCTACAGGCATCCAGAACGAACTCTGGGCAATGATCATCGGCACCACACCAACGGCAGTCGTCGCCGTTGTGAGGAAGATGGGCACCATACGACGCTTACCAGCATCGTAGGCTGCCTGACGCACAGCTTCGTTGTAGGCCTTGCGATCTACCGTCCAGTCACCATGTTCAGCCACATATTTATTGATGAGGTCGATGGCATGCTCAAAGATCAGAATCTCGTTACGCATAATCATTCCCATTAAGGTGATGAGGCCGAAGATGGACGTTAGGCCAAGCGCGCGGTTCATCAGTCCCAAGCCGATAAGTGCGCCTGGAGTCATCAGGGCAAGTGCCACCATGCAGATGGTTGTAATGCCATATTTCTTGAAATTGAACAGAAGGAAGAAGAATACGATAATCATAGCGATAATGATACCGCCATAAATCTGTGGCAGGGCCTCGTCGCCGTATTCTATCTCACCGCCAACCTCTGAGCGAACACCTTGAGGTAATTCTATCTCCTCCTCCATAATACGGGCTATCTCCTTTTCGATAGGTGCCGTAAAGACACCTTGGATGAACTGTGCCGTTACGGTGATGCAACGCTCACCGCCACGATGCAGGATGCGACTCTCGCTCCATTTGGGGCCTACCTTTGCTATCTGGCGAAGAGGCACCGTGCTATTTGTCTGCTGAACACCAGAGGAAACAATTGACATGGGTGACGCAATACCCAGGTTCGCAATGTCGGAGAACGTCATGTCGGCATCGTCCTTCACCACGATAGGCAGTTCATAGTTGCCCTCCCAAATCTGTCCCACACGCAGGTCGCTGGAGGTGGCACTCAGTGCCAACTGAGCTGTGGTGCGGGTGATGCCCAATTGGGCTGATGTCACAGGGTCGAGCGTCACGTTGATAACAGGATAAGGCTGGAAATAGTCAGTATGTACCCATTCCAGTTCTGGCATCTCCCTCATCCGTTCCATCAGTCGCTCTGCCACAATATGCAATGAATCGAGATTGTCGCCATAGAAACGGTATTCCAACTCGGGTACCTCTAAGTAGTCCAGCCGCTTGAACTTCACGTATGCATTGGGGAAGGCCTCAGCCAGCATGGGCTGGTACTTTGAGAGCAGTTCGAGTGTCGCCTTGTCACTCTTGGTATTCACGATGAACTGTGCATAGTTCTTACCTGCCATCTGGGGGGCATAGGCATCCATGAATCGAGGTGATGAACAACCGATGAAGCCTGTGATACCCGTGATGCGCTCATCTTTCTCCAAGACATGCTGCACAGAGTCAGCTACCAATTCGGTCTCTGCCATTCCCTTACCATCGGGAAGAAATATCTCTACTGCAAACTGGTCGCGGTCGGCATAGGGAAACAAGCGAATCTTCAGTGTGGGGGCAATGAGTGATGACAACAGAATCACGGCGATGCCGCTGCTAATGGTCACCCAGGGATGGGCGAAAGTGAAGTCAAGAACCTTGTCATAAGTCCGCTGTACCCAGTTGGTAATCGCATTGCCATTGGTATTCACCTTATCAGGTTTGATGATACGTGTTTCCAGGAATGGAATCACCGTCACGGCAAGGAGGAGCGACACCATCAGATTGATGGTAATGGTAATGGGGAAGTCCTCCAGACAGTCGTGGAACATACCTTTCATCGTGATCAGGAAGGGATAGAAGATGGCGCAGATACAGATGGTAGCTAAGAGCATCGGCATGAAATACTGCTTGGCCGAGTCGATGGCCGCCTTCTTGGGATCGTAACCCTTGCCGAGATACTCCAAATAGCCGTCGATGACCACGATGGCATTGTCAACCACCATTCCCAATACCACAATGAGTGCCGCCAAGGTCACAATATTCAGTTCGATGCCCGCCATATACATCATGGATACGGAGACGAAGGTCGTCAATGGGATGGTGATGGCCGCTACGATGGCAGAGCGTAAAGGGAACAACACCATCATCACAAGGATGATAATCAACATGGAGATGAGCAGATCGCGCAGGAAGTCACTTACGCTCATTGCCACCACCTTCGGTTTGTCGGCAATACGTGTAACATTCACATCCTCAGGTAGTTCATTCATACGAAACTCATCGAGAACCTTGTCTACCTCCTGACCATACTGCACCACATTGTTGCCTGGTGTCATCTCCATCGATAGTAGCACACAAGGATGACCGTCCTGCTCGATACGGCTCGACATCGGTTCGTATTCCCTCACCACGCGAGCCACATCTCTTACACGGGCCACCTTGCCGCTGGCAGGATCGCTGAAGATAATCTGATTGGCTATTTCCTCCTCGGATTTCTCCTGAGCCTCCACATGAATGGGCACTTGTTGGTCTTCATCGCTGATGCTGCCGGCTATCGTTGTGATGCCCTGAGCCTGAAGACGGGAGAAGAGCATCTGCTGACCAATACCGTAGGCCTGTAGTCGCTGACGGTCGATATAGAGCGAGATCTGTTCCTTCTGCTCACCAAACAGCTTCACATTTGCTACTGATGGAATGCGGCGCAGACGGTCGGAGAGATCGTCGCTGTATTCTTTCAGCTCACGATAGCTGCGCTGACCGCTCTCGATGGCGATAAGCAGGGCAGAGGTGTTGCCGAAGTCATCGTTTACTACAATGGCTAACACACCGCTTGGCAGTTGGGCTTTGAAACCGTTCAGTCCGTGTTTGATCTTGCTCCATACCTCATCTTTGTTGTTTACATCGTCGTTCAGCTTCACCATCACGATGCACATACCGTTCTGCGAGGTGGTAGTAGTCTTTACACGGTTTACCTCGCCAAAGGTAAAAATGTAGCGCTCCAGTGGCCGTGCCACCTGTTGCTCCACTTCTTCTGTCGTAGCACCAGGATATACCGCTACGACAACCCCCTGACGGATCGTCGCGTGGGGGAATTCGTCCTTGGGCATATCCCACATACCGAAGATTCCCAGCACAAACAGGATGCAGATGATAAGCAGCGATATCGAGTAATGTTCCAATGGCCACTGGAGCCAGTTCATCTTTTCTTTCATAGCTCTAATCTCTCAACTCTCTCTACTAATACACCACTTTTGTTCCTTCGCTGAGTTTCTGATATCCCTCAGTCACAACACGGTCGCCCATGTCCAGGCCATCGACGACAAGCACATAGTTGCCCTGTGTCTGGCCGATAGTAACTGTGTTACGATGGGCTGTCTTTTTCTTTTGGTCTACTGTCCAGACAAACAGACTTCCATCGGCCTTTTTCTGGACCGTAGTTACTGGAATCATCTTGCTGCTGATGGCTTGTGAACCTTCCGAAACGAAGCGGACACTGGCCACCATGCCTGGCAACAGTTTCCTGCCGTTATTGGCCACATTGATTCGGATATCGTATGTATGGGTGAGGGCATCGGCCTCGACACCCTTCTCTATCCTGCCACCCTGATAACTGCCGTCGATGGCTTCCACCTTAATGCTAGTGGGGGTGTTGGTATGAATACTGCCAATCTCTGCTTCTGGTACAGATACTTTCACCTTGACGGTCGAGATGTCGAGAATGTTTACGACTGCCTGTGAGGGTAATGCCGTTTCGCCAGCTCCCACCAGTTTCTTGCCGATGATACCGCCAACAGGGGCTGTCAGCCGGCAATCTGCCAGGTTCTTCTTAGCCACTTCCAGCTGCGACTTGGCCTGTGCCACCTTACTCTGTATCTCCACCCACTGCACCTCGGGCAACGAGCCGTTGTCGTGTAGCATCTTGAAGCGTTCCAGGGCATCGTTGGCCTGAGTCATCTGAGCCTCGGCACCAGTGAGCAAGTTACGGGCCTGTGTGTCGTCCATCTCAGCAATCAGCTGACCACGGCTCACAGCCTGTCCTTCATTAACAAGCATTCGTTTGACTACGCCCATGCCAGTAAAGCTCACAGCCGTAGCCTCACTTTCCTCTACGATTCCGACATACGTCTGGGCATTATCTACCAATCCAGGCGACACCACCTGTGTCTTCACTCTTGTCGGAGCTTTCTCGCTTTGTTCCTTTTTCTGTCCGCAACTGCCTACCAAAACAGCTGCCATGAGTATCAAAATACTTTTTTTCATGACTAAATGATTTCTTCCATTCCTGTTTTCTGAACTTTCATGCCCATGTTCTTGTAGAAACTGAGCGCAGGGTCATTACCCTCCCAGACATTAAGGGTCATATTGTAACAACCTATTGATTTGGCGTAATCACGTACGAACTCATAAAGAGCCTTTCCAACATGTTTGCCGCGAGCCTTTTCGTCTACACAAATATCATCAATATACAAGGTCTTGGCATCCTGCAGCAACTTGTGGCTTTTGACGTCAGTTATCTGGCAGAAGGCATGACCTAGAACTTCGCCATCGTCGTATACGAAAATGGGGTTATTATCATTATCGAGCAAGGCTTCGAGTTCTTGTTCATTGTATTTGGTAGTGTAGGGTTTGAATAGGTCTGGGCGTATCTCGTGATGCACCATATCTACTTGGTGCAGCAATTCAATGATGCGCCCGATGTCGTTTTTATTTGCCTTTCTGATCATTATATTTATATCTAAAACATTGCAAAGTTATCAATTATTGTCATAAATATGCGCTATTAGCATCAAATTTTAGGATTGTTTATCAAAAACCTAAAACCCAATGACTGTCAGAATACCTTCCGATGAGTTCGGCATCGCGGATTGGGTCGAGTTGGCGCATCAGCGGATTCCTTTTTGATGTGTCGATGGGCCTGTTATCCGCATCGTGGCTGTTAAACTCAAGGATGTTAGCTGTCTTGGCACCGTCGTCGATCTTGCCCCAGCCGTATGAGGGTATGTTCTCTAGGGTACAGTTCAGCAGTACACATTCTGCATACGGATAGTTCTTTCCGTGATTATCGGGTAACCGCCCCAGTTCGGCATATTCACTCAATCCCTTGAAATGGCAGTCTACAAAGATGTTGCCATGATTCTCCTGACCGTTGCGAATCCACATGAAAGCCCCATGACTGGTAATGGTACAGTGGTTGAAGAACGAGGGACCGCGCCCTAATATCGTATCACCGCCACCGTCAATGCGGCAGTTTTGCCAGTAGCAACTGCCATTGGCCTGCAGGGCATCACCGTCACCGATGATGTGGACGTTCTCAAAGTAGTTGCGCTCCCCGTTCACCAACAGACCTTCTGCCTGTCCTTTGCAATCAGTCTTAATTGTCAGGTTGCACAGAGTCAAGTCGCTGCAGTTATCGGCAGCAAAGGCTGCTCGGCGTGAGGGAAATGTACCTCGAACCTCGTTGGTCTTGATGTCTGCAGGGTGGGGATTAAATACCTCATTGTTTCTATAATGAATCAAGACACCATCGCGACTTTCACCCTCGATGGTGACAAAACGTTTGTTGCGGAAATACACTAGCTCCTCGTAGTCACCATTCTTCACAAACACCCGATAGCCTTCCTGAACGGTTGCAACAGAATCGGGAATGAAGTCCATCGCTCCCTGAACGGTAGAAAAGTCACCATTGCCGTCTGCCGATACCGTTAGTAGTCGCTGGTTGGTATCGGGGGCCTGGTCTTTTGTACGAAATGTCCAGCCCTTTTTCCCCTTTATACCTTCAAAGCCACTGATGATGCCTTTATCGATGATGACATAATACGCATGACCATATTCCAGCATATTGTGATGCAGGTAGATGGTCAGCTGTTTGCCGTGGGGGATGATGGGATAGAAATGGAAACCGTCAGAGAACCCGCCGATAATATCAAGCTGATAGTGGCCCGTATCCCAGGCATTTATACCGGAGGGGGTTCCGGCTTTGGTGTTGCGGTTTGTGATATGTTGTGTCCTATATAAATAAGGTACGGGCGTATATTGCGCGTTAGGGTTTTTCGGCTGACTTTTGGTAGGCCCAGCTGGGATGCTCATGTCCAGACGGTCTACGAGTTTACCCGTTTTTAGGTCATAGACAGACACGAAACCTTGCTTACTAATGACGACATCATCACTCATCGTCAGTGTCAGATGCGTGTCAATATTCACATTAGTTGCTCCATTTCCAGGAAACATCTTGACGACAGCATTCTGTGCCTGGCATACATATACCATGTTTACCAATACACCAAGCGCAATTAGTACTTTCTTTTCCATTTCTTTCTCCTTTTGTCAATAATCCGAGATATCGGGAGCAAAGATACGAAAAAGTCCCAAAGCAGAGACAAATGGCCTTGGGACTTATCATTTTTTAAGAATTTTGGTTACTTCATCAGGGAAAAGAAGTCTGCAAGTTTATCCCAGGGAATCATGTTCTTGGGCTGACCTTTGCCTGCCTTTTCCTCGTAACCACCATCGTAGAGGTCGCAGTGAGTGGCATCGGGGATGATGAGCAGTTGTTTGTTCTCGGGGTTGGGATTTGGTTCGCCAACAAACTTGTAGCCCTCGGCCTTACCATCCACCATATAGTGATAGGCGGCCTCGCCAAAGTAGCGTGAGTGGGCCTCGGCACCGTGCATCACGAGAACGGCAGAACGAATCTCGTTGATGTAGTAGAGGAAGCGACTGTTGGCATAGGCCTGGGTTCCGATGACGCGCCAGCCGTCGTTTGAGTTGCCTGAGCGCTTGTGATAGCCGCGAGCGGTCTTATAGTAGTCATAGTAGTCGTGAACGAAACGAGGCGCCTGTGGGGGCACAGTGTCGAGCACACCGCCAGCCATCGCGCTGGGGTCGGCGAGACGCTGTTTGGAGAGGTTCTCACGATTCCTGTGGCGCCACTGCTCATTATCGAAAGCATCGTTGTAGTCATTGCCGCTGACGCGGGTCATATCATACATCGTAGAGGCCACGGTAGCCTTGATGCGTGTGTCGGCAGCGGCGGCATTCAGGGCGATACCACCCCAACCGCAGATGCCTATGATGCCTATCTTCTCGGCATCGACATTGTCCTGTTTCGACAGGAAGTCGACGGCTGCCATAAAGTCCTCGGTATTGATGTCGGGTGAAGCCGTGCGACGAGGTTCGCCGCTGCTCTCACCAGTATATGAAGGGTCGAAGGCCAGCGTCACGAAACCACGCTCTGCCATCTTCATGGCATAGAGTCCGCTCGACTGTTCCTTGACGGCTCCGAAAGGACCACTGACAGCGATAGCAGCCAACTTGCCTTCGGCATCTTTTGGGGTATAGAGGTCAGCGGCAAGTGTCAGTCCATACTGTGTTTCAAACGTTACCTTCTTGTGATTCACCTTCTCGCTCAGCGGGAACACCTTGTCCCACTCCTGCGTCAATGTTCGCTCGACGCTTGCGGCGCTTTGCTTGTCAAAGAATGTTGTATTCATACTTTCGTTGTTTTGATTGTTGTTACTCTTCTGTGTGCAGGCTGTGAGCATTCCACCCACCAACGCTGCGGCTAATAATACCTTTTTCATTGATATGAAAACTATTTCGTCAATACATTATAGGTGGCATCATCCACAGGCTCGCACCACTCGTTGCTGGCATCTTCCTGGACGTCTTTATGATAGGTGAGGTGTTGGAACCAAGAGTCTTTCTGGGCTCCGTGCCAGTGCTTCACTTCGGCAGGGATGGCGATGACGGTGCCGGGAGTCATCTCAACGGGAGCCTTGCCCCATTCCTGATACCAACCACGACCGGCGACACAGATGAGCACCTGTACCTGCTTGTGATGGATGTGCCAGTTATTACGGCAACGGGGCTCGAATGTTACGTTCATCACACCACCACCAACGTCAGCCAGATAACTCTGACCAATGAAGTACTTGCCGTAAGGATTAGGTTCACCCTTAGGCCACTTGGTGCTTAGGGTGTAGCCTTCGTTGCAGAGCCATGTGCAAAGATCATCGACCAGTTGCTTCGAGTTGCCCATGTTCACGGCACCCTGCTTGTGGGCAGCGAGTTGTGGAGCTACACCTTCGAGGCCACTCAGGGCTGCTACGGTAACTATCTCACGATCGGCAGCCGATAGTTGGTCGCCAGCGAAGATATCACCAAAGAGGTGTGACTTCAGGTAGTAGTCATCCTGCGGACAGAATTCATAGTTGAAAGGCTTTCCTGAGAGCTGCGTCTGGTTCTTTGTGCCCAGTTCGTAGGCCTTCTTGGCATCATCCCATTCAGCAGGGCGCTTCCAAGGCTTGCCTTCTTGCCAAACCCCCTCCAAACCTCCCCGGGGGGAGGCTTCCAATACCTTACTCAGCACTCCCAGTGCATTCAGACTTCGTGGGAAACCCGTGTAGGCATAGAGCTGCGAGAAAGCCTCTTTCAGTTCGTTAATGGTTACGCCCTTGTCGAGAGCCATGTGCACGGCAGGCTCTAAACGTTCCAAATCACCCTGTGCCATCAGGCAGGCACATGCTGCCAATCCTTGCTGACGCTCAGTCAGCGTCTGTGCATCTATTGTAGACATAGTCATTATTGCGATTAAAAATAAAACGATTCTTTGCATTATAATATTACCTTTTTACCATTTTTTATATATAATCCTTTAGATGGATTATCAACTTTCACACCATTCAGAGAGTAATATGCTCCATCTTCCAAACGCTTACCATTGATGCTCTTGATGGCGGTTGTGCCCGATGTCAGCGAAAGTGTAACAGCGATATTGCTTTGGCCAGCCTTGAGGAATGTGCGCAACTCGCTCTCTGACAGTCCGTCGATTTTGCCTAAACGGGTGTAGCTCCAAGAGTTGCTAGCATAGAATATACAGATGTTGCTGCCGTTATAAAGCACGATGTCTCCAGGCTGCGTATTCATCTGCTCGTTATTCGTTGTCAGCGATCTGCCCAGAGGTCCCCATATCTCGAAATCGTTGTCGTTGAGCGTTATGGTTATGGGCGCGTTCTGAAGTGCAGCAACCAACTCGCGTGTAGCTTCATTATCGACCAGTGTTGCGCTTTGCGTTTGTCCACCGATAGTGATATACATTTTATCCATAGTAGTTTGTGCTTTCACTTCGTTGTCTGTAGAACAGCAGCAGAACAGCACGACTGCTAAAAATGATAGAATCTGTCGCATCTCTCCTTATTTTTAAAAAGTTTGTCATAATTAAATCTCATTTCGACCGCAAAGGTACGCACATTATTTTATATAGGTATTACACAAATTGGCTGATGATATACCAATTTCGCAGAAAGTGCTAAAAAAGCATTGATTATATACCATTATTAGATTATTTTATGTATCTTTGCCACCGATATGAGGAATATTTTGAAGGTTGATACCCCCAACGACTATGCCCGTTTTGTGGATGCTCCAGTGTTGCACCCGTTAGTTAGCATCATCCATTATGATGAGTTGGCACCTTTCCGTCATAGCCTGAACAACTATGGCGTGTATGGTCTGTTCATCCAGCGGCAGTTTCCCCAAAATCTCTCATACGGAATGCGGAAATGGCAGGTGAGCGATGGTTCCATCATTGCCGTTGAACCAGGACAGATAGGCGGTCTGGAGGACGATGGTGAGCGCATATCCTTGTGTGGTTGGGTATTGTTGTGGTCGCCCGAATTGTTGCTCGGCACCGAATTGGAGAGCCAGATCGACCGCTATCAGTTCTTCTCGTATTTCTACGATGGATCATTGCGTATGGAGCCCGATGAATGGCTTTGCATCACGCAGTTGCTTACCCAGATGCGACAAGAGTTACAGACACACGAGGATTCACCGTCATTGAGAAATGTGCTGCTGGCTTATCTGCGCCTGATTCTGGAATACTGTAACCGCATCTATCAGCGCCAGCTTTTCGAAGAGGATAGGGGAGAGGCTGACCTGCTGAAGCGCTTTCACAATCTGCTGCAAACCTATTTTCGTGAGAACCGGCAGCTGATGCAGGGTTTGCCTACCGTCACTTGGTGTGCTTCCGAACTGGCTTATTCGCCTCGTTATTTTGGCGACATTGTCCACAAGGCAACTGGTGGCACAGCTATAGGCTACATCCACAACTACGTCATCAATCAGGCCAAGAGCCTGCTCATGCAGGGTCACAATATCAGCGAGACCTCGCGCCTGCTCGGTTTCGATTTTCCCCATCATTTCACCCGTCTCTTCAAGCGGATTACCGGCCTCACTCCAAGCGAGTTTCTGGGGAAATGATTCACTCTTTGTATATAGTTAGAATGTTCTTCTAGGCCCTTTTCAATATTCGTAAAGTTTGATATGGAGTAATTTCCATTCGCCGATGCTGATTCGGGCATGACGGCCTTGATGCGTCTGGTCACCGTTGTGGCGACGGAGGTATTGCATGGTACCGTCAGAGCTGATTTCCACTTCATCAACGGATAGGAGTCCGAGGCGTTTGCCTTTAAACTTTTGGGAGACAGGTGATTGGGCTGAGGATCCACCTGCCTCGGCAAAACCGTCTTCGCCTAATTGTTTGATGCCTTCTTGCTGTTTTTCAGAGGGTGTCTTAAAGTCAATGACCACACCGCTACCCGCTAGCAGATAATCGAACTTCCCGAGTCGGATGAGCATGGCTCCGCCCTCAGGCCATGTAGTGCCATTGGTGGCACGCGGATCCCAAGGGAGTGTGTAGTAGTGACGGCAGGTCATCACTATGCCATTATCCTCGATGATGCGTTCACGGTCATCCTGATCGAATAGTAGTCCCCATGTGTTTTCCATCTGTTGAATCCTGAAAACCTGAGCTATCAGGTTGTAAGCCTGTGTCACGGATTCTGTTTCGTTTTGGCTGGCCTGATCGATGGCGAAGGGGCTGAAACCTAGTGCCTGATGTTCTCCAAAAGCATAAAGGGCGCGTACACCGCTGTTCTCGCAGCATCGGCTCTCAGGGATGAAAAGACGGTTCTTCACTTTTCCGCCATCTTGCGGACGTAACGGCATGGCATACTGTGCAGCCCACGACTTGAAACCTGTGTCATAGATATCTGGCGCAAGCAGGTCGATACTTGGTGCTCCTTCGTGCCAGAAGTCGATAAGGTGAGCCAATGGCCCTGCCGACGGATACTCTCCGGGGCGACGTCCACGACTGTTCATCGCGGCATTTACGTAGAGTGGCATGTCGTGGATCTCACGGGCTGCCTTGGCCAGATGCTCCACATAACGGGCATAACATAATGCCATAAACTTCTCGTCGGCATATTCATCTGTACCATAGCGTTCTGCCCACCGTTCTTCCTTGTATGCATTCTCTGCTAATGGTGAGTGGTCGCGTGCAGACTCCAGCATGCCGATTTCGTTTTCTATCTGCATCATAATGACCACCTTACGCTGTGGGTCTTTTTCACTGATATGCCGCATCAATGCAGAAAAAGCCTTCAAATCAGCCTGCAGCACGTCGTTGCTGAAGCACGAAGCAATCTCCATCGGCTTGCCACCGGCTGTCATTGCTCGTGGGAATCGCTTGGTGTCGAGCTTGAACCAGCCAGGTGCATAACATGACATCGAGTTCTTCCAAGCACCAAACCAGAGAAAGACGACATGCAGTTGCTCACGTTGTGCTACGTCAATGGTACGGTCGATCAGCGAAAAGTCAAACTGCCCCTCTATGGGCTCCAACAGCTCCCAATAAGCCGGCACGAGCACCGTGTTCAGTCCCAGTGCCCTCATCCGTGGCATTACTTCGTCGATGTCAGCCACTGACGTAGCAGCAGAATTGCTGAGTTCGCCGCCAAGGATGGGGTAACTGAGTTTTATGTCCGATCCCCAAATGGTTAGGGATTCCACTAAAGCTATAAAACTTACAATCAGTCTTATTCTCATCATATGTCTTTAATGTTCTATTGCATGGGTGCCAAGGAGAGTTTGTCAGGCGAGCCGCCAACATAAAATACTGGCTTATCTGGCTCATACATCCAGGCCTGGGCACTTTCGTCCCAATGGCAGAGGTCGCTTCTGCGGACAGGAATGGTAACGGTCTTGCGTTCAGCAGCTTTCAAGGCGATACGTTGGAATCCTTTGAGTTCTTTCAACGGACGCTCAATGTGGGATTCTGGCCGCGAGACATATACCTGAGCCACTTCCTCAGCGTCGATGGCAGACGTGTTGGTAAGTGTGAAACTGACATCGTATCCTTCGGCAGTAGGTATTGCCTTCAGGTCACTGTATTGGAATGTGGCATACGAAAGACCGAAACCAAAGGGGTAGGCGGGTGTAACTCCTTTGCAGTCATACCAGCGGTAGCCAACAAGATCATCCTCGGCATAATTGGCAATCAGTTCCTGTCGGCGATCGTTGCTTCGGTTGTTCACGAGGCCAACAAAGATGTCACCCTGATCGTTGGCCTTAATGATCTGCGGATAGGAACTGGTGGCATAGGCTGGTACGTCTTCGAGGCTCTTTGGCCACGTCATCGGCAGTCTGCCAGAGGGCGATATTTTGCCCGTCAGCACTTCGGCGAGGGCTTGTCCCCCCATCGAACCGTTAAACCATGATACCAACAGAGCACCAGATGCCTCGCTTACGGTATTGACATCGACAGGACCGCCTGCAACAATGACGGTAACGAGGTGCTTATTGGCCTTAGCCAGAGCCTTTGCGAGTTCATCTTGCCCGGAAGGCAGGATGATGCTGTTGCGATCGGAGCCTTCTGTCTCAACCTCGCGGTTATCTCCAGCGAAGAAGATGACCAGATCAGCTCGCTTGGCGGCTTTCACGGCCTGGGCTAGAAGTTGCGGATCTGCTTTCTGCTGCGGACTGAGACGTTTGTCCCGGCTTGCCCGGTCATAACTTTTATATCCTTGTGAGTATGTGATCTTTATCTTATCCCCAAGTGCAGCCTGCAAACCTTCGAGAGGAGTGATCTCACAACGTGTCTTCACCCCAGCACCTACACCGCCCAGAGCCATTTTGGTGACAGCATTCTCACCAATGACGGCAATGCTGCGGATACGTTTGGAGTCGATAGGGAGCAAATCCTCGTTCTTCAGCAGGACAATGGAACGGCGTGCCACGTCAAGGGCGACAGCCATCTCAGGGACGTTTCCCACGGGCTTGCTGTTGGCAACGGTCTTGGAGATGGGTTCCACAGTCAGTCTGACACGGAGTATTTCCCTCACGCGCTGGTTGATGATCTCCTCGCTTACCTTTCCGGCTTTCACTGAATCAAGCAGGGGCTTCCCCATGAAACGACTGCCGGGCATCTCAACGTTCATGCCGGCCATGACGGGGTCGACGGTGCCATGTACACCTCCCCAATCGCTGATGACCATTCCTGGAAAACCCCACTGCTGGCGCAGAACCGTATTCAGAAGATGTCCGTTTTCAGAACACCAACGCCCATTTACCTTATTATAGGCTGCCATAACGCCCCATGCATCGGCCTCTCGAACAGCCATTTCGAAAGGCCGCAGGTAGATTTCATGCATGGCACGGTCGGAGATTCGAACATCGACGAAGCCACGGTAGTTCTCTTGGTTGTTAAGTGCATAATGCTTCAGACACACAGCTGTTCCGTCCTCTTGTGAGCCACGGGTATAGGCAACGGCCAGGGCTCCGCTTAGGAACGGATCTTCACTCAGGTATTCGTAAGTACGTCCACCAGTTGGGATGCGCTGGATGTTGATGGCAGGCCCCAGAATCATGTCTTTGCCACGCAACCGTGCTTCACGGCTCATTCCTCGTCCGTAAGCATAGGCACAGTTGGTGCTCCAAGTGGCAGCCAGTGCCGAACCTGTGGGGAAGAAGGTGGCAGAGTCGGTTGTCAGATTGGCAGAGTTCCAGGAATGAGGCTCCATCTCTTCACGGATGCCGAAAGGACCGTCGGCATATTCAACATCGGCTATGCCTAGTCGTGGAATGCCTGCCGATGAGAACATGTTCTTTCCATGAAGCATGTCGATCTTCTCTTCGAGAGACATGTCATTGAGGATGGCTTCGATCTCTGACTCGTGCTGCAGGAGACGAGTGGGGTAGGACTGGGCCTGAACAGCCGTGGCAGAAACCATAAGTGCTACGGTGATGGCGGTTCTGATTCTAAAAGTCTTCATTATCGTAATCTTTTGTGTGGAAACTCATCGGATGGTTTAGACTGCAAATATAAGCATTATTGTTGAGATTTTGCAAGGTCTTTGGAAAAAAAAGCATTTTTCAACAATAATCTGCGGAATAATGTGTATATTTGCACCATCAAATGAAGAAACGCTATGAGTATTGAATATATGTCACAGGAAGGTTACGATAAACTCGTAGCCGAACTCCGTCAGATGGAGACCGTGGAACTGCCTCAGGTGAAGGATGCCATTTCCGAGGCACGAGACAAAGGTGATCTCAGCGAAAATTTCGAGTATCATGCAGCCAAGCGTGAACAGGCCCGACTTTTGGGACGAATCCGTTTTAAGCAGCGTGTATTGGCGAATGCCAGGGTGATTGATACGTCACGTCTTTCCTCTGACAGCGTGCAGTTGCTCAGCAAGGTGGAGATGACGAATCTGGCGACCAATAGTAGGATGACGTACACGATTGCCAGTCCGAATGAGGCAAATATCCGTGAGGGAAAGATATCCATCAAATCACCGATAGCACAGGCTCTGTTGAACAAGAAGGTGGGCGATGTGGTGGAAGTGCGCGTCCCTGCCGGAACATTGAAGCTTCGTATCGAAAGTATCCAACAATAGCAGGACAAGAGCAATTAAACTAGCGCCAGTGAAGAAAGTTAAGAATAGTGAGCTACTGCTCTCGTATATCCGAGAGGGTCGCACGATGAGCCGGCAAGAGAAATTGTCGCTGATCGTACAGTTGAGTATCCCCTCCATTCTGGCGCAGATTTCCGCAACGGTGATGTTCTTCATCGACGCCTCGATGGTAGGTCATCTGGGAGCAAAGGCTTCGGCTGCCATTGGCATTGTGGAGACAACCGGATGGCTCATGGGTGGCCTTGCTTCGGCGGCAAACATGGGATTTTCTGTACAAGTGGCCCATTTTATCGGTGCCAATGACTTCGTGGCAGCCCGAAAGGTGTTGCGACAGTCCATCGTGTGTTGTACGATTTGGGCGCTGATGATTACCTTTATCTCTCTCATCATCGCACCTTATTTGCCTTATTGGCTGGGAGGCACAGAGGAGATAGCCCGCGACGCATCGCTCTATTTCGCCATTTTTGGTATTTGCGGCATCTTTTTCCAGATGGAAGGCCTGGCAGGCTCGATGCTGAAATGTTCCGGCAACATGAAAATTCCCTCGATCCTGAATATCGGCATGTGTGTGTTGGATGTCTGCTTCAACTACCTATTTATATATATATTCAACTTGGGGGTGGTGGGTGCTGCTATCGGAACTGGTGTTGCCATGCTGATTACCGCAGGTCTGATGCTCTGGTTCTTGTTGGTGAAGTCGCAGATGCTCTCACTCGTAGGACGTTCTGGCTCCTTCAAGCCGAAAGCGAATACCGTGGGTACCGCCTTTAAGATTGGCGCTCCGATGGGACTGCAGCATTTGTTGATGGGCTCGGCGCAGGTCGTGAGTACCCTGATCGTGGCGCCGTTGGGAACAGTCGCCATCGCAGCCCACTCGCTGGCCATCACAGTTGAGAGTCTTTGTTACATGCCTGGCTTCGGTATTGCTGAGGCTGCTACGACCCTTGTAGGACAAGGAATCGGCGCAGGCCAGAGATTGCTGACCCGTTCGTTTGCCTATATGTCTGTAGGACTGGGTATTACGGTGATGACGCTGATGGGTGTGCTGATGTGGATCTTCGCACCAGAACTGATGGGTATCATGTCACCTGTAGAAGAGGTGATAGCCCAGGGAACGCAGGTCCTTCGCATTGAAGCTTGGGCGGAGCCGATGTTCGCAGCTGCTATCGTGGCCAATGGTGTCTTTATCGGTGCTGGTGACACGATGGTTCCGGCGGCCATGAGTCTTTGCTCGATGTGGCTTGTCCGTCTGACGCTTGCTGCCAGCCTTGCCCCGAAGTATGGCCTCAAGGGTGTTTGGACGGCAATGGCCATCGAACTCACCTTACGAGGTATCATCTTCCTGATCCGTCTCTTCAAAGGTGGTTGGGCAGACAAACTGAAATTGAAACTAGATAAATAAGTAATCGATATGCGCAAAATTCTGTTAAGTCTATCCTTTGTCTTCTGTCATGTGTCGTTGAGCGTAGCCCAGACGACGGAAGTGCTCCTTGAAACCACAGCGGGTAATATTCGTATCTCACTCTATGACGAGACACCGCAGACTCGTGATAACTTCTTGAAAATCATGAAGATGGGTGTCTATGACTCCCTGCTCATCCATCGTGTTATCAAGAATTTCATGATTCAGAGTGGGGATACTAACAGTAAGCATGCTAAACCAGGACAGCTGCTGGGCACGGGTGATTTCGATTATACCACGGAGGCAGAGTTCCGTCTGCCCCGGATATTCCATCGTCGTGGTGTCGTGGCGATGGCGAGGGAAGGGGATAAGGTGAATCCCGAAAGGCGCTCTTCTGCCTGCCAGTTCTATATCGTCTGGGGTAAGATCCTCAATGACATGCAGTTAGCCAAAGTTCAGGAGAAACTTGACTCTGCCACTCAAGGACAGGTGAAACTGACGCCAGAGATGATTGAGGTGTATAAGACCATTGGTGGTACACCTCATCTTGACGGACAATATACCGTTTTTGGCGAAGTGGTGGAAGGCATAGATGTGGTGGAGAAGATCCAAGGCGTAGAGACAGATAAGAACGATCGTCCGCTAGAGGATATTCGTATTCTGAAAGCTACTGTGACAAAGGACCTGCCCCAGCCAGAGAAGAAAACACCTGCAAAAAAGAAGGTGGTCAGACCTACAAGACGTAAATAACTTACTACTAAACTTTTAGGCACAAAAAAGCCGCTCAAGGGTCATCAACGACTCAAGGGCGGCGCCAACAATCTATGAATAACTAAAAACCTTTTTCTGAGAAGAAACGGAGTGTCACCACTGCGTCTGTTATCCTTACTAACAATTCTTTCTAACACCTTAGAAATACCTATCTCAATCTAAACTTATAAACCTAAACCTAAATCCTAACTAACTATTAACTCTAACTAAAACCTTATTATCAATCTTTACCTTTAACTAATACCTCTGTATTGTGTTCGTGTTAATTCTATTGAAGAATGTCATTGTTTCCTTTTGACGATGCAAAGGTACGACGATTTTCGCAACCTTCAATGGATTACGGCCTGTTTTTGACTAAAAAAGGGCTTTCTTTTGATGTATGTCAAGGCGATTGTGTGCGAACACACCTAAATTGTGTTCGATAACAGCTCTTTTTCTACCTTGTTGGTGAGTTCCACGAACTCAGGGATGGAAAGTTGCTCTGGCCGACGGGTCATCATGTCGTCGTTGAAGAAGTCGGGCGAGGCAGGATGGCCGGCATTGAAGATCTGCCGGAGGGAGACACGCAGCATCTTCCGGCGCTGGTTGAAGACGGTTTTTACCACACGGCGGAACAATTGCTCATCGCAACCGAGGTCTGTCACTTCATTACGGGTCATGCGGATAACGGCACTCTGTACCTTTGGCGGCGGATTGAATACGCCAGGCTCGACGGTGAACAGATATTCCACATTGTACCAAGCCTGAATGAGGACGGAGAGGATGCCATACTGCTTGTTGCCTGGCTGTGAAGACATGCGAAGGGCTACTTCGTGCTGGATCATGCCGGTGCAGCAGGGAATCAGATCTTTGTTGTCGAGCATCTTGAAGAATATCTGCGAGGAGATGTCGTAGGGATAGTTGCCTGTCAGTACGAACTGCTGACCGTCGAAAACCTCGCGCAAATCCATCCGGAGGAAGTCTCCACCTATTATATTATTATAGAGACGTGGAAAATGCTCCTGAAGATAGGCTACCGACTCACGGTCGATCTCCACGACCTTGAAAGGACGTGGCTTTTCTACCAGGTACTGGGTCATGACACCCATTCCCGGCCCCACTTCCAGCACGGGAATCTCCGGGCAGGCATCTACCGTATTTGCTATCGCCTTGGCGATATTCAGGTCAGTCAAGAAATGCTGACCAAGGTTTTTCTTGGGTCGAACTTGTTTCATGGGGGCAAAATTACGATTTTTTTTTCATTCATCCAAAAAAAAGACGGGCAGGATTCACATCCTACCCGCCTTTCTCTATGCTTTCTTTTCTTTAACTTTCGTTACTTAACGCCTAAGTTCATGTCGTTGTTTACTTTTACAGCTTCTGAGATACATACTGCAACGACGAATGTTACCATAAATAATAGTGTCATAATCTAATTCCTTTCTCAATTCTTTAAATCGTTATCCTTTTTTGTCTTTTGACGGTGCAAAGGTACGACTGTTTGCGCACACAAACAAGAAAAACCGCAAAAATAGGCTAAAAAACAGGCATTTAGTTGACATCTGTCAATTATTATTCGTACCTTTGTCGCCATGGAAATGAAGACCATCCTCACAAATACGGCAAAAGTGATCTTCCCTGTCCTCTTGGGCGGGGCTATTCTCTATTGGATGTATAGGGGTGAAGACTTCTCACGGCTGGAGCATGTGCTGACTGACGAGATGGACTGGACGTGGATGCTGTTGTCCTTTCCTTTCGGCATCCTGGCACAGATGTTCCGAGGCTGGCGATGGAAACAGACGCTGGATCCCATCGGCGACTTGTCGCCAAGTTCGGCGAAACAGCCCTCTTCCGGCAAGAAGATCCGAGCCCGAAGTGCCACCTGCATCCATGCTGTATTCATCTCTTATGCTGCCAGTCTGGCGATTCCGCGTATTGGCGAATTCTCGCGGTGTGCCGTGCTGAAGCATTACGATGGGGTGTCTTTCAGCAAGGCACTGGGTACTGTAGTGACAGAGCGCGCTGTTGATACGTTGATCGTAATGCTCTATTCTGGACTGATTCTTCTGATTGAGATGAGCATCTTCGGCACATTCTTTAAAAAGACCGGCACCTCGCTCGACCGTATCCTGGATGGCTTCTCGCTGACGGGATGGCTCGTGACGGCCGTCTGTGGCATGGCTGTCCTCATACTGCTCCACTTGTTGCTAAAGAACTTCTCTATATATAATAAGGTGAAGATGACGCTGAGTGGCATCTGGGAGGGGGTGCTCTCCCTGCGAGGTGTTAAGAACCTGCCGCTCTACCTGTTTTTCTCCATCGGTATATGGGTCATGTACTTCCTGCACTACTACCTGACGTTCTTCTGCTTCGACTTTACGGAGAACCTGGGCGTCGGCTGTGCATTGGTGTCGTTCGTTGTGGCTAACTTTGCTGTTATAGTGCCCACACCGAATGGAGCCGGCCCCTGGCATTTCGCCATCAAGACGATGCTCATCCTCTATGGTGTAGCCGATGAACAAGCCCTATGGTTTGTACTGATTGTGCATACCGTCCAGACAATGCTCGTCGTTGTCCTTGGTATCTATGCCTGGGCGGTGCTGTCCTTTACGGAAAGACATAAGAATGAGTTTTTAGACAAAAGATCATAATTATTAAAACAAACAACTATGAGTGAAATCAAGAATCTGAACCCAGTGTGCATCTGGAAGAACTTTTATGCACTGACACAAGTTCCTCGCCCAAGCGGACATCTGGAAAAGGTACAGCAGTTCCTGCTCGACTTTGCCAAGGAGGCTGGGGTAGAGGCTTTCAAGGATCCTGCTGATAACATCGTGATGCGTAAGCCTGCTTCACCGGGAATGGAGAGGAAGAAAGGCGTCATCCTGCAGGCTCACATGGATATGGTTCCTCAGAAGACACCGGAAAGTACCCATAATTTCGAGACCGATCCCATCCAGCCTTGGATCGACGGTGAGTGGGTAAAGGCCAAGGGCACAACGCTTGGCGCAGATAATGGTCTGGGCGTGGCTGCCATTATGGCCATTATGGAGGATAAGACCTTGAAGCACGGACCTGTTGAGGCCCTGATTACCGCTGACGAAGAGACGGGCATGTTTGGCGCCAATGGGCTGCCTGCCGATGAACTCAACGGCGATGTCCTCATGAACCTCGACTCTGAGCACTGGGGTAAGTTCGTGATTGGAAGCGCTGGTGGTATCAACGTGACTGCCACCCTTGATTATAAAGAGGTGGAGACGGATGCCGACGATGCTGCCGTGAAGGTGACGATAAAAGGTCTGCGTGGCGGACACTCTGGTCTGGAGATCCATGAAGGCCGAGGCAATGCCAACAAACTGTTGGTGCGCCTGGTCCGTGAGGCCATCGAGGAGTGTGAGGCTCGTCTGGCTAGCTGGCAGGGCGGCAACATGCGCAACGCCATCCCCTTCAAGGCTGAGGCCGTGCTGACACTGCCGAAGGAGAACGTAGAAGCCCTGAAGGAACTCGCTCAGGACTGGCTCGAGGACTTCACCGACGAATACAAGGGCATCGAGAGTGGCATCGAGGTGATCTGCGAGGATGTGGAGACTCCGAAGACGGAGGTTCCCGTAGAGATTCAGGACAACCTCATCAATGCCATCTATGGCTGTCACGACGGTGTGATCCGTATGATTCCCAGCTATCCGAGTGTGGTTGAGACATCGAGCAACCTCGCCATCATCAACATCGGCGAGGGCAAGGCATTGCTGAAGATTCTCGCCCGCTCAAGCCGTGAGGATATGAAGGATTATGTTGTGAAGACGCTCGAGAGCTGCTTCAATATGGCTGGCATGAAGGTAGAGACTGCTGGTTCATACGGTGGTTGGGATCCCAATCCTGATTCAGAGATCCTCCACCTGCTGCTGAAGGAGTATAAGGAACTCTTCAATGCCGATGGTATCATCCAGGTAGACCACGCTGGACTGGAGTGCTCGATTATTCTGGGCAAGTATCCTCACCTGGATGTCGTATCATTCGGGCCAACGATGAAGTCGCCCCACACCACCACTGAGCGCGCCCTCATCGCTACCGTTGAGCCATTCTGGACGCTGCTCAAGAAGACCCTTGAGGACATTCCCGAGAAATAATAGATTGGTGCGGATTGCACGAATTTTCACGGCTTGTAATTACAAAAAAACAAAAAAACCGTGCTAATCCGTGTAATCCGTGCCTTTTTTATTTTATTATTTCATTTTTATTTCCTATCTTTGCACCCGATAAACCAATTTAGTAACAAAATTATGGACGATTACCCGGCGGATACTAATAATTCGTAAAGGCGGGGGATGGCGAGCAAGGCTGCTAATCCCTTTGCCGCTAAAACCATTTCACAAACGAAAAAAGGATTAGCACAATGAAGACTTTCTGGAACACCCAAGGCGGACTGAGCCAGCTCACAGAGTGGCAGCCCAATTGCTGGATACAGGTGACATGCCCCACCGAAGATGACCAGCGCGAACTCGAAGAGAAGTTCAACATTCCCGATTATTTCATGTCGGACATCAGCGATACCGATGAGCGAGCCCGTTATGAATACGACGATGGTTGGATGCTCATCATCCTCCGTATCCCCTATGTCAAGGAGATACGGTCGAGAACACCGTATACCACCGTGCCGCTGGGTATCATCCATAAGCGCGACGTCACCATCACCGTCTGCTACTACGAGACGAACATGATGATCGACTTTGTGTCTTACCAGCAGAAGCGCAATGAGGGCTTTACGGATCATGTCGACATGATCTTCCGCCTGTTCCTCTCCAGTGCCGTCTGGTATCTGAAGCGTCTTAAGCAGATTTCGATGCTCATCGATAAGGCCAAGCGCAATCTCGACCGTGAGGTGAACAATGAGAGTCTGATAGGTCTCAGTCGTCTGCAAGACTCGCTCACCTACTTCCAGACTTCTATCCGGGGCAACGAGAACCTGATGCAGAAACTGAAGTTCAAACTCCAGATCGATGAACTCGATGCCGACCTGATCGAAGACGTCAATATCGAGATGTCGCAGGCCCGAGAGACCACCAGCATCTATTCCGATATCCTGGAGTCGACGATGGACACATATTCCAGCATCATCAACAACAATATGAACACGGTGATGCGTACGCTGACCTCCGTCACGATCATCATGATGATCCCCACACTCGTCACCTCTATGTTCGGTATGAATCTGGTGAACGGCATGGAGGAAAAACCCTGGGGCTTCTTCTTCGCGATGGTAGTTTCGGTGGGTATTTCGGCAATGGCATGGTGGTTTTTCCGCCACAAACGGCTCGTTTAGCATCTTTTAACTTTATTTTAGGCTTAATTCTTTACTTTTTTCGTACCTTTGAACCCAAATAGCCTGCATGCAGACGCTTGTGGGGCTATAGTGATGATGGTGCTAGCACCATGATACGTATAGTCAATAACTAAAAAAGTTAAATGATGGACTCTCAAGACAACACCCTCGTCAATGGCGCAGCCGCTTCTCCAGCCGAAGAACAGGGTCAGAACGAAGTAATCAATGAAGCGGTAGAGGAACAGCCTCGCAAGGTCTATGAATCCAAGTCAGAGATTCTGGAACGAGTGAGAGAAATCGCCCATGGTGACGAAGCCCCTCAGAAGGATGAGGTAGACTATCTGAAGACTGCCTTCTACAAGTTGCATGTCGCTGAGCGCGAGGCCCAGATCAAGGCCTACATCGAAGCCGGCGGTGATCCCGAACAGTATCAGATTGCCCCTGATGAAACCGAAGAGGCTTTCAAGGCCGAAATGGGTATCATCAAGGAAAAGCGTGCGAAGCTCCTGAAGGAGCAGGAAGCCGAGAAACAGGAGAATCTGGCCAAGAAACTGGCGATCATCGAGCAGATCAAGGGCATGATTACGACCCCGGAGCAAGCCAACAAGAGCTATAAGGAGTTTCAGGCCTTACAGCTGCAGTGGCGCGAGATCAAGAACGTGCCTGCCGAGAAGGCCAACGAGCTCTGGCGCAATTATCAGCTCTACGTGGAGCAGTTCTATGACATGCTTCGTCTGAACAGCGAGGCCCGTGAACTCGACTTCAAGAAGAATCTCGAAGCCAAGCAGCATCTCTGTGAGGTGGCAGAAAAGCTTGCCGACGAGGAGGATGTCATCAGCGCCTTCCACCAGCTGCAGAAACTGCATCAGGAATACCGTGAGATCGGCCCTGTCAGCAAGGAACTGCGTGAGGAGATATGGAATCGCTTCAAGGCAGCTTCTACCGTCATCAACAAGCGTCATCAGCAGCATTTCGAGGGCATCCGTGCCAAGGAGGAGGATAATCTGGCCCGCAAGACGGCGCTCTGCGAGAAGGTTGAGGCCATTGCTGCCGAAGAGAACAAGGGCAGCGGTGACTGGGAAAAGCATACCAAGCAGATCATCGAACTGCAGACGGAGTGGAAGACCATCGGCTTTGCCCCGCAGAAGATGAACGTGAAGATCTTCGAGCGCTTCCGTGCTGCCTGCGACGACTTCTTCGGACGCAAGGCAGAGTATTTCCGTAATCTCAAGGATGCCTTTAAGGATAATGCCGAGAAGAAGCGTGCCCTGATTGAGAAAGCCAAGGCGCTGCAAGACTCGACAGACTGGAAGTCGACGAGCGACAAGCTGGTGGCTCTGCAGAAAGAGTGGAAGACCATCGGCATGGTGCCTAAGAAGCTGGGCGATCAGCTGTGGGAGGAGTTCCTGGGTGCCTGCAACAAGTTCTTCGAGGCCCGTAAGGCCGCTGGAGTAGGGCAGCACAGCGAGGAGCATGCCAACCTGAGCAAGAAGCGTGAGGTCATCGCCAAGCTGAAGGCCGTCGCAGAAGAGGCCGGCGACAATGTCCAGGAGAAAGTGCAGGCGCTGGTGGAGGAATATAATGCCATCGGCCACGTGCCATTCAAGGAGAAGGATAAGGTTTACGAGGAGTATCATGCCGTGCTCGACAAGCTCTATAAGGAGCTGAACATCAGCGTGGCCAAGAAGCGCCTGAACAACTTCAAGCAGAATCTGAAGCAGGTGGCTGAGCGTGGCGAGAATGCCCTCGACAACGAGCGCGCCCGCTTGTTCCGCCAGTATGAGGCTATCAAGCAGGAGGTTCAGACCTACGAGAACAACCTCGGCTTCCTCAATGCCAGCTCGAAGAAGGGCAACAGTCTGATCGACGAGATGAACCGCAAGGTGCAGAAGCTGAAGGACGACATGAATCTCGTCCGCGAGAAGATCAAGGCCATCGATGCCGAGAACGCCAGTAAAGAGTAAAAGCGTCTCTTAACATAAACCCAAAGAGGGCGTAGCAGTCATTTGCTACGCCCTCTTTGCATCAGCAGCGCAATCTACAATGGCGAAATTTGCAAAATTCTAGTCAACTCTACACTAAATGTGTCTAAACGCTTGTAATACAGCTATTTACAAATTTTCATCTATACACTAACTATTCACTAACTCTACACTAACCCTTCACTAACTCTACACAGCCCCTCCGGTCATTCTACACAGCCTCTCCACTTCCGATTCTTACCAATTTACATAACGACAACCCCATAGTTACATAACGACAAACGCATGCTTACATTACGACAAACCATCAGTTACCCGTAAGCAAATTGCTAAATTCTCTAGAGAATTTTATAATCATCTTCTGTCAACCTCCCATTCTTCTGCCGATAAAAGCCCCATCACTTACGCTCAAACTAGCACGTTGCTGGCGCTCTATTTGCCAAAAACACCCATTTTTGTGTAAAGTTAGTGTAGAGTTTGTGAAGGGTTTGTGAATAGTTAGTGTATAGTTGATTTGACATCAAAACATTGATATACAACAAAATAGATAACTTTTGTGTAGAGTTGAATAGATTTTTATGTGTTTCAGACTAAAATTTCAATTTTCTAAATGACTATAAAGCTTGAAACTTTACATTATGCTGAATATTTCTTGCTGAACATTACTTCCTGAACATGCCAAAAGAAAATCATAAAAAAACATAAGATACGAGCAATTATGATACAGATTCAACATTCTTTTTGTATCTTTGTATCACCAATAACGGGTACTAATCTTTAAAACAATGAATTACGCATGACAAGTATTGAACTAGACATGATACAAACTGCCGGCATCGGAGCTTTGGCCCTCATCGTCGGTATGATTTTAACGCGTAAAGTCGCTTTCCTGCAGAAATTCTGCGTGCCGTCGCCGGTAAGCGGTGGTATCATCTTTTCATTGATCACTCTGGCCCTGTATGGTTGGTTCGATATAGAGGTGTCGTTCGATGGAACGCTGAAGGATGTCTTCATGCTGGCGTTCTTTACCAGTGTTGGTTTCCAGAGCGATCTCAAGGTATTGAAGCAAGGCGGCAAACTTCTGGTGATCATGCTTGTACTGCTGGTTGTCATTATTGCTCTGCAGAATTTGATGCCAATGGGAATTACCCGTCTCATGGGGGTTGATCCTTTGATAGGTATGGCTGCTGGCAGCATATCCATGACAGGCGGACACGGTACGGCAGGCGGATTTGCGAGTGTGCTCGAAGGAATGGGACTCGAAGGTGCAGGCACCATCGGAATGGCTGCCGCAACCTTCGGCCTGATTGCAGGTTCCATGATAGGCGGCCCGTTGGCAGAGCGGATTATCCGCACGAAACTGACGCATGAACAGGTGCAGCCGAAAGATGACGAGATTGACCCCGCTATGGCTGGTATCGAGAGCGACGAGGCTTCGCCAACGGGTCGTAAAAAGCGCATCAGTACGAACGAACAGGAGTTCCAGCAGTATGCCAAGGCTTTTTATTGCATTTTCCTGGTTATGGGCGGCGGCACCATACTGGGTTGGCTGTTCACAAAGACGGGTATCACGTTCCCAACTTATTTCGGTGCTTTGATCTTGGCAGCCATCACTCGTAACACCATAGGATTCGTCAGCTATAAGGACGAAGGTAAGTGGGAGAAGGCGGAAAAGTTGCTTGATATGGAGCGAATCATCAGTGTCGGTAATATCTGCCTGTCTTTCTTCCTTGGTATGGCCATGATCTCCCTCAAACTTTGGGAGCTTCAAAGTCTGGCCCTTCCGCTGATCGTCATCCTGGTATCCCAGGTCGTTATGATGGCCATGTTTGCCTACATTGTGGCATTCCCGTTGTTGGGCCGCGACTACGACGCTGCCGTCCTCTGTGCCGGAATGTGTGGTTTCGGCCTTGGTGCCACCCCCAATGCGATGGCCAACATGAGTGCTGTATGCTACAAATACCGCTATACCGTCAAGCCTTTCCTCATCGTCCCCATCATCGGCGCCATGTTCGCCGATCTGATCAATACCGGCATCATCTCCCTCTTCCTGAATCTGTTGTAAGTCTTCATCGTGTTGTGCATAATCCCCAATCGTATGCATCGGCAAATACTCATAGTAATAGGATTCCTGCTCTTCTCAGCCTCTATGCTTGCTGAGGATAGTCTACCCGTCATAGAGATTAAGGCAGACAGGACGATGATTTATCCCCAGCGAATGGAGCTGACGGGAGAAGAGACGTTGATGGATATCCTCCAGATGATGCCAGACCTGATGATCGTTGGTTACGAGGATGTCATCTCCGATTATAGTCTCCGTATCGACAACAGCCCGATGAATGGCGACACGAGGCTGATCCTGAGCCAGATGAAAGCCAAGGATATTGCCAGGATTCAGGTTTGCGACAATACAGGCGTGGCCAAGGGCTCCATCGGCATGGGCAAAGTGCTGGATATCAACATGGTGATGCCTGATTCGTTGGAAGGTTTCGTGGAGGGACAAGTAAGCTTTGGCAAGGATACAGAAGGTAATGGTACCGTGAATGCGCTATACGGCAGTCGGCATACCGATCTCTATGCCAATGCCTCTTATCGTTATAGGGGTGGGGACAATGAGTATCTGACGCTTCACATGACGAATCGGTTTGATGACAGAAACAAGCTGCTGACTTACTTCACCCAGCAGTATCTGGGCTCTTCTTCAGGTGCTTCACGAAAGGTCATGGGCAGGGCGAGATACTTCCACACCTTCAATGATCTGGGTACCGAACTGCTCATCGTGGGCAGTTATCAGTATGCCAGCGATCCGTTGTTCTCCAACAAGCTGCCATTGTATACCGTTGAACTGAATACGCCTCTGGTGACCAAACGGCTGTCCATGATGCTGGGCTTTGAGGGCGATTTCCTCATGACCAGGCAAAAGCATACGGACAGGAGTTGGGATGTCTTCAACAATGATATCTATCTGCAGTTCACCTATTCCCTGCCTAAGTGGAAGTTTACGATTGGCAATCGCGTGATGTTCTATAACTATAGATTAATGGAAAAGGATGACAGCCAAAAGTATTCTGACACCCGTGACAATGCGAATGCCTGCGTCGTCTATGTTCCAGATAATCGCAATCAGATTCAGTTGGGCTATTATCGCAAATACTATAACCCTTCCTACATAGTTCTCTTTATGGATGACAAAACGATTCTTGATGGAGTAACCGGCTCCGCCGCTTCGCTCGATGAAGAATGGTTGAAGATTCAGGGACAGCTGGATGAAAGGGCTATCAATCAGGTGAAACTGGCTTATGCCTATAGCAGGCAGAAGTTCACGCTAAAGGCAGAGGCCAGTCATTTTGTCATTGAAGACAGCGAGAATCTCACGGAGTTGGCCGCATCGGTATATTGGAAAAAGGATTGGCTGAGTCTGAAAGGCGGTGCCAATCTATATGCGACAAAGAGCGGAGGCTATGCTGCATTCCGATTAGCCCCGACGGCTTATCTCCCTCATGAGTGGCAGATCGGGATGCAGGTGATATACTATACCAAGAATACGCCAAGATACGAGGCTACAGGCGTTCCGGTGTATGGCTGTCTGTCTGTGAATAAGCTGTTAGGAACGAGATGGAATCTGGGAATTGATTGGCATGACATGTTTGATGCATTCTGTAGCGATGCGCTGGTAAACCGCCATGCCGTGAATCTCAAGTTGCAGTATAGATTCTAATTGCCCACAAAAAAATCGTGCAGACCCCATCGGTCTGCACGATTCCTATCTGGTAATACTTGTGAATTACTTTACCTCCTCGAAATTCACCGATGCTGTATATCAGTAAGTTACAAAACTATGGTACAAATAAGGTACTATTTTTTCTACTGTTTTATAAACAGGAAATCAGCAGATTGCCATTTACTTGTTGCAATCTCCTATGCTGATCAGTACCTCCCAATGCCCATCTTTATCTTCACCAACACGTCGAATAACACCTTTTTCTTTTAATACTTTAATATTACGTGTAATAGTAGATCTGTCAACTCCTACAATATCTTTTAGATTATCATATGTGACACTATTATCATCTATCATTGCTTTAACAATAGCAATCTGCGTTTTGTTAAGTTTTACAGGTGCATTTGCAGGTGCATTTGCAGGTGCAATATCAGAAGTGGCCTTAGGAGATGGTACTGGTAACACCAACTCTACTTCGTCAACATCCAGTTTATTCAGCAGTTGTGGCTCACCCCAATTGGTTTCTTTCCATGCAGCAATAATCTTGGGGAATCCTGAGCCAACATTCTCGCCAAACCCAATCATCCGAAGCATATTCTGAATTTTTGGATTACGAGCCTTTGAGTTTCCACCTCGATAAATCGTCTCTACAGGCAGTTTTAGCAGTCCTGGATTACGGAAGCAGAGACGGTCGTCATGTTTCTCTATCCTCAGAATACCAGCATCCATCATCAGGTCGCAGTGGATTATGGCATTGGTAAAGGCTTCACGTACTGCTTCATGCTGTGGCGTATCATCATTTCTTTTTCCTCCCTTTTCCAACTTAAATGGTCTCGGAAGGTCGAACTGAACCTTTGGTGACACAATGCGGAAGAACTGATAGAGGTTATTCTCCCAAAGTCCATCGTATGTTAGGCGATCATGATAACGTTCGTCACCCACTAGATGACTCATATCCAAATAATCCATACGGAAGTTCGAGAACCTGTCTCTAATGGCAAGCCCCTTACCAAACATCATTAGGCCTGCCAATGTCAGCCCCTCCTTGCCAGTTTGCCTGTCCTCGGTGTAGCCACCAAGATTTCTGAGGAAAGTCTTGTCGTCATCCCTGTTCCAGACGTGGGTGCTATTCTCCTGTCTGAACTCGGTACGATATTGGCGCAACGAGTCTGGATCAATGTCATCCATACCATAGTATTCTATCAGGATGCTATCGTTGCCGTCAGCATTAGAGTCACGTATCATCGCCTTTACTTGGGCCTCTGTACAGTGATAGTCTCCTTCGTTGTTGCGCCTATACGTACCTTTATATACATTACCATTTAAGTAGATTGGTTTTACTCTCCAATCAGCCTGTGGAATACGGATGCATACAATCTCAACCCCACCCATGTTGACTATCTCCACATCGCTGTCAACAAGAATGTTTTCATTCACCTTGTCGCTGTTGATAGTATTCCAAAAATCTGTGATTATCTTGCGCGGTTCATCCACACCAATTATTTGGAATCGCTTACTGAAATCCTTCTCTTGCAGGACTTCATCCACACCAAGAAGAATCAATCCCCCAATGGTATTGGCAAAAGCCGAATACGTTTGCCAGACAGATTTTGGCACCTCAGACTTCGCTTTCTTGCATTCAAGTGTTACTCGCTCACCTTTCAGCAATGTCTCTTTTATCTTTTTCTCGTCCATATTCATATTTCGTTTGCAAAGTTACAAATTTTATTCTCGTTTGATAGAATCTCCTGCTAAAAATTGCTTCCCGTATCTACACCTGCATATTTGTCAATAATATATATGGGCTTATACATGTCACCCATGTTACACATCCAAAAGAACCCATGACTATCGTATTTTAAATACCTCATTATTATTGACTTCTAATCTATTTCGAATGGAGGAAACAATCTGCTTCTGGAAGCCATCCTCAACAACAATCGAATCTAGAATGTTTTTTGCGGTTTCCATATCACCAATTTCCCGATAGAATTCTGCTTTCATTACATTGTCTGTAATCAGATTGTTGATTAACCAAAGGGCATTTTTACAAAAAAGTTTTTTGTCTTCTTCGAGGATGTCCTTCTTGTCAATATTCCTATAATAATAGTCATTATATGTATGATGCAGCATCATACGCACATTGCTTTCTTCTTTTTCGTTAATAAAACCTTCTTCGGATAATTGTGCGAAAGCTTCCTTCATTTCTGAAAATGTCAGATGTCCTTCCTCATAGCTGCAGCCCTCTTTAGCAATCTTAACAGCTTGTCTTCCCAATCTTCCCGTGATGTAATATTTTTCGCAATGGGGACATTTCTGGATATAGGAAATTTCTAGCAGCATTGGGGCTATCTGCTTATTGTCAGACCATAATTCTGAGTCAAAAGTGTTCCCGGAAACTAATGACATGATTTCTTTCTCTTTGCCACAGAACGGGCAAGTTAGAATTAGGGGATTACCTAGTTTCATAATACAATTATTTTATATGGGTTGACAAGAATCTGCTACCTGTCATGTTCTTATTATTTACTCTCAATAAGATTTATAAAACCCTCCATGATAGTCTTCAGATCCTTTGTTAATAAGCTATCACATTTCTCAGCTATTTCTTTTGGAATCTCATAGCAACAGGCGGCTATTGCACCTGCCATACAGGCTATTGTGTCAGAATCGCCACCAAGAGAAATTGCCAAACGTATTACATCCTCGAAAGAATTGCCTTCCAAGAAAGCAATAATGGCCTCTGGTACACTACCTTGGCAAGAGACATCGAAATCGTATTTTGATCTTATACCCGCAATAGTTCTGTTTAAATCATAATCAAACGTATTTTCTACAAACTCCTTTATTTCCTGTTTTGTTTTTCCTTCTTTACATAGGAATACACAAGCCGCTATAGCTTGTGCTCCCTTTACACCTTCAGGATGATTATGGCTTACTGAAGCGGTAAGGGCTGCAAGTGCCAAAGCTTCATCAATCGTTTGGGCATATAGTCCAACAGGGCTTACTCTCATGGCGGATCCATTACCCCAACTATTATATGGCTGAGGGTCGTCCTCTCTGAGCCAACTCGTGAAATTGCCACCATATCCAGCTTTGGGATAGAGGTTGCCAAGTTCTTGCATACAATATATTAAATAATGTATGGTATGCACACTGTCTTCCACCAGCCATTTCGCCACAGCCAAGGTCATAACAGAATCGTCTGTGAATTTCGTCCATGGCGTGAATAAATCAAACTCCGTTGACTTCGTATTTGTGAACTCATATACAGAGCCGATTATATCGCCCACAATCGCCCCCAACATGGATGTCTCCATTTTATTTTTGTCGAATATCCCCATATATAAACCTTCTATACTCTATCTACTCCATTTCGTAGAATCGACCTTCCCTAACGAAAGAGTGCTAACAGACAATTCTCCATTATCATTAGAATTACAAACCGTTGTGAGAATCAGTTGTCCTGATATTGTGTCAACATAGTGACTGATCTCATACGGAGCCGACATGCCATTTTTTGCCGACTCATCTTTGCACCCTAACATGGCAATCATCATTAATGCCGTAAATACTACAAATAACTTCTTCATAAGCAATCATTATCCAAATTAATACTCTATACGGTGTTAATCAATATTCCAATAAGCACTTGGATCACCATCAAAAATGGTATCAATCTCATCATCGCTATACCCCATTTCATCTTGAGCATAACTCCCGTGATAATTATTATATGTGGCTCTATCCATGGGAGTAGAAACTGTACCTATTGTACTCTTTTTCTCTCCATTTTGCTCGTTTTGGATAAATTTACCATTTACGATATAACCTTCCGTTCCGTTTTTTCTCACATATATATTACCAATTAGAGGACCTATGTAATCATATTCGCAAGGAATTACACATAGACCATTGTTATCGTAAACACCATATTTTCCTTTATTTTGCACTTTATAATGCCAACCGTCAAAATGAATGTTTTCGTAATGGCTTGTAAGTTGAGCGCCATTTGACAATGAAACAAGTACATACCCATTATTATCCAAGAATATTTCAGCAGATGTCATATATATTAATGGAGATCGCAAGTGTTTTACATAACCTGTATATATTAAGTCGGATATGATATTGTTTGCGGCATCAACAATTCCCCATTTGTTATCTCTATTTCTTACAATATAACGATCCTCAAACAATAATTTTATAGCCATATTATATTCATGTGACGGAATAGCTCCATAAAAGAACCCTTTGTAATCAATATAAGACCAGTCGCCATCGTTAGATTTGACTTCCGCATATAGACCAGTTAAATATGGTGATTTATAAATACGGAAATTGCAGATTTTATCAAAAACGGTATCTATCCACATTGTTCCATCATCTAAAATTACACCATATTTCCCTTTCTTTTCGACAATTGCATATTTTTTACTGTCCAAACCATGATTTTTCAGTTCTTCCTGATAATTGACATTATCTGTAAATGCGATAAAATCACTTATCTCGCTATAATCTTTATTGACTATTATTGGTCCTATCTTGCTGATAAAATTAATTGCATAGTATTTATCATCTAAAATGATTTGAAATGTAGAACTATTCCTATACCATTTTATTTCATCATATATACATTCAAGCAACAATTCGTTTTCATTTGAAACGATTCCATATTTGTTATTCATCTTAACTACAGCAAAGAAAGGCCAACGTCGATCTTTAGTAGGAACGATTTCTATTGTATCAAAAGCTGCAGGTATGTAAATCTTTTTTGCAGACATTACACCTAGATACCCATCCGACTTAAAACAATAAACATAGCCTTCTGGAGTATTTATCATACCTTCTTCTTTTACTTCTGTTGAATAACTAAAATTTTTCATGTTTTTACTTATGAACCTAATAGTCTTTTATTATGCAGTAACTCGAATTAAGAAGATTCTGGGTAATCGTATTCGCATGGATGAATTTCAATACCATCGGAATAGAACTTTGTACGCCCTCCTTGTCGTTTATAGGTTAAACTACTACAATTGGATAATACCTCTTGACAAAATACATAATGTGAATCAGGATATCCTTTGTTATTAACTACCGTCACTTGCAGCTTGTCCATTTTACTATTGGGATCTATACAGATAGTTCCTTTATAATCTTTAATCTGAATCTCTTTCATAAACTTTTTTTTGTGCAATGTTAGAAATTATTTTTGAGATACACAAATACGTTCAATATTATTAAGAAGTCATAGCAGAAATAATAATATGACAGATATTTTTGCTTAGTAAAATTTAACATTTGATTCCCTATCTCATTTGAACTATACAATCCTCCCCGTTCGATTTATTTATAATTGTCCATGGACGTATATACTTCCTCACTCTTCTATCGAATTCATCTTTTTCATCTTCTTTAAGTTCTTCTAAAGAGTTGTACTTAAATTTTAGATCATCCCAATTGGGTTCGTTTACATCTTCAAGGTTTAAATCATTTGCAAAGTAAGTTAGATCTCTTGGGAGTTGGTCAAGTATTCCCCACTTTCCACCTTTTCTAACAGCAGCATAATGCATATAATAATTACCAAGAACCGACCTTGAAATTCTTTGCAATACACATTCATCGAACTGTGGTTCTACATAGTATATATATTCGAAATGATAAGTTCCTGTTCTTTTGCAACAATATTTATCACTATAAAAATATGTTATATCGCAGAATCCTACTTTGCCATCTTTATAAGTAAGAATCGAAATAACTCTTGGTGTATAAAAAGAGGAATCCAACATAATTTTGTCATAATTAATTGGTAGTATTGATTCCCCTTTATTATTTATGCAGCCATATTTATCTCCAACTTTTACCAAGAATATCTCTATCCATTGTTCTTTTTCAGATAGGAATGTAATATCTTCAAAAGTATTTGGATAAATAGTGCCATGATGAATATAACCAAGAGACCATCCTTTTTCATTTTTCTCTTTAAAATATTCATTTCCTAGCGGAATAATTTTTTCATGTTTGATAGGAAGAATCTCTCTTGCATTATAATCAATAATGCCATATTCCCCATTTAAGGACACAACACACCTATCACCATAACAATCAATGCTATCATAAACAGGAGGAATTATACGATTATTCTTCAATAATCCATATTTTCCTGCTTTTTCTAAGAGTAGACCAGAATACTCATTATTGCTACTAATATACTTAGTCACATTGTCATATTCAAAACCAGAAAGCTTTCCTGCTGAATAAACCCCATATTTATTGGCCTTTTTTACAGCAAATTTAAATGGCTCAAATGGTTTTATTTCATCATATTCTATAGGAATTAATACTTCTCCCAAATTATTTGGCATATTATATACACCATACTTGTTATCTTTCTTTATAACAAAAGTGCGTCCTTGAAATCTATCATTTATATCAAAAACAGGAACAACATCATCAGCATCAAAAGATAATTCTTCTATTCCATCAGTATATACATTTGCTATCAGAACAACAACTTTTTCTTCTTGTTTTAATATCCAATATCCTGTTCCACCTCCCAAAACATAATCACATTTATAATCTATTGATTTAATTACTGTTTGAGGATTTCCCTTTTTTATTGACACCCTAATAATCCATTTATAATTATCCCAAATGGGAACAAAATGCCAACAGGTTTCTTCTGTATCATAACTGCATGGATTAGGCATGAGTTCAAATATACCGTCAAGCCCTTGTAGGTCACCATTCCAACTCGTCTTATAATAATGACCATCCTCTCTCTCTTGGTAATAACCTGAAGAATTAATCTTTACTTCTCTACCCAAGAAAATTACATCAGCTTCTCTTCTTTCGTTAAAATTGCCAGCATTGTTAAAGATGAATGGGATAACTTCTTTTCCATCAAAATCAATATAACCATAAAAATTATAATCTCTCACTTCTTTGTAAACTGGTACTATTGAAGTTTTATAATCATAACCTGCATTAAAGTACTCTGCAATCTTATCGCATTTCGTTTTCGAATAGACTATTATCCTATTATCAATCCCCAGAAGAATGGTGTCATCAGACTCTCCAATATAATCAAACCATCTATTGAAGAACATATTTCCATCACTATCTATCATTGTAGTCTTTCTTCCATCAGGAAAATCACGAACTACAAACGCTTTGTCATCAACAAATTCATTAACCGAATAGTATATTGGAGGG